>Ga0187878_1000636_pt1 | contig 38517 bp, 36 predicted proteins | sample June2016WEW_17_1_FD_132979 | JGI IMG/M metagenome (GOLD analysis project Ga0187878, IMG submission 132979) | Peatland microbial communities from SPRUCE experiment site at the Marcell Experimental Forest, Minnesota, USA - June2016WEW_17_150 | ecosystem: Environmental > Terrestrial > Soil >... | reverse complement strand
CGCCCAGGTTATTGCTGCTGCAACCAGGGATATATTCCCCCAGAAAAAGGATGATGAAAGGGCAGCATTGCGCGGGTCAATGACTGCCACCACGCCCAAGGTAGCGATTCCCAGCGCGATAAACCGTCTGGGGGTCACCTTTTCCGCCAGCAGCAGGGCTGCGAATAACAGGACGAAAGCCGGGGTGGTTGAAGTAACCAGCGAGCCGTTTGCTGCCGTAGAGAGGTTTGTACCTTCAAATTGAAAGCCGAGAGATATCCCATAGCCCACCAGACCTACTCCAAATATCTGCCAAAACTGGTGACGGCTTACCTTCCAGTTCCTGCGGAAAACAACAACGATGGCAAGCGTCATTGTGCCCAGGACGAGACGTGTGACGATGAGCGAGAAAGGGGGGATCACGGTCATGACCACTTTGCTGACCACGTACATGCCTCCCCAGATGGCAGCCGCGGTTAACCCGGAAAGAAAACCCCAAACTTTATTTGTCTTCGAGGATTTGTTCAGCATGAGTGATTCATATCGCAGGAGGGATAGGATTTTCGAAGTTTATTTTACTGCCAAAACAGGCAAGAAGCCTGTCTTTGTATCCATGCAGGTGGAAAGGCAGACAAGGCATATTAAATTACAGAGGATGTAATAGCATGGATTGTCCTTTTCTCAATATTTCTTTAAGAAATCTCATATGCCATTGTGTGTGACATCTGTCACTTCTACTTTTCATGGCTCTTGGCTAAAATGGGTACTCGATATACTCTAGGGCTTTACAACCATTTAATCAGGAGAAGCGCATGAACAGGAAATTTAAAAACAATCGCAGTAAATATCTGATTGCGTGGCTTCCGGGGGATGGGGTAGGGGTGGATGTGCTTGACGCAACTAAAATTGTGCTGGACAAAATCAATCTAAATGCTGAGTACATCCACGGGGATATTGGTTGGGAATTTTGGTGCAAGGAAGGTGATGCCTTCCCGGAGCGAACCATCGATCTGCTCAAGAAGGTTGACGCCGCCATGTTCGGGGCGATTACATCCAAGCCGGTCAAGACGGCGGAGGCTGAATTAGTTCCGGAATTAAAAGGGAAGGGGTTGACCTATCGGTCACCCATTGTGCGTATGCGCCAGCTTTTCGATCTTTATAATTGTCTGCGCCCATGCAAAGGATACCCGAATAATCCATTGAATTACAAGGAAGGGATCGACCTGGTGGTTTTTCGGGAGAACACAGAGGACCTGTACTCCGGAGTGGAATTCAATCCGGTACCCGCCAGCCTGGCTGAGGTACTTTCCAGGGAATCGAAACCCTTTGCCCCCTTTAAGGATTTGCGGGGCGACCAGTACGCCATCTCTGTCAAGGTAAATACGCATAGGGGTTGCGAACGCATCCTGCGGGCGGCATTCGACTTTAGTAGGAAATTCGGCCGGAAGAAAGTCACCGTTGTGCACAAAGCAAACGTAGTGCGTGCTACTGACGGGCTGTTCCTGGACACTGCCAGGGAAATTGCCAGGGAATATCCTGAAATCCAAATGGATGAGGCGAACGTGGATGCCATATGCATGTGGCTGTTGAAGAACCCACTCAATTATGATGTATTGGTTGCGCCCAATCTGTATGGAGATATCATTTCCGACTTATGTGCCCAAATGGTGGGAGGCCTCGGTTTTGCCTGTTCAGGGAATATCGGTGAAAACCTGGCAGTCTTCGAGCCGAGCCACGGATCAGCTCCCAAATATGCCGGTCAATATAAGGTAAATCCAATTGCCTCTATCCTGGCTGCCAAGATGATGCTTGATTGGTTGGGGGAGGAGCAAAAGGGTGCCGCAGTGGAAAAAGCTGTGGCGGAAGTAGTCAAGGAAGGAAAAGTCAGAACCTACGATATGGGCGGGTCGAACACAACCTTGGAGATTGGTGAGGCAGTTGCCGCAAAGTTATAGGTGTTAGATGGGTAAAGTGAAAAATATCTTTTTATCATCCCCTCAAGATTGGCAAATTATATTTCGTAGAAGCTTATGAATCAGATCATCATCCACGAAGTTGGGCCGCGCGATGGCTTGCAGGCTGAGAAAACAGCTGTCCCGCTGGAGGAAAAGGCCCGCTGGATCGCGGGACTTTGTTCCGCAGGCGTAGACATTGTGCAACTCGGGTCGTTCGTCAATCCTGAGAAGGTGCCACAAATGGCCGACACAGACGCACTTTTTCGGCATTTTGCTGGAAACAAGTCCGACGGTGTGATCCTTTCCGGGCTGGTCCTGAATGAGAAGGGACTGGAGCGCGGGATGGCTTGCGGCGTAGAGATGTTCTGCATGGGTGTTTCAGCTAGCGAGACCCACAGCCGAAAAAACACAGGCATGACCTCTAGAGAGGCACTTGGCCGGATTATCCCAATGGCAAGGCAGGCCACAGCCGCGGGGAAATATGTCCAGGTCTCCGTCCAGTCCGCGTTCGGCTGCGGTTACGAGGGTCCGGTTGACCCGGAGAAAGTGTTGAGTATCGTCAAAGCGTACCTGGAAGCCGGCATCCACAATATAAGCCTGGCCGACACGGCAGGTCACGCACACCCGCAGCAAGTGGAAGATTTGTATGGAGCCATCCGGTCGTTGGACCCATCGGTAGCGCTCGCCTGCCACTTCCACAACACATATGGCTTGGGACTCGCCAACTGTTTTGCTGCATTGAAAAGCGGTGTGACCTATTTCGAATCCGCATTCGGTGGACTTGGCGGATGTCCGTTTACCAAGCTGCCTGCCGGGAATGTCAGCACCGAGGATCTGGTCCATTCACTACAACGAATGGGACTGCGTAAAGATATCAAACTTGACATCCTGCTCAAGGTTGCCCGCCAGGTGAGCGAGTATTTCCAACGTGATCTTCCAGGCTTCATTTTGAAATCGGGCTCAATTGTTGAGTTCAAGGGTCAGGATGGATTGGGAGGAGCTGCATGAAATTACTGGAAGGGATCCGCGTGCTCGATATGACCAACGTCCTCTCGGGACCATTTGCTACCCTGCATCTGGCTCTGCTTGGTGCGGATGTGATCAAGATCGAGAACCCCGACGGCGGAGATTTAGCCCGCAAACTTGGCAATGTACCAAAGTATAACCAGGAACTGCTCGGTACCAGTTTTCTGGCGCAGAATGCAAATAAGAAATCTATGACACTTAATCTGAAGGCCGTGGAAGGCAAAGAAATATTCTCAAAACTCGTCAAGACTTCAGATATTTTGGTTGAAAACTTCCGCCCGGGGGTGATGGCCCGACTGGGTTTCTCCTACGAAGAATTGTGCAAGATTAACCCGGGTATCATCTATTGTGCGATTTCCGGTTTCGGACAGACTGGACCGGACGCCTTTAAGCCTGCCTACGACCAGATCATCCAGGGGCTGTCGGGGGTGATGGCAGTCAACGGCGACAAAAGCCTCAATCCTCTTCGCTGCGGATTCCCGGTCTGCGATACGGTGGGCGGGATGAATGCCGCCTTTGCAATCATGGCAGCCTTGTATTATCGCGAGCATACCGGTGAGGGCCAGTTTATTGACATTGCCTTGTTGGACTCGATCATGCCGTTGATGGGCTGGGTGGCAGCCAACTTGTTAATCGGAGGGCAGCCGCCAGTCCTGCTGGGTAACGATAACTTTACTGCGGCTCCGTCTGGAATGTTCAAGACGCAGGATGGATATATTAACATAGCAGCCAATCAGCAGCAGCAGTGGGAGGACCTGGCCGACGAGCTGGGATTACCGGAACTCAAGATCGATCCTCGCTTCAAGGAACGCGACACACGCAAAGCCAACCGCTCCCTACTTACCCCGTTGCTGGAAGAAAAATTAACCCGGAACATCACCTCCCACTGGGTGGAAGTGCTCAACGCCAGGGGCATTCCCTCCGGTGACGTGGTCAGCCTTGAGACCGCCTTGACCTCCGGGCAGGCTGGGCACCGCCAGGTTATTGCTGATGTGGAACAACCTGGCATTGGGAAGATCAAAATCTTCAACATGACCGCCAAGTTCTCCAAGACCCCCGCACAGATCGAGATGCCGCCACCCAGGCTTTCGGAAAATACCGAGGACATCCTGGCCGAGTTGGGATATGGCGGCGAAGAAATAAAGAATTTGAAGGAAAAAATAGTAATTTAATGGAGGCCAGCTTTTTCAAAGCTCCCTCTGCGGTGATCGGCCTTTGATGTTTCATGGGCTGAGAGCTACACACAAGATCGCAGGAGATATCCATGGGAATGACATTGGTTGAAAAAATATTGGCTCGGGCCGCTGGGCAGACTATTGTCAAAGTAGGAGATGTAGTTGAACCTAGCGTGGACCTGGCAATGTCACACGAGAATGGAGCCCTGGTACTAAACCAATTCCAGGAGATCTACCAGGGCACCGGTCTCGATGCCAGGGTGTGGGATCCCGATAAGATAGCCATTATCTTCGATCACCGCGTTCCAGCTGAGAGCTCAAAAACCGCCACCAACCAGAAGAAGGTGCGCGATTTCGTCTATAAACAGGGTATCGGAAAATTCCACGATATCCGCGGTGACGAAGGCGGTATCTGTCACCAGATCCTGCCGGAAAACGGTTATGTCCGCCCGGGAATGGTAGTGGTGGGTACGGACAGTCATACCACGAGCCACGGCGCTCTGGGAGCATTTGCGTTTGGTATTGGCGCCACGGAAATGGCTTCTGTTTGGGCTCTCGGGCGAGTTCTTAACGTTGAAGTCCCAGGGACGATCAAAGTGGAAGTGCGCGGCGCTTTCCAACCATACGTATTGCCCAAGGATCTGATCCTCCACCTGATCGGCAAGATTTCAGCTCAAGGTGCAAATTTTAAGGTCATCGAGTTCCACGGTCCGGCTATCGAAGGTATTTCGACTTCCGGGCGATTGACGATTAGCAACATGTCTGTGGAAGCTGGCGCAACCGCGGGGATCTTCCCCGCGGACGCAGAAACGGTGCGGTATTTACATAATGAAGCGGGGGTGGAGGATCGCATCGATGTACTTCGCCCGGATGCAGATGCCGCTTACGATCAAGTCATCCAAATCGACATCTCGACTCTTGAACCCCAGCTAGCCTGTCCCCACGCCGTCGACAACGTCAAACCTATCCAGGAAGTTCTTGGCAAGCAAGTCAACCAGATCGTGATTGGATCGTGTACCAATGGACGTCTTGATGACATCCGGATCGCGGCCCAAATCTTGGAAGGGAAAAAGGTTTCCCGCAACGTGCGCATGCTGGTATTCCCGGCGTCGGCGCGAATTTACCGCCAGGCACTCCAGGACGGATATTTATTGTCGCTCATGAACGCCGGAGCAGTGGTGATGAATTCAGGCTGCGGTCCGTGTCTCGGCGTGCACCAGGGAGCCCTGGCGGATGGCGATGTTGCTCTGGCCACAACCAACCGGAATTTTAAAGGCCGCATGGGCAATCCATCCGCCGAAGTTTTTCTCTGCTCTCCTGCTGTGGCAGCCGCCAGTGCGCTGACAGGCAGGATCACCGATCCCCGGAAAGGAGCCTGATCATGTCTAAAGTTGTCCTCAAACTGGGCGATGATGTTTCGACAGATATCATTTATCCTGGACGTTTCATGGCGACCGTGCTGCCTACTGAAACGCCTCAATATGTTTTTGCGGACCTGGTCGAATTTAATCACCGGGTGAAGAATCAGGAGATCCCCCCCAACAGCGTGGTTGTAGCTGGGAATAATTTCGGTTGTGGCTCCTCACGCGAACAGGCAGCTTCCTGCCTGAAAGGTCCGGATTTCATTGTCATCGCCAGGGATTTTGCCCGCATCTTCCTCCAGAATTCTATTAACCTTGGGCTGAATACGATCATTTGCCCCACAATCGAAGCCTATGAAGGAGATGAGTTGAAGATGTCACCCACGCAAGTAATTAACCAAACGAGCGGAAAATGCTTCGACATTGTGCCCCTTCCCCGAGCCAGGCAGGCGATCATTGACGCCGGCGGATTAATCCCTTATACCCGCCAGCGAATAATGCAAACGAAGAAATAGGAGCTTTATTTTCGACGGCTTTCCAAAACTGGCATTTGTTACCTTTTGGGTGGGCAAGTTTTCTAATATGGTTCAGGATTTACTGGATATTTCCATGTGGATCAATTAGATTTAAGAATTGATCCACGGAACGGAAAGATCAAAATCATTACCAACCTGGAATGACATCCAAAGGTGTCAGGGAGTGCAGGTGAAAGAATTGATGAAAAAATCATTGCGGGTGCATTGGACAGATTCATATTGCGAAGCTTTAAAATTACCGTAAACCCGGATAGGTACTTGACTAATTTAATAAAAAAGAGTAAAGTCTAGAGTAATGAAAATTCGTCTACTGGCGAAAAAAGGATTTCGCAATCCAAGGTGATCTCGAGAATTTAGGAGATGGTAACGTAACTTCTCGGGGATCATGAGTTTCGAATTCTTTTTCTCAATAGTAGGCTTATTTTTTTATTGGAAATTATTTCACGCCGATTATAAAAAATTATATACTCTAAGTTTGCTCCCTTCCTTTTAATGAGTGAATTGTGCATTTGGATCTATCGCCGCTCCTGCAAATGGGTGAGGCGCAAATAATCATGTAGCTCAAACATATTGCAAGATGAAGGAGGTGATGCCAGACACAGAAAGGCTTTGTCAGCTACGCCGAGCAACCCAGACCATGGGTCCCTTTATTCACCTTGTTTCATCGGAGGAGAAAACGTATGTTTAAACGGTTGTCAATAGTAATTTCTGCAGTCGCGGTCCTTGGCATGATCCTGACGGCCTGCGGTCCGGCTGCATCCACCTACACTTGCACCGATTCGATCGGTTGTGTAACGATCGGGCCGACTGACCCGATCCATATCGCCTATCTGTTGGTCGTATCAGGCGCTAACTCAGCCCTGGGTACAGACTCCCGCAACGGCGTCGAGATCGCCATTGATGATATGGGCGGCAAGATCCTGAACCACACCATCAAGTTTGATGGTGAGGATGGCCTGTGCAGTGCAGATGGCGGCCAGGCGGCTGGCACCAAGCTGGCTGCGGATCCGACCATCATCGCGGTCATTGGCACCTCCTGCTCGAGCGAAGCGCGTGCAGCTGAGCCATTGCTCTCCGCAGCAGGGTTCGTGACGATCTCGTCTTCCAATACAGCGCCTGACCTGACCGATCCGACCAGCCCGAACCATTATCCCGGCTATTTCCGCACCGCCCATAACGATAAAATCCAGGGCGCGGCCGCGGCTGACTTCGCCTATAATTTCCTGAACATCCGCAAAGCAGCCACCATTCATGATGGCAGCCTGTATGCCGACTCACTGCAGCAGGTGTTCGCCGACAACTTCAAGCAAGACGGTGGAACGATCACCCTGCAGACCTCGGTTACAGTCGGGCAGACCGACATGAGCTCGGTCCTGGCTTCCGTTGCCTCCGGCTCACCAGAGCTGATCTACTTCCCGATCTTCTTGCCCGAAGGCGCCTTCCTCATCGATCAGGCCAAGACCACCCCGGGCCTGGAAAACACCAAGCTGATGGGCGCGGACGGCCTGTATTCGCCGGATGTAATGAAAACAGCCGGCGCAGCGGTTGAGGGGTTCATGGTTTCGAGCCCGTTGGTCCAGGGTGCAGCCTACGACGCGTTTGTTGCCAAGTACGTGACCAAGTTCGGTGAGCAGCCGATCAACATCTTCCACGCGCATGCCTATGATGCCTTCAATATCGTCGCGGCTGCTATTCAGAAGGTTGCTGTAGTTGAATCTGATGGGACCATCTATATCCCCCGCCAGGGACTGCGCGATGCCGTGGCAGCCACCAAGGACTTCCAGGGCCTCACCGGTGTCCTGACCTGCAGTGCCTCCGGCGACTGCGCCAACCCGGTCATTGGAGTTTACGTGTACCATGCTGGCCAATATCCACCTGAGCTGATCTGGCCTACAAAATACCTACCCACTCCCACTCCGTAAAAGAAATTTCGTTTTTCAGGAGGGGCGAGCCTTCGCTCGCCCCTCTTCATAATCGCACTCCGATATGAGAAGAGGAGTTTACGATGCTCCGAACTTGGCGTCAGCGCCTTACGATTACAGACATATTCATTTGGTTGATCGGTTTATCCATTGCGGGGATTGTCATCTGGGGAACCATAAGCACCCTGCGGCAAGGCCAGTACTCGGCCAGCATTTGGCTGGACCTAACGATCAAAGGATTGGCCCTCGGGGGTGTCTACGCCCTCATCGCCATGGGCTATACCATGGTCTATGGTATTTTGAAAATGATCAACTTCGCCCACAGCGAAGTTTTCATGAGTGGACCCTTCACGGCGGTCTTTGTTGCCCTGGGGCTATCCAGCTCCGGTTTCCTGGACAGGCAGCCGGTGATCGGCTTGGCCATCATATTGGTGGTTTCCACGGGCGTATCGACCTTGATCGCGGTCCTGCTGGAAAGGATTGCCTACCGGCCCTTGCGTAATGCGCCGCGCCTGGTTCCCCTCATCACCGCCATTGGGGCCTCATTTTTTCTACAATACGCATTCCGAGGTTTATACGGTTCAGGTTCATTTGGTTATCCGGCCATAAAAGCCCTGCAGCACTCTTGGACATTTGCCGGCATCCAAATATATGAGACCCAGGTCGTCGTGATCATCGGAGCCGTGCTGATGATGGTGATCCTCTTTGGCATCGTCCAATGGACGAAGATCGGGAAAGCCATGCGCGCCGTATCCGAAGACAAGGAAGCGGCCGAGTTGATGGGAATTAATGTCGATAATGTCATTGTTTTTACATTCGCCTTGGGAGGCGCCTCGGCCGGCGCAGCAGGCATACTCTACGTACTCCTGTTCCCAGTGGTTAACTTTTATATGGGCTTCTTCCCCGGGATCAAAGCCTTTACGGCGGCTGTCCTGGGAGGCATCGGGAATGTTCCTGGTGCTTTCCTCGGAGCGATCATCCTGGGTTTGCTCGAGTCGGTGGGGCCAAATCTTTTCTTGACCGGGTTGGGCATCCCCTCCCCATCCCAGTTGAAAGATGCCATCGCTTTCATCGTACTGGTGCTCATCCTGATCTTCCGCCCGACCGGCATCCTGGGCGAAGTAATTTCCAAGGACAAGGCCTAAGGAGGATGATATGAATAATAAATCATCATACTGGGTCAAGACCCTTCAAAACGGGGTGATCGGGGGAGGCATATCCCTGCTCCTGGGCATGGTGGGATTGTCCCTGGCTTTTGGAAAAACTTTTGTCATCACCGGTGTGATCACCATGGGACAGATCTTTGTCCTCGCTCCGTTCCTATTCGAAGCTTACCTCTCCGTGCGCAATGCACCCTCTAAAAAACCACTGAACCTCCTGTTCATCGGCGGGTTGTGCGGGCTGATAGGAGGTGCGGTGCAGGCCGCGTTGGTCCTGATTGGGGAGGTTGTCAATCTAAGAGCAGTATTGGTCAATGTCTCCCCCGACCTTTTCGCTCTGCTGACATTCAATTTATCCCTTCTTCCCGGGGTGCTGGTCTTGCTAGGGGTTAGCCTGGTAACCGGTTTGGTTGCATTCGGAGTATTCCTGCTTCCGAGTCGTATCCGGGGAGCTTTGAGCCAGTCTGTCATGGTTATTGTTGTGCTCGGTTTGTTCCGCGACCTGATCGTCACGGTCATCCTCCATTGGGGGGTGGTGCAATATGCATTCCTCTGGATTTTCGCCCAAAGCGGTCTGAATATCATCAGTGCGCTGATCATATTTGTGCTTGTGGGAGTGATTGCATACTGGAGCAGTGGCAGGGACCGGAAGGCGATTTCCCTGGCACGAACTCCGCGCCAACAGAGGGCCGTCCGCTGGGGCACCCTGGGATTGTTGGGGGTGCTCACTCTCCTGCTGCCGGTCATCTTAGGGAGCTATTTCAGTGAGATCTTGGACAATGTCGGTATTTATATCTTGATGGGTTTGGGGCTTAACATTGTGGTCGGTTTTGCCGGCCTGCTCGACCTGGGTTACGTTGCATTTTACGCCATTGGTGCCTACACCCTGGGTGTATTGACCACCTCCGAAGCAGTGGGATTACTACATCTCAGTTTTTGGCTGGCGACACCCGTTGCCCTGGTTGTGGCAGTTGCGTTTGGCGTAATTCTGGGCCTTCCTATCCTGCGATTGCGCGGCGACTACCTGGCTATCGTCACCCTGGGCTTTGGGGAGATTATCCGCATCGTGGTTCTTTCTGACTGGTTGAAACCCCTGCTGGGAGGATCCGAAGGTATCCAGCGCATCGGTAAGCCCGTAATCGGGACGCTCGCCCTGATAAATCAACAACAACTGTATTACTTAATATTGGTCGGTATTATTCTCGCAGGTTTTATTGCCACCCGATTGAAGGATTCCCATCTCGGTCGATCTTGGATGGCCCTGCGCGAGGATGAGGACGTTGCCGAAGCCATGGGGATCAACAAGGTCACGACCAAGCTGCTAGCTTTTGCAATGGGCGCCCTCTTTTCCGGTCTGGGTGGTGCTTTGTTCGCCACTAAGATCGGCTCGGTCTACCCGCAAAGCTTCAGCTTCATTGTTTCCATCAATATCCTTTCGCTGATCATTATCGGCGGCCTGGGCAGTATCCCGGGTGTTTTCATTGGTGGACTGGTTCTGGTTGGGTTACCTTTGCTGCTCAGTCAGTTCGCGGATTTCCGTTACCTGGTATACGGTGCCGTATTGGTGATCATGATGTTGATGAAACCGGAGGGCCTGGCACCGGAGGCGCGCCGTCGCCTGGAATTGCATGGGGAAGAGTCAGGACCGGGTCCACAAGATGAACCCCAGGTCGTGAATAAAAATCCAGGGAGCACGGGAGGAGACTGAGATGGCGATACTAGTTTCGAAAAAGGTTACCAAGCGTTTCGGCGGCCTGGAGGCTGTGAGCAAGGTTGACCTGGAAGTAAAAGAACATGCGATCTATAGTATTATTGGCCCAAATGGTGCTGGCAAAACCACATTATTCAATTGCGTGACTGGCTTTTACACCCCCGAAGAAGGGGAGATCGTATTCAGCGACAGGAACATTACCGGGCTGTCCCCCGACCGGGTCACGCGGTTGGGAATTTCCCGCACTTACCAGAACATCCGTTTGTTCAAGAACATGACTGCAGTGGAAAATATCATGGTTGGTATGCAGCCTCACTTGAAATCGGGCGTGTTGGGAGCAATTTTCCGTGATCCGCGTACCATTCGGGAGGAAAAAGCGGCCGTCGAAGAAGCCATCCGGCTACTCAATTTTATTAACTTGAAAGGAAAGGGAGACCTGCTGGCCAAGAACCTGCCCTATGGCGAACAACGCCGCCTGGAAATTGGTCGGGCTCTAGCCAGCAAACCCTCCCTCCTTCTTTTGGATGAACCCACTGCCGGGATGAATCCAAGTGAGACCCAGGACATGGTCAATTTCATCCGCCGTCTGCGGGATGAATTGGGCATTACCATCCTGCTCATCGAACACCAGATGCGGGTGGTCATGAGCATCTCTGAGCAGATCACTGTCCTGGATTTTGGTCTGAAAATTGCCGAAGGCACCCCCTTGGAGATCCAAAAGAATCCCCGCGTGGTCGAAGCATATCTCGGGCGAGGCGCAGCGAGCGGCCTTGGCCAGGCTGTCACAGCAAACTGAGCCGGAGGACCATTATGCCTATTCTGGAAGTCGAAAATATTCACTCTTATTATGGGAATATCCACGCCCTCAAAGGGATTTCCTTGACTGTTGAGAAAGGTGAAATTGTAACCCTGATTGGCGCCAATGGCGCTGGTAAATCTACCACCCTCAGAACTATCTGCGGACTTATGAAACCACGTGAGGGCAGTGTTCGCTTCGATGGCGAAGACTTGGCGCCCTTTAAACCTCACGACCTGATTTTTAAAGGGATGTCAATGGTGCCGGAAGGCAGGCGTGTCTTTGCCCGGCTAACGGTGGCGGAAAACCTCGAAATGGGAGCCTACACCCGCAAGAACGGGTCGGAGATTGCTGCAGACCTGGAACGCGTCTTTACTTTGTTTCCACGCCTCAAGGAGCGTCGCAAACAGCCGGGCGGAACGCTATCCGGCGGCGAGCAGCAGATGCTCGCCACGGGACGGGCATTGATGGCTCATCCCCGCTTGCTATTGATGGATGAACCTTCCATGGGTTTGGCACCTGTCCTGGTGGAGAGTATTTTTGACACGATTATTCAAATTAACAAAGAAGGGACGACCATTCTGCTGGTCGAGCAAAACGCCCTTATGGCGCTTAGTGTTGCCGGGCGCGGTTACGTACTTCAAACCGGAGAAATAGTCCTCCAGGATACTGCCGCAGAGCTCAAGAAAAACAAGATGATCCAAAAATCTTATTTGGGCATGGAATAGAGCTAGCCTATTTCGATATTAGAGATTGCACTACGAATTACTTTTCCAGGGATTAAACAGCTCTCTTCGCAACCTGCGAAGAGAGCCTGCGGATGGTCATCCTGACAAGTGCAAGGTGATTTGATCCCCCGTAAATTGACAGACAATCAATCAATGTTGAATAACACCCGTTATCATGCTGGTTAAATCTCATTGTCTATGAGGATAAGTCAGACCCAGACATCAACTCAAGAGGAAGGAACCCAAATGGCAGAACAACGAATACTTTACCTTTCACGCGCCGACGTCGAAAAAGTTGCGCTCGATATGCCGACCATTTTAAAACTTCTCGAAGAGGCATTCAAGGAAAAAGGACAGGGAAAGGTCGAAATGCCACCCAAGCCTGGGATCCATACTATGCCCGACGCCTTCATCCATGCCATGCCTGCTTTCATTCCCTCGCTGCATTCAGCAGGGATCAAATGGGTCAGCGGCTACCCCGAGAATTTCAAGCGTGGGCTTCCCTACATAACCGGGCTGCTTATCCTCAATGAGGATGAGACCGGGATTCCCTATGCCGTGATGGATTGTACCTGGATCACTGCCTACCGTACCGGTGCAGCCACCGGGTTGGCTGCCAAATACCTGGCACGCCCAAATAGTGAAGTGGCCGCGATCCTGGCATGTGGTGTACAGGGACGGACCAACCTGGAAGCGCTGGCCAGCCTTTTCCCACTCAAGCGCGCATACGCTTATGACATCCTGCCGGAGGTCCAGGCGAAATATGTTGCAGAAATGAAAAAGAAATTCAAATTTGAGATCCTGCCTGCCAAGGGTCCAAAAGAGGCCATCATGGAAAGCGATCTGGTCGTGACATCCGGGCCGATCCTCAAGCATCCCACTCCCACCATCGAAAAAGATTGGCTGAAACCCGGGGGATTTGGTTCCGCCGTTGATTTCGACTCATATTGGACCGGACCGGCAATGGCCCAGATGGACAGGATCAGCACAGACGATCATGCCCAATTTGAATATTACCGGACAAGCGGATATTTCTCCCAGACCCCTGCGCCTTACGCAGACTTGGGACAACTGGCAACCGGCCAAAAACCAGGTCGGGGCTCTGACAAAGAACGGAACCTGGCGATCAACCTGGGCCTGGCAATGGACGATATGGCCATTGCACCTGAAATTTACCGGCGGGCAAGGGAAAAAGGGATCGGCGCCTGGCTGCCGCTCTAACAACAATTCGATCATTATTCGATATGACCCCCACACAGGTGGGCGTTTTATCGCCTTGATTTGCAAATTGATTAGAAATGATTGAACACAGGAACTTTTGCAGAGGTAGATTGACCATAAACATTATAGAGAGGAGCTTTTCGAGAAATTATGGTTCCCAAAACGGCTGAAATTGTAGTTATTGGGGGTGGGGTGATGGGCGCAAGCACAGCCTATCATCTTGCACTGCGTGGCCAAAAGAATATTCTTCTCCTTGAAAAGGATGAATTCTTTGGTCAGGGTGCAACGGGACGCTGTGCAGGGGGAGTCCGGTATCAATTCTCAACAGAGGTCAATGTCCGCCTATCCCTGCAAAGTTTGCCCATGCTTGAGCGATTCAAGGACGAAACAGGTCAGGAGATAAATTTCCGTAAGTGTGGTTACCTGTTTGTTCTTACCAAGCCCGAAGATGTTAAAACATTCCAGCACAGCTTGGAGCTCCAACAAAACCTCGGTGTACATACCCAATGGCTGAGTCCCGACGAAATCCACCACCGCCTGCCTTTGATGCGTTTTGAGGATGCCCTGGCAGGCTCCTTCAACCAGGATGATGGACTGGTGGACCCGAACAGTGTCGTCATGGGGTATGTGGGTGCGGCGCAGCGTTTGGGAGTGCAATGCCTCAATAAAGTTGAAGTAACCGGTGTTAAATCTTCAGCAGGCAAAATCATTGGAGTGGAAACAAATCAGGGGACAATCTCCACGCCCGTAATCGTGGATGCTGCGGGACCCTGGGCCGGTCTGATCGGCCAGATGGCGGGAGTACCAATCCCGATTGAACCTTATCGCCGCCAGATCATGACCACCACACCAATTCCTGAAGTTCCTAAGGATTTTCCATTCGTTTTGGATTTTGCACAATCACTGTACTTTCACAGGGAGGGGGATGGAATTTTGACTGGTATGTCCAACAATGATGAAAAGGCCGGGTTTGACCAAAATGTCGATGAGGCTTTTGAGATGGTTAACTTGGAAGCGTCGATAGCCCGCATGCCATGCCTTGAGAAGGTGGGTTTACTATCACATTGGGCTGGATTGTATGAAGTCACCCCTGACGCACATCCGATCTACGGAAAAACAACCGTGGAAGGCTTTTATATTGTTGCGGGATTTTCAGGTCATGGTTTCATGCATGGCCCTATCTCGGGAAAATTAATGTCGGAATGCATCCTGGACGGAAAATTCCTAAGTCTGGATGTTTCTTTTCTTGACCTGGCCAGATTCAAGGAAGGTCGTCAAATCCGGGAATACAACGTAGTTTGATCTGAAATCAGGAATCCTGGATTATTGGATAAAAAGACGGGCTGTGGCAACAAAGCCCGTCTGATATTTAAGTTTCTGTACTTTACTTTTTTCTCAGTAAACTCCAGACATACACGCCCATCCCGATCCCTGCCAACACGAAAACCGCCCCCAGGATCCCCATTAGCGGTGAGCGTTTATCAGAGGGGTTGCCGGGATTAATTACGGTTTTTAACTGTGCTCCGTAGTCTATGTAGGCGATATCACCGGCAGATACCACAACTTTGGAGGTCAGGTTAATCGTTGGGTTGTAACCATCCGGCGCGGCGGCACTTACGTTATATTGTCCCATGGGCACATCTGTGAAGCACGTGCCCTGGTAAGCGGTCGCATCGGGGTTGATAACAGTTGTAATGGTTTTCGAGTAAGACCCATCCAGGCTGGTGAGACTAACCGCCGCACCGGCAACCGCCACTTCGGTCGACTGGCGTAAGCCATCCCCGTTGATATCGTCATATACAAGCACACAAACCTGGGCCATGCCGCCTACCCCCGGGGTGACCGTGGGCGGTGCCTCAGTAGGCGTGGGGGAAGGTCCGGGGGTGGGGGAGGCAGCAGCAGCTGCCCCGATGCCAAGGGTTAATTTCTGGCCTTCACGCAGAGTGCAACTTGCATCCAAATTGTTGGTTGCGCGCAGATATTCCAGTGATACGCCATACATCAGGGAGATATATTCGCATGTATCCCCGGCTTTAACGATATAAATGATCTGTCCATTCGCCTGGGGAGTCGGCGAGGGAAAGGCACTTTGAGGTTCGCCGGGAGCGGCTTGCACACTTGCAGAAATCCAGACAAAACCAAGGGAAATCAGGAAAATACTGACGAGCAAAAGGACCTTTTTCTTCATGGTACCACTCGCGAGGATTATACCTCATCGCCTTTGCACTTGATATAATGCACTGACAGGTTCTACGGGAATTTTTTAAATTTTCACCTGCACCGGGAAGGAGAAGACATGACCCTGCAAGTAATTGTAGGTGCGCAATGGGGGGACGAGGGAAAAGGCCGTATTGTGGACTGGTTCGCCGAACAGGTGGATTTCTCCGCCCGCTACAACGGCGGCGATAATGCCGGGCACACTGTAACTGTAGGAAACCGGATCTTTAAATTGCATTTGATTCCATCTGGGATCATCCACCCGCAAGTAGTGGCTATATTAGGGAATGGTATGGTGGTCAACCCGACTACTCTATTCGAAGAAATAAACATTCTTCGCCGGGCGGGGATTTCCATTTCGCCGGAGCGATTGCGCGTTTCGTATGCCGCTCATCTGATTACACCTGCCCACCAGGTGCTCGACCGAACCCTCGAAAAGCAAAGAGGCAGGGGTAGTATTGGCACCACCGGACGCGGCATTGGTCCGGCTTACACGGATAAAGCCTCCCGCCGAGGTCTCCGCATTGGCGACATTCTCTCTCCAGATTTCTGCGAAAGGGTCGATAACCACATTGCTGAGGCCAATCGCACTCTGCGAATGCTGGGCGCATCTGAGCTAGACCCGGCAGAAGTCTGCGCACAATACCGCGAAATTGCTGCACGCCTGGAGCCTTACATAGCGGACACTTCGTTTGAACTCCACACCGCTCTTCAAGCAGGAAAAACCGTCCTGGCCGAAGGGGCGCAGGGGACTCTGCTCGATATAGATCTTGGCACATATCCTTTCGTCACTTCTTCCAATACTACAGCACCGGGTGCATTGACCGGTCTCGGCCTGGGAATGGATGCGGCTCGCGATGCCCGCGTGGTTGGCGTGGTAAAGGCCTTCCAAACCCGGGTCGGATCCGGCCCATTCCCGACTGAAGTCTTTGACGACCTGGCGCTGCGCCTGCGCGGCACGGGGGAGCATCCTTGGGACGAATATGGCACCACCACCGGCCGGCCACGCAGAGTCGGCTGGCTTGATGGAGTTTTATTGAGATATGCAATACGGATCAATGGTATCCGCGAACTGGCCGTTACCAAGCTGGACATCCTGAGCGGATTGGAAAACCTCCAGCTGTGTAGCGCCTACCGTTCAGGAGATAAACAATACACCGACCTCCCTTTCGGCCCGTCGGATCCACGCAATTTCGAGCCGGTTTACGAGAATTTTCCAGGCTGGCACCAAGATATTTCCGGTGTAAGGGAGTGGAAAGATTTACCGGCAGCCGCGCAGATTTATCTCGAGAAGGTAGCCTCCCTGGCTGGTGTACCGGTTAAACTGGTCAGTGTGGGAGCGGAGCGTGAGCAGATTGTCTCCTATTGATAAGTATTTATAATAATAATTCGAGACCGCCTTATGGCGGTCTCGAATTATTATTCCAATGTGTGGGTGCTCGGCCTTTGGTATCTTTTTTTGATCTCTGGCAGGAAGTACTCGTTGAAGAATTTATCCACATTGTAATCCGGGTTCCAGCCCCAGTCTTTACGGGCCAGTGAATCGTTCACATCCTCCGGCCAGGAGTCCACAATGCCCTGGCGGCGCGGATTGGGCACGAATGTGATCTGTGCTTCAGGAAAGGCGCCCAGTGCCCGCTGTCGGAACTCTCCAGCGGTCAGGCTGAATGCGGCGATGTTGTAGACCTGGCTGGTGAGGTTTTTACGGGGTGCATCCATTAGCATCAGCAGAGACTTGATGGCATCCGGCATGGCCATGAAAGAGATGCGCGTGTCGGCATCCACGAAGCAGGCATAGGGTTTGCCGGCCGCGGCTGAATGCAGCATTTCGGGGCCGTAATCACTCGTCCCGCCGCTCGGGATGGTGAAAGCGCTCACCAACCCGGGGAAGCGGATGGCGCGGAAGTCGAGCATGGTGGGCGGGATTGGGTCAAGGTGGCGCTGACCGCAATAGCGGCTGTAATACACTCCCAGCTTTTCGCAATAAAGTTTGTTGCAGCCGTACATGGTATGCGGAGTATTCCACTCGTCTTCTTTAACAATCCCTGCCACATGCTTGGTAGCCCGGTTCGGGAAGCCGTAAGCAGCGATAGAGCTGGGGAAGAGGAATTTGACCTCCTTTTTAAGCTTTTCCGACTTGTAGGCAGCAAGCAGCAACAATTGCATCGTGCCTTCCACGTTAATGCGGTGGGCGTCCTCGGTAGCTACTTCCGCTTTCGAAGAGAGCGAGGCAGCCAGGTGGAAGATGAGGTCGAAATCATAATCGTAAAAAATCTTGATCCGGTTAACCAGGTCTCCCTGGATATGCTCAGCCGGCAGGTTTTTGATTGTTTCGGGCAGGGCAACCAGGTCGGCAGTGACGATGCGGTAGCCTCGCTTCTGCAGGCTTTGTACCAAGGCCTGGCCGATTTCTCCGCACGCGCCGGTCACCAGGACGGATTTTTCGCTCATTTACTTCTCCTTTTTTTCGAGTTCATGCAACCAGGACAGCACACGGGTGGAAACCCGGATTGCTTTTCTGGGAACCTGCATTTTGAGTATTCAAAGTTTACGGACTTTCCAAAAAGCAGTAGAATGAACAGATAAGTTGAATGCCATTAGTAATGATTGTACAACAGCTTGTGTAAAAATTCTTCCGATTCTTTACCGATGAAGCTCACCTTTTTTTCCTGGGGCGTGCTCACGCTCTTTTTCTTGGCCGCCTGCAGTGGCCTAGCTGCCGTGCCCACTCAGACAGCTACCCCCGTCCAGGATACGCAAACTCCCACAGCCACTATTGTCTGGTTTCCTCCCACCGATACGCCCACATTTTTTCCCACCCAGGTCTTGCTGTCCACCCCCGATCAGAAACCGGGCTTGGGAGATTTACTATTTACGGACTCCTTTGACCAGCCCAGTTTGTGGAGCACTTCCGCCGGCGCCTCCGCCAGCGCAACCGTGACCCGCAACCAACTGCTGTTATCCATCTCTGGGCAGGGACCACTGACAATAATCAGTCTTCGTAGCCAGCCAGCCTTGTTAGATTTCTACGCTGAAGCCACCGTAAGCCTCAGCCTGTGCGAAGGCAAGGACCTGTTCGGGATGCTCTTCCGCGCTGCTCCCGGTGATAACTATTATCGCTTCGCGGTCAGTTGTGAAGGTCAGACGCGGCTCGAACGCATGGTTTCCGACTCTCTCCTGCCACTCAACACCTGGCTTTCCAGTGGCGACGCCCCTATCGCAGCCCCGGCTGAGGTCAAGCTTGGGGTCTGGGTGGCGGGCAGTGAGATGCGTTTCTTTCTGAACGACCACTTGCAGTTTACTTTTCGGGATCCTTCCCTGCATTCCGGCACACTTGGCTTTTTTGTCTATGTCAATGGTGCTGCCCCCATCACTGCTTCCTTCACGGACCTGTCGGTGTATTCTGTAGCGTATGTATCCCCGGTTCCATCGCTCACCCCCACCCGGACCCCGATTCCGACGCGCACATCCATTCCCAGTTCCACACCTACTCCGTGATCTATTTATAGATGAAAAATAAACTCAACGACCTCGACTCCCGCTCCTGGCTAAAGTTCCAAAAATCCTGGTTCATCCACAACCCTCCGCCGCGCAAGAAGGGCGTGCTTGTCCATCCCGCCAAGTTTCCGGAGACGATGGCCCAGGAATTCATCGAATTCTTCACTAAGCGCGGTGAGACCGTGCTGGACCCGATGGCAGGGACAGGTTCGACTCTTATTGCAGCGTTAAGGTCGGGGCGGAATTCCTACGGCATTGAATTAAACCCAAAGTATACTGAAATTGCGAGAAAGATCATTATTAACGAGCGCCAATCTCTGGGTGACAAGGTCGAACACCTAACATCGAACGTCATTACGGGTGATGCGACCCAAGCGGCAGATTTCAGGCTTCCGACATTCGATTACGTACTAACTTCTCCCCCTTATTGGGATATGCTGCATGCCAAAGGGGCAGGGACTCAAAAGAAACGCCGCACTTCTGCGGACCTGGATGTTTTTTATTCCGACGACGCCAAAGACCTTGGCAACCTTCATGATTATGAGGAATTCCTGTCTAAGCTGGTCAAAATCTATGCCGGGTTGAGGCCGCTATTGCGCTCGAAGGCATATCTCACAATAATTGTCAAGAACGTGAAAAAAGGGGGCAGGATTTTTCCCCTGGCATGGGACCTGGGACGAGAACTCGGCAAAATATATTCTCTCAAAGATGAAAAGCTCTGGCTGCAGGATAACCAGCGCCTGGCTCCCTACGGCCTGGGCTCAGCCTGGGTGAGTAACACCTTTCATCATTATTGTTTGCAGTTCAGGAATGATTAAGAGGACGAGAATTCGTATATAATCTTTCGAAGATGATCACAGCCTCTGACATCCTCCACCTCCCCTATACACCTGATCTGACCGAAGGCGGCATTGTGTACGCCTGCCGTTCACTTGCGTCCTCAACGAATCTCAAGGGGGACTTGTCTTTGGAACAACTCCGCCAACTCGTTGGAGGGATGGCGGTCGAATTAGCATTCAGGCGTTCCTTGACCGAACAGGCGATCCCATTTCAAGTTCTGGGAACGAAGCCTTTTACCCACCCGGACCGGTACAACGTTTCACTGGGCGGGCATCGCTGTGAGTTGAATTGTAGCTATATCTCACGCAGGCCGCAGATTGCGAGGCTCCGTAAAGATCATAGCCTTACCCTGCACACCCCCGCACTCCTCCCAATCGACCAATTTTCCGCTGAAGGGTACAAACCGGACGATTTGCACATTTTTGCGTTTTTACTGGGCTTGGTTACGGTCTCCTGCGAAGAAATGGATAAAGCCATGACCGCTGGTCAACCTGCCTGCTTGATCCACTCGCTGCCCGTTGGATGGAGCTGCCCGACGGATTGGCTCCCTCTCGAAAAGTTGGCCTTCAAAAGCGAATGCGAGCTGCCCATCAGTATCGAGATTGGTGGACAGAACTCCGAGCGAGAATTCTCCACGGCCCGAATGGAACTCCCGCCTAAAAAACGTGTAGTGTTGCAGCAGTGTTTCCACAGCCTTGCCTACCTTCATGCCTCACGTAGACCTGAAGGTCGCATCGGCCTGCATAGCCCGACCCACGGCGAAGCGTATATCATTCCACCCAAGGAGTGGGGAAATATTTGGGTCTATGGGATGGACATTATGCTGGTGGGCTGGCTAAGTCACGAGGAATACCGACGTAAAGCGAAAGTGTTGAATGCCGGGATTCGTACTTTTCAGGTTGAGAGGACCCGGGAAAAGAACCTGTTCGTCCCGATGGAAGAGTTGAATCCGCTTAGGCCGCTGTTTAAACGTATCCAGGACTGGTCGGCTAATTCCAAATAACCCAAGAAGAATTTATTAATTGACGTTCCCAATCTCCTGTGGTATCATCTCACCACAACCTAATAGCCCCAATCGGCACTCTTATCCAGAGAGGTGGAGGGACCGGCCCTGTGAAACCTCAGCAACCCCCGACTGGACGACTTTTAAGTCGTCCATTTAGGAAGGTGCTAAATCCGGCAGACAATCTGGAAGATGAGAGGGCAGCCGTGCGCCTTGCGCAATTGCCCTTTCGCTCGAAAGGGCAATTTCCATTTCAGGAGGCTTACAAGTTATGACCACCACCTTTATGTCTTCACCCAAACTGCTCTTCACTTCCGAGTCGGTCACCGAGGGGCACCCGGATAAACTGTGTGACCAGATCGCTGACTCGGTGCTGGACGCCTGCTTCGAGCAGGATCCGCAGAGCCGGGTGGCCTGCGAAGTTGCCACCAAGACTGGCTATGTGATGCTGTTGGGCGAGATCACCACCCATGCCTTTGTTAACTTTGATGAACTCGTTCGCAGAGTAGTCGTAGATATCGGCTACGACCGCGCTAAAAAGGGATTCGACGGCAATACCTGCGGTGTCTTATCGGCTATATCCAGCCAGAGCCCGGATATCGACCTAGGCGTTAGCAAATCCTTGGAAGCCAAGGACGGCGACCAGGACCAGATCGATCTGATCGGTGCAGGAGACCAGGGCATGATGTTCGGCTTTGCCTGTAATGAGACTGCCCAATTGATGCCCATGCCAATCTACCTGGCCCACAAACTGACCCGCAAGCTGGCAGAAGTGCGCAGGTCAGGTACGCTCCCCTGGCTCTACCCGGATGGCAAGTCTCAGGTGACCATTGAATACGACCACGGCAAGCCAAAGCGAATCGATACCGTACTGGTCTCTGCCCAGCATTCCCCGGAAGTCTCACACGCCGAAATCGAAGAAGGAATCATGGAGCATGTCATCATGCCGAGCTTGCCGGCAGAAATGGTAGACAAGAAACTGAAGTATTACGTCAACCCCACCGGGCGCTTTGTTATCGGCGGACCCATGGGGGACGCGGGTGTGACGGGGCGCAAGATTATCGTTGACACGTACGGAGGCATGGGCCGGCACGGCGGCGGATCATTCTCAGGGAAAGACCCCACCAAGGTGGATCGTTCCGCAGCCTACGCTGCCCGCTGGGCTGCCAAGAACGTGGTCGCGGCGGGATTGGCCGACCGGATCGAGATCCAGGTGGCCTACGCCATCGGTGTGGCACACCCGCTTTCGGTCAACGTTGAAACCTTCGGCACCGGGAAAATCGCCGACGAAAAAATCAGTAACCTCATCCTCGAGCATTTCGACCTGCGCCCAGGCGCAATCATTCGCGACCTGGACCTACGCCGTCCAATTTACCGCAAGACGGCTGCCTACGGTCACTTCGGTCGTGACGATGTCCAGTTCCCTTGGGAAAATACGGATAAGGCTGCCGACCTCAGGAAAGCAGCAGGATTTTGAACCAATATCCTTATTACCCCGAAGACTGGCTTCGGGGTAATTTTATTTTCCCATTGACTATACTCTTTGTCGTTCCTACTGCTTTTCAGGAGTCTTTTCCTATTTTATTATAGGCGGGACCAAGAAGCTGAGGGATAAATGAGGAGGGAGAGAGGCGACACGGGATCCCCGACAGGAACTGTCACCTAAATATTTCATTAGAAATACCCGAGGGGGATTCCCTTAGGGAAGACTATAATTTATAATGGTGTTGGGAGAGGGGAAAAGGATTAGATATACTGGAAATCCATTTTTGAATGAAATCGCGAATCCTATTTCCTCCCTGCACCTGCTGAGTAATTGGTACTGCAGAACAAACCCAGGGAGTCCCGGATATTTTTAAAATCTAGGTGTTGGAATGAAACCGACCCGCAGACTTAGTCGAATTACGACTTTTATAATCTTAATAGTTTCAATTGTACTGGTCGCGGCAATCACAGGATTTAGACTACCGGTCGTATTGGCATCCACCTCAATGTCCGTCAATCCCGCGGCTCAACTGTCTCTCATTGCACCTACCGCGGCCTCCGTCTCCCCCAAAACACCCATAGACACCACCCATGCGATTTCCTGGCCTGAGGTAGTGACCTTTCTTGAAAACGATCACACCAATTGGAACCCTTACATCCCTGGAAAATATACGTGCTTGGACTTCTCAACTGACCTGGTGGCAAATGTCACCCAGCAAGGGATCAAAGCCTGGATCGTTGCGGTTGATTTTACCGGCGGGGGTGCGGGGCATGCCTTCGTCGCATTCGAAACTACCGATCGTGGTATTGTTTATGTTGAGCCACAGGCGGATGACACTTATCCAACTGTCGCGGTCGGTAAAAATCTCTGCGTTTCCTGGGGAGTCTACCAGTGCATGGGTACAGTATCTTCCATCCAATTTATTCAATGTGATAAGGCGCATTTTTGCACCAAGTACACCCCCTAAAAGCCCGCCATTTCTGGCGGCTGTTGCTGCCGTTCACTGAACAATGCCCATCCATCATAAAATAGGGACCATCGGTGAAACAGTGCTTTGTGAGCTAAACTAGCAAAACACTATTAATTTTGATTCCATTTTTTAAAATGTTTTTTTTCCCAGACTTAACCAACTCGAGATGATCCATGGCATCATCGCAAAGAATCCGATGAGCGCTAGATCACCAGCGTTGGAGACCAGCGAGATGATCACGATCCCTAACCCTGTGATCCCATAACTCAGCACCGCCAGCCTGTCGAACAAGACTTCAGCAGGTTTGGATGCCTTCCCTGAGATCAGCAGGTATAGGGCAAAAGTGCTAAAAACAGTCAGCCACCAGCCCCAGAAGTTATGCAGGGGGATGCCGTGATAGACACCATGTACATCCCAGACCCAGTGACCGCTTGCGACCATGATCGGATCCATCACAAGGTCCCAGGCAGTCATCACCAGGCCTCCTACGGCTGCAACCGATAGGATTCTTTGCCAGTGCTTCCAGGCTGCTGGAATCAGCCTGTCAGCTATAACAAATGAAGGGTAGCTCATCATGAACCAGGCCACTGGGATGAGATACGGCACCAGGCCGAGGAAAAGGGGGTCTAGTTTATCGGTGTAATGGTATGGACCATAGACCAGCCCCGTTGCAACGCCGATACTTTCGAACAGCAAGCTCACGCCAAACACAAGTGCCAGCAGGCGCAAGGCGCGCCCCCAGCCTTCGCGTTGCCCGGCGTGCAGCATGGCGAATGAGAATCCCACCAGGGTTGAAACCGGGGTGATGAAAGGGGAGGGTGCTACACCAGCGGTGATGCTGGCAATGGGATAAATGGTGAGGAGGGCGTAGAGAATGAGCAGTGCAAGTATGATCCGGCGTGAGGTCATGACAGCTTATTCTTTAAATCAGATTTTACACCAGCTTCGTGTCCAATGTGTGCGTGCCAAGATTAAGCGCGGTCCCCCACGGGAATCCTTTCAATACTCATCGAGAACCGCATGTCTGCGATAATATAAATTCGCCTCCCCAGAAGGTAGCGGGGGTTTCCACTCTTGGAGAGTCTTCCCCTTAAAATTACTCAATAATTGGAACACCCAAATCATGGTTTTTTCAGAATCAAAGATTATCGAAAAAATCATTCCACGGTGTAAAAAAGCGGTATTTCCAGATAAATTGGATGGGTGTATACTCCCTCACGCAAATTCTTCAGGAGGCATCATTTATGAAACGAGCAGTCAGCATCAGTATCGGCTCTTCCAAGCGCGACAAAGCGGTCACCGTAAAATTGTTAGGCGAGGAAGTCAGCATCGAACGCATCGGCACGGATGGGGACATGGAGGTTGCTGCGCGCAAATACCAGGAACTCGACGGGAAAGTGGATGCCTTTGGGGTTGGCGGGGCAGACTTGGGCTTGATGGTGGATGATAAATGGTACCGTCTTTATTCGGTCGAGAAGATGGTGCGGTTTATCAAACAGACGCCAGTTGTGGATGGCACCGGCCTGAAGAATTCATTGGAAAATAAAGCTGCGCCTTTTGTAGAGGCCAAACTCGGCGACTACATCCAGAAAAATGGGGGTAAAAAGGCCTTTGTCATGACCGGAGCCGACCGCTGGGGTTTAGCGCATGGCTTTGTGAAGGCCGGTTACGAGTGCACCTTCGGGGATTTCATGTTTTCGCTTGGCATCCCGATCGCTCTGCACAACGAGCGACAGCTCAAGAGCCTGGCGTCCGTTCTCATGCCCCTCGCAGGACGTCTTCCTTTTGAATGGGTTTATCCGACCGGCGAGAAACAGGAAGAGCGCAAACCGAAATATCCTAAGTGGTTCGAGTGGGGAGTGGTGATCGCGGGTGATTGCCATTATATCAAGCGCTATATGCCGGATGATATGAAAGGTAAGGTGGTGGTCACCAACACCACCACGCCTCAGGATGTGGAATTATTCCGCAAATGCGGGGTCAAGACCTTGGTAACCACCACGCCGGTGCTGGATGGACGTTCGTTCGGTACAAATATGATGGAAGCCGCTCTCATCGCCGTTTCGGGCAAAGGTCGCGCCCTCACCCACGATGAATACGAAGAAATGCTGACCAAACTCGGTTTTGAGCCATCCCTGCAGGAACTGAATTAACATGGTCCTCCTGTTGAGATGATCAAACCCGTGAAATTTACTCTTTGATCGGAATGGATTATTCTGTCCTCCCCAGTATTTTTTATGAGGATAGGTGCGTGCGCGGCAGGCGCATCGAAAATTAATTAAAGGAGTAATTATGGATGCAATCGTTACTGCAGGCGGAATCCCACTACCGGAAGAGCCGTTATATGACGCCACCCAGGGTCACCCCAAGGCAATGGTGGATGTGGCTGGCAAACCGATGGTCCAGTGGGTTTTGGATGCCTTGTCGGATTCTAGTAATATCGATAATGTAATCATTGTCGGCTTGACCGATAAGAGCGGCTTGAAATGCAGAAAGAAGATGTACTTCGTATCCAACCAGGGCAAAATGGTGGAGAACCTGCAAGCCGGTGCCCACAAGGTGCTGGAGGTTAATGACAATGCTGAGTATGTATTGATTGCCTCATCCGACATCCCAGCCATTACGGGCGAAATGGTAGACTGGGTGGTGAAGACAGCCCTCGAGGAGAAAGTGGACATCGTTTACAACGTCATCCAGCGCGAAGTGATGGAGAAACGCTTTCCCGGCTCGAAACGGACCTGGACACGGCTGAGTGACATGGAAGTCTGCGGGGGTGATCTGAATGCCGGACGCATAAGTCTAATCGTAAATGATGACACCGCCATGTGGGAGAAGATCACCAATTCTCGCAAAAGTCCACTCAAACAGGCTGCCCTGATCGGTTATGATACGGCTTTCATGCTCCTGGCTGGAAGGTTGAGTCTCCAGGATGCGGAAACCCGGGTCATGAAGCGTATGAATATCACCGGCAGGGCCATAGTTTGCCCTTACGCTGAAGTAGGCATGGATGTGGATAAGCCGCACCAGCTTGAGATCATGCGGGCCGATTTATCGAAACGAACCAAACAAGCTGAAAAAGGATCGAGGGCTTCGAAGAAGTCATCAGCCCTTGTTAAAACTACCGTGAAGGCAAAAAAGGCCGCTCCGGTCAAGATGAAAGTTCCTGTTGGAAAGATCGAAAAATCTGTTTCAGCGAAAAAGAAAGTTCCTGCCAGAAAGACAACCAAGAAGTGACCTGGAAGAATATTTTGGAAATGGACGGTCGTCTGTCCGCACGAATGCGGGTAGCCGGGCGTCCTGGGTTCATCCGTAGTGTGGCGATCATCCTGGCTCATTCGGGCGATTCTTGGTTTTGGTGGGCGGGTCTGGGGCTGCTCTGGTGGCTGGGCAATTCATTTTGGCGCCCTTGGGCGCTGACAGTGCTCCTGTCCATTATTGCCCTGGCAGTCATTGTCTTGGCAATCAAGTTCACCATCCGCCGCCGAAGGCCGGAGGGGGAATGGGGGGGGGTGTACCGAAAAACCGATCCGCATTCCTTCCCGTCCGGGCACGCCGCACGCGTGGTTCTGATCGCCGTGCTAGCCCTCGGGCTGGGTCCGGGGTGGCTGGCACTGGTCATCTGTATTTGGGCGCCTCTGGTAGCATTGGCACGCGTGGCCATGGGCGTCCATTATCTTTCTGATATCGTCGCGGGGTTCGGGTTGGGGGCAGTGGCAGGCATGCTGTCTCTGCTGATATCTTCTCATTAATTGATAAGGTTTGAAAACCTGAACCAAATCACGACTCACCCCGAACTAATTCTTCGGGGTGAGTCGTGATCACGAATGCTTCCTTCTTATATGACAGTTATTAGATTTTACCCGGCGGCTCTCATTGACGCCTTAAATTTTTCAAGCGCTTCCACCGGCGTTGGATCGCTGCCGTATGCCATCGCCAGGTAATAAGACATGTAATCCCCAAAATGCAAGCTGGTCCAGATGTGCGCCAGCCTTGATTCTCCCAATGCTTCGTAAACGTCGGTAGTCAGCCCCTCGACCGTGAATCCGTGCCGGGTAAGATCGAGGCGCAGATGATTCCGGGGGTGGTCGGACGGAGCATGCAGGAACAGTGTTACGGTGTGCGCCAGGATGTCTGCCGGGTTGATTAGTCCGGCCAGTGCGTTGTGATCTGCTTCGGGTATAAATTCAAACCCGGCTCCCGCCTTGGCGATTTCGTTGATCTGCGTCTTCCAGCGCCGCGCCACAGGCGCCAGGCATCCGGAAGCGTAGACATTCACCCAGCGCTCCACCAGTTGTCCCGCCAGCCGCTTTGCAGGGTTTTGGTTTGTCGGGACATCGGCCTTAAGGTAATCCTGCTGTTTTTTCATGACTTCAACAGCTTCCGCTAACTCATTCGTCGGGTCGGTAATTAATCCCAGGCGGGACAAGGCAGCCAGCAGCAGCCCGAATGAAAAGCCAACTGCGGCGCGCGGCTGACCTTTGTGTTCGAATTTCCAGAGTGGAATATTTGTCTGCTCAGCCTGTTCCGCCAGCTTTCCGCCGGTGGCAACGGCCATGAGGGAGCACTTGTTTTGGAGAGCTGCGGTGTATGCTTCGAGGGTCTCTTCGGTGTTGCCAGAGTGGGAGCTGGCGATCACCAGCGTTTCGGGGCCGTCAGCCCAGGCGGGTAGACCGTAATCACGCTGCACGATGACGGGTATTTTGCAGCCGGGAGCGATGAACGCTGCCAGCAGATCTGCGCCGATGGCTGAACCACCCATGCCGGGGATGATCACCTGGCGAAGACCTTTGAGTTCTGGCAGGGGCAAGGTCTGTCCCAGATCCCAGGCTTTTTTCAGTTGAGCCGGGAGGTTGTTTATTTCTTCGAGCATGTTCTGCTTGTCGAGCTTATGGATAAAATCAAGGTCGTCAAGGTTCATATTAGAATCCTCCATCTTTTTTTTAATCCAGGTCTTGCCGATCACGCTATCATTTTATTCATGCATCATGCCGTGAACTGCATGTTGAAGGATAATTAATTATGTATTAAGCAACTTCATCCCTGGATCGCTGTGATCCGGTTGTAGATTTCTTTCCTTTTCCAACCGCTCTCTTGTGCTACCCGTTTCGCCAGCACAGACGGGCTTTCGCCCAGTTTCAAACCAAACTTGATTGCTATTTTCACCTTGTCTTCTGACCATTTTTCCACACCCCGTTTTGTTCTTCCTGCCACCACCAGTGTAAATTCACCGCGCGGTTCGTTTTGCGTGAAATATAGGGTTGCCTCCGCGATGGACCCGCGCCAGATTTGTTCGTGGACCTTGGTAAGTTCGCGTGCGACCGCGATCTGCCTGTTACCGAGGGAGGTTTCCAGGTCATGCAGGGCAGCTGGCAACCGGTGGGGTGACTCAAGGAACAGCAGCGTATAGGGTAGGGTTTCAACCTGTCGTAGTAATTCCCGCCGCTCGGACGACTTGCGCGGCAGGTAGCCAAGGTAAATGAAAGAGTCGGTGGGGAGACCTGAGGCTGCCAGCGCCGCCAAGGGGGCGGACGGTCCGGGGATGGGGCAGACTGTATGCTCTGCTTCAATTGCAGCCCGCACTAGTTCGTACCCGGGATCGTTGATTGCGGGGGTCCCTGCATCTGATACTAGGGCCACATCACCTCTTGTCAATTCCGCCAGAATGGCGTCCAGCTTGGTCAACTTGTTGTGCTCGAAGTAGCTGGTGAGGGGAGTGTGCAGCTTGAAGTGCGTCAGCAGGTTGCGGGTGACGCGCGTATCTTCTGCAGCAATGAGACGGGCTTCGCGCAGAGTCCGCACGGCGCGCGGACTCATATCTTCCAGGTTCCCGATCGGGGTTGCAACAAGATACAGGGTACCCATGCAATAATTAAACCACAGATGACCTGGGAAGGATATATCGGACTGCTTCGCACAAAGGATTTTATAAAATCAATCGAAGACATTACGATATCATCCCCCAAGAGGTCATTCTTCCTCTCTACAGCTCTAGCTGGCGTCCACGCCTCCTAGGATGGCGGGAAAGCAAAATTTTATTGGGTGTATACTCTCAGCTGATGATTTTCTCCAGGTCTATGAAACAAAAATAGGGTCTAGAGTCGAGATCCTGGGCTTCTGGGAACTTGCTGCTGCGGTCAAGCCAAAGGAGACCCCGAAGATTGGAAAGTTGCGGACACCTCCAGTCCCTCCTCGAACATTCTCAATAATTTCATTTCCCAAGCTATGAAAAAAGTTTACTAACCATCCCCGCATCCGGATCCTCCCCATTTCCATTCAAAAATGGGAGGATTTTTGTATTGGTTTCAGATCAGGTCAGGATGGGCGAATTTATCCTATTTCCCTGTTGAACTGCGTCTCATACAACTGGCGGTATACACCCTCCACCGTTAGCAACTGCTCATGTTTACCACGCTCAACGATCTTCCCGCGATCCATCACCAGGATCAGGTCCGCAGCCAGGATCGTGGACAGGCGGTGGGCTATGACGATGCTCGTCCTGCCTGCCATGACGCGCCTCAATGCTTCTTGGATCAGGGATTCGGACTCGCTGTCGAGGTGGCTGGTGGCCTCGTCGAGAACCAGGATGCGTGGGTCTTTGAGGATTACGCGCGCCAGGGCAATGCGTTGTTTCTCGCCACCGCTCAACCGGTAGCCGCGTTCGCCCACGATCGTGTCATAGCGGTCGGGCAAGTCCATGATGAACTGGTGGATGTTGGCAGCCTTTGCAGCGGCTTCAATCTCGGCTTGGGTTGCTGCGGGTTTGGCATAGACTAGGTTTGTGTGGATAGTGTCGTGGAACAGGTAGTTCTCCTGGGTCACCATGCCGATCGCTGTTGCCAGCGAGTCGAGTGTGACCTCCTTCACGTCGACCCCATCAATGCGGATGACTCCGCTGCTGGGATCGTACAGGCGTGGGATGAGATAAGTAACCGTAGTCTTTCCTGCGCCGGAGGGCCCCACCAGTGCTACCAACTGCCCGGAGTCGGCTTTGAAGGAGATTCCTTCAAGAGCCACATCGCGCGCCTGGGAAGTCTCGGTCGGTTCTTCATCGATGGAGGTTATTTCTTCACTCTTTTCTTTTCCGTCCCCTTTCGCGATATTCTCCGCAGAAGAAAGGACTGCAGCCACGTCTTCCATCCGCCCATAGCGCTTGACCTCCCTTAATAATTTGGTTTCATCCACGCTGTAATTGAAGGTCACATTTTCAAATTCGAGATTTCCCCGGGCGTTCTTCAGGATGATCGCGTTTTCTTTTTCCGGGATATCCGTAGGCAAGTCGATTACCTCAAAAACCCTCTCAAAGCTCACCATGGACGTTGAAAAATCGACAGGCGCACTGGCCAGGCCTTGCAGCGTTCCATACAACTGCCCTAAGTACGAGCCGAAGGCTACGATGGTGCCCACCGTGAATGTCCCCTGGATGACATACAAACCGCCCAGGCCATAGACCAGGGCCGTGCCCACCGCGCCGACAAGCCCGAGGATCATAAAGAAAGTGGAACCAACAACGGCGCGGTCTATGCCCATGTTACGCACGCTGGCTGCGCGCTGACGGAAGCGTCCCGTTTCCTCATTGGCGCGCCCAAAAAGCTTGACCAGCAGTGCCCCGCCGATATTGAGCGTCTCGTTCATATGCGCGTTCATGCGTGCATTGGCTTCCATCTGTTTGCGGGCTAGGTCGCGCAGGACCCCCCCCAGTCTTTGAGCGGCAAGGATGAATAGCGGCAGGATGAGCACACTGACGAGGGTCAGTTTCCATTCAAGCGATAGCATGACTGCCATCAAAGCCACCGCTTCGATAATATTGGTGATGATATTGACAATGGTGTTACTGATAGCGTTCTGTGCTCCGACCACGTCGTTGTTGAGGCGGCTCATCATTTCGCCCACCTTGGTGTTGGTAAAGAACCGCAGGCTCATACGCTGCAGTTTACTGAAAAGCGCCACACGAAGGTCGTAGATGACTCCCTCGCCAACTTGGGCATTCAGGCGTCTCTGGACGACCGAAATCACACCGTTGAGAATAGGGACGAATAACAATGCAACCGCAAGTAGAACCAGTTGGTGCAAATCCTTGGACGGTAATACCTTGTCGATCATCTGCCTGAAAATCAAGGGCGTCACCAGCGAGAGCCCTGTGGTCAATAGGATCATAACCAGCATGCCTGTGATCTGGGACCAGTATGGCTTTGCATAGTTGAGCACGCGTAATAAAAGCTCTCTGGTCACCTTGGGCTTTTCGTCCCCCGAGCGCATATATGCCCCCCAACCACCACCATGGAACATAATTAATCTCCTGAAAATAATCGAATTGCACGGCTAAAAAAAGCTTCACATCGTGAAGCCTGTCAGACTATAAGACTTATTCGAATTTTGGTCTAATGGACGAAAGGAGAGTTTAACTGAAGTCTTCAAGGCTGAAAAATGCATAGTAGAATAGGGTGCGGATTTTGTATTGAAAGAACGATTTTTCCAAAAAAGCCCGGCAGTTTTCTATTACCGGGCATTCCCTTCATTGGAAACTTCATCCAAAACCGGAGCAGGAAGCGGCTCCTGTATTGTACGCGGGCGAAAGAAAATCCACGTCAGACTGATGCCAAGCCCATATAAAATGGCCGTGCTCACAAACAACGGCGAAAATCCAGATCGCTGCTGAACAACTCCCGATATGTACGGTCCAACCACCCAGCCCACGTTCCAAGCCAGGTTGCGAATGCTGTTCACCGCACCGTGTTCCGCCTCGTGGCTTTGTTCCAGGGCAAAGGCGTCGAATAATGGGGCTACCATGTTCATCAGCGCGCCGCGTGCTAAAAAGCCGATGATGGAGAGCCATGCCCAGGGGGAGAAACCGATCATCAACAGGAAAACCAGGCTGGCTCCCTGGCCCAGCACCACAGTGCGTACTTTGCCGCCCAGGTTGCCTACCAGCCGCGGACCGATGACGCAGCCTATCCCGGTTAGCAGTGACCCCAGGCTGAACAGGATTCCCAATGAGGCATCTCCCATCTTAAACCGTTCAGCATAAAAAACATTGAAATACGGCACCAGGGTGGCGGCGCCCAATCCGATTATCAGGTTCGGGATGGCTAATTTCATAGTCAGGGGACGGACCAGCACCTTCCAAACCGAGGTCTTGGGTTGTATAAACCCCGGCTTATCTTCAATCAGAGCCTTTTTTGGCTCGTGGATAAATGCGATTGGCACCAGGACCAGGAAACTGGTCATCACGCTGAAGAATAGCACGGTTTGATATGCCGTAATGCTGGTGGCTAGGTGGAACCAGCGGGTGAATAGCCCCGGCAAGTAACCTGCCAGGAAGTTACCAGCTGTGCTTGCCAGTGGGAACATCCCGTAACTGAGACTGAATAAAACGTCGCGGCTCTTATCGTCGGAGGTCTTCATCATGAATGGCGCCTGGCTTAGAACGTACAACTGTGAGGTTACGCCCAGGAGAAGAGCTCCCGCTAGGATGACCCCTTCGGAACGACCCAGGATCATGGTGATGATGGCAAAGTTCGCCATGGCAAAACCGGCGATCATGGCGCGCTTGCGGCCCATCCGGTCAGAAAGCAGCCCCATCGGGACCCCCAGCAGGAGCGCTGAAAGGCTCGGGGCGGCATTCACCAGCCCAAGGAAATCACGGCTGTAACCGGCATCGATCATGTATAGGTTGAAGAACAGGTTCCAGCCTGCAAAAAGCAGCCCGTCCAGGAATAACGCTAATAGAAACAACCGTGCCGGGCGGTTGAGCAGGCGAAACTGGTTAAAGGTGGAGTGGAGGAAATTTTTCATTTTTACTGACTGCCGGACGGGGTTTGGCCGGCCGTTTAAAATCTAATTTACGAACATCACAGAAGAAACCTTCTTCGGGAATAGCGTGCTCAACAACACCCGCCTCTCATCATCATTGTAGGAACAATCCGCGTAGGATTGTTCCAATTCTTCAAATGAACGGTAACCGAAGACAAGTTGAAGGAAGCTCAGGTCGGGGAAAGCCGCATTTCCCTGGTCCTCGTGGCTGGGCAACCAGGATTCGATGGTCGCCAGCCTGCCTTTGTCCAGCACCAGCCTCAACCCGGAGTGATAGAAACTGATCCTGACCTCTCCGCTGTAACCTACAATGGCTGACTCGGCAATGTGTCGCTCAAGCGCCGGAGCGATAAGACGTAAAAATGCTGGCAGGTCGGGAACACGGATATACCAGGCATATGGGTCCCGCAGGCGCGGCAGCCGCTCGCGAAAAATATCGTATGCGGGATGCTCGCTCCCGAACCAGAAGGTGTACGTTGTGCGGGTTGCCGGCTTGCCATCCCGTTTCGAGTAGGTTTCTCCCGTTTTCCACAAATAGCGCGCAACACAGGGAGTTGCTTCAAGCCAGGAAACGCCTGGTTTTAGCTCATAGTGGAAAGCAACCAGCCCTGTGTCCCAGTCATACCAAGGGTGGGTAAAATAGCCCACCGATGCATTTGTCCCGGGGCGTACGAGCATGCGGAATTCTAGCCGTTCCACGTTCTGCTCGCTCATACCTGTCAATTCGTAGCGCCAAAGGGCCTCATCTCGTACACATGTGATCAGCCCTCTCCGGCTTCCATGCGCATAGATTTCCATTATGAAAGGAATGTCTGCCTCATTGGCCGGGCGGATGCCGAATGGTTCGTTCATGCCCTCTTTCAAGGTCGGGAGTTGCGGTTCAAAGCCGGTGCGCCCGCCGGCCAGTTCGAGCGCCATTTCGTAGCCGAAGAGACGGTAATAGTATGGAATGCCGGTAATTCCCTGGACAAGGTCGCCGCGCTCCGCACTCCATTTGTGGATCTCTTCGAACTGAGCGCGCACAAGGCCCCGATGGCGGAACTCGGGCAGCGTCCCCACCAATTCCGGTCGGCCCACTCCAAAGGGGATACCTTCATAGGCCCACGTTTGCGGGATAAGATTCATCGAGGAGATGATTTTTCCTGACGCAGCTTCGACCACCAATGTGCAGTCGTCAGCATGAAAGGTGGGGTGGGGGCGGGCAACCAGGTCACGCGTCCACGCACCCACGCGCAAGTCGGGTTTGTCAAAACCATCATCACTATGGATGCGGGAATTAAATTTAGCCAGCGCTTCCGCGTCGCCAGCCGATGAACGGCAGAGAATGAGCCCGTCTCCTAGATTCCGCAGGATCGGGCGGTTGTTAAGTTTGATGTTCATGTTTGTCCTGTTATGTGACCTTTCCCCCCGACAGGCGGAAGGTCACCCTGTATCTTTCAGAAAATGTTTTAATTCTTCCAGCGTTTTTTCTGGCTGGGTTAACTGGATGGCGTTCATCCCCACGGACTGTGCCGCTTCCACGTTGATCAGCACGTCGTCCACGAAAACCGACTCTGCGGGGTTCACGGCCAATCTTTCGAGTGCCAGGCGGTAGATGCGCGGGTCGGGCTTTACCAGACCCACTTCGGCTGAGATGATCATTTCGTCGAAAACATCCACGAAATTCTGGCTGGTGATGATTGCCCGCAGGCCAGACCAGGCATTGCTGATGAGGCCCACCTTTCGCTCCGGGCGCAGGCTGCGCAGATAATCGAGCAGGGCAATATCCCATCGGTCACCGGAAAAGAATTCGGTAATGATCTTCTCACCCTCAACCTGGCTGACCTCCAATGCTTTCGCCACAGCCTGCCAATGAGCCTCTTCCGAGATCTCTCCGGTTGAAGCCTTCAAACTGGAATCGCTTTCGAAAATGATTTTTTCCAGGTCGCGGGAGGTCATCCCTAGGCGTTCAGCCTGGCGGCTGCGCGGACCTTTGTCTTCGGTGCGCATGAGTACGCCGCCAAAGTCAACCAAGACTGCCCGTACCCTCATTTCTTCTTCGTTCCAGTCGGCTTCCCTTTGGGGGATGGATCTTTCGTTACGGGTTTGACGGTTGAAACTGCAGTTACTCTGGTTTTGGATGGGTGCTTTTTCTCGTGTCTGGCGGAGAGTTTAGGCGCTGCTGCAGCCTGTGCAGCCCCGGAACTGGCGGCTGGTTTTTCGACCGCAGTGTCCACCTTCGCCGATTCCTTCGACATGGTCTTGATGGCAATTTTCCAATCGGGGAAGAAACGTTCCATGCGGGCGCGTTCCACTCGGTTGCCTCGACGGCACTTTGGACAGTGGGCCTCGTAGTAAATCTGCTTGTTTTCTTCCATATGTTCCAGGGCGGCGAGCATTTCCTCGCGGCTGATGGCGAACATGGTCTGGCAGTAAGTGCAGCGTAGTTGCATTTCAATCTCCTTTGGATAAAACAGGACGGATGTGGATTGGTCAGTTGACCTATTTTACTCCATCGCTTTGCGATAATAAATCTGCTGCATGACCTTGCGGTAGCCCACGCCTTCGTAAAGACGTAATGCGCCCGACAGGTTCTCAAAATCCACCCTAAGGGCGGTTTCGGTCATGCCCATGTCTTTGAACATCTGCATACTTTGGACCAGCAACGAACGCGCTAGTCCCATTTTGCGCCAGGGGCGGCGGGTACAGATCCCTTCTGTGTAGCCGCGCTTGCGCTGATATTCCTTGTTCTCTTTATGGTCAATGAAATTATGGACTACACTAGCCATTTGGTCGCTGTCCCAAGCTACTTTCCAAAGCTCGGGCTGGAATTCGGGGCTTTCCTTCTGCATTTTGAATTCATTCTCGTTCAAGTCGCGGATGCCCCAGTGATCTCGGAAGGCCTCATTACTGGCATCAAAGATAAGGCGCACGTCATTTGGCTGAACCGGGCGGACTTCCAACCCCGCAGGCATGGGTGCTTCGGGGAAAGGTTCCGCCAGGTCACGTACCATGTGGGTCTCATAGCGGGCAGGCTTGTAACCGCGCCTCTCCAGCAGGGAAATGAGGTCTTTTTCCGAATCCTGCGGTTCGACCTGCAGGAATTTCGCTGTTTCCTTCGGGTGCTCGCCGGAGATGTTGTATGCCCGGAGTTCGGCAGCCTCGAACATCGCATTGCCTATGCCTATGCCTCGCCAATCGGGGTGTAGAAACCCGAAGGGATGGTAAAGACGGATTCCGTCCAAAAGATTTTCCCACCAGATGCGCCCATATGCGATCACCTTGCCGTCCAATTCGGCGAAGAGCATGTCGGTCTGCGGGTCACAGTTAATCAGATGACGGTAAGTGCGTGCCACGTCGTTCGTGTCGGTGCTTCGCTCCACGCCATCCTTGCCTTTGCATGCCGCGATCAGGTCGGCCATGGTCGCGTAATCCTCCTCCCCCCGGAAGTGCCGGAAGGTCAGTCCTTGGATTGAAGGGGCATTTGGGATAACAATTAGATCGTTCATGTTGTTTTCTCCAATCGTTCTTGTTCCATTTTCAGCCATTCATCCCGCAGAATGCCCATATAAATGACATCCCAGCGGCGGCTTTCCCGCAGGATGAGCCCGCGTTTGCGTCCTTCCATGACAAACCCAGCTTTTTCGTAGGATCGAATGCCTCGCTGGTTGTACTCAAACACATCCAGCGAGACCCGTTGCATATTCAACTCGTTAAAGGCATAGCGCAGGATGATCCGCATGGCATCCGTGCCATAACCTTTGCCCCAATATTCGGGTTCGCCAAGGCCGATGCCCACGAAGCAATTGCGGTGGGTCCAGCGGATGCCATCCAGACCCACTTCACCGATGATCCGGTCGCCTTCCAGGGTTCGGATGGCAAACTCAAAGACAGTTTCCTTCTCGTACTGTTTCTCGACCCATTTCTGAGCATTCTTGACCGAGAAGCGGCGCGCCGGGTCCCAATCCAGCAGCCGGGAAAATTCACTGTTCGCTGACCATTCCGAGGCAAGCCTGGCGATGGTTTCTGGATCTTCCACAGTCAGGTGAACAAGCTCACCGTGTAGTAAATCTTTCATTTCAGTCCATCCTTCCAGACCTCGGCCAATAGACCGAAGTCCAGGCTGTCCCAGCGGCGGCCGTCCTTTTCCAACGCCTGTCGCTGGCGCACTTCTTCCACAAAGATGGCACTCTTGAACAGGGATTGTGCCGGAAGGTTATATTCCGGAATAATCGCAGACAGTCGGTAGAGGTTGAGCTCTTCAAATGCATATCGCAAAAGGAGGCAGAGGGTCTGACGACCATACCCCTTATGGTGGTCTTCGGGGTCGCCAATTCCAAGCCGGATGTACCCGCTTCCATTCGTCCAAGAGATCCACGATAATTCAGCAAAACCGACCAGCCGGTTATCACTGCGGGTCCGTATGTGGAAGTGAAAAAGGTTTTTATCATCTTCCATCGATTTTTCCAGTTCCTCCAGTTTTTTCTTAACCTGCCAGACCGAAAGGGGTTTCATTGGGTCCATATACATCATTCGCATGAAACCTGCGTTATGCGTCCACCTCGAAACAATTTCAGGGTCTTTTTCGTGATCCACCGCACCAAGCTGGATGAGTTCGCCGTTAAATAAAGGATTGCCTATGCTCATATATCTCCTTTGCTTCCTTCGGCTGGAAAAGGTCAAAATAATGGAAAAACAAAAAAATACGGCCACGGGGTTGCCCATGACCGTCTTGGGAAAGAAAAAGGCCACGGGCAGGGAGTGTCCGTGGCCATCATACACTGCGTGTATATTTTCAGGCAACAGGCGCACTCCGCGTAGATACGCTCGAACCGCTGGGAGCAGCGGCGCGGACATCCGTAAGTGTGACAACATTGCTTTGAACCATGAAGTGCGCCTCCTTTCTTTAAATGATTCGAACAAGTGAAGTTTATCACAAGGTCCTGATTCCGGTCAAGGAATTTTTAATTGTCAAGGCAACCTTGACCGTGATCTATTGGGATAAAGTAGTGGGACTAAATCAATCTAATCACTATAAAGGAGATTGCCTTCTTGGGGAAGGTTGATATTCACCCAAACCCCACTTTTTCTTGACTTTTGCCCCTCATTTGTGCTAGATTCAAGCATCTTATATTTGAGGAAAT
>Ga0187878_1000635_pt1 | contig 38528 bp, 39 predicted proteins | sample June2016WEW_17_1_FD_132979 | JGI IMG/M metagenome (GOLD analysis project Ga0187878, IMG submission 132979) | Peatland microbial communities from SPRUCE experiment site at the Marcell Experimental Forest, Minnesota, USA - June2016WEW_17_150 | ecosystem: Environmental > Terrestrial > Soil >... | reverse complement strand
GGACCACAATGATATTGTCCAGTTGAATTCTTCGTGGGACATTAACCGGGCCCGTGGCGCAGTGGTTAGCGCAGGCGACTCATAATCGCTTGGTCGCAGGTCCGACTCCTGCCGGGCCCACCTTCAATGAATTTGTTAAGGTGCTATTAACCTTTTTCTCTTTTTGGCGGTTGCATGAATCTTCAAGATGAAATTCGTAATGATCTATGGATAGCAATCGAAAAATCATATGTATCCAAAATTTATAATAGTGCTATTTTGGATGCTATTCATTTCCTAAGCGATCAAATTAGGGAAAGAGCTAATATCGATGGCGACGGAGCAAGTTTGGTTGGTCAAGCATTTGGTGGAGACAACCCTCCTCTTAGAATAAATAAATTTCAAACAGAGACCGAAAGGGACGAACAAAAAGGTTTAGAACAAATTCTGCGAGGAATTTATCAAGGAATTCGCAATCCTAGAAGCCATAATCAAATTGAAGATGGTCAAACTACTGCCGATTCCATTATTTTGTTTATAAATTTTTTGTCTAATCTAATCAGCAAATCAAAAGAACCATTTTCTCTTGAAGAATGGAAGAAAAAGGTTTTTGATAAAGATTTTGTCGATTCAAGTAGATATGCAGATATCCTTGCCTCGGAGGTTCCCCCCAATAAAATTGTTGAAGCATTAGTCGAAATTTACCGTAACAAATCCACGATTCGAGAAGATTCGTTAGATTATATTTTTAGTTCACTATTGGCTTTAGCGGCAAAAGATAAATTAGATGACCTTTTCAATGTTATCTCTGATAATCTGAGAAGTACAGAAGATGAAACAGAAATAAGGTTAACATTAAGGATTCTACACGGTCAATTTTGGCCCAGGATTAATGAGGCTGCTCGTCTCCGTGTTGAAAACAAACTAATAAAAGACATCAATTTGGGACAATATAATTGTGAAACAGATAAATGCATCAAAGGTCACCTTGGGACTTGGGCTCAAGGTTTCATTACTTCTTTTACTTTAAAGTCGAACCTTTATAATATGTTTTTGAAGAAACTCACGGGAAGCGATTCCCAGGGTAAAGATAAATATATTTATGAAATAAATTATGTAGCTAACTATTTTTATACTGAGTTACCTAATACGATTGATCCAAGTACTAATAAATATATTAGCGATTCCCGCAAGCATGATTTAGTAAAGGCAATAATAAAAGCTTCATCAAATTCTGAAGCTATAACACTTCGGAAAGAATTTTTAAAGAAATATAACTTGCCTGAAGAATGGATAAAGTTGATTATCGAAGAGATAGAAACTAATGAATACCCACCATCCGACCTTTTTGATGAATATAAACAAAAAAAAGAAGAAGAAGATATTCCATTTTAGATAACAATTCAATGTTTATTGTTATTTGCAGATGTAATCTTTTGACCTATCTCAGCCATTTTATCACTTACATCGATTTGCGAAAGAATGCCGTAGACCCCATCAGTAATGCTCAAATTTGAATGCATCAGAGTTTGACTAACAGCTTTTAACGCTTGAATATCCTTTGCGTTTTTCAAGGCTATTACAGCAAACCCATGTCTGAATTTGTGGGGAGAGTGATAGGGCAGCCCAACCCTTTGAAGCCAGACCTTTAAATCCTTTGCTGGTCTCTGGTACCGATACTCACCCGCGCGGGTGATTTTATTATCAATCTTTCCTGTTTCTGGAGAATAAGGCGCAAACCACAAGCCTTTATCTGGCAATGCTGCCCTAACTTCTTTATCCCATTCCCTTACAACATCTAACAATTCGGGAATGTTAAGAATGTCTGTTGTTGCATGTTTTTTAAATTTTGTTCTTACCCCTAACCTTGGCCACTGTTTGATTTTAAGATTGTCCAGATCGACAGCCATTATTGGTAAAGTAACAAATGCTCCTACTCTAATACCAGACAAAAACCAAAGAACAGCCGCTGCACGTATGCGTTTATCTCTTATCGTGAAAACAGGTGCTTTCGCGATAGCCCGAATTTCATCAAGGGTAACTGCCTCATGTTCTTTATATTCAATGGGCATTCGTGACGGTTTAAGAGTATCTAACCAGGATTGAGTTATGTCTCTATACCCTATTCGATGTTTAATTACCCATCCAAAGAAACGATAAGCTGCCCGTATAGTTTTCTTTATATATGAAAATGATAATGTTTCTTCTTTTCCATCCAAACGAATAGTAAGCATATATTCAGGTAAGGTAGGTCTTATTCCAGGTGCTTTTTCAAATGGCTTTTCTTCCATCCATTCAAGCAAATGTCGAAGAAGCGTTTCTTCTAAGCGCATAGAACTGTTAGAAAGTTGATCTACTTCTCTCCTATAAAGGAGATATGCCTGAATAATTTTCCAATTTACCCTATTTATCATGAATCCCGCTTTTTCATGTCAATAATCCGGCCGATCTTCCGGCCACACTTAGGGCAGAAACAAACCCAATACACCAAACGTCCTTTTCGTTTCTTTACTGGATTACTCATCATTACGTTTCTCTTACATGTCAGACAGAAAGCTTCATCATCAGCTAACGATATTCGTGGGTAAGTTCTTTCATACCATTCTCGAAATGCTTTACCATTAATCCAGATTCGCCGTTTTTCGTCTCTCTCATGCGGACATTTAAAGTGCATGTACACGCGATAAACCTGCCTGCGAGTAAATCCTATTTCTTCAGCTAACTCACTTGGCTTGTAAAGCATATCTAGCAGCTTTTCTAATCTCAAACGCTGCTTTCCATCCAAACGCCCACGAAGTAATATTTCTGCTCGCTCTTCCATATCCACAATTACATTTTATTAATATTGTGGATAAACCTTATCTCGCTCGGGTTCTTTGGGATATTCCTTGTGATTTTCTCTAATATTTTCCCAACCCCAAGCATCCATTGCAGTCCCACTGCCACAGTCGTTATAAGGGCACATTTTTGTACCCTGTACTTCTCTAAATTCCCCTGCTATATAACAACGTTCACAATGCAAACACCAAACCCATGCTCCCTCAGGAATTCCTTTAGCTTCTTCGATATATGCTTTTTTCATTTAATCATCTCCTTTTTATTTAAAAGCAAGTTATATTTACTTCCTCTTCGTTCTCTTCCCTTCTTTAGTAATATTTCCATAACTTCCTCTGGTTGAGTATCTATAACAACACTCAATGCAGGAGTTACTTGACGATCTATCCAGTTAAGTATTTTTTCCATTTCAATATCTTTAGGATTGGAGATAACAGCCCAAGCGCGCCCCTTTCCGCTCACAAATTCACTCCACCAAGGATTTTCAAAATCTACGAAATCCCTTAAATGCCCAATCATTATTGTGTACCATTTCGAGATATCATTTGCTTGGAATAATTCTTTAGCTACCAAATCAGCTCTTTCATCTTTAAGTTCCAATTCAAGTCTTGTAAATCCTCTCTTGTCATAGACTCTTATCATGCGTTCTGATGACCTAGAACCGAAATAAACGGTATGTGTCCCTTCTTTTCCATTTTCCTTCAGTAAGAATGGCGAATTATGCATTTCAAGACTTTCCCGTTTTGCTAATGATCTGACTTTACCTTCCCTTATCGCTTCTTCAACCTGCATAGGAGTAAATGGACAATTATCAAATGCTAAATCTATTCTTTTATAGCTGTACCTATTTGAATAACACGACGATATTAAACTCTCTAATCCTTGGTAATATTCCCATGACAATAACTCGCAAGCTTTACCAGGAATTTCAAAATGAAAATATTCATCATCCGTTTCGTATGCCGGAGTTAAATAAATCTTGAATTCAATCAAAGCATGAAATATTTCCTTAAAACCACGACCACCATGCCCTAAATCTTCCAAATCACCAAAAATGCGTTTAAAAAGAATATCGTAAATAATAAAAGCATCTTCGCGTGGAGCATGAACTGTAAAACTTAGCCAATGGACACCAAAAGTTATTTCAGTCTTATATCTCCTAAACTCCACCCCCCTATCAGTATGGGGGGGTAATCGCTTCGCTGCGTTCCAGTGCTCCTCACGTGCGCACCTGGTACGCGCTCCGCTCATCCCCATCAATTATCTGATCTTTTGGTAGAACTTTCTCGATCAACCGTGCAACTCCTATCATCAGAGCGATACGTAAAAACTCAGCTTTTTTCATACCAGATTTTTTCTGTAAATCTAGTACATAAATTTTGAAGGATATAGGAAGAGTGACATTAACCCTTCCGTAGACACCACGTTTTGTAATAATTACTTGTTTATCCATTTTTTCTAAACTCCTTTTTATCCTCGCCATCCATCCTACGGCAGCCTACCGCTCTCGCTTTCCTGGTCAAGGCTTCTTGGCTGGCGCCGCTTGCGCTCACCAGCCTTGACCAGGAACCTTGGCGAGAAGCGGTAAAACGGCAGCGGATGGATGGCTAGATAATAGCGGGCGACATAAACTCCCTTGCGTTTGATGTCAGATGGTTGTAAGATAAAGTAAGAATAATAATTCCTTTTCGGAATTATATTCCCATTGAGAATATATGTCAATGTTATTTGGGTGCTGACAATGCTAAGAAAAATCCTTGACTCGATTTATGATGAATCCAGCAATCTTCCAAATCGATATACTATTTCATTAGGAAATCGAATTCGCAATGCTAGACTTGAAGCAAAAATGAGTCAAGCCGACCTGGCGGAAAAAGTGTATTTTAAACAATCATCTATCTCTAAAATTGAAGCCGGTACTAGGTCTGTATCCTCAGAAGAAATTTTGTATTTAGCCTTCGCTCTTGAAAAACCTATCAATTACTTTTTCCCGAAGGAGTTTATCAACAATCTTCGTGACGATGAACTGACTGAACTTGAAAAAGAGTTACTTATTCAAGTCCATAAATTAAGCCGAGATGATCTACGAAAACTAATCGCCCAAGTAAGAGCCTTAGCAGATTTTAGAAATTAGCGAATAATCAAACCTTATTCTAAGAAAAACCCGATGGAACCTCTAGTATTTCTTCGATGGATTGGCGGAAAATCAAAAATTATCCATATCCTAGGCAAATATGTACCAAATCAATTTGAAAAATATTGGGAGCCATTTTTAGGTGGAGCATCAATGTTTTTTTATCTTAAACCTGAATCTTCTTTCTTATCAGACAGTAATAAGGATTTGATTAATTGTTATAAGACTGTAAGAAATCATCCTATTGCATTATCCCAAAGATTAGAGGAACATAGAGCTAATAATTCAAAAATGTATTATTTATTAATTCGGGAAGCTTATAACCTTGGTGGAGAAAAAATAGATCAAGCAGCTAGATTTATTTATTTAAACAAAGCATGTTTTAACGGGATCTATCGGGTAAATAAGCAAGGGAAGTTTAATGTACCGTATGGCAATAAAAAGAATCCAAGTATTCCAACTACGGATATACTCCTTTCCGCCAGTTCCCAATTACATAAAGCAGAATTAATAAGTGAATCTTATGAAAGTATTGTAATGAATCGTAACATTTCTAAGGATGATTTTATCTACTTAGATCCACCTTACCCGCCCTTAAATGGCACTTCAAATTTTATTCATTACACCCAGGAAAGGTTTAATTCGGAAGATCAAGAGAAATTATCGAAAATAGCTGAACAGTTAAATGACAAGAAATGCAAAATCATGATAACTAATGCTGATACCCCGGTAATTCGAAAGCTGTATAAAAGCTGGAAAATAATTACGCTTCCAGTAATGAGATGGGTTTCAGCTAATGGAGTGAGATATAAAGTCAATGAATTATTAATATTAAATTACGATATAGCGGAGGGATAATTCAATGGATTTAAAAGAAGCACTCGAAAGATTAAATTCTGACGCCTGGCACGATGCATTAGAATGGGTCGTAATAAATATAGTTATTGTTGTTTTCCCAATACTCATTACATATTTCTTTTTATATGTTGATACGGGAAAAATAAACTTTCAAGATCCTGTAAGTCATGGAGAATTATCACTATTTAGTATCTCTCTCTTAGGTGCGGGAGTTTATTCAATGTTAAGTGCAATGAAAGGTTCTCTAAAGACTATAAAATTCCCAGGTAATAATATATTTTATCTAGCGATATTTATTGAGGTAATAATTGCAGTATCACTTTTTGTGCTTTCTTTCACCCAGAATGTAAATTTAGATAATTATCCAAAAATTCAGTTAATTCGTATTATAGCAACTGTAATAATAATGGTTCTATGCTTTTTAACAACTTTTTTCATTATCCTTGTGGATGCCTCAGTTAGTAATGACCCCCCTAGTGCAGAAGATATATGGAAAAGAAGCGACAAAAGGTATCAGAAAGAATTGAGTAGAGAGTGGAGGAAATAATGGATAATAAATTTCAGATACCTTGCATTGAAGTAGAACAACCAATAGGTACTTTTTATATTGGAGCGATTAAATCAGAAGATTTATTAAAAATATCATATGCGGATATTCGAAGAGTACAAGATAGAGATTTTGAGTTATACCTTGGAATCCAAAGACCTCTTTCACCGAATCGGGTAAAAGAATTAAAGCAGTATGTTACTAATATAGATGCTACATTTCCCACAAGTATCATTTTATCTATAAGTTCTTTGGATGCTTTTTATAATAAAAAAAAGAAAGTCATGGAAATTAAGCGCGAAGAGAGAGTTGCAAAAATAATAGATGGACAACATCGTATTGCTGGGCTTGAGAATTATAAAAGTGATACATCATTTTATTTAAACGTAACTATATTCATTGATATGGATATTGAAAATCAAGCGATGGTCTTTGGCACAATTAATTTAGCCCAAACAAAGGTCAATAAATCCTTGGTTTACGATCTATTTGATTTAACAAAAACACGTAGTCCACAAAAAATAAGTCATAATATCGCTATATTTTTAAATACAACTAAAGGCAGTCCGTTTTATGGACGAATAAAAAGACTTGGTGTTGCATCAGAAAAAAATCAAACCCTTACGCAGGCTGCGATAGTTGAGAGCCTATTAAAATATATTTCAGGGGACACATTAGCTTCAATGAAAGATAGAGATCTTTTGCTAAGGGGTAAGAAGCTAGATAGAGCTGTTGGTAAGGATTCTACTAATTTAATACTTAGAGATTATTTCATTGACAAAAAAGATGTTGAAATAACAAGATCAATTTGGAATTATTTTATTGCAGTAAGTAATAAGTGGCCTAATGCTTGGAAGGATATCGACCTGGCGGGAAATATCTTACCGCGAACAAATGGTTATCGAGCGTTAATGAGATTGTTTAAACCCGTATTTCTCTATTTAGAAGGGAATATAAAGGTTCCTTCTATAGATGATTATCTAGGAGTAATAAATTCCATTCGAGTAAAAGACTCTGATTTTACAACTGATAAATATAAGCCTGGAACAAGTGGAGAATCAAAATTGTTTAAAGATTTAATTTCAGGTATAACAATAATAAATAAAAAAAATAATACATTATCATAAGTTTTTAATCTCTCGATTGTTAACATATAGCTATCAGAGGCAAAGTATATACTTCGATATAATTTGAACCTAGAACCGGTAGGTTCACAGACTCTATTCAAAGAAGGTAAAATTGTAGCCACACTGGATTAGAGCCTGAATACGCTTGGTCGCAGGTCCGACTCCTGCCGGGCCCACTAAATCTGGTGGTAACCCGCCTGATGATCGCCATATATAGGCATAAAAAGAGCCTCCCGTACGGAGGTTCTTTTTACTACAGCTACCTTACAGCTACCGGAAAAAACAGAATTGGTGATTTGATATGACTTTTCTACCCATTCACCTAATCCCATTGTGAATACACCTCACCAAATTCCTCAATCTCCTTCTCCATTTGGTCCAATATATCGCTCACATCTTTTAACAATAAATCCTCACATGAACCTGCAAGAATACCGTTATATTTGTCGATGATGCGATACCCTCCGGGATTACCAAAAGCATCATATTCTGACCATGACTTTGTTAACTTCAAACCCAGACTTTTCGCCCTCCGCCGCAATCTACTTTCTAAGGTTTCTTTGTTGGTTCCATGTCTACTCCTTGTAATATGAGTTTTAAGAAATTATAAACATTTTGAGTGTCTTTATGAAACTGTCCAGTCTATTTGGCATTGCTAATACTTTTTGGATGAGGCACGATATAAATAGGCTGAGATTCCTTTAAGCTTTTGATCTCATCACTAACTTCAATTGATACCAAGATCTCATCCATTTTTTCAGCAGCTTCTTCCTGCAAAGTGGGGATTACATGCGAATATGTGTTCAGGGTCAAGCTAATATCTGCATGTCCCAATCGTTCCTGGACAATTTTGGGATGAATCCCTTGTTGCAACATAAGGGTGGCTGCAGTGTGCCGAAGGTCATGGAACCTAAGGTCAGGGAGACATGCCCTTTTCAAAACATTCTTGTAATCTTTATTCATATGGCTAGGATCAAGAGGGGTCCCAAGAGTAGATGGGAATATTAAGTCATTCTCCTGCCAGTTGTCCTTAGCAACCATTTTCTCGTCTTGCTGATAATTTAAATGCTTCTGTAAGATAGCCATTGTTGCAGAACTGAGTACAACCATCCTCTTACTAGCCGAACTCTTTGGTTCAACTAGGACTAAGCCTTCACCCTTCAACCGCTGCAACTGACGCTTGATCTGCAAGTGCTTTGTCTTCCAATCCAAATCACACCACTTCAACCCAAGAATTTCACCTTCTCGCAATCCAGTAGAAACAGCCACCCAGAAAAGAGCCTCATAACGGGTGTCTTTTGCTGCAGATAGAAAGACCCTGACTTGATCACTATTTAATGTTTTCATCTCCACTTTTGAAGGTTTAGGACGGATGGCACCTATAGCTGGGTTACGTACTAACAGCCCCCATCTCAGCGCAAAATTCAATGCGCGACGAAGAACGCTATGGATATATTGAACCATTTTCGGACTCGTTCCGTTCGCAGTTTCATTGTTATACAATATTTGGATTTGGTCCGTGCGTAAATCCTTAAGTTTTATATTCCCTAGAGCCGGAAGAATATGATATTGGATGACCCCTACATACGATCGAAATGTATTAGGACGCACCGATGATGCATATGCTCTCAACCATTGCTCTAGGAAATCTTTCAGAGTAGTTTGCGCACCTGCAAGAGTCAAACCATCCTGGATCTGGGATCTGGTATTGTGCAGCCATCGACTCGCTTCAGACTGCAATTTAAAATATTTACTAGTATGTTTCCCCTGAATAGTCACTTGAGCAACCCACAGCCCATCTTTACGTTTGTAAATACTTCCTTCATTATTACCGCGTTTCCTTGCCATATAAGACTCCTTTGAAATGTCATGTGTAGAAGTGTAGATGTGTAGAGGCGTAGGGATTTCTTTATACCCTACGCCTCAAAGCAACAATAAGCCTATTGTTTTAAGCGAAATCGAAAAGTCTTTCCTTCGGGAATTTTTTCGACAACACTCTCGTCTTTTAGTTCATTGAGGGCACTCTCAATATCTTTAACATATAAACCAGTTTGTTGCGAAATTTCACGGACCGTCAAATTCCCTTTCTTTACTAGCGTATCAACGACTTTTTCTTTCGTACTTTTACTTTTGTTTTGATTTTTAAGTTTGCCAATCTGCACATAAAGATTATGCAGACTCTTCCGGAACTCTTCTGTGATCGCGACAGCTTTAGTCCAATGAGAAAGAGTGATAACCGGGCAATTACCCAAACTTGCAAACAAAATGGAAATGCGTAGAGCAACCTCCGGGAACCGGGTATAGTTGCCATCCAGATCATTCAGAGAGTTACTTTTGATCAATACCCTCAAACCATCAAAATATTGATAGTAACTTTCAATCACTTCTTGACTACAGCTCAAAACGGTCTGCGCAAGTTCTACAGTAGGGGCATATTCCTTGATCTCCACGGTGGACATTCCTAACCTTTCGTGCCATTCCTTTATCGGGAGGATCAGAGAATTAGGAATCTGCCTTTCACCTTCCGGGAATCTGCCCATAGGGGGATCAACTTCAGGAGGTACTGCAAAAAGATAACGAGCAAAAAACCCATCGCTCCAATATGGAGAACCGGGATAAGCAATTTGTTGTAGGTCAGAAGGAGTTGTACAGCCTAGGAATGCTAGGTACGGAAACTGAACGTTATCAAGACCACGACCAATAGTAGCGCTTTGGTATGTATTCTCATTATCGTCCAAAATTCGAAGGACACTATGAAAGCCAGCCATTGGGCTATCGCTTCGTCGCATGGCATTAAATAACATACCTGCTTCATCAAAATACCAACCACGCTGTCCTATAAACGCAACATTCTTTTTGAACTCGTTCTGAGAAGTGATGGAAAATCCGTCATATCCTTCAGGCAATTTCAAGGACATGAGACTGATCATCTTTTCAGGAGTACATTTAGGAAGAAGTAAAAAGCCTAAGCCACATTCCTCAATAAGCTCTTTAGCGATCTGTGCAGTGGTTGATTTTGTCCACATCCCTGTACGTCCTACGAGGAGGATGGTCAGGTTAGGATAGCGGTATTTTCCAAATGGCACAGTTACACGCCTTGCCGCTACCGTGGATAATACAAAAAGACCGCAAGCTGTATGATAAAGGTCGTATGCTCTCGGACTCCATTGACGACTGAATTTAATATATTCATCCAGCCATGGACAAGCATCCAAACCGAGAGTGAGATCCAGACGAGCATATTCTGGCAAGTCTTTTGCAATACATTTCTGAAAGTTGGCATAATAATTAGGGGACATAAGATAATTCCTTTATTATTAACCAAGCATGCCTCTGAATCCACAGAGGCATGCTTGGTTAATGGGCATCAATATAGAGTCTTATTCAGATTCTTATCGGTGCTTGTGACAGAACGATCGGTAGGATGAAGTCCTTTGATATTTTCATCGATAAATGCTTGCAAATCGATGGGTCTTACCCTTACGCTCCGACCAATTCTGATTGAGGGGATCGTACCGTCCATGACCAGACGGTAGGCATAAGCCCTGCTTATGCTCAATGCTTTGGCAATATCCATGCATTTAATCAGGCATTCCATGGGTTAAATCCTTTTGATAGTTTTTATTATTGGTCTCCCCCTGGAAAATCAAAAAACCAGGTAGAGAGAAGTGGCCCAAAAATTGGGCGCTCATCTTTCTATCTGGTTATCTAGCTCTGACCGAAGTCAGAATCTAATCTATATGTATGTCTTATCTATCTTTCTAGATGCACAGATCTATTATACCACACAGATTTTAATGCGTACACCATTTGAACAGCTGAATCCAGATACTATACTATCCGTAGAGACTTACAGTGTATCTATTGAGTAAATTTCCTTTGGCATTGGGAAACCCCTGACCCCACTTATTCTAACCCGAATTATCAACTCCTACTCGAGCCCTTCTATAATCTCATTTGCTACCCTACGAATGCGTTCCTGATGCTCTATAATTCTTTTAGAGTCTGCTCCATACAGCACAATATAATTCGGACTTGTTATCACATATAATCCGAAATACCTTGCCACGACAAAGGCAACTGATTCCGCCTCCAGTTCCTTTACATCTTTCGATACGGGGCGATCTTCTCGATGATGGAGTAGCTCATGTGCGAGCTCATGGACCAGCGTTATGGTCCCTGCATCCGGGGATAATTCAATTGCTCCTCCCTTGCTTACCCCCTGGACTTCCCTCCGCAGTTCTTTCTCAATAACCGTAATACCTAAATTGTTAGCATACTGGATCAGTCTTTCAGTGAGTTCCTTATTCTTCTCAGGACTCTTCCAATCCGGTGGAGGAGGAAGAGGTTCGCCTTCAGTCTGAGAAATATCAAATACATATACCACCTTAAAGCCAGCGATTTCTTCCTGAGTAGTCGTATCGTCTTTCTGCTTCACGAGTATAGGAGCAAGTATTGGAATACCATGCTCCCCTTTGTTCACGTATCGGTTCAGGCTTTGCCATTTACGGAAGCCAGCCACAGCAGTCGCATTCGGTCTGGCCATCAGGATGAGCCACAAGTTGAATAGGCTGTATTTATGAAACTTCGAGCAAGCGTCGAGATAGCGGAGCATCTCCTCAGATACTCTTGCAGCATCGGTAGCCTGTGCTAGTTCTTCAATATGGGCAGTAACCTTGGTTGTCAGGTCATTGCTCGTTATCTTTACGTGATCAGAAATCCTGTTTGTATTCATAATTCGTTCTCCTTAGAAAATAAAATGGATTCTTCCAAATATTTGGAAGAATCCATTTAGATAGGTACAACGATTTTCATTCAGCGATTTTGAAAACCATATTGCTTGCCATTCTCATGATCATTAATCGAGATGCGTCATTATCCTCTACAACAACATCCTGCACGAGCCGAACACCAAAAATATAGCGCTCAAGCCTACATGGCCCGATGGATGCAAGCTTGACCTCGATGATGTTCCCCCCGGAATCCATCAGCTTAATCGTGTCGCTAAATGATTTTCTTTCATGTCTTTGAATATTCATGTTTTCCTCCATACACAGTAGACAGAATCCCATCGTAGGATTTTTAGCCAAGGATTATCAGTTATAAACTGAAGCCTAATCCCCGCTCCTTTAGGCTGACCCATTTATTGCCCCCAATCACCAAATGGTCCAAAACGTCAATATCCAAAAGTTTACCTGCCTGCACAATGGCTCGAGTGACCGCCACGTCGTCTGGAGATGGGTCTGCGCATCCACTTGGATGGTTATGGGCTAAAACAATCGCCATGGCATTCTCTATGATGGCCTGACGAAATACCTCTCCCACACGGACCTGTGAGGTATTAACAGATCCCTTGTAAAGCGCAACCAGACACCTGATACGGTTACGGGTATCGAGACATGCGACCCACATTTCTTCATGGTCTAGGAAACCAATGAAAGGTATGAACAGTTGGGCTGCATCAGCAGGGTTATTGACGACAGGTCTCTCTTTTGGATGCGCATATAGTTGTGCATTGAGCTCGTCATGCAGCTGACGCAATTGCGCAAGCGTCTTTTCAACATTGCGATTACGCTGCCTTGGTGGAGAAGAAGTTCCCTCTGTCAAATCAATCAGGGGGAGTTGAATTTCCGAATCGGACGAATCACTTGTTTTCATAGTCACAATCCAATTCAAGATTCATTTCGATTTCGTGATATTACCCTCGCCATGCCCCCAAATACCTCCGATTCGGTCAGATACTCTCCGCAGTCAAGGCATAGAGCCCGGACCAAAATATCATCTGTGACTTCACCTTCCACAAAGCGCATTCCCCCACTCGTATCGACGACAACATTCCTGTGCATACAGGGAGAATAGGAAAGACCAAAATCCGAAAGGCGATCAACGTTCCAATCACTGCTCCATTGGTTACTCATGACTGCCTCCATTCTTTCTCTCCTTGCCATAGCACCAAGGCCCATCTTCAGCTTTATGGGAAAACCACACTTTCCCGTCTTTCTCACGCTGTTTCATCTCGCAGTGATGGATCGGGCACAATTTTGTTTCCCTGCCATTATGGTTATTGTTGTTCTCGCAAGGCTGGTTACCCTGCTCGAGCAAGTAAGATAGGGCGCCATTGGCTTTCTCAAGTAAATCTTTGCCCGAATCACCTCTGAGGGTGATCTGGCAAATGAATCCTTGAGGCGTGGCGTAGCGGGTGTTCCAACTCGCTTTTGCCTCCAGAAACATAGTCTCAGGTATTAGATTGGTTGCCATACATTACTCCTTTCATAGATATGAAACAGGCCAACCCATGGCTTAGGTTGGCCCGTTTTTGGATATTTTGACCCATTATTGGGCTTGTTCTTCGACTGCAATGGCATGCAGCATCTGAGCGAACTGATGGACATCAACCCATGCAAGCAACGTGCCTTTGCCTTCGCAGGCTTGGCATCGGTTGAGCAGAGGATGATCCCTCCCTGCAAGTGTGAAGATCTTGCCAGTAGCGAGAACACCTTCACCTCCACATGCATTGCAAGTAGTCTTGATCGGAACTTGATTTTGGTTCATAGTGCCTCCTTAAAACAAAAAATCCCGCACAGGGCGGGTTGATGAAATGCCATACCTTCTACACATCTACAGTTCTACACTTCACTGCTTCAGCGCAGAAAATACGGTTGCCTTCTGGATGATGATCAAGGGGATACCCTGACAGAGCGATCCAGATCGGCTATTCAGTTGTTATATACCCCCCCATGTTCACTTTTGACTTTTTTTAACCCCTCAATTACACCATGACACACTCCGGCAGGAATTTTCAAGTTTGGCTGCAAGCTAGGTCATAAAATTATAGAAAACAACGATATGGGGGAAATAATTCTCATCATAAACATACTACTAATATCCCTATTTAGCACATGAGTATATATTGACACCATTGGGCAAATTAATATACTATGCTTAAAGCGTATGATATACAAATTTAACTTATAAAATCAAAGATAGACGGCTGTCTTATCGCGAGGAGGAATATTATGAGAAACGACAGGAAATATGAGTCGATCAAAGAGAGTCGAGGTTGGTATTTTGTTGAGTACTACCCTCTTAAAAGTGACGAGAAATTTGCCGTGCTTCAGCTTGTAATAACTGGGAACGCCAACCAGAAAAAGATTGTTGATGCGATGGAGCAGGAACTGAAGAATTGGCTCAATCGATATCCCATTCCAATAATGGTTTCTTCTTTCGATAATAAAGGCGATCTTTATAATCTCCGTAAAATAAAAACATGTGATCACCTTATTGGATTTTTTGATGAAGACAATCAAATTCGCTTACATTGGAAATTATTGAAAGACGAAGAAATCCCAGACAATGCCTTAAATCAAGAATATGTGGACAAAACATATTCTGGCTTGGTCTACAAGACTTATTCCCAGCTCGATATGGATCAGCGAAAAAAACATCAACAAATAAAATTAGGGTGGGTTATATTTTTTATTTGGCTCGTAGTAATACCGGCCATTATAGCTATTATTGAATACTATAGCGATTTGTTAGCCTTAGTTGCGTTAATTTACGCCTTATATAAGGCTGTTCAAAAAGGACTTGAGCTTACCGGAAAATGGCCCAAATCTAAAAAAGAAAAAAAACATGATCTTGAGGAGCGGTTAAAGAATCATTATTACTATCATTGTCAATTGAATCCAGAAGGATTCAGAAAATTAATGCTAGACAATCTAGACAAAATGAGTGAAAGTGAAATAGCAAATGAAGCGGAATTGCTTAAAAAGAGTAATGGACAAAATAATTGACATAGGAGCCGCCCGCCGGTTCCAACGGACACCATAACTACCAGGGGTGCTGAGCCAAACCGTTGTGTAGCAAAATTAGAAGATTTTTCAGTCTGAACTGATTATGAAGAATTTCTTAAAAGCAACATTAGGTTGCCTCCTTATTCCACTCTACCATTTTCCCAGACTCGCATATCAATTGCTGTTGGTATCATATGCTTATATCTTCAACCGGCACGATAACCTCACTGCTAGTCCTAAGGAGCATATTAACCGAGCAAGAAAGCTTTTGCAGGGGCAAAACTCACAACTTTTATACGCTGCACTCGAGTTGCGATTTGCTCTTGAGAGAGTGGCTCAATGGGAGATAATTCTATCGGCAAAAGCATCCGAAAGAGTCCTAGATGATCCGAACCCCATTAAGAAGGTAAAAGCCTTACATCGAATCAATCAAGAGACTGCGTACGAGCAAAAAATCTTTCTGATCGACAAAGCTACAGGTAATCGACTAGAGTGGGGACGATATAAACCGCTCGATCAAGCACGAACGGCTTACATCAAAGGCCGCCTTGGTGATCTTCTACACCCGAAAGATGGCCTCCCACTCGGAATTTGGAATGATCCCTGGTACACCCAAACGAGGGCATTTCTGCTTGAATCTCTCGATTATCTATCCAATATAGTTAAGGATAATACACCATTCTTTTCTGTAAGCGATTTATCCAATTTTGAAATGATGAGAGCAGAAGAATAGCGTAAAAAGGCGACCAAATGATGCCCAATGCCCGTTCCAATAGGTAAGACTTCGCCTAGAGTGATACCCTCCATGTTCACTTTTGACTTTTTTTACCCCCTCACTTACACCAGAAACCACCCTCGCAGGGATTTTGAGAGATATCTGACATTTATTATCTCCTTTTGTCCTCTGTAGGACAAATCAGTATAAACGAGGCAATTCTAGGCAATCGAAAGACATGGATTAGCGGTTGGAAGATAAATTATGTGCTTAACGGGCTGGACCGAAAGGAAATTACAGAGGTATACGAGGGTATTAGCATGTCCTATCCCCACACTATAAGGATTTACAACTCCCGGAGGTGATTTTATCGAGATTGGCTACAGGTTGGCTCGATAAACTATTAATCTTCAGCTATCAATGCAATAATATTCCCCATCACACATACACCGATATTTTCCCCTTTAGCCACCTCCATATATCCGTTGACAACCTTGGGAAGACTAATATACTATGCTTAAAGCGTATGATATATAAGTTTTCCTTATAGAATCATTGTTGGGGAACAGACTACTCTCCTTAGCAGCTGCCCGAAAGGAAGTTGAGATGAAAATGGATAATTCGAGGATACTCGTGATTGGAGCCGGAGTGAATGGCTCGGCGGTTATCACACGCTTGTGCAATGCTGGACTGGACGCGCAAGTACTTGCGCGGGGAAAGCGTTATGATGAAATAAAAGATGGGGGGATTATCATCGAAGACCCGTTTAATCATAAGCGAAGCATTACGAAAGTTCCAGTTATCAACCGCCTCGACCCGGAAGACATCTATGACTTCATCCTCGTCATCATTCGCAAAAATCAAATTGCTGATCTTTTGCCGGTGTTGGCACAAAACAAATCTCCAAATATCGTCTTCATGGGCAACAACCTTTCCGGTCCGGATGAATTTGCTAAAATCATTGACAAGAAACGGATCATGCTGGGAACGGTCGTTGCGGGTGGGAAACGGGATGGCGACATAATTCGTGCGATGGTATCTACGCCGCTCGCATCACCGTTTGGAGAAATGGACGGCACGATCACTCCGAGACTTAAGCGACTCGTCAAAACCCTGCGCGGGGCGGGAATAAAAGCTACAACTTCGACGAATATGATTGATTTGCAATTGACCCATGCAGTTGGAGTGGCTCTCATAGGGAAGCTAACGATGAAATACAATTGCGACCTCGCCGCTTTAGCCCGAAGCACTGAAGACTTGAAACTCTATGTTGATGGCGGGCGTGAGGCACATCAAGTTCTGTGCACTCTTGGGCACAAGATCGTCCCATTCTCCGAGAATTTAATACGAATCATGCCGAGTTTCCTGCAAATTGCAGGAATGCGCGCATTGCTGAATTCCAAATTGGGAGAAGTTGGATTGGCTTACCACGTTTCCCAAGCGCCAGATGAAATGCAACAACTTGCCAAGGAGCTTGGCTCCTTGGTGGATCAAGCTGGTCTCCCTGTCCCCGCAATCAGGAAAATATTAGGAGCAGACCAAATAGATACACCCGCTCCATAATAAGCTAATCAAGAACGTACTGCCTCACACGCACTTGCACAATACTTGAAATTTACCCAGAATAGATCAAATCTCGTCTATCATGAAATTGCCGCTAGTCAACCCTTTTTAATACCCCCCAGTTCACTTTTCATCTTTAGATTACCAATAAGATAGATCTCAGCAATCGGGGGTTCATATACTATTCTCCAAGTTGGAGAAATTAGTTAGATTTCCGATCGTGTTCAAACTGAGCCATACCTTATTAATACCCCCCTATGTTCATTTTTGACTTTTTTACCCCCTCTATTACACCATGGCGCACACTTGCAGGGGTTCCTGGAACTTTATAACTAATCGACTCTTATTAGTCTATATGTAGCTCAAAAAGGCAACTTTTGGCAATAAAATAGGCATAAATCACAATCTATGCGTCCTTTTTTGCATCTTTTCTAACTGTTTTATAAACCGTACTTGCTTATCAAGGCTTTTCTCAATAGCTTTTATATTGCTATTCATTGCCCTAAACATTGCCCCCTTAGTATGTCCAGAATTAACAATATTAAACTCTGGCTGTAACTTCTTAATTAGCTTTTTCCCATACATTTCGAGATTGATTGGATCGCAATAAAGTAAAACCTCACTTCTAAAACTACCCTTACCGTATTTATTGTATGCGTTTTGTAAACGACGATTACGATGGACTCCTTTTTCAAGCCTATAAAAGTGTTCTCTAATCCTTTTGACAATATTAACAGATTGTATGTCCTCAGAACATTTGAGACAAAAAGGGCTTTTTACTAAGAGACACTTTCCCGACCCGAAGTTATTATACTTCCACTGTCTGCACCTGCAAATTCTGCAGGCGTCTTGCTTGTAACGTCCATTTCTTGATCTCAGCTCGCCTTGCCAGAACCTCCTTTGCTCTGCCGGTATAAACATCCATCGGCGTGAGGTTGTCCAGCGACTCATGGTAACGCCGGTTGTTGTAGTAATCCACGAACTGGACGATCTCCTGTTCCAGCTCTTCCGGGGAATAGTAATTTTGCAGGTTCACCACATTCTTCATCGAGCGGTGATAGCGTTCGATCTTCCCCTGGGTCATCGGGTGATAGGGTGCGCTGTGGGTGTGTTCGATGTGCCTGCGGTTCAGGTAATCCTTCAAATCCTTGGAAAGGTAACAGGGTCCGTTGTCGGAAAGCAGGCGGGAACGGAGGAACACATTCACCCGGTCCACCCCGGTTTTCCTTAGGGCTATCTCGAGTGTCTTCTGCACATCCGTCGTGTTCATGGTGGGCGTAAGCTTCCAGGCCAGGATGCAGCGGGAGTAATCATCCAGGACCGTGGAGAGGTAATACCAGCCCCAGCGCATGATCTTGAAGTAGGTGAAGTCCGTCTGCCAGAGTTCATTCACCCGTTTGATGGGGTTCTGAAATTTATCTTGGGCGCTGATCACCCGGAATGCCGGGCTTTCTACCAGGTCAAAGCCCTTCAGAATGCGATATGCGCTCGATTCCGAGATGAAATAGCCCTGTTCGTCGGTGAAAAGCCAGGCTACTTGCCGTGAAGATTGGTCTGGATGCTCCAGGGCCACTTTCACCACCTGTTCCCGCACGGCCTGGGGAATATGGTTCCAGAACTGGCGTGGGTTCGGACGCCGGTCGATCAAGCCTTCTTCCCCTTCCTCCTGGTACTGTTGGTACCAGCGGTAGAAGGTGCTCCTCGGCACATTCAACTCGTCCAAGGTGCGTCTCATCGGCAGCTCGGAGTGCTCCACCAGGTGGATGATTTCCCGTTTTTCTTCACAGGTTCGCCGTATCATTCGTCCCACGGCGTTGCCTTGCCCAGCAAGCTTTTTTTCAACACGCGGTTCTTGAGCATCAGCTCGGCTACCACCTGCTTCAGCTGCTCAAGCTCACTCCGCATCTCCACCACTTCCTGGCTGTCTGCCTGACGCTGAGTGTCCCCGATCAGGCGCTGTTTCCCCGCTTCCAGGAATTCCTTACTCCATTTATAGTACAGATTGGGTTGGATCCCTTCTTTACGGCACAACTCGGCGATCGTGCTCTCCCCCCGCAATCCTTCCAGCACGATCCGTACCTTCTCTTCCGCGGTGTACTTCTTACGTGTCGCCCGGCGAATACTTCGCACAGTCGCGTCCACTGTCTTCTTCTGCTCGGCCATTTGAGCTCCTTTTTATTGCATGATATTACATATCTGGCCGAGAAGTGTCTCTTAACTTTTACCCTAATTGTGTCTCAAATGCTCTGACACGGAACAACGGAACACCTTTGTTTTTGTTTTGTAATGGGTCCCCAATCTTATATTTTTTTGGAAAAAACGACCTCCCGCAGGCCGCCCTTAGAATGCGCCTATCAAAAAACCGATTGACAAAACCAGAATCATAGAAGAAGCATTTCGCAGAGAAACACACAAACCTATCCTCCTCCAACCTGCAGCCACCCACCCTTACAGGCGAGGGGATTGCTTCGTTGCACAGTTCGCTCCTCGCAATGACAGCCGAGGGGAGGGGATTGACCGGTTTGGTATCATAGGATTGGCGGGGGGCGCAATCCTGTTAGGTTTCCATTCTATCTGGTGGTTATTGGCAATGCTGAAAAGCTTACCGGATAAAATTTACGATTAATGGTAAGATTACCCGCATAGATCGGGTCATCGAACCTTAATTCAATCACAATGCTGGTTTTTCCGGTCACTCGAGCAACAACCGAGGGCACCATGAAGAAAAATATAGAACCAGCCAAGCCCTTCCCGGAAGGACACCGGAATGGTAAAGCGGGGGGTATCGCTGCAAAGGGCAAAAAAAGGAACGCACGAGGAAATGTACCTATTTCCACGCGCCGCCGCACATTGCAAAACCCACCGAAAAGATCGAATCCCACCCAGGTCGAATACTTTAAAGATATCGTTGCAACAATCCGTGAACCACTCCTGGTGCTGGATAAAGACCTGCGAGTGCTTTCGGCCAACCGGAGTTTCTATAAATTCTTCAGGGTGAAGGCGGGGGAAACGGTAGGCAAATTGATTTATGACCTTGGAAACCGGCAATGGGATATACCCACCCTGCGCGCCCTGCTTGAAACCATCCTGCCCCAAAAAGCGGTCTTTAATGATTACGAAGTGGAACACGATTTCCCCACCATCGGCAAGCGCACCCTGCTGTTGAACGCCAGGCGGATCCCCGGACCGCCGAAAGAACCGCAGTGGATCCTGCTGGCTTTTAAAGATGTCTCCGAGCGCATGCGTCAGCAACGGGCTTTGGAGGCCTCTGAGGAGCGATTTCGAAGAGCCTTTGAAACCGCACAGGACGGCACGCTGCTAATTGATAAAACCGGCGGGCAGATCGTTAATTCCAACCAGGCTGCGCAGGAACTACTAGGCTATTCCGACCGGGAGCTTCTTAAAAAGAAACTATGGGAGATCGGCATTCTAAAGAACCAACGGCAATTTAAGCAGACAACTTTAAAATTGGAAGAACAGAGCGTTGGCGAGTTTTACCACACGACGATCCAGACCAGACTGGGCGGGCATTTTCCCGCCGACGTATATTTAATGGACAAGGCAGCCGTAATCCAATGCAATATCCGGAATATATCTGAACACAAACGGATCATAGATGCGTTGCAAGCGAATGAGGAAAAATATCACAGCCTGGTCAATCAAAGTCCAGACGGCATTTTCCTGATTGAATTATCCGGAAAGATATTAACCGTCAATAAGGCAATGTGCAAGGAGCTTGGGTACAGCGAAGCAGAATTCCTTTCCATGAACATTTGGGATATTATCCCGACACAGTATTTGGCCCAACATCGAAAAAGGCTAAAGAAGATTCTTGAAGGGGAGAGTCTAGAGGAAGCGGCAGAATATGCGTTGCGCGGGAAAGACGGAAAGATGCATTATGTTGAAGTTCTGTCAGCCCCTCATTACAGCGGGAAAGATATTACAGGTTTTCAAGGAATCGCGCGCGACATTACGCCACGTAAGCAGGCGGAGGAAGCGCTGCGGGTCAGCGAGGAGAGGCATCGGACATTGTTCGAGAGAATGGCACAAGGGGTGATTTATGAGGACGCTAAAGGAAAAATAATCTCAGCAAATCCGGCTGCTGAGCGGATATTAGGATTATCTCTGGATCAGATGCAAGGAAGGACGCCCTCGGACCCCCGCTGGAAGGCCATCCATGAGGACGGTTCGGATTTCCAAGGAGATACTCATCCTTCAATGGTCGCTCTGACCAAAGGAGAGGCGGTCTATAATGTCACGATGGGCGTTTATAACCCTAAGAAGGAAAATTACAAATGGGTGAATATAAATGCTATTCCTCAATTCAGACCAGGAGAGAAAGTCCCATACAGAGTCTTCACTACCTTCGAGGACTTTACCGAGCGCAAGCGAACAGAAGAGGAGCGCCAGGCCCTGCTGGAGATTATGCAGGGAGTGGCGGCGACTAAGAGCCTGAATGAACTTCTTGCACTGATCCGTCAATCGCTCGCCAAGGTGATCTACGCCGAGAATTTCTTCGTCGTTTTCCATAATAAGAACAGTGGCATGTTCGAAGAAGTTTTTGCAGTGGATCAGTACGATCCACCCATGCCGCCGTCCAAACTCGATAAAAGAATCACCTCGTATGTCTTTCGCACGGGTGAGCCGCTCCTGCTGACCCAGAAAGGTTTTGAGGATCTTGCGAAACGGGGGGAAGTGGAACTGGTTGGCACAAATTCAGCAGCCTGGCTGGGAGCACCGCTCAAGACGCCCACCGAGACGATCGGTGTGATAGCTGTCCAGAACTACGAGGATCCTGGTTGTTACTCGGAACGCGACAAGGAATTCCTCTCATCTGTCAGCGCGCAGGTGGCAGTGGCGATCGAGCGCAAGCGCGCAGAAGAAATTCTGGAGGAGGAACGAATCCTCCTGCGGACGCTGATCGACAATCTGCCTGATCGTGTCTATGTAATGGATGCTCAAGGTCGTAAACTCATTTCGAACCTGGCCGACTGGCAGGCGTCCGGGGGAAAAACGATGGAAGATGTCATCGGAAAGGCAGACCTTGATACATATCCACCAGAAATGGCAAAAGAATTCTGGGCTCTTGACAAAGAGGTGATTGATTCGGGGAAAGCAGTCATCAATCGTGAAGAACCAGGGCTCGATTCCCAAGGCAATCCGGTCTTGGTATCGTCTTCCAAAGTACCACTGCGCGATGGCCATGGAAAAGTCACAGGGCTGGTGGGTATTGGCCATGACATCACCGAGCGCAGGCGGGCGGAAGAGTCTCTTCAGCGTTCGCAGCAAGAGACAGCCCATGTCAACAGCCTACTCGTTGCCCTCGGTCAGGCAGCCCAATCCGTGCAGCGCGCCCTGACAACAGAAGAGGTTTACCGTGCCATCCAGGACCAGGTGTCCGATTTGGGTTTGCATGCCACGGGATTCGAACTCGAACAGGAAGGTAAGCGCCTACGAATTGCATTCATCAGTTATCGCCGTGACCTGGTGCACAAAGCAGAAAACGCGACCGGCCTCTCATTGCATACTTTTCATTTCCAACCCAGGACGGATACCATCTTCCACCGTACCATATTTAAAAGGGAGACTATCTTTATCAAGGATACCGCGCAAGCTGTGGCCGATGCCCTGCCAAGAAGCCTGCGCGCATTGTCGCAGCCGGTGGCATATCTGTTCAGGCTAGGTCCGTCCATTTTTGCCCCGCTAAATGTGGGTGAAGAAACGATCGGTGTATTATCAATCACTGGGACCGGACTGAGTGAAGCAGACATCCCGGCTGTTACTACTTTTGCCAACCAGGCAGCCATCGCCATGCAGAACACCAAGCTCTACACGCAGGCACAGCAGGAAATTACCGAGCGCAGGCGGGCGGAAGAAAGAGTGCAGAAGAGTGAAGAAAAATATCGCGGCCTTGTCACGGAGATAAGCGACGGAATATTCATTACCGATGAAACCGGGAAGGTGACCTTTGCAAACCCGGCTTTAGCCAGAATTCACGGGTTCGAATATCCAGATCAATTAATGGGAAGAACTTTCCAGGAATTCATTGCACCACCCATGTTGAATGAGGTAGGTAATTACTTTAAGCGGGTTGTTGAGGACGAGCTTCTCCAGGAAGAGCTAACCACTGAGCTTGTGAAACCCGATGGAACGCATGCGGTTGTCGAGGTCATGGCCAACGTCGAGCGGGATGGGGGCAAGGTAGTAGGAACGCGCGGCGTTGTGCGTGATATCACCGAACGCAAGCAGAAGGAAGAGGAAATCAAAAAACAACTCGAGGAACTGCAACGCTGGTATACCGCCATGCTGGGCAGGGAGACGCGCATCCTTGGCCTCAAGCTCGAGGTCAATGAACTGCTGAGTAAAACCGGCCAGCCGCCGCGATACTCCAGCACAGAATCACAAGATAAAAAGGAGAAATGAACCATGGCAAAACCAAGAACGCAAATTCCTGCAATAAAAAAACAACTACCCAAATCGCCGACCGGCATCCAAGGACTGGATGAAATCACCGGTGGCGGATTGCCCAAAGGCCGGCCGACACTGATCTGCGGCGGCGCGGGCTGTGGCAAAACTCTCCTTGCCATGGAGTTTTTGGTGAACGGCGCGAGGCTGTTCAACGAGTCGGGCGTCTTTATGGCTTTTGAAGAGACCGCCAAAGAACTGATCAAAAACGTAGCCTCGCTCGGTTTCGACATGAGAGACCTGACAGCGCGCAAAAAGATTGTGCTGGATTTTGTGTACCTCGAGCCCATTGAAATTGAAGAGTCCGGCGAATACAATTTGGAAGGATTGTTCATCCGCCTCGGGCAGGCCATTGACTCCATCGGCGCCAAGCGTGTCGTGCTGGATACCATCGAGAGCCTCTTCTCCGGCTTGCCCAATCCGCATATCCTGCGGGCAGAACTGCGCCGCCTGTTTCGCTGGTTGAAAGAAAAGGGCGTGACTGCCATCATCACCGGCGAACGCGGCGAAGCGACGCTGACTCGCCGGGGGTTGGAAGAGTACGTCTCCGACTGCGTCATCGTGCTCGACCATCGCGTGGCCGACCAGATCTCCTCGCGGCGGTTGCGGGTGGTCAAGTACCGCGGCTCGACGCATGGGACGAACGAGTATCCATTCCTTATCGACGAAGATGGCATTTCGGTGCTGCCGGTCACGTCGCTCGGCTTACAGCAAATTGCTTCCACAGCTCGAATCCCCACCGGCATACCGCGCCTCGATGCTATGCTGGGCGGCGCGGGCTATTACAAGGGCAGCAACGTGCTGGTCTCTGGTACGGCGGGTACCGGCAAGACCAGTGTCGCCGTACTTTTCGCTGTATCTGCCTGTAGTCGCGGCGAGCGCGCCCTCTATTTTTCCTTCGAAGAATCTCCCAGTCAGATCATACGAAATATGCGTTCCATCGGGATCGACCTGGAACCGTGGGTGCAAAAAGGTCTGCTCCAGTTTCAGGCGAACCGCCCCACGTTTGCGGGCCTCGAAATGCATTTGATGACGATCAGTAAAGCGGTCAACGCCTTTAAACCGCAAGTCGTGATTTTTGATCCATTGACTAGTTTCATAATCGGAGACAATGAGAACGAAGTCAAAATGATGGTGATGCGGTTGATGGATTTAATGAAAATTAATAAATGCACCACGTTATTCACCTCTTTGATCCTTGGCGGTTCCTCGTCCGAACAAAGCCAGCTGCACATTGCATCCCTGATCGACACATGGCTATTGCTGGACGACATCGAAATTGGAGGAGAGCGCAATCGCGGAATTTACATCCTGAAATCGCGCGGCATGGCGCATACGAACCAGATCCGCGAGTTCCTGCTGACCGATCATGGCGTGGAATTGCGGGATGTATACGTCGGCCCAAGCGGCGTGTTGACCGGCTCGGCGCGGCTGGTGCAAGAGGCGCAAGAGAAAGCCGTGCAGACCTTGCGCGAGCAGGAAGTTGAGAGCCGGCAGCTTGAACTGGAACGCAAGCGTACAGTGCTGGATGCGCAGATAGCCGCTCTGCGCGCCGAGTTTGCGGTGCAAGAGATCGCGTCGATCAAAATCATTGGGCAGGAACAAGCGCAGGAGGCACAACTGGTGAAAGAACGTGCGGACATGGGACGGAGCCGGAAAGCGGATAAGGCACTGACTAAACAAAAGGAGCCTCGAAATGAAAACAAACCCAACCAGAACCGGGCAGCCTAAAGCCGGGCCAGTCAAAGCAAAATCAGACACCTATGTCCTGCGCCTGTACGTCGCCGGGCAAACGCCCAAATCCATTACGGCTTTTGCCAATCTCAAGAAAATCTGCGAAGAAAATCTGGCAGGACGGTACAATATTCAGGTGATTGACCTGCTAGAAAACCCAAAACTGGCGCGTGGCGACCAGATCCTTGCCATACCCACCCTAGTGCGGAAACTGCCTGTGCCGATACGCAAGATCATCGGCGATCTCTCCAACACCGAGCGCGTGCTAATCGGGTTGGATCTGCGGCCTGGAGCGTAGGAGGATAGCATGCCCCTCAAAAAAACGCACCATTCGACTGAGACATTTGAACAAGCGATGGTCAGCCCGCTGGAAGAACACTATGTCTTATGGTTATATATCACCGGTACGACGCCGCAATCCGTGCGCGCCATCGCCAATGTCAAACAAATCTGCGAGAAATACCTGAAATGGCGCTACGAGTTGGTGGTGATTGACCTTTACCAACAGCCCCAACTGGCGCGGGGCGAGCAGATCATTGCCGTGCCGACACTCATCAAGAAATTACCGCTCCCATTGCGCCGCATTGTCGGTGATATGTCGAAGACCGAGCGCGTGCTAGTGGGGCTGGATTTGCAAAAGAGAGAGTAATGGTTGTGTTTGTCTACTTTTCGTGTGATTAGTATACTTATGACAAAGTGGACCGCATAAGGCTCTCTTATGAAGAAACGAACCCCAACACAAAAGCAACTTATCGTTGAAAACGAAGACATGCGGGCGCGACTGGACGAAGCCGAAGACACTTTGCGCGCCATTCGCAGCGGCGAAGTGGACGCGCTCATCGTCTCTGGCGTGGGCGGCGAGCAGGTCTTTAGTCTCAAGGGTGTCGATCATTCTTACCGGATGCTGATCGAGGATATGAATGAGGGCGCCCTTACCCTCACACCGAAGGGCATAATTATGTACGCCAACCGGCGCTTTGCCGAAATGGTTAATACGCCGCTCGAAAAGGTAATCGGTTCCACGATCCAGACCTGGGTGGTGCCCTCTGATAAAAAGATTTCCCAAGCACTATTGCGACAAGAAAATACACAGGCTCCCAGCCGGGGGGAGGTCATACTGCATGCGAGCGACGGAACGTTAGTGCCCGTGAATCTCTCCATCAACTTTTTTCACAATGAAGAGATGCGTGGACTTTTTTGCATGGTGACAACCGACTTGACCGAGCCAAAACGGCTGGCCCAGGAGTTGATCGCGACTGCCAACCAATCCCGGCTTGCATTGCTAAGCGTGATTGAAGACCAGAAGAATACGGAAGAAGAGCTGCGGATAAGTGAGGAAAAATACCGCGGGCTGGTCACGGAGGTAAGCGATGGAATATTCGTCACCGATGAAACCGGGAAGGTGACCTTTGCCAACCCGGCTTTAGCCAGAATTCACGGTTTTGAACTTCCTGATCAATTGTTGGGCAGAACCTTCCAAGAGTTCGTTGCAGCCCCCATGTTGGATGAGGTTAACAAATACTTCAAACAGATTGTCGAGGGCGGACTCCCCCAGGAGGCACTGACCACCGAGCTAGTGCACCCGGATGGAACGCATGCAGTTGTCGAGGTCATCGCCAGCTGTAAGCAGGATGGGGACAAGGTTAGGGGAACGCATGGTGTTGTGCGTGATATCACCGAGCGCACAAAGAGGGAAGAAGAAATCCGGTCACGAAATGAAGAGCTTGCGACGCTTTATCAGCTTTCACGCGCCCTTGCAGATGCAAACGATCTTGAGAATGTGATCGAGCTCGTCAACCGGAATACGGTGGAGAGTATTCGCACCACCTTTGCCTGCATCGCACTGATGGAGGACGGAGAACTGGTGCCGCGGGCAGTCTATCCAATCCGTTACATGGAGCATCATCTTATCCTTGGCGACCGGCAACCGATAACCGCTCTGCCCGTCTGTCAACGGGTTATGGATAAAAATGAACCGGTCATCCTCCAGGCCGGCAATCCGGAGGAAATCAGCAGCGACGAGCGCGCCACCCTGATGCTTAATTTCGCTCAATCGGTCTGCCTGGTGCCACTACGGATCGGTGATCCTGCGCAGCACTTAAGCCAGGAGCTAGGTTTGCTGATCCTGGGTGAAGCGCGGCAGGAAAAGCGTGAGCCGTTCACGCCCGAGAAGATCCGGCTGGCCCGCAGCATCGGCGACCAAGCTGCAGCTGCCATCCGCCGCATGCTGCTGCGCGAACAAGCCGGACACCGCCTGCAACGTCTCGCCTCATTAAGCGAGATCGACCGCACCATCGCCTCCAATTTCGATCTGCGGGTCAGCCTGCAAGTAATCCTCAAACATGTCATCGAGCAATTAAGGGTGGATGCTGCGGATGTGCTAGTGTTCAACAACCGCACGAAGGTCCTTGAATATGTTATTGGGAGCGGTTACCGTTCCCTCGCTGTGGAAAGAATGCGGCAGCCGCTAGGTGAGGGCCAGGCGGGCCGAGCAACGCTCGAACGGCAAATCGTTCAAATCCCAAATATTGCCATCTCCGGAGCGGATTTCGCGCACCGGGATCTATTGAAGGCAGAAGACATTGCAGCATACTTTGCCGTGCCCTTAATCACCAAAGGACAGGTCGTGGGCGTGCTGGAAATCTGTCACCGCACCCCGCTCAATCCAAATGTAGAATGGCTCGATTTTCTAAGTACCATGGCGGGGCAGACAGCAATAGCCATCGAAAACGTCCACATGTTCGAAAACCTGCAGAAGTCCACCGACGAGCTCGAGCTGGCGTACGACGCCACCATCGAGGGCTGGTCGCGAGCGCTCGACCTACGCGATAAAGAGACCGAGGGCCACACCCAGCGGGTGACCGGAATGTCAGTCAAGCTGGCACGAATGTTCGGATTGAGCGAGTCAGATCTGGTGAAAGTGCGATGGGGAGCATTGCTGCACGACATCGGCAAAATGGGCGTCCCGGATAATATCCTATTGAAGCCGGGCTCTTTAACCGATGAAGAATGGGTGGTGATGAAAAAGCACCCAGCGCTGGCATACGAAATGCTTTTACCCATTCGTTACCTGCAAGGAGCGCTGGACATTCCCTACTGCCACCATGAAAAATGGGACGGCAGCGGGTATCCTCGCGGGCTAAAAGGGGAGCAGATCCCGCTCTCGGCGCGCATCTTCGCCGTGGTGGACGTTTGGGACGCGTTGATCTCCGACCGGCCCTACCGCCCGGCCTGGTCGAAGGAGAAGGCACGGGAACACATCCAATCAGGCGGCGGGACGCACTTTGATCCGCAGGTACTGGACGCGTTCCTGAAAATAGAGGAAGCTGCAGATGAGCAATAGAGAGATTTTATATGCCATCCATAAAATTCATCTACTTATTCGGAACTTTACCTGGCGATTCGGATTCCCGAATTGATTCACCACTTCATATGGGTAATGGCAATTAAGTTGGCATAAGTGATATCGCTGGTAATTATTCGGAGGAACTTATGACGATTGAATTTGACGATAATGGTAAATTCTTTACGAATATTATTTCTAAGAACCCCATACCCGTCATGATCCAGACGGTCACTCACAGAATCCATGGGAATATACACATCCGTCAAGATCAACGTTTAAAGGATGAATTAGACCTTCTGGAAAAGTTTATCGCCATCACCGATGCTGTCATCTATTCACCAGACGGCCAAGTCCTTTATCAGGCCAACTTTCTGGCAGTGCAGAGTAACGAGATTATTTGGGTATTGTCTGATAGCGAGATCGTAGAACCACCGAAGGAAAACGCAAAATGACCGCATCAGGCGTGAATGCTTCTATTGGAGCACCTGCTCCGGATTATAAGAAACTACGCGCGTATCTTATTGCGACAGTCACACAAGACATCGGTGTGGTTGAACTCACGCCGGAAAAGCGCCAGCAGGCTATCCAAGATCGCCTGGCAGAAGCCTTAGCACGGACGAAATTAACCCTTTCTGATCCGATGCGGAATCGACTTCTTCGGGATATTTTGGATGAAATCACAGGTTATGGTCCACTCCAATCTCTGCTTGATGACCCGGAGATCACCGAGATCATGGTCAACGGGCCTAATAAAGTCTATGTTGAGAAGAAGGGACTTCTGGAGCGGACGAATGTTGTCTTTGACGACAATCTTCACATCCTGAAGATTATTGACCGGATTGTTTCACCATTGGGACGCCATATTGACTCCGATAGTCCCATGGTGGATGCCCGCCTGCCAGACGGTTCGCGCGTCAATGCTATCGTACCCCCCTGTGCCGTTGATGGCACTTCTCTCACCATCCGAAAATTCCGAAAAGATAAATTTTCAATCATGCAATTAATTGAATTGAATTCGCTGACACAAGGGATGGCTGATTTCCTGCGCGCCTGCGTCCTCGGTCGCTTGAACATCATGATTTCTGGCGGTACTGGATCTGGAAAGACCACGCTCCTGAATGCACTGTCTGGTTTTATCCCGGAAGGGGAACGGATCGTTACCATTGAGGATGCCGCCGAATTACAGCTTCAGCAGGATCATGTTGTTCGCCTGGAAACCAAGTTGGCCAGCGTGGAGAGCCATGGTGCAGTGACCGTCCGTGAATTAGTACGCAACTCTTTGCGTATGCGACCCGATCGCATTATTGTTGGGGAATGCCGTGGGGGCGAAGCCCTAGATATGCTCCAGGCCATGAACACCGGACATGACGGTTCGCTGACCACAATTCATGCCAATTCGCCACGGGATGCCCTTTCCCGTCTTGAAACACTGGTGCTGATGGCTGGGATGGAACTGCCGATAAAAATTGTCCGGCAGCAGATTTCATCTGCAATGGATGTCATTGTCCAGGTGTCGCGTGTGCGAGACGGTACACGTAAACTTACTGCCATAACCGAAGTTGCTGGAATGGAAGGAGATGTAGTAGTTTTAAGCGACATTTTCAAATTCCACCAGAGCGGAGTGGATGCGGAAGGGAAAATTCTAGGACAAGTAAAACCGACTGGCATCCGTCCGCTTTTTGGTCCACGTCTGGAAGCGGCTGGTTTCAAACTTGGAGCAGAGATTTTTGGCGCAACCGCAGCCGACATCCTGGCTGCCCGCCAACGGCGGTAATGTTTGATGTCTTTTCGCAATAATGCATGTGTCTTTTCGATATTTTTGTTAGGAACCTTATGTGTATTCAAGCCCAGATTAGCCTTCGTTCAATAGAAATGGGCGTCTTGATCCGCTATGCATGACCGGCTGGTGGAGACCTGGGACCTGCGGACAGGGAAGATCGTAGCTAGGTTGTGCATGGATTCAGACCTGTCGGCTTTGGCGCTTGCGCCGGACGGGCGAACCATCATCGTGGGCGATATGGTGGGCCAAGTGCATTTCCTGCGGCTGGAAGGAATTAAATAAAGTGTGGAGTTATTGAAGATACTACCTCTTCAGAAAATCAAGCCAGATCCCAACATCCCGCCACTGCACTAGACTAATGAGCCAACTGGTTCAAGCGTTGGGAAGAGGTCAGCATGGTGTAGGTAATTAGAGTTCAAGTGGATTAAATTATCAAGGAGTTAATTTATGGCACAAACCTTCGAAGACTCCAAATATCCATGGACGCACCAACACGTCGAAGGATACCGTCAGGTTTACTTGCGCAAGCCAAGACAGCCATGGTGCTGCAACTAATGAAAGAAAAAGCACCCAAACAAAACCATACCTCTGGCCAGCCTCTAAACCCGGCTCAAGTCCATCCCCAGCTTTGCCGAGAAAGACATCCGCAAGAAGAAAACTGGCCACTATATAGACCCGTGCATGAGCACGATCGACCAGTGCGTGGACGAATTATCACCCAGACTCTGACCGAGGCCCAGGCAGAGCGTACATTTTCTCTTCACGCTAGGAAAGCCGGGGATGCGCGCCTGGGAGGTGCCGGAACAACCAGACCCGCGTTGTATGGATATGAGGCATTATCAAACCCTACTCAAGCGAGCGGTCGAGACGGTCCTGACGCCCATTGGGAAAGCATGAACGGCGGGAAGGATAAAGAATGTCTATATCTATTCCCCGTTAAAAAACAGCGAACCGCTGGGTGTGGGTGCATCCAACAACTTGATATCCCGAGTAGATCCAAGGTGATGAATTTAGACAATGGAGGTAAGCAAGTAACGTGAAATAATCCAAAATCTTCTACAGCTACCTTACAGCTACCAGAATGGAAGACGTGGAAAATGTGGGAAATATGGACATTTTTATCCCCACATATGGGATGGGATAGACGTATACCCCCCACACATACTGGATAGACAAGCCTTTGTCCAACTCCATAAGAGATAACTTCCACTTCGGGGACCGCAGTTTGGCAAAAAAATAAAAATCCTCCTAATCGGCGGATTTTTTTGGTGCCCCCAAGGGGATATGAACCGTTATCGATAATTTAATATTTTCTTATCGGAGTGCTGAGCTGCGGAGCCGCTGTCCGCTGGAGCCGGTGTTGGGCGTCTTATTATTTTGTGATAATCTAAATTGTAAAACCCGAATAATCGCATAATTAATGATTTTTTTATCCCTCAAACATCCTCGCCTAGGATCCAATCATATGATCTGGAACAAATAAATGGCCGATCTTCGCTCCACAACTATGTAAAAGATGCTCATTGAAAGCGACCATATCGGCAAAATAAATAAGAACCGCGCGTGTCAACTGAAGGGTTTCGATAAGTTCATTAATAAAATCTGCATCAATATCATGATCTACATATTGGCTAGGTCGACTGGGAGTTTCACCAAGATCATGCAATATCGTAAAGCGATGAGTGGAAGAATTTCGGATGGTTCTTTTCGCGTGTAGGAACCCGCTTGCATTAAGATCCTCTGATACCTCAGAAATCGCAATTAGAGCACGATTACCCTTCGAGATGGCAGATTTTATTTCTGGCTGCCAAGATATCGGGATGCCGGTTTTCCGAGGTTCAAACCACCGTTTGGCAAAATTTATGAAATTGGGATTCCCTGGCAACGACAGGTATTCGCTGGATGCAACCGCAACTTTATCCAATAAATCCAGGCATGACCTTTGGGCCAAGGTTAACATGGAATATTTCACACCATAACGAGCATAGTCAAGAGTATCTGTATACTTTCCACTTTCTGGAATATCCTCATATAATGCTATATAGGCCAAATACCGAGCTACAAGGTAATCAGACTTAAGAACATTGAACATACCAAATAGGGGTGGAATACCACCTGCCACTTTAATATCTTCGGTGACACTATAAAAACGCAATGAATCCCAGCGCGCCAGAGAAAAGTCCAAACCTTCAATTGTCGGAACCAAGGCCAATCGATGCCTTACAACAAACTGCTGATACTTCGTGACTTTTGACAAATCTGGCAGTTCTATATCAGGAATATTAATCTTAAGCAGAGGTAACAATTCTCGATACCCCTGTTCTCCAGCCAATTTGCGAATACGATTCGGATCTGCTTTTGCGTTCTGCAAATATTTTCCTGCCATCGCTAGAACCCGCTGCGGGTCGTCGGCACTCATTTTTGAAAATCTAAGGAGTAACTTGGCTGCACCCGTGAGAGCTATTCCATTTGAAGAGTCTAATTGTAAAGCCCTGATATATGAATCGTATGCTTCTACAAACCGATACGCACCGAGTAATGTATTGCCCAGATTGGTATATGCCTGGGCACGCAAATTTTCCGGAATCTTTTTATCCGCACCTGCAAATTGATATAGAAACCGTTCCCTTCGACGGGTATCTGCAGTTAAGCGGTACCAATCGGGATATTTATAAATAAGTAATTTGGTTTGGGATGAAAGTCCATTAGCAAGGTTATAAGCAAACATCCCCGATTCGGGCGATTTTGCAAACAATTTCTCAAGAATAGCAATTCCTTCATCAACCGTGGATGGATCTTTGGTTATAAAGCCAGCGTCGATCAAAGTACCAGCTTTTAACATATCAATATTTATCTGATCCAAAATACCATTGGGCACCAAACTACGAGCGCGTTCAATTGCGGCACGGGGATCACGGTCCGTTAGTGTGTTGAGTTCGTTTTCAATGTTCGAAAATCGACTTAGGATTTCCTTTTTACCCATATATTCTTCCTGAATTATAAACTCCTACTATTATGAGTCGCGCCCAACGGTTTGCGTTACTGGCAGGTGGGCGGGCGTGGATTCTGCTTGGGAGCAGAGAAAACTCGAAGTCAGAAAACTGCTTGTAAATGCCACAGAATCCCACCTGTCCAGTGCACGCTTTGTTAGGCGCACCGATTTCGGATTTTGGTGTAGGCGTACTCATATACACTTCGGCGACCATGACAATTCAGTATTCTTTTTTGGTCAATAACATCAGACTGGTAGAAGATCACACCGGAATAGATCCAGTCGGTTGGAGTCGGCGAATCTGTGTTGATACCCTTAATTCGGATTTGCCAGAGCCCACCACTGCTGTATCCACCGAAAGTTTTTGGCGTTTCGTAACCCTCTCCATAATTGACTTGGATGTCGACGTAATCATGTTCAGAGTTTAGTGTTTCATTCACAGCCAAACCGGGACCGCAGAGGCCGTGCAACCCAATAATTGGATTGAGTGCGCCTTCTGGTGGCTCGATCGTGTTGCGACAAGCTGCAGCTCCCCAGATAAACCACGCGCCTTCGCCGAGGCCAAGCGGCTTCGGAAGCACCCTTTCGCGCTCAGCAGAGAGGTTGACGAATTGTTTGTAGGCCTTGATAGTACCGACATCGGGAGGATAGAGGCCGATGAAGGCAAGATCCGGGCGCTCTGCCACCTTATCCGGGATTGCAACCTCGCAAACAGTGAAGTGGTTGCTGTCAATGATGAATCGATGTGCTGTCTCAGGCTTGAGAATCAGTCCGAGCTGACATGGTGGAGTGAGCTCTGCCGCAACATGGTGAGCCGTAAGTATGCCGAATTGACCGTCGATCTGGACAAACGTCCCGCAACCTATGAACACATCGGTCAATGGATTGACTACTTGAGAGTTAATACGCATCAACGCTGTTGAATACAAATCGATTCGCTGGCCAATCTCCTCGATCAAGTGTTGATCATCTGATGTTGTCATGTTATTCCAGGGTGGTGCGCCTAACGTTCTGGCTCAGCGGCAACGGGTCGAACGGCGGAGCTGCTGCCTGTTGGAGATGAGGTTAGCTCATTTCAAAGTGTCAAGTTTATCCATATTCATCATCATCCAGAAATTTTGGTAGTGAAAGTTGGCCCATCCTCGAACACCAAGTCGTTCCTGCCCTTCTTTAACCATCTCTCTCAGTATATTAGCATCACCTATACCTGTAACAATTACCAGCTTTAAAAAATATCTATGTTGAGTCGCTCTCATGAAAAGCGGAAATTCATCGCCAGCATAAGATGCATAATAAAGAGTTTGGGGAAACCACCTAGCCTCGGGATCCAAGAAAGCCATCAATAAGACTAACAAATCAGCTTCTAAGATAGTCTTAAAAGGCAAATCATTTCGGTCAGCATGTTTATTTATAAATTCCGCTGTCGGGCTAAACAACTTTTTCCCTTCTGGTGCAAGTACGGCCTGAAGACTTTCAGAATGTCCCAAAAAAGTAATGAAAGTGTCAAATGCTTTATCTCCATACCTTTCGGTGATAGGAAGAAGGTAATGTGTACTTAACATTTCATGCAACGACTGGAATGATTGAGTCCTAATTAGGGCTGCTACCATATACAAAAATGTTTCATAAACAAATACTGATTGAGCTTCAAACCATGTATCATTCCATGAGTTAAGCTGAGGTGGACGCGATTTTAATTCCCTGAGACGTTCAAGAAAACCGATAAGACATTCAGAGAAAATTTCAATTGGTGTAGTGCTGCTTTCTAGGAGAACCCAGTCAACAATATAATTTCGTACTAGTGTTAATTTTTTAGCATCCTCTAATACCTTTTCTCCTATAGAGGAGACTTTTGGGCGTTCACGAATTCTAAGCTCGTCTGCGTACTCTATGCAAGCATCTAAAAAGTCGTTCCTGTAAAATTGTATGCCACGCTTTCCTTGAAGTACCGCCTGCTTTAGAGAATTGAACTTTGCTTGGACATGACTGGTTGGTGTTGTCACTTCACTAGTAATATATATTGGCGGTTTGCCTAATGTCGGTTTTTCATGAAGTGGCTTACCATAAATTACTCTAAGCAGGCGCTCCCAGTTTTTATTCACTTCATCTGGTGTCGAAAAGTCAATCCATATGCGTGAACTTAGGTAAGTTGGTAAGAAGGGATTTCCAGTTTCATCAAACTCACACACAATCGGAATAAATTTTGATTGGTCTACTCTTTCATATACTTCTTTTGAAATAATTTGAGACTCGGTTCCAACCCCAGCTTCTCTTGCATCGGCTTTTTCAGAATATTTCTTATCACAGATAATTAGTACATGAGTTACAGATTCATCTGTCACCATTCTTTCCATAAAGGCGTATTTATCATGACCTTCTTTTAAATCATAAATATCTAATACAACATCAACACCGTCAGCTACGAGCTGCTCAGCCCAATTCTTAACTAATTCCTGATGCAAAGAAGAACTCCAGCTATATGAAATAAATACTTTCGGGGACATTTACACTCCGGATATGAAGAAATGAACTAACTATGATTCAATATAAAAATTTACATAACATGCAATTTTGCATGATATATAAGTGCAAGAGCCTGTGCGCGAGCGATGGAGCCACTGTCCGATGGAGACGGGGTTAGGCCACGCCTCGTCCCTGATGGGGAGATGTTCGAAAGCTACGGTGATGACCCCCATAGCGAGGAAGCGGGGCATGGTCTGTTACTGAATGCTGTGCGAAATCAGCTCTTACGTGCCTGCCGACACTTCAAGCTTCCATCCTTGCCTTCAGGTTCGCCAGCAACGCATCAGACTCATGCTCGTTCTGTTTTATAATGAACGCCTCAGCCAGCTTGCCAAGCAGGGGGATGGGGACAGTGTATTCTACCTTCACATTCAACTTCGTGCCTCCCGCTTCCGGCTTGTAGTCCCAAGTGAATTTGCTCTGGATCCCTTTCTTGCTCTCGGTAACGTTGTGCTGATTGGCGATAAACTCGGTTGTCTCTGAGGCGCCTTGGAAGCGCATGCCAGCCATCTTGTACGTCCAGCTAAAGTTGTACCCGCCTGCGGGCGACGGTTGGACGTCTTTCACCTCGACCATGCTGGGCCAAACCTCGGGCAGGTTCTTGGGATCGCCCATGAAGTCGAATACCTTCTTGACAGGGGCATTGATCGTCACGGACTTCTCTAACATAGCCATACTATCATCTCCTTTTTGGTAGAACGAATTCAGTATGCCGATTCGCACAACTTTTTGTCTATAACAATGCTCAATTGCCGGACGAGACCCGTGAGACCCTCCTCGCTTTATCGGTAACATACAAATAGCCACTGACATGATGTCAGCGGCTTGAATGCTAGCTTCTCGACTGGTTTTCCGCCTGCAGGGTGAAACGGATTGTATATCCATTATAGGGTAGATATTGGTAAAGTCAACTGGTCAGTTCAGCGGCTCTTGGATATCCCCTAAAGAATAGCATTGGGGGTGAGAAAGGGGCAACAACCCCCACCATGTTTAGAAATGCCCACCGTTATCCATAAAGATTCCCCATTGACAATTTAAACATAATCCAAAATCATGAAATGCATCTTTAGAAATAGAATCGGGTAATTCATCAACTATGACCTGCGCACCACAAATACGACAATAGCCTATCTTAGATTCGGTTACACTAGATTCCCCAAAATCATCATCCTCTTCAACTTCTTCGTCATCATCAATATCTTCTTTGTCAAAATCATCTTCCGATGGTTCATCTTCGTCATTCATATCTACTTCTCCTTTGTCTAAATCTTCACGTTCATAATGTTTTGTGAGAGTTCATTACAAACATCACCTTAGACTGGATTATTGAAAGAAATATACCTACTCGCCGATTTGCAAACAAGAAATACTGATGGTGATAATTATTGTAATCACCATACTCTATAATCTTACATTATCTTCTGGATCGGCTCGGTGATGAGTTTCTATGGTATGCATGTTGGTTTGCTTCAAATAACGCAGTAGAACAATGATGCCCCCGTGTACTATTAGTTTTATTATGTTGAGGATGTCCGCGTGGTTTTAGAACATGAATAGTGTTAAAGCGCGCCAGAATTTGAACGATACCTAAATTTCAGTGATAAATACTTGACATATTCTTTAGTGAGGTGTAAGATAATGAAATAATTATAAAATAAAATTGAAAAAATAATAATATGATCTTATCGATCGATCAAAAAGATTTTGATAATATGGGATCAGCTCAGCGGAAGGTGGCTGAGTTTATTGTTGCGAATTCCGAAGATGTTGAAAGAATGGGGATCATGGAGTTGGCAAATGCCAATCAAGTTAGCATTGGCACGATCACCAACCTTTGTCTCAGCCTTGGTTTCGGTAATTTCAAGACATTCAAAATGGAGTTAGCGAAAGCCAATATGATGGCGAGATCTACGGGTACGAGGGAACCGGTTGACACGATATCTAAACGTGTACATAACTCGTTCACACGAGTATCCAATGCACTATTGGACACGCGAAACAACCTGGATATAAGGTCTTTTGAGGCAGCGGTATTGGCCTTAGAAAAAGGCGATCGGATTGTTTTCTTTGGCATTGGTGGATCTGGAGCTATTGCCATGGACGCTGGCTTTCGCTTCCTACGTCTGGGGATTAACGC
>Ga0187878_1000628_pt1 | contig 38740 bp, 38 predicted proteins | sample June2016WEW_17_1_FD_132979 | JGI IMG/M metagenome (GOLD analysis project Ga0187878, IMG submission 132979) | Peatland microbial communities from SPRUCE experiment site at the Marcell Experimental Forest, Minnesota, USA - June2016WEW_17_150 | ecosystem: Environmental > Terrestrial > Soil >... | reverse complement strand
GCGGCTACATCTACTGGGCCGACTATCTTGGCGACACGATCGGGCGGGCCAACCCGACGGGACCGGGGTAAACGAGAGCTTCATCAGCGATACCAGCGGTCCCGCCGGGATCGCGATCAGCGGCGGCTACATCTACTGGACCAACAACGTCTACGGGGCTAGCTCCGGCGGCACGATCGGGCGGGCCAAGCTCGACGGGACCGAGGCGAACCAGAGCTTCATCGGTGGCGGCTTCGACCCATGGGGGATCGCGATCGCGGGAGGCTACATCTACTGGAGCAACCCCGGCAGCGGCAACCCCGGCAGCGGCACGATCGGGCGGGCCAAGCTCGACGGGACCGAGGCGAACCAGAGCTTCATCAGCGGTGGCTCCGCACCGCTCGGTGTGGCTGTCGGCCCGTAGCAGGCCACACCATCGGGGTCGCGGGCGCCCGACAGTAGTGCGACGCCCGCGGCATGGCCGATCCGCCGCGTGCGACCCCGGCGGCCTCGACGCCCCTTGGCCCTGAACGGGACCCGTCGACCCGAGTGGGAGAATCGTGGCGAGACCGGGCTTTGTGTCGCGGGAATCCTTGGTTGCCCGGGTCGCGTCGAGCCACCGACCGGGCCGGCCCGCGCGGGTCGATTCGGCGTCCGCGACCTCGCGGCTCGATCCGGAAGGAGGATCAGAGGTGGAGTCCACAACGACCGTTCACTCCTATCCCCGGATACCGCCTCACACCTATGAGGAGATCGTCTCGCTCCTAGAGGCCGTGCCGATCGCCCGGCTGGCAACCCCAACCCCAACGGGTCGATCCACGTCGTCTCGCTGTTGTCCAGGTACGTAGATGGCGTCATCCTGCTTGGGACGGAGGGGGTCTCCCGCACGAGCTGACCGGCGCCGCCGCGATGTTGCGCTGCGAGCGGGCGTGCCAGGAGTTTGGCGGCAATCGAGCCGCGAGGAGGTGTGCGATGACGGAAATCGCGACGAGCCCGTGCCAGCTTCCCTGCGACGAGGTCTGGCGCGCGATATCGAAAGGGTCGTTCTTGGTTCTCTCGTTCGTCAATGCCAGAGGCGAGCCGCGCTCGAGCGGTGTCGTGTACGCCACCGTCCGGCGCCATCTGTACGTCGTCGTCCAGCCGGACGGTTGTAAGGCGCGGTATATCAAGGACGGGCAGGTGGTATCGGTGACGGTCCCCGTCCGGAAGGGAGGCATCCTCTCGTTCCTGATGCCGATCCCTCCGGCCACCGTGAGCTTCCACGCGCGGGCGATCGTCCACGCGCCGGGCACGCTCGACCCGAAGTCAGCAGCGGAATATGCGCCGCATCACCCCGAGATCGCCAGGCGGACTGGCTGCATCATCGAGCTCGTCCCCGAGGGCCAGTTCCTGACCTACGGAATCGGCGTTCCGTTGACCCGCATGACGGATCCCGAGGCGGCGCTCCGCCACGCCCCGACCTCGTAGGCGCTCCGCCGAGGCGCGTGAGGCCGGCCCGTCCCGGACGGCGGCGACGACGCCGCTCGGCGGCGCGCGGCGCACCGTGGCAGAGCGCTCACGGCCTGACGGAGGGTATCCCACCTCAGGAGCTGGAAATGGTCGGGGCGAGAGGGCTAGCGCCTCCTTAACTCAGCAATCGTTGCGCTTCGTGATGATCAACCGCACGCCGAGGGAGCCCCTCCCAGCAGCAGCGGCGCGAAGCGCATGAGGGACGGGTACTTGCGCGGCGCACTCTCGCCGCATGCGACGCAGCGCCAGATGGACGTGCTCGCCGCCTACGTCGCGGCTGGCGGATCCGTCCAAAACGCCGCCGAGCTCGTGGGCATCCGGCCGAGCACTGTGAAGCGCCACCTCGCTGACCTCCGCGCGCGGTCGGGCTTAACCACGGAGCAGCTGATCTACACGGGTCGTGCATCCGGTCGGCTCATCATCCCAAGCTTGGAGCCCAATTGAGCCCGGATGACGAGCGGCACGTGGGTTCTGCACCCGCAGGCCGATTGTCGCCGCGGCACTTTTGATGGATGCTGCGAGCAGGCATACGCCCGGGCTCATCTACCGATCTGGCCGAGGTCCCGCCAGGCCTTCCTAGGCGATCGGGAAGTTGCGAATCAGCTGGATCCGGGGTCTGCTCGTAGCGTATGGTTCGGATTCGACACGGACGGAGCACGTTCAGGGAGGCAAGTGGTGCTACCCGGTATCCACGCCACGAGGGGCGCGTCGCCCGTCCGGGTTGGCGTGCCGATCGAGGAGGCTGCCCTGACGCGGCTCGTTCAGAGCCAGTCTGACCGTGTCCTTCCTGGCGACCCCGACTCGTCCACCATCGTCGTTCTGCACGAGGTCGAGCTCGGTGTCGGGCGCCCGGACGTTGTCGTACTGCGGGTCGATCTCGCTGCGCTCGCGCTGCGGCGGCATGCCCAACTCCGACTCAAGAACCTCACGGAGGCGCGCGCTCTCGGCGCCGCGCTCGACGGCGACCCTGAGATGTCGGGTGTGTCCCCGAGGCACACGGCCCGCGTCGTCCACGGGCTAGAGGCGCGGGGATGGCTCGATCCTGTGCCCCTCTCCCGCGTCGTGCGCGACTCAGTCCTCATCGAAGCCAAGGTTGAGCACTGGGGTCTCGGGATTGGCCAGCTCGCGCGAGTCCGGTGGGCAGCGAACCACGCCGCCCTACTCGTGCCCGGCGCGCTGGCAGGCCGCATACCGGAGCAGATGCTGCGGTTCAACGAGATCGGGCTGCTCACCGACGAGGCCGGGAGCTTGGAGTGGCAGGAACACCCGCCGCGGAGAGACCTCCCGATGCACCTCGACGCTTGGCTCGGTGAGCTGGTCCTTAGATCCCTGGAGGCGGCCTAGAGCCCCTCTGCCGCCCTGGCATCGGCCGCAGCCGCGGCGAGATTGAGAACTGCGGTCGTGTGCACTGGGTCGACGCGGGCGCCATTCCGCGCGAGCTCGACCAACAGTCGGCGGGCCTCGCTTGCTGCGGCGGCGAGGAAGTCGAGGCGAGCTGGAATAGGCCCAGCTGCCTCCATGCTCGCCACGAGTTCCCCGAGCACGACGAGGTGCTGCACGACGGCCTGGGGGTTAGTCCACGACTCTGGCCGCCTCGCCATGCGCTCGCGCAGGACTTCATCAGGTAGGACCTGGGGCCCAACGGGAGACCGAGCAGCCCCGTCCATCTCGCCCAGGCCGAGCAGCGCGGAGATCAGCGGACCCGAAGTGACCCGCGGCACCGGGGCCTGACCGCCTGCGCGCGGGACCCAACGCTCGGACAGGAAGTGTCGCTGCCGGTAGTTCCACCCGGAAGCGATGGCGTCGGCGCCCATGGCGATGGCCGCTAGGCCGCCCATGTCGGCATATCCGATCACCAGGCGGTACTCATTGAGGATTCGGAGCCGGTAGATGATCCGTAGAAGATTGCAGAGGGCAACGCGGTCCCAGGCGGCAGGGTACGGGGTCCGCCTGCCGATCACGATGTAGAAGCCCTGCAGATCGAGCGTCGTGGCCACGTCGAGCCAGCGCTCGATCCCAGTCCAGTCGCCGAGTGCCGCCTCCTCCACTACTACCGACGCCAGGACGGCCCGTCCGCCAGCTCGCGCGCTGGTGGTCCGCGCGTACTGGAGCGCCACCGGCAGCCATAGGTCGTTGAATGTGCCTTGCCGCGGTGCGGGCGCGATCACGGGTCCGGTTGTGCCGATGGTGACATTGGCCGCGATGACGGCCTCAACTTGCGCCTCGATGTCCGCGGGTGTGATCGATCCCCAGTAGATGGTTCCGAAGTCCAGACCGAGTTCTCCATGGCAACGACCGACGGCGTTCGGGATCGTGTAGACGTACGTCTGGGGATCCAGGAGCGTCTCGACGTTCTTGGTCGCCATGATTCGGGCCGTTCCTCGGAGGGCGTCGATCGACTCGTCGGCTGGGCTCAGGATCACGCCGCCCAGGACCCCCCGGTCGGCGAGCACCTCGAGCTTGTCCGACTTGCCGTAGCCATGTTGTGCGTAGAAGCTCAAGGGAGGCACCCCTGGATGGCTCGCCTGGCCTGGGCGGCCGTGCGATAGCGCTCGTGCGGCTTGGCGCGAAGGAGGCGGCGGAGGACCAACTGCATGGGCACGCTCGCGAGCGTCTGCAGGGCCGCGTCGTCGAGCTGGCCCTGCATCAGGCGGTTCAGGTAGCCGCTCGGCTCATCCGGGCCAAACGGGTGGGATCCGACGACCGCCTCAAAGACCACGATCCCCACCAGGAATTGGTCGGTCCGAGAGTCGATTGGAGCTGACAACCGAACCTCAAACTGCTCAGGTGCGGCATACCTGTTCGTGCGGGGCGAGAACGCGAAGGCATTCGTCAACGGCGTCAGATCCACGTGGAGTGCGATCCCGAGGTCAAGGAGAACGGGACCATCGGGGCCGAAGACCACGTTTCCGGGCTTGATGTCGCGGTGGACGAGCCTGGCTTGTCTCCAGAGGTCGTCGACTCCTTCCAGCAGGGCATCGGCGAGTAGCAGGCCGTCCCGTTCCGAGAGGCGCTGGCTAGCGCGCGCCTCGAGGGTCCCTCCACCGTAGAACGGCTCTAAGTACCAGACATACGGAGCGCCGCCGATCTCCCTGATGTCCGGTCCACCAAGCACCTTGACGACTCGCCTGCTGTTGACGCGCTGCATCGCCGCGATCTCGCGGTCGAGCCGCGGTGGCAGGGCGTCGTCGCCGGGGTTCTGCGGCAACGATGCTGGTTCTTTGACCACCTTGAGGACGGCGTCACCTGCCGCGGTCACGACGCGATACGCGGCCTTGAACGACCCACAGCCAAGCTCCGGCAGCACGATCTGCATCTCCGGAAATGCAGCGACGAGGTCGGTGTCACTGAATTGGGGCGGCGCGGCTCTCATCGATCCCAACTCTAATCTGCCGGCGGCTGTCCCGTGAGCGCAGTAGTCCGTCTCGCCTTGGTCCCGGGGGTGTAGCACCTCAGGCGAATGGTCGGCGGGGGCCGTATGGACCAGGCTTCTTGCTGATGAAACTGTGCACGGTCTGCGGCGTTGTCACCAGCCGACCCGGCAGTCGCTGCACTGAGCACGCGCGTCAGTCGAACCGCAGCCGCCACAACGCCCTCTACAACACGCGGGCCTGGGGGCGCCTCAGTGCCCGAGTGCTCCGAGCATGGCGTGGAGAGCATGGCAACTGGTGCCCTGGCTACCAGCGTCCCGCCCACCCCGCTGCCGACCTGACCGTCGATCACGTCGTTCCGCTTGCGGCAGGCGGCGCGCCCTTCGACATCGGCAACTGCGCCGTCCTCTGCCGATCGTGCAACTCGACGAAGGGGGCCGGGGACGGCGACCGGGGGTCCCCACACGCGGGTTCTGCGCTCCTGGAAGACCGCGCCTCCCAAATGTGCGCACGCGGCCGAGTTTCGCGAGAAATCCCGGGCCTCGGCTCCGGTGCGGGTCGCGACGACGTTCGCCCACGGACGCCACAGGGCGCCGGAGTCGGCCGATGATCGAGATGCTGGCCATCCACGCGACCGAACGTGAAAGGGCCCCGGGTTGGCGCCCGGGGCCCGATGGCCAGCTGGCTGCGGTCGGCCTATCCGGCGTCGCCCTGGGAACCGGCCTCCGGCATGACCGTCTTGCGCCCGCGAGGGGCCCGCGTCCGGATCGGCTCGGGCGTCGCGTCGGGCTCCGCCTCGGTCGGCACCACCTCGGCGGCGACGTCGCCGTCGGCGACCTTGCGGGCGAGCGCCGCCTTGCGCAGCGCGCTCGTGTACTGGTTCCAGTGGGGCTTGCACATCCGACCAAGGCCGTCCTTCTGGCTGGGCTGGGCCGGGAACTCGTCGGCCGGCGTCTCGTGCGCCTCGATCCCGAACTTCGCCGACCCTATGCACTTCCGCAGGTCCGCCATCTCGCTCGTCCTTTCGCTCGCCGCCGCTCATCTGGCGTTCGGCCGTCCATCCATCACGCTGCCGGCGCGACGATGCAAGGCGGAAGATCGCGAGTCGCCCGATGACGGCGAAGACGTCTGCCGCCGCGGCGCCGACCACGGCCTGGCGCAACCGGATCACCGGCACCGGGGATGAGGCCCCGGACCAGCTGCTCGCCAACCCGGCGAACTGGCGGGTCCATCCGAAGGCGCAGCAGGACGCCCTCGCCGGCGCGCTGGACCAGGTGGGCTGGGTCCAGCAGGTACTGGTGAACCGGCGCTCCGGATTCGTCGTCGATGGCCATGCCCGCGTCGCGCTCGCGCTCAGCCGCGGCGAGCCTACCGTGCCGGTCCTCTACGTCGACCTGGACCCCGAGGAGGAGGCCCTCGTCCTCGCCACCCTCGACCCCATCAGCGCGATGGCCGGGCGGGACGAGGAGAAGCTCCGGTCGCTCCTCGCCGAGATCACGGTCGACGATGCCGGCCTCCTCGCCCTCCTCGGCGACATGGCCGGCAACGATCCCAAGGCCGGCCTGACCGACCCCGACGAGGTTCCCGAGCCTCCTGAGGAGCCCTACGTCAAGCCGGGTGAGCTCTACGTGCTGGGCGATCACCGCATCCTCTGCGGCGACGCGACGAGTCCTGCGGACGTGGCGCACCTCCTGGCCGGGGCCGCGCCGACGCTCCTCGCGACGGACCCGCCTTACGGCGTCCAACTCGACCAGACGTGGCGCGACGGCGTATACAACGGCCCGCGGAAGCGCGTGCGGGGCTGGGGCGTCGTCGCGGGCGCCGCGAAGCCGTACATGATGCGCGACGCCCCAGATGGCCAGCCCGACGGCGACGACGCCACACGGGCCACCCGTGGCGCCCACGGGCGCACCGCGGGCCACCGGCACACCTCGATCAGCGGCGATGTCCGGGCGGACTGGTCCGAGGCCTTCGCCCTAGTGCCCTCGCTCCAGGTCGGCTACGTCTGGTACGCCAGCGCCCACACGCTCGAAGTGCTGTCGGGCCTCCTGGGGATCGGCTTCGAGCTCGCCCAGCAGATCATCTGGGACAAGGGCCTGTTCTCGATCGGCCGCTCCTGGTACCACTGGGCGCACGAGCCCTGCCTCGTCGTCCGCAAGCCGGGTGTGCCCAACCTCTTCATCGGCGAGCACGACCAGGCGACGATCTGGCGCGCCCCGTCGCCCAAGCGGATCGGCTCCGGGTCCAAGGAGCACAAGGAGGACCACCCGACCCAGAAGCCGGTGGTCCTCTCCGAGATCCCGATCCGAAACCACCTGCGCCCGGGCGAGGCCGTCTACGAGCCCTTCAGCGGGTCAGGCACCACGCTCATGGCGGCCGAGACGCTGGGCCGGCGCTGCCACGCGATGGAGATCGACCCGAAGTACGTCCAGGTCGCGATCGAGCGGTGGCAGAACTTCACGGGCCGGACGGCCGAGCGCGTCGATGGGTAGGCGCGGCCCGGCCCCAACCCCCACGAAGGTGAAGATGCTGCGCGGTGAGACGCGCCCGAGCCGTCTGAACCTGCGCGAGCCGATGCCCTCGCCCGACGTCCCGAAGATGCCGGCCGACATGGACGACGCGGCCAAGGTCGTGTGGCGGCGGGTCCTGCGCGAGATGCACCACACGGGCGTCATCCGAGCCGCCGACGCCGACGTCCTGCGCTGCTACTGCGAGGCGGTCAGTCGCTACGCACAGGCGGCTCGCCTGTACGCTCAGTCCGGGCCGATCGTCTCGCGCGACGGGAACCTCGTGAAGAACCCGCTCCACCAGGTCGCCCGCGACAACGCCGACGAGATCCGTCAGTTCGCCCGCGAGCTCGGCCTCTCCCCGTCCGCGAGGGTGGGGCTGCGGATCGAGCCCGAACACGCGCTCGACGCGCTCACCGCCGAGATCGGGCTGCCGCCGAGGCTGCGGGTGGTCGCCGATGTGGGCTGAGTCGTGGTCCCCGATGCCCTCTCCGGCGGCCCCCACTTCGCCGCGTACTGCGAGCGCTACATCCGCCACACGAAGGGCCGCTGGGCAGGCCGGCCGCTCATCTACGAGGACTGGCAGCGCGAGTTCTGGTGGGAGGCCCTCGAGTTCGACCCCGCCACCGGCTTGCGGATCTACAACGAGGTCGGCCTCGGCATCCCCCGCAAGAACACGAAGTCCACGATGGCCAGCGCGGCCGGGCTGTACATGCTCGACGCCGACGGCGAGCCCGAGCCCGAGGTCTACGTCGCCGCGGCCGCTCGCAACCAGGCCGGCATCGTCTTGGGACAGGCCCGGAGCATGGTCAGCCGCAGCCCGCTCCTGCTCGACCGCCTCGTCCCGCACCGGTACGCGATCGAGTGCCCCCGCAACGGCGGGGTCATGCGCTCCCTGTCCTCCGACGCCGCGCTCCAGCACGGCCTCAACCCGTCCGCCAACATCGTCGACGAGCTGCACGCCCACCGCTCAGCCGAGCTCTACACCGCGCTCACGACCGGCACCGGCGCCCGCGAGCAGCCCTTCACCCTCTGGATCACGACGGCCGGGGTGGCCGGCGAGGGCATCCTCGCCGAGCTCTTCGACTCGATGTTCACCGGATCCGGCGAGCTCGAGGATCGGGGCTCGCTGCTCATCTACCGCGACCGGGTCAACGGCACCCTCATCTACTGGTACGGCGCCCCGCGCGACGCGGACATCGAGGACCCCGCGGTCTGGTACGCCGCGAACCCCGTCTCATGGCTCCACGACGGCAAGTACCTGGGCGCGCAGTTCGCACGGCTCAAGGCCCGCGGTGCGCTCCTGGAGTGGCGGCGCTACCACCTCAACCAGTTCGTCGGGTTCGAGGACACCTGGCTCCGCGAGGGCGCTTGGCGGGCGACCGCGGGCGATCTGCCGCTCAACGTCGCCCTGCCGGTCGGCGTGGGCATCGACCGGAGCCCCGACGGTGCGCTCGGCGCGGTCGCGATCGCGCAGCGCCAGGGGGACCGGGTCGTGGTGAGGGCGCGGGTGTTCCCAGCGGAGTCGGCGACCGGGATGGCGAGCGCGGAAGCGATGCGCGTCCATCTGCGCGAGCTTCGGGCCACCTACCCGCTCGCCCAGTCCCGTGACGAGCGGACGAAGCGGGCACTCGCGGGACCCGCGTTCGCGTTCGACCGCCTGGCCTTCGGCGAGTCGGCGGAGATCCTTGAAGCGGACGGGCTCGCGATGGTCGACGTCCCGATGACCGCCGCGGTCATGGGTCCGCCCTCGACCCTCGCCTACGAGCTCATCACGACCGGGCGCCTGATCCACGACGACGACCCGATCCTCGCCGAACACGTCGCCAACACGACCGCGGTCCTGACCGACCGGGGGATGAAGATCACCCGCTCCAAGCACGGCTCGACCCGCGCGAACGTTGCCGCGGTGGCGATGGTCCGGGCGATCGCGATGGCGAGCCAGGAGGCGCCGACGCCGTTCGTCCGCACGCCCCGAGCGCCGGTGGGGTTCTGACGATGCTCGATACGACCCGCACCCTCGTCCCGGGCTCCCTCGACTGGTGGCTCGCCCGACTGGGCAAGCGCCTCGACGACCGGCGCGTCCCGATGACCCGTTTCGAGGACTACTACGCGGGCGTCCAGCCGCTCGCCTTCGCGTCGGCGAAGTTCCGCCAGGCGTTCGGCGACCGGTTCCCCGCGTTCTCGTCCAACTTCATGGCCCTCGTGGTCGACGCCCACCGCGAGCGGCTCCACGTCCAGGGGATCCGGATCGGCGACGCGCCCGAGGGCGACGCCGACGCCTGGCGCTGGTGGCAGGAGAACCGGCTCGACGCCGAGTCGCAGAAGGCGCACACCGAGTCGCTCGTCAAGGGCATCGCCTACGCGCTCGTGTGGCCTGACCCCGGTTCGCACCTGCCCGAGGTCACGATCGAGTCGCCGCTCCAGGTCGTCGTGGAGACCGAGCCCGGCAAGAGCTGGAAGCGGCGGGCCGCCCTCAAGCGCTGGCTCGACGACGACGGCCACTACCGGGCCGAGCTCTACCTGCCCGACGGGATCTACAAGTTCCGCTCCGAGCAGCGCACCGACTGGTTCAGCGCCCCAGCGTGGGCGTCGGTGGCGACCTGGACGCGGGACGAGATCGCCACCGAGTCGTGGCCCGTCGCGAACCCGCTCGGGGTCATCCCGATCGTGCCGATCGTCAACCGGCCGAGGCTCGCCGGCGACGGCCAGTCCGAGATCGCGATGGTGATGAGCAACCAGGACGCGATCAACAAGCTCCGCGCCGACGCGCTCATCGCCGCCGAGTTCGCCTCGTTCCGCCAGCGCTGGATCATCGGCATGGATATCCCGATCGATCCGGAGACCGGGCAGCCTGTCGAGCCGTTCCGCTCGGCGGTCGACCGCCTGTGGATGGTCCCCCCGCCCGACCCCGACGACCCCAACCCGCCCAAGGTCGAGTTCGGCGAGTTCGAGCAGACCGACCTCGCGCCGATCTACGCCGGGATCGACACCGAGGTCCAGCACCTGGGCGCGATCAGCCGCACGCCCTACCACTACCTCCTCCCGCAGTCGGGCCAGCCGCCGTCGGGCGAGTCGCTCAAGTCGTCGGAGACCGGGCTCATGGCCAAGGTCGCCGACTCGATGCTCAACAAGGGGGAGTCCTGGGAGGAGATCTTCCGCCTGAACTTCGCGTTCCGGGGCGACCCGCGGGCGAAGGACATTGCCGCCGAGATCATCTGGAAGGACCCCGAGAGCCGGACCGAGGCGGTCCACACCGACGCCCTCGTGAAGCAGCGCAGCCTCGGCATCCCCGACGAGATCCTCTGGGAAGGTCTTGGCTACTCACCCCAGCAGGTCGCCCGGATCAAGCGGCTTATCGCCGAGGCGCCGCCGCCCACGCCGGTCGGGCCGCCGATCACGGATCTGTCCATCCCGCCCGGGCCAGCGGCGACCGGGACAACCCCATCGCCTGCCGATCCCGGTTCGGCGATCCCCACACCAGTAGGAAGGTAGCGAGACGCGATGAGCGAGAACGACCCGACCACGGGCGCGACGCCCGGCACCGGCGCGACGCCGGCGCAGGCCGGAACCCCTCCCACGGCTCTAGCCGAGTCCACGCCCGCGACGGGCGAGGACAACCTCGGCGAGGCCGGCAAGAAGATCCTTCGCGACCTTCGCGCCGCGGAGCGCGAGGCACAGCGCCGCGCCGAGGCCGCCGAGAAGGAGCTGGCCGATCTGCGGTCGGCGACCCAGACCGACGGCGACAAGGCGCTCGCGCAGGCGAAGCGCGAGGCGGCCGCCGAGGAGCGCGCCAAGTTCGAGACGAAGCTCCGCCGGGCGGAGGTCCGCTCCGCGCTCCGCTCGGCCGGCCTCACGAACGACGCCCTCGTCGAGCTCGCCTTGAAGTCCGACCTCTTCGCGGCCCTCGCGGTCGACGACGAGGGCCGGGTGACCGACCTCGACAAGGCGATCGCACAACTCCGGAAGGATGCGCCCGAGCTCTTCGCCGCCGCGCTGGCGGGGACGGTCACCCGCGGCGTCCAGACGCCACGCACCGACCGGCCGCGCGACCTCGAGTCATCGATCCGCGACCACTACGAGCAGCAGCACTGACCGCCCGATCCGGGCGATAGAAAGGACCGACCACCGTGCCCGTGACCCTCGCCCAGGCGAGCCTCAACGCCGCAACCGACATCGACCGCAACGTCATCGACGAGTTCCGCAAGTCGAGCTTCCTGCTCGACCGGCTGCCCTTCGACCAGTCCGTCAACCCCGCCGGCGGCGGCTCGACCCTCGTCTACGGCTACACGCGCCAGATCACCCAGCGCTCTGCGGCGTTCCGCGCGATCAACGCCGAGTACACCCCGGCCGAGGTCGAGAAGGCGCAGTACACGACCAACCTGCGGCCGCTCGGCGGCAGCTTCCAGATCGACCGCGTGCTCGACGGCATCGGGGCGATCAGCGAGGTTTCGTTCCAGATCGGCCAGCTCATCAAGGCCGCCAAGGCGTACTTCGCCGACCAGGTCATCAACGGCGACAGCGCGGTGACGACCGACGGCTTCGACGGCCTCAGCAAGGCCCTGGTCGGCTCGTCCACCGAGTACAACGCCGACAACATCGACGACTGGACCGGGATCAACAGCCAGATCCTCGCGCTCCAGGCGATGCAGAAGATCAACGCCTGGCTCGGGCTCATGGACGGCACGCCCGACGCGATCCTGATGAACAGCACGGCGCTGTCCTGGTTCACCCTGATCGCCGCGTTGTCCGGCCAGCTGCGCTCGACGACCGACGCCTTCGGCCGCCCGGTCTCCACGTACCGCGACATCCCGCTCGTCGACCTCGGCGCGAAGGCGGGGTCCTCGTTCGACGTGATCGCCACGTACTCGGGGACCAACGAGGTCCAGACCGTCACGATCACCGGCACCCCGACCGGCGGGACGTTCACCCTGACGTTCGCCGGGCAGACGACGGCGCCGATCGCCTACAACGCGGCCGCGTCGGCGGTCGTCTCGGCGCTCGAGGCCCTCGCGAACATCGAGGCTGGCGAGGTGACCGCCACCGGCGGCGCGCTCCCGGGCACCCCGGTCGCGGTGACCTTCAAGGGCCAGTACGCGGGCGTCAACATCCCGGCGATGACCGCGGTCGGCACCGGCCTCACCGGCGGCACGACGCCGGCCGTGGCCGTGACGACCACCACGCCTGGCGGCGGTGGTACAGGGTCGGGCCAGACCGGGCTAACGGATCTCTTCGCAGTCCGCTTCGGGCTCGACGGCTTCCACGGCGTGGCGGTCACCGGATCGCTCGTGAAGCAGTGGCTGCCCGACTTCAGCACCGCCGGTGCCGTGAAGACGGGCGAGGTCGAGATGGGCCCGGTCTCGGTCGCGCTCAAGGCGTCCAAGGCGGCCGCCGTCTACCGCAACCTCAAGGTCGCCTGACGAGCGGGCGGGAGCGAACCCCATGTCGCTCGTGATGCTCGGTGAGGTCCGTGCGCTCGTCGAGACGGGCCTCACCGACGTCGACCTGAAGGCCATTCTCGACCGCGAGGAGGGCTGGCTCGCGTCCCGGATCGGGGCGCTCTCCGGCGAACGGACCGAGACGTTCCGCCCGGCGCTCCCCAACGCCCCGATCTACCTCTCGCGGCGCACCGACGCCATCAGCGTGACGGACAACGCAGTCGCCGTGCCCGCGGGCGACCTGTGGTTCGTGCCAGCGACCGGATTGATCCGGCGGATCAACGTCCCATGGCCGGGTCCATGGCCCGGCCCCTGGCCGTGGACCGACTCCGCGAGTGGGCTCGGCACCTGGACCGGCCCCGTGGAGGTCACGTACACCCCGACCGACGCCGACGCCGTGGCCCGGGCGGTCATCGAGCTCGTCCGGGGCACCCTCGCCGAGACCGGCAGCGACGCCGAGACGATCGGCGACTACAGCTACAGCCGGGGCGGCGCGGCCACGCGGCTGGGCCGGCTCGCGCTCGCCCGCAGCGTGCTTGTGCGCCGGCCGGCCTACGCGGCACGCCTGCGCTCATCGGTGGAGCCAGCATGAGCTTCGATCGGCTCCTGATCCACACCCTGGCCGTGGAGCGACCGACCTCGGGCGCCCTCGACGCCTATCGTCAGCCGACCCGCACCTACGCGACGCTCGCGACGTTCCGCGGGCGGCTCGAACCGAAGTCCGCCCGCGAGATCGCCGCCCTCCACGGTGCTGGCGCCGTCGTCTCCGATCACACCCTCCGCACCCGGCCACGCGACCTGCGGGCGAGCGACCGGATCCGCTTCGAGCCCGACGACGGCCGGCGCTTCGAGATCACCGGGATCCGGCTCATCGGGGCCCGCCACCACCTCACGATCGACCTCACGCTCATCGAGGCGGGCGTCTGATGGCCCGCAAGAACAACCGCGTCGTGCTCAACCGCGCGGCGCTCGACGCGATCACGCTCGGGATGGCCGACGGCCTGCTCGCGCTCGCCGACGCGGTGATCGCCGCGACGAAGGTCCCTGACGCGCCGGTCCTCGGCGCGGGGCTGATCGAGGAGGGCGGGACCGTCGCCTATGTCGCGGGCAAGAAGGTCGGCGGGGCGGCCAAGAAGCCCAGCGCCATGAAGGTGCGGAAGATGGGGGTCGCGGTCGCCGGCGGCTTCCCCTTCCCGGCCCGGTTCCAGGAGCTCGGCACGGTCCACCAGCCGGCGCGGCCGTTCCTGACGCCGGCCCTGCTGGCCACCGTGCCCGGCGCCGCGCCGTTCATCAAGGCGGCCACCGCCAAGCGACTGGCGGGCGTCAAGTGATCGACCCGCTCGACGCGCTGCTGGACGAGATCGCCGCCAACCCGGGCGTAGCCGCCCTCACGACGCGCGTCCGGGGAGGCGAGCCGGCCCCCGGCGACGCGGCCAGCCCGTTCGAGCGCTTCGTCGTCCTCGTGCGCCTCGGATCGACCCGCGAGAAGCGGGCGCCGGTCCAGGAGGTCCGGATCGGCCTCCGCTGCTACGGCACGAGCTTCGCCGACGCAGCCGCCCTCTACGGCGCGGTGTCCGACGCGATCCACAACGTCGGGCCCCGGATCGGGGCGACCGGCGTCCTGATCCACCGCACCTTCGACGACGTCGGCAACGGGGCCGACACGGACCTCGACACTGGCCAACCCCACGAGGACGGGGTCATCTCGCTGTTCGCGGCGACGCAGGTCGTCACGGCGGCCATCTAGAGCGAAAGGAGCACGGACATGGGACTCGTCATCGATCCCAAGGCGTACATCATCGGCGCGGCCGAGGTCTACTACCGCGCGATCGGGGCCACCGGCGCCTGGTCGAGCATCGGGGCGACGATCGACGACGTCGTCTTCCGGGTGAACCAGACGACGTTCAACCCGTCGGAGACCTTCAACGGCGTCCTCGAACCGATCCGCGAGATGGACTACATCAGCAAGGCGGGCGCCGAGGCCGAGTTCACGATGCCCGAGTTCGCGGGCTCCAAACTCGCCCTCGCGGTGCTGGGCGCCCAGTCCGCCACGCTCGCGACGACCGACGCCAGCGGCACCCCGCTCTCCACGACCCTGGCCGCAGCGGCCGCGATCGGGGACACGGTGGTCAAGGTCGGCGGGGTCACGAACGCGGCGGTCGGCGACTACATCCGGATCAACGTCGCGGGCGTGCTCGCGGAGTACCGCCGGATCGACGTCGTCGGCACCGTGGGCGCGGGCGGCACGGGCTTGCAGTTCCGGGACCCGCTCCTCAAGGCGCACGCGAGCGGCGTGGCAGTCGTCGAGACGGTCGGCGACGGCAAGACCGAGATCACGCCCGGCACCGTCCGCCGCCAGCCGCTCTCGGCGTACAACGACTTCGTCCTCGTCGCCCAGAGCCCGTCCGACTATTACGAGCTCTACCTCTACAACGCGATCAGCAAGACCGACGCCGCCGAGGTGACGTTCGGCGACGAGTCGATGGCCGCGATCAAGGTGTCGCTCGGCACCCGGCGCGACGGGGCGAACCTCGCCCTGCCGTCCTGGCGCCTGCGCATCCCGGCCTGATCCGATGGCCGCCAGCGAAGAGCAGGTCCTCGCGGGCCTGCTGACCGTGACCGTCGGCGGGGTCGAGCGCTCGATGCCGACCCTGCCGATCCGCGACGCCCGCGAGTGGCGCAAGCGTCTCGCGGCCGAGGTCGCCCCGATCGCGGGGCTGCAGATCGACGCCAACGACTGGGCCGACATGCCGGCCAAGCTCCAGCTCGCCGAGGACACGATGCTCGAGCTAATCGTGGCCTACGACCGGACGTCGGCCCTCGGCGGGCGGGAGTGGCTCGAAGAGCACGCCTGGCCACGCGAGCTCGGGCCGATCTTCACCGCGTGCGTCGAGGCCGTCTTCCCTTTCGATCGGCGGGCCGGGGGTCCGGGCGGTTCGGCGGTCGCACCGTCAGCCGGGCCGAGCTCTACGAGTGGGCCCTCGCCCACTGGGGCCTCGACCCGATCGCCCTTGAGGGGCGCCTCGACGGACGGCAGCTAGAGATGCTCTGGACCGCCGGCCAGCGCCGGGTCACCCGTGAGGGCCGCGAACGACTCGCGGAGCTCTACGTCGGCGTCCGCGACGGCTACGTCGCGGGCAACGTCGCGACCGGCAAGGCCAAGGCACGCGGCGGCGCGCAGGTCCCCTCGTACCTGCGGCCCGACCCCGAGCAGCGCCGCGCGATGGCCAGCCGCGGCCTGCGCCAGTTGCTCGCGGACTTCCCGGCGTTCGTCGCCCGGGGCACGGAGTTCACCCACTGATGGCCTCGATCGGCGACCTCTTCTTCCTGTTCCGGGGCGACGACACCGGACTCCAGGTCGATGCGGCCAAGGCCGGCGACACGGCCGGGACCGCGGCAGGGAAGCGCTTCAGCGTCACGATGGGGACCGCGCTCAAGGCAGGGATCGGCGGCGCGATCGGTGGGGCGCTCTCCGCCGGCCTGGGGATGGCGCTCAAGGGCGGCGCCGAGCTCAACGCCGCGGTGACCGCGTTCGCGGCCGACACCGGGGCCACGACCGAAGAGGCCGCCAAGGCGCAGTCGACGATCGGCGAGCTGTTCCGCACGAACCTCCAGGGCTTCAGCGAGATCGCCGACGCGATGGCCAAGGTCCACAACGACCTCGGCCTGACCGGACAAGCGGCCGACGAGACCTCCGCCAAGTTCCTCAAGTTCGGGACCGCGACCGGCCAGGACGCGGGTGGGGCGGTCGCCGCGTTCGACGACATCCTCGATGCCTGGAACCTGACCGCCGCCGACGCCGGACCGATCATGGACAAGCTGATCGTGAGCCACCAGCGGTTCGGCGGATCAATCGCCGAGAGCGAGGCGAGCCTCAAGGCGCTCGCGCCGGCCATGACGGCGGCCAACCTCACGGTCGACGACGGCATCGCGATGCTGAACCTCTTCAACGCCGCCGGCATCGACGCCAGCAAGGCCCCCCAGGCGCTCACGAAGGCCCTGGGCAAGGTGAAGAGCCCGGCCGAGCTCAAGGCTCTGATCGCAGACATCGCGGCCACGACGGATCCCTTCGAGCGGGCGAAGAAGGCGATCGACCTGTTCGGCGCGAAGGCCGGGCCGCAGCTGGCGACCGCGCTCAGCAAGGGCGACCTCGCCCAGTTCACGATCGGGATGGACGAGGCCGCCGGCGCCACCGACAAGGCGGCGGCCACGATCGAGGGTGGCTTCGGCAACCAGGCCCAGCTCATCCTCAAGAACTTCGGCGGCGCGCTCGCCGAGATCGGGACGAACTTCGGGCCGCTCATCCTCGGCTTCTCGTCCCTCCTGCCAGCGCTCACCCCGATCATCACGGCCGCGGGGACCGCGGCGGGCGGCCTCCTCGCGGCGGCTGTCCCGATCGGGATGGCCCTGCTGCCGGTCCTGCTCATCGGGGCGCTCGTGGCCGCGGTCGCCTTCCTGATCGCAAACCCCGAGATCGTCGGCAAGATCGCCGAGTTCGTGGGCTCGATCCTGGGTGCGATCGGCGACTTCCTCGGCACTCTGGGCGAGGTCTTCGCGACCGCGTTCGCCGCGGCGGTCGCCGCCGTCGGGGGCGCCGTCGGCCAGATCGTCGCCTTCATCGGCGGCATCCCGGGGAAGGTCGCCGGGTTCTTCGTCAGCCTCGTCCGGCAGTGGATCGGCCTCCAGGTCCGGGTCGCCTCGATCGTGCTCGGGCTCGTCGGCCAGGTGGTCGGCTTCGTCCTCTCGATCCCGGGGCAGATCGTCGGCCTCATCGGCGCGGTCGCCGGCCAGTTCGCGACCCTCGGCGGCCAGGTGGTCGGGATTGTGACCGGCTTCATCGGCCAGGTGGTCGGCTTCTACCTCTCGCTGCCCGGGCGGGTCGCGGGGCTCGTCGGGACGATCGCGGGCTTCTTCGTAGATCTCGGCGGCCGGATCCTCTCGACGGTCGGCACCTTGGTCGGCCAGATCGTGGGCTTCTTCCTCGCGATCCCGGGCAAGGTCATCGGGATCGGCGCGGAGATCGTGGGCGGGATCATCCGCGGCATGGCCTCGCTGCCGGGCCAGCTCCTCGACACGGTCGTGGCCGCATTCAGCTCGATCAAGATCGACATCGGCCCGTTCCACATCAGCTCGGCCGGGGTCACGATCGACCTCCCCAAGATCGAGCTGCCCTCGTTCGCGGTCGGCAGCCCGTTCATCCCGCGGGACATGACGGCTCTGGTCCACGCGGGCGAGATGATCATCCCGGCCGCCGAGTCCGCCGCGATCCGGGCGGGCCGCAGTGTGCTCGCGGCGCCAGCCGCGCAGGGGTCGGGTCCGTCCGGTCGCCCTCTCACTGTGAACGTCTACAACCCGGCACCGGAGCCCGCGTCGACCTCGACCAAGCGCGAGCTCCAGAAGCTCGCCGCCTTCGGGGTCCTGGCATGACGACCCTCGCGGTCGAGGCCGACCGCTGGACCTTCGGCGGGCTCGACCTCAGTAGCTACGCCTACCTGGTCCGCGAGGTGTCTGGCGCCGACGAGTTCCCCAAGCTCCGTGGCGAGGACGCGCCGTTCACCGGGCTCCCTGGCCGACGGCCGATGGGCAAGCTCCCAGACGCGAGGCGGCTGGCGCTCGGCCTGTGGGTCGCACCGGTCACGGCGGCAGGCACCCTCGTCGAGCCCTCGAACCGCCGCCAGGCTCGTAAGAACCTCGACGAGCTCTACGCGGTCCTGGGTAGACGGGCCCAGCAGGCGCTCGTGCGCACCCTCCCGGACGCCTCGACCCGGACCTCCATGGCCGAGGTCGTCGACGTCTCGGCCTTCACCGACCCGCTCTCGGGCGAGCTCTTCGGCCTCGTGGTCGACTTCGCGCTCGCCGACCCGTACCTCTACGGCGCGGACGTGGTCGTGTCCGGCGCGACGCCTGCCTCGCCGACCGATCTCGCGGTCACGCACCCGGGGACCGTCCGCGGCGGGAGGCTCACCTTGGACTTCACCGGTCCCGTCGCCAACCCGCGGGTGACGAACCTCGGCAACGGCCAGTACGTCGAGGCGCTCGTCACAGTCGCCTCGGCGAAGCATCTCCTGATCGACGTCACGGCGTTCACCGCCAGCAACGATGGCGCGAACGCAATCGGTTCGATCCGCCACTCGGGCGCCTACCGGTTCCTGGAGCTCGACCCCGGGACGCAGACGCTGCGGGTCAGCGCGACGACCCCGGGCGGTTCGCTCGCGGTCACCTTCTCCCCTCCGTACCTGTAGAGGAGCCGACGATGGCCTACACGGCGCTCCCGGACATGCGGATCCCCTACGACAACGACGGATCAGCGGTCGGATGGAGTTCATCGGGGAACAGCTCGGGCAACGGAAACCCCTGCAACTTCGGCGCGGGCGTCACCTCGTGGATGAGCGGATCAGAGATGTCCGAGATGAATGACGAGGACGCGACGGCGGGCGCTCTGCCCCTGATGGGCTCGGTCGGAATCGGCTCGCGGCAAGCCTCGACTCAGGTCTGGTGGTTCTTTCCGGAGCGGCGGACAGTCACCGGGCTATCCATTCTGGTGAACGGAGGGGGCGGCATGGCAGGGACGTTTGGGACAAGCTCGGGGATCCGGACAGACCTCTCCCTGCTCCAGGGATCGAACGACTCCGCAAACGGCGTGGACGGGACGTGGGAGTCTGCGAGTATCCCAGGAGGATGGCAATCGGTCATCGCGCCGCTGAACGATCTCGCATACGCCGGGTCTCGGTTCGAGGCGTGGAGGGCGGTGATCGGAGCGATCTCATTCACTGGAGGCAAGGCCACGGTCCGGGCAGGCGTCAAGGCCGAGTGTTCCATCACCCAGAACCTCCAGATTGTCGGTCTCCACCTCTACGGTGAGAAGGTCGCGGGACAGACGCCCGACGACGTGATCTACATCAACCACGACGATACGCCCGGAGCGGAGTACGCGGCGCCGGAGGACTTCGGGGACCAGCCGCTCGGCACGACCGTGGTCCGACAGTTCCGGCTCAAGAACACCTCCGCGACGAGGACGGCCAACTCGATCACCGTCCAATGCAACGACGCCGACTTCGCGATCTCGTCGGACGGCACCACGTGGGTCGTGACGATCAACATCGCCTCGCTTGGACCCGGCGCGCAGTCGGCCACGATGTACGTCCGCTGCACGACGCCGGCCCCCGGCAACCTCCTCGGTCCGCGCTTCGCCCGGATCGTGACAACCGTCTCGAGCTACACGTAGGAGGAGGCAACCATGGCCCTCGCAAACGCTACCGCCGTCGCGGTTGCCACGGCGACGTGGACGACCGTCACCAGCGTCACCGGCGACGGAACGAGGCAGGTGATCGGGTTCGCGGTGAAGTGCGACGACGCGGCCGTCGCCTTCGAGGCGCGGATGGCGATCAACGGCGTGACGACGATCGCTGGGGTGGCCGCCCTGGCGGGCTCCTCGGCCCAGATCTACGACGCGCCGACGACGATCCCGAATACGCAGTCCTGCGTGGTCCAGGTCCTCCACGCGGCGGGTGTCAACAAGGCGTTCACCGGGACGCTCCTCGGCTCCTGACGTGGGACTGAACCCCGCGGCGGCGATCCTGGGCTGCTACGCGAAACGCGCCGACACACGCCTCGAGACGCCGGGCGACGCGACGACGAGCACCGGGACGTTCCAAGCGCAGGCGCGTCCGGTCGATCCTCTCGCGCGCCGGTCGACGACGACCTTCTGGCTCGATCGCATCGGCACCTTCACCTCCCCGGCGCTCGTGACCAGTGCAGGCGTGAACGGCATCGGCGGCCAGGTCGCCTCCTGGTCGCCGACGACGCCGGGCAACGGCCGCTGGTACTGGCGAGCGCGCTCGACCGCGGCGGTCGGCGGGGCGGTCGGCGTGACCGGGCGGTATGCCTCGACGTTCAGCTTCACGGAGGAGGGCGGAGCGGGCATCCCTCGCTCGCTCTACCTCTATGTGAGCAAGGGCATCGGGGCGACCACGATCGCGGCCCGCAGCCTCTACCTCTACGAGAACAATACGCAACAGGCGATTTCGGTCGCGTCCAGGGCGCTCTACCTGTACGCGAACCGGGCCATCCAGGCGCTTGCGCCCCTGACTCGCTCTCTCTACCTCTACGAGGCGAGGCGCGATGGCGAAGTCTTCCCGTGGCTCATGAAGATCGACCCCGTCGAGCAATACGCAGGTGGCCAGGTCGACCTCTACGGCGATGGCTTCGGGGAGCTCGTCGAGCTCGCTGCGGGGGCGACGATCACCGTCGACTCGACGAACGGCTCCAACGTCGCGGGGAACGCAGTCGACCGGCTCGCCTCGACGGTCTGGGCGTCCAACGGGGGCGCGGCGGCGTGGATCCGCTTCACCCTCGGGGCGCCGAAGAAGATCGTGGCGGTCGCCCTCGAGGGCAGCGGCTCGACGTGGGGCGTTCCCGAGTTCCGTTTCTCCGATGGCGGCGCGAACGTCAACGGCGGCACCGCGGTTCCCGCTGGAGCTCCGGTCGGGACGGAGTATCCGGTCGGGACGGCGCGAACGCTCTACGCGCTCCCGGCTCCGCGGACAACGACCTACCTCGAGATCCGGATCGCGTCGGGCGGGTCCGGGACGCGGGGCCTCTACGAGGTCTGGATCTACGAGGACCTCGACGACCTCGCCGAGACGTCGCGGGTCTGGCTCAACTTCGGTCAGCCGGCGGTGACCGACCTCGGGATCGTCGTCTGGGCGAACCGCTCGCCCAGCCTCTACCCCGCGAACAGCGGCGTCCCGATCACGAAGGCGGCGACGGTCACGCTCCCGGCCGCGGCGACCTCGGGTCTCGTCATCGTGCGCGAGGAGACGTGACATGGCCACGAGGACGTCCGAGGGGATCTACCTCGAGGTTCTGCAGCTGGCCCCGGTCGCCGGCGTACCGGTCGAGATCGACGTCTACGCCGGGAACAACATCGCGACGATGCTCGCGACGCTTGAGGGCGCGCAGGAGCCAGCCTTCGCCGATCCCTTCGGCGACATCGGCTCTGGGCACTTCCGGATCCCAACCACCGACCCCAAGGCGACGGGCTCGATCATCCGCTCGGGCAACTACGTCAAGGTCAGGATCGCCGGCGTCTACCGCTACGCCTTCTTCCTGGAGAACCCGCGCAAGGTCGTCGCCTCGACCGATGGCGAGGCCGGCGAGTACTGGGACCTCGGCGGCCGCGGCAACATCGCCTACCTCGAGCGCGCCTCGGTCTATCCGCCGGGCTGGCCCACGCCGACCGGGACGACTCACGAGTACGCCGGGGTGACCGCCGCCTTCATCTTCGGCGAGCTCCTGGCGGCAGCGAAGGCGCGAGGCGCGATCCCGCAGCTGACCTGGGACTTCACCGCTTCGCGCGACTCCGACAACGCGCCGTGGTCCGACTCGCTCACGATGAGCGTGCCGGCCGGGATGAGCCTGCTCGACCTGTGGCGCCAGTTCGTCGGGATGGGCTACGAGTCGGAGATGACGCCGGAGCTTCGGCTCCGCTTCTGGAAGGATCGCTCGCGCGACTTCACCGACTCGGTCATCTTCCGAGCGGGCAAGCACATCCGGGGCGAGGTCACCCGCGACGCCCAGGACGCCGGGCTCCGGTCGCGGATGCTGGTCCAGGGCGACGGCGGGCGCTTCTTCGAGGTGACCGATCCGGTTCTGGAGGGCGACCCCTTCATTGGGCGGCGCGAGGGCTATCTCTCCTTCACGGCCTCGACCGACCCGACGACGCTCCAGCGGGTCGGCGAGAACGCGCTCGCGGAGGTGTCGCTCGCGTCGGACGCGCTGGCCGTCCCGCTCCACCACGGCATCGGGGCGGGGGACTACGAGCCGTATGCCGACTACCGCAACGGCGACTGGGTCTCGCTCGACATCCCGGGCACCTACACCCTCGCGAAGGTCCGGGTCCGCTCGCTCTCGGTCAAGGCGATCGCCGGCGGCGACTACGCGGTCGACGCCGACTTCAACTCCGTGTCCCTGGAGAACATCGTCCGGCTCAAGCGGATCGTCGACGCGCTCGGCGGCGGCGGATCGGCGTCGGGCGTCATCGGGTCGACGAGCGGGTCGATCTCGTCGTCCGGCGGCGCCTCGAGCGGCTCGACGGGTCGCGTCGGAGCGGAGCAGGGCGACACCCCTGGCTACCTGTACGACAAGATCGATGTGCTCGGGCCGACCAAGGCGCTCGTCGGGGACGTCGGCGCGCGACAGGTCCGAATCACCGCTGAGAAGGGCGTGGCCAACGGCTACGCCGAGCTCGACTCGGGCGTCCTTGTCCCGACGGCTCGGCTCGGGTCCGGCACCGCGGACGCGACTAAGTTCCTGCGTGGCGACCGGACGTGGGCCGTGCCCCCAGGCGGCGGCGGGGCCGACCGTCTCCTCGCGTCTGTGCTGGTGCCCGGCAGCAACCCGAGCACCGTCAACCCGGACCCGACGACCCCGACGCTCGTGCCTGGGATGACCGTCACGTTCACGCCCGCCTCGGTCGTGACCGTCGCGGTGAAGTGCTACCTCGAGTTCACCTCGACCGGTGGCGGTTCGCGGTTCGCCATCTACCTCGACGGCACGAAGGTCTGGCCGGCCTTCGGCTCGGAGTCGGGCTGGATGGCGCCTTCCGGCGACGGGACGGCCTACCTGTGGCTGGCGCCGGTGTTCGTGAGGTCACTCACGGCAGCTGCACACACGATCGCGGTGCGCGAGTCGGCGTCGGGCAGCACGGCTGGCAAGACCTATTACGGCCGCACGATCGAGGTCTGGAACCTGACCGTGGCGTAGGGCAGAAACGGTGATGTGTGCTGATGAAGGAGACGATCATGGTCACGAAGAAGAAAGTCCCCGAGCTCGCGTCGACATCGGCGCTTCACGCCGCGAAGGCCCACGACCCGGACGGTGAGGCGTGGCACAACGAGGCCCGGCGGCGATGGGCAGCGGCCGAGTTCGCGAATCCCGAGGCGCCGCTCATGGCCTATCAGGCGCCAGCGCTCCCCGACTGGTCGGCACAGGCGTCCGCGCACGTCACCCGAGAGCTTCTCGGCCGCTTCCTCCAGGACCGCGACAGCCGGGTCGTCCATGACGTCTACCACGCGACGCCGGAGTGCGGGGTCGATGCGATCTGCAACGGGACGTTCTTCCACTTCTGGTCCGAAGTCGTCGCGGACACCAGCGTGGCGGACGACCGACCGTGCCCGCTGTGCATGGCGGCGTGAGCGCGCGGGATGGTGATCAAGGGTGGCTCGCTCCAACCGCGGATGGGCGGCCCCATTACCGCCTGGGATCCGTCGTGCGAGTTTCTGGGCGCCTCGGAAATCATCGGGCTTCCCTCTAGGCGCATAGTCGCTATGATGGCCGGGCAATGATGCTTGCCAGATGTCATCTGGCCCGGTCTATGCTGGACCTGCGACCGCCCGACGCGACTAGTCAAGGGGGCGTCGGCCCCATATGGGTGGCGCTGGGACGAACGATTGGTCGAAAGGGTGGGTGTACCGACCCGCCGCAACGCCCAATCTGACCGGTAAAGGAGGACCCGATACCCATGCTGAACATCAGCAGGACCGATGCGCTGTCGTTCGCCCGTGTGCAGTATCAGTTGCTCGCCAAGCGAGCAGTCGACGCGGCGCACAGTGAGGCCGAGCGCAAGAGCATGCGGCGGCTGGTGCGACTGTGGGATGACCGACTTGCTCGATTGTCAGCCCTCGGCGCCACCGTCGTGGTTGATGACGACGCACTCAGGGTCCTGCTGGACCTTGCGGGCACGGTGGCGGGGGACGTGGCGGCCGATGACCTGGTGGACTGGTTGGACGCCTTCCCGGACACGGTGGCGGGCCTCTTCCCGGGTGCCTTGACCTACCGGATCGAGGCGACGGCCGCACCTGCGGTTCCTGCGACGACCGGCAACCGGCAGCCAAGTCTCGCCCTAGCCGCGTAGATGCCCTCAACGCCGGGGCTACACCCGGTCCAGCTTCAGGAACTCTGGGTTGAGCAGGTCGACGCGGCCCGGCGGCAGCGGACCGCAGAGGACCCGACAGAAGCGACCCTCGCCATCCCGCGTGCCAAGCTCGTGAAGGGGCCGACCGCGCGCGAGTTTCGCTGCACGTTGCAGGTCAATACTCAGGTCCCGATCAGCGATGAAGAGATCTGGACCGCCAAGGTCACGGTCGTTGGTCGTTTCGGTTCGTCCATCGACCTGACGCCAGTGCAAGCCCGGTCGTTCGCGAGCAATTCGGGCCTCTACGTCATGTGGCCGTTCGCTCGCGCCCACCTTGCTCAGCTGGGGATGCTTGCGGGCCTCGAGCCTCCGCATCTGCCGTTGATCGTCCGGCCCGGGGGTGTTCGCGTGCCTTCCCGGAGCGGCCCGAAGTCGCCTTAGTTGTGGCCCTGACTACACGGCCGGGATCTCCCGACCCGAGGCAGGAGCTGGCCTTCGAGCACGCGGACGTGGTTACGATTGCAGATGCCCTACTTCGGCACCAGGAGCTGGCACTTCTGAAGCTCGCTCGTCAGGCGATCATCTCGCAGAACGCCCTCGACGACAGCTCCATCAGGCGGCTCTTAGGTTCGGCAGCGACCACGCCGGTGATGAAGGCGGCCCGCCGGATCGCCGCCGCCGGGAACAGGATCGCCAAGGAACCGGACCTTGACCTGAAGGGGCGTCGCAAGGGGGCGGTTCTGGAACGGCTGGTCCATGGGCTCGTGCGTCAACGCGAGGCGACTGAGCGCGAGGCGGAGATCCAGCTAAGCCGGAACCCTCACACGGGACGACCGTGGTCCAGGCCCAAGGAAGTGGTCGTCCCATCGGCCGATCCGGTAGAAGTCTACGAATGCAAGTTCAATGGCCACGGGTTGGACCAGCCGGATGTTGATGAGCTGGGCGATATCGATCTGACCGCACGAGCCGGTGGCGCGGGCAGTCGCGCCTGTGTGGCGATCATGGCCAGCAAGACGACCCTTGACGCTGCCCGCCCCGGGTTACGTATAAGTGAACCGCTCTACTTCGCTGAACTCGACGATCTTCTGGATCTGCGGTACCGACCGTCGTCGCGACAGCTGTAGGGCTCACACCCCGCACGTCGCGATCAGCCCGCCGCGTCCCAGCAAACCCGTCCCGCGTCGCGGGCCGTCCAACGTAAGCCACCGCGCAGTCGTGCCCGCTACCGTCGTCCCCGGCCCCCGCTCCGCGCGTCCGCTGTGTCATGACAGCCTGACGGACGGCGACGGGGGCTTCGGGCCAAATAACGTAGGCGACGGTCGCCGCACATCCTCCCAGCGGAGCATCCCGACGCTCCCAGTGTTGGAGGATGACACCCGGGAATGGCCGCGTCATCCCTCCCGCTGGTAGAGGTTGAGTAGCTCGGCGGTGCTCGCGAGCGCATCGACCTTGCTGCGGATCGCCAACTGGTCTAGGTGGAGCCGACGGTAGCGAGTGCCGATCTTGGCCACGAGATCGATGTGCCCCAGTAGATCGGCGTGCTTGCCGGCGTAGTCCGACAGGCCCTTCGCCTTGCCGACCGCGTCGGGCTTCGTGTGGTCATGGGGGTCGATGATGTCCACGATCAGGCGCTCGCCGTCCTCGCGCACGACGAGGAAGTCCGGGAAGAAGCCGCGCCAGATGTTGCCGTCGCGCCAGGGCACGCAGAACCAGCCCTCGCGCTCGCCGTTGCGCAGCCAGCCGATCGTGCTCGGCTTCGCCGTCTCGGGGCTGATGCTGTCGGCCTCCCAGCGGTTGAGGTAGATGAGCGCCTCGCCGTCCTCGGCGTAGACGTGGCCCGGCAGGCTCGCGGTGCCCCGGCGGAAGATCGCCACCTCGGGCAGTTTGAGCGGCACCAGCGAGGGGGCCGGGACCTGGCGCAGGATCGCCCGGTAGCGCGCCTGCTTGGCCGCTGACCGGCCCTCGATCATGCCGCCGTGCTCGGCGCGCAGGGCGTCGATCCGCGTGCTCGCGTGGGAGTTCACCGCATCCATGACCTCGTCGCGGGACGCGAGGGCAAAGGCTTCGAGACGCGCAACACCGATCGAGGCCCGGTCCGCCGCGAGTCGCAGCCGCACATACGCGCTCGCCGCCTCGTTGGTCAGCCGCCGGGCCGCAGCGACGAAGAGCCGCCCGATGCTCTCCTCGGTGGCCGGCAGCGTTCGCGTCGTGGCCGCGATCGCGCCGCCCTCGCCGAGCACCAGTTCGCCGTGGAGTACGACGATCTCGCCCTGGTCGGTGACCTCCTTGGCAAAGTCGGCATCGCCCGCGAGCGCATTGCGCCGCGTGACCAGGAGCGTCGCGACGGCGGCCATCTCGCGCTTGAAGGCGGCAGGGTCGATGCCCGAGCCCGAGAGGAAGTTTCCGAGGTCGGCCAGGGTCCTGATCTCCGGGCGCGAGCGCGGCGTCGGGACAAGGTAGGAGGGCACTGCCTCGATAGCGGTGATCGCCCGGTCGAGGTCGGTGCGGCGGGGCAGGCTAATCGTCTCGCGCCGGGGAGCCACTGTGCCCGCGATCGCCTCGTTCCCCGTGTCGTTGAGCTTCGTGATGATCGAGCGCACCCCCGCCTCCTCGTAGAAGGGCAGGAACACGAAGGCGGAGTTGAGATCCTCGTTCTCCTCGATCCGGCGCGCCAGCGGTGTGCGGACCATGCGCCCGATCGTCTGGGCGATCGAGGTCGGATCGACCGCGCGGCGGAACGAGAACATGACCTCGGCGCGCGGGCAGTCCCAGCCGACATCGAGGCTCGACTTGAAGAACACGACGCGCGCGTCGGTGTCGCCCGCGATCTTGGATGCGTCGATGTGGCGGACCACCCGGCCACCGACGGGCTCGGGCGTGCCGGTGCCAAAGGCATGGGTGAAGGCCATGTCGGGCATCGGCCCCGCGACTTCGGTGATGGCCCGGATGAGCGCGTCGAGATCGGTCGCGGTCACGTTGGTGCCCGTTTCGTTCTCGACCTGGACGATCAGCGCGGGCACCACGAGCCGCTCGCCGCCGGCCTGGCCGTAGGCCGCGTGGTAGGCCGCCCAGCCGTCGTGCGACGCCTTCCAGACCCTCACCGCCTCGGGAAACAGCGCCATCGCGTCGTGCTGGCGCTCGCCCGCAAAGTCGGCGAGCGTCTTGTCCTTGATGAGCCCCGACGCCCGGACCTCGTCGGGCGGCACGTCCCACTGGCTGGTCGTGCGCCCCGCGCCGTGGACGACCGTGAGGAATCGCGCAGGCGTCGCGCTGATGCCGAGCACGATCGGGACGGCGGGCATCCCCTCCTCGGGGTAGCCCTTGATGAAGCGCTGGATGATCGAGTTGGCCTCGTCGATCTTGCGCGCCTCGGTCATGCCGCGGTGAGCCTCATCGACGACGAGGTAGAGCGTCTTGGCCGGGTCCTCGACCGTGCGCCGCACGACATCCCAGAAGGTGAACGTCCTCCCGACCAGCGGCCCGCGCTTCACGAGGTCGGCCTTGGCCCCGAGTTTCTGGGTGTTGAGGAAGTGGACCTTGCCGGGTGCCAGGCTCTCGGCGTTGAAGGTGCTGTCGATCTCGGGGAGAAGGTCGAAGCGCAGGTCCGACGAGGCGTCGAGCATCTTTCCTTGCGTCTGGGCGTTGAGTTCGGGCTTGTCGGTCATCCACAGGAACACGGCGCCCGGATCGGGTGCGATCCCGTCCTCGACCGAGCCGAAGAGGATCGCCTCGATGACCGCCGTGGCGATGATCGTTTTGCCGGCTCCGGTGGTCGCGGTCAAGCCCACGGCCTGGCGCTGGCCAGCGCCGCCGCGATAGCCGACCTTGGCCGTGTCGAGCCGGCTGAGCAACTCACGGACCGCGTCGGCCTGGAAGTCTTTGAGGGCGATCTTCACCGCGTCGCCCCCCGCAGCGTTTCGAGGTAGTCGCGGTAGAGCCGGACCTTCTCGATCTCGTGGGGCAGTTCGGACGCGACCTGGGCAAACGAATCGGGCGAGTCGGCGACGATGAAGACGTGGGTGATGTCAGTCCGCTCTTGAAGGGCGACCAGGAGGTCCGGCAACCCCGCTGGGTCGAAGAGCACCGCATAGGGCGAATGCGCCGGGAGCCCGAGCGGCTGCGCCGCGTCGAGAGCCTCGCGTTCGCCGATCCCGCCGGCGCGGAGCCAGAGCAGCGGCTCGATGTCCGGATAGCGCAGGCCGAACTCGACCTCCGCGGGATCGAGGTAGTCGAGGCGGTAGAACTCGACGTTGGCCGGGAAGCCCTCCGCGTAGTCGCGGCCGTCGAGATAGGTCCCAGTGAGCAGGGTGCCGTCGGCCCGGACGCCGGTGATCGCGGCGATGACGCGGGGCTTGGTCGCCATCTCGAACACGCCCGCGGCCTCGAACTCGGGGTCCCCGTGGAAGTGCCCGGCCCGATTCAGGCGCTCAGCAGCGGCGTAGGTGACCTCGTTGTTGGTCACCAGCACGCAGCGCCTCGTCCCCCCGTCGCGCTCGTTGAGCAGCAGGGAGGCGTGGAGCGTCGTGCCCGAGCCCGCGAAGAAGTCCATGATCAAGGCGTTGGTCCGGTCGCCGATCGCCACGTCGAGCGCATCGCGCACGGCATAGACCGACTTGGGATACGAGAAGGCCCCGCGTCGACCGGTCAGTTCCGCGACGAGCGTCGTGCCGCCGAGCCCACCAGCGGTGTGGCGACCTCGATGCCACATCGTCTTCGCGACGATCGCCCCGATCTTGGGCGCGACCAGGACCTCGTTCTGTGGCCCCCGCCCCAGGACTTCAAGGGTTCCTGCAGCGATCGCTCTCGTCCCACCCGAGGGCATGTATTTGAGCGTCCAGCGGTCCCGCTCCGCGTCGTAGGAGGAGACATACGCGTAACCCGAGGCATGGAGGTCGAGCAGGGTCGCGGCGTTCACATGCCAAATGCCGAGCCGTCCATCGTTGCGCACCGGCCAGGCGAGCCGGTAGTCGCCTTGGGTGGTCGGACGAGCGGCCTCATCCTGGCCGGCGAACGGCTCGCCCGCTCCCGCGATCCGGCCATCGGCGTCGATGAACACCGGGTAGCAGAGGTTCGGGCGGGCCGTGCGGGTCCAGGCGCTGCCGCCCCGGAGCAGGCTCTCCCACCAGCGAGCCGAGGTCTTCGATTCCGGGCCGAGGAAGTCCTCGAAGGTGCTGACTGGTCCAGCGCCGCCAAAGAACAGAAAGAACGCGTATTCATCCGCCCGCGCCAGACCGTCGCTCGATGCGCCGCTCGGGTTGATACAGATCGTGACCATCTGGCGGAGAGCCTCAGGGAACATCTGCTCTAAGAGCATCCCGAGGTGGTGGACCTCGAAACGGTCGATTGTGACCACCATCACGCCGTCCGGGCGCAGCAGCCGGCGGCCAAGCCGCAGGCGGCGCTCCATGAACGCGAGCCACTTACTGGGTCGCCACGCATCAGCGGGATCCACGAAGTCATTGTTGTAGGACCAGTCGTGCTCGCCGGTGTTGTACGGCGGGTCAAGGTAGAGGCAATCCACCTTGGCCTCGAAGGCCGCCAGCAGCGCCTCGATCGCGTGGTAGTTCTCGCCCTCGATAACCGTGTGGTAGGGCGCGTCCTCGGGGCCGTGGCGGACCGCGTCGATCGGGGTCGGGACCGGGAAGACCTGCTCGGCAAAGTCCTGCTCGACCAGCACCTCCGAGCGAGCGATCCGCTCGGTCGGTGCGTCCGCCGGGGCGGTCGTCTTCTCACGCTCTGCGACGACGACTAGGTCAACGCCATCAATCGAGCGCACTCGGAGACGGCGAGGGCTCGCCGCGCGGCGCTCCCAGACGACCGAGCCAGGCTTGATCGGAGCGGCAAGCGCCCGCACGTTCTCGGGAAGGTGGCGCTCGAAGACGAGGCCCCAGTCGAGGCGCTTCTTCATTTCGGCGACCTCGCGGCCCAGCTTCTCGCGCAGGGCCGTGTTGTCGATTTGCCCGAGGAGGGTCTCGATGCTCGCCATGTGAACCTTCGATGGCGGAACTGAGTGACCGGCGCGGTCAGCTTCGCTCGCGCCACAGTCAGGATCAAGGGAACGCCAGTGCAAGAATGGCAGAGCAGCGACCGCGTGTGTTGGGCAAGTCGCGCCGGAGCGCACGCAGCACAGATCCGCACTCGCATCCCTGTTCCGAGCCAGCGTGGCGTAGAAGGGAGCGACGTGGTCTTGAATAGGTGGGCGTCGCGCGGGATCATCTCGACATGACGCATGAGATGACGGCCGTCAGCGCACCCGGCCGGATCGAGAACTGCGATCTATGTCCGTACCGCGGGGTGGGCCCCGCCGTCGGCAGCCGTAGCGACGCACGTTCGCCGTTAGTTTCGTCGGCGAGGCACCCGGAAGGAGCGACATCCGGCCAGCCCGCGCGGCGCTGAGAGATCCCTAAGAAGACTGCGACCCCTCGCTGGGTTCAGCCGAGGAACCTCCCGACGAGATGGCATCGTCGACAGTCAGCTGTTTCGTCCACGTCGGCGCTTCGATGCGAAGGGTGGGCGTCCCGCCCACGGTGCCGGACTTCGTCCACAGCGCGGCGTCGTTTGTGTGCATAGTCTGGCAGTGGGCCTCCAGCGCGGACGCGATGTGGATCGCATCCGGGCCAGAGACACTTGCATTCCTTGCCAAGTCTCTCGCCCTGAGGGCAGTCAGGCGACTCAGTTCGACGATCAGAAGCCGATGCCCCGGCGGCGGGTCGAAGAGGGCGTCGATGTCCTTGTCGCGGCTCCGGTCCACTCGTTTCGGGGTCCCGGACCGGACGAAATACACCTCCGCAAGGGTAAGAGCGGATGTGGCGAGGGTGACGAGCCCCTTCTGCCAGTCGTCGATCACCATCTGCATCAACCCGTGGAGCGGGTGCTCACCCGTGAGGTAGTCGAGATACACGCTCGAGTCCCAGTACAGGCGATCCGGGTTACTCACCTCGGACTTCCCGTAGGTGGCGGCGCACATCGAGACCTTTGTAGATGCCCGCCAATCCCTGGATTGAACCGCCGCCCTGCCCAAGTTCGGCAAGATGATCGAGTTCCGTCAGTTCCTTCGGGAACCCGCTGGGATCACGACGCAGGCGACCGTGGGCGATCATCTTCTTCCCGAGCGACCGAAGCACGAGGGCGCGTCTCCCCTCATCGAAATAGCACCGCACGCCGCGCCCGGTTAAGGCGTCATACACGGTGAAGTAGGGATGACCGTGGACGGAGATCGTGTCGAGCTGCCCCTCGATGGCACCGATCGAGTCACCCTGACTCAGCACACGTTCAACCTGGCTCGCCAACGCTGAGGTCACCGGAGCCGAAAGGCTCAGTGAGGGTGCATCGAGCGTTACGGTGGCCTTCCCGTTGTGCGACAACGCTGCAAGACGGCGCAGGTTGTCCAGCGCCTCATCCGAGAGTCGGGCGGGGCGCCCTATGCCGGCCTCGATCTCGAGGATGCCCCGAATGGCCATCGCCACGACGGCGGGCCCGTTGTCGGCTACGTCCTCCCGCGGCTCAGCCACGGCAGCGATATGGACCGGCGAGTTGTAGCTCAGACTTACGAGGCGGAAATCGAGCGTGCGCCGGCCATTCGACGACTCGGCCAGATCGAGCTGCTCGAGGTAGCCATTGAAGGCCGCTACGGCGTCGGCGAGATCGTCAAGGGTTATCTCGCCCCGATCGACCGTGAGCTGAATCGGCGTGCTGGCCATCGAATCCCCTTGCCCCCGAGCGCATTCCGAACGGGGGTACGAGAACCTTAGCAGTTTAGCTCGATTGCAGCTACCCCCAAGATCGCGTGTCCAAGGTCGCGTCTCCGAAGATCGCGTTGCTCGATCGGCGCGCGACCTCGCGGTCGGTCGGGCCAAAGACCGCCATCATTTGTTCTTGCGACGTCGTAGCGCAAGGGCCGCCTTATCGGGGAGCCAGGGCTCTGCGCTCGCTATGTCCGCCTTGATCGCTCGGTCCGCCCTGGTGCGTTCTTCGATCTCCTGCTCGATGCGTTCGATCTCCTCCGTGCTCGCGGAGTCATGGGTTTCTACGCTGAGCCGTCGCCGCCGCTCCCGCTGGGAGAAGCGGTACCGCTCGCGGTCCGTGCAGAAGCTGGAACGCCGCGCGTCGAGGGTGAGGAACGGCTGACCACACTCCCGACAGAAGGCTGCGCCGCGCTGGCCCTCCGTCACCCGACGCAGCCCTTCGAGCAGCTGGAGGTAGACGGGCGCGAGGAGCGAGCTCCACCAGCGGCGCTCGTAGACGACGAGAGGCGCCGGGAACTTGTCGGTAAGGCTCTCGCCCTCGCGCGTGAGGTCTCGCTCAAACCCTGCCCGCCTGATTTCAACCTGGTACTCCGCCGCTCGTCGGACATACGAAGCAAGCAGACGACGTTCGAGCTCGACCAATCCCCACCAATCGGAGCTGAGCCGTCCGGTGGGTGACCGCCCCGACGGCGGGCCAAGCTCGACGTCGTACTCCGACCACTCATAGGCCCAGTCGCCTTCGGGCACCCAGAGCATCGGGATGCCTTCGGCCACGATCTTCTCGTAGGCAGAGCGCGCTTGGCTCCACCATTCCGCGTACTCGGCCGGGCCGATCCCGTGGGGGAGCGTGAGCTCGCCAAGCGGCTTGTCCCCGAAGACGCCCTCTGGTCTAGGCGCGCGCTGCATGAGGGGGCTGATGTGGGTCTCGTGGTACGTCGACCCGCCCAACCACACGAGCTCGGACGGCGCCCGGAGCGCGGGTTGCGCCCACCGCGGTTCCCAACCCGCGCCTGGCGTCCAGCCCGCGAGGGGTTTCTCCCCCTTCGGCTGGTAGTCGCTGAGGCGAGCGAGCGACAGCAGATGCCAGCGCACGTTCTCCTGCTGCTGGAGAACATCGACCTGGGCATCGTGAAACGGCGGGTCCTCCCGCACGTGGTGCGACACTTCGAAGGCATCGGCCGGGAAGAAGTGCGCGAGGTCGAGCACGCCGTGCTCCTGGTACCACGGTCGGGCCACTTTCCGGTCCGACAGGTCAACCCGCGCGAAGTCCTCCGCGAGCAGTAGTCCGCTTGCCACGCGCTCGAACGGGTCGTATCCCGCGTCCGCGAGGTCTCCGACGATGTCCCCGCGTGCCCAGCCGAGATCGTTGGCACGGTAGAGGACCTGGACGCTCGCGGGCAGGCGAAGCCGGCCTTCACCAGCGAAGCGCGGCCGGAGACTCACCTCGATCCAGTCCGGCGAGTTGTCATCACCAGATTCAGTATTGCAGTGGACATTCAGGGGCCTTAGACTGTCGGCATACGTCAGCAGCAGTTGGCGTGGACGCGATGACATAAGGATGCCACAAGTGTCGACGCAAGGGAACCCCATAGATGCAGTGGACGGCAGCGGCCGCCTGCTCCGCATCGAGCAGATCGCCGATCGACTGTCGGTGAGCCGGTCGATGGCTTGGAAGATCATCGACCTGGGGCACCTGCGCTCCGTCCGCATCGGCCGTGCGGTGCGTGTCCGGCCGCAAGACCTCGAGGACTACCTCAACGATCCCGTCCGCCAGCGGTGAACTCGCCGCGGACTCTCCTCGACAGCGCTCTGGCGATCGCCGCCACCGGGTGGGGAGTGATTCCGCTGCACACGCCAACTGACGGCGCGTGCGATTGCCATCGGGCCGATTGCTCCTCGCCCGGCAAGCATCCGCGGACGAAGAACGGCCTCAGCGACGCGACCACGGATGGTGATCAGATCCGCAAGTGGTGGGGTCTGTTTCCCACCGCGAACATTGGCGCGGTCGTTCCCGATGGATTCATCGTGGTCGACGTGGACGTGGACGTGGCCGACCTCGTCACGGTCTTCCGGAGCGACGAGCTGCCGAGAACGGCGACCTCGAGGACGGGTCGTGGCCGGCACCTGATCTACCGCACCTCCACTCCGATCCGCCCGAAGGTGGGCGTGCGGGAGCATGTCGACCTCCGGGGACCCGGCTCCTACATCGTCGTCCCGCCCTCACTCCATTTCAGCGGTGCCAGCTACGAGTGGGTCGTCCCGATCGAGGACGGAATCGCGGACGCGCCGGCGTGGATCGCCGATGCCGCCCGATCACCTCGGACGGCAGGGGATCGTCATGGGGATGCGGACGCCATCCCTGACGGCCAGCGGAACGCGACGCTGGCCTCGCTGGCCGGCACCATGCGTCGCCGGGGAATGACCGCCGCCGAGATCGAAGCCGCACTGCTGGCGGTGAACGCCGGCCGTTGTCGACCGCCGCTGCCTGATGACGCAGTCCGGGGCATCGCCGCCAGTGTCGGGCGCTACCCGTCGGGCGACGGGCAGACCCCCGCGCTGCAGCTCGGGGCAGACGCCAACGATGACGCTGGCCCAGCGGCGAACGATGACCGCGACGGCGCGCCGGAATCGGAGTCTGGCGATCCGGGGCCCACCGAGCCCGCGGCGGGCGGGAAGCGATCCCAGGCGACCATGATTCTCGACCTCGCGGCGGATGTGGAGTTCTTCCACACCGCGGACGACGTCGCCTATGCCCGCATCGAGCGTGACGGTCATCACGAGGTCTGGCCCCTCGGCTCGAAGTCCCTTCGGGCGTGGCTGTCCCGCCGATTCCACCAGGCCCACGATCGAGCCCCTGGCGGTCAGGCGCTTCGCGATGCGCTCGACGTCCTGATGGGCCGGGCGCTCTTCGAGGGGCCCGAGTGCCCGGTGTACGTCCGAGTCGCTGGCGATGGCAACGACATCTACCTCGACCTGGGTGACCCGCTCTGGCGGGCGGTCAGGATCTCTGCCGCCGGTTGGGAGATCGTCGCCGATCCGCCCGTACGATTTCGCCGACCGAAGGGTCTGCTCCGCCTGCCCGTGCCCGTCCGGGGCGGCACGGTCGATCAGCTCCGGCGGTTCGTGAACGTCCGCGACGATGACCAGGACAACCAGTGGCGGCTGTTCATCGGCTGCCTGGTCGCGGCATTCCGGCCGATCGGTCCGTATCCTATCCTCGCCCTCAACGGAGAGCATGGCTCGGCCAAGTCCACCACGGCGAAGATCCACCGTCGCCTGATCGACCCCAACAAGAGCGTCACCCGCGCCGCCCCGCGTGACGAGCGCGACCTGGCGATCGCGGCAACCAACGGCGCCGTCATCTCGCTCGACAATCTCTCGACCGTCCCGGACTGGCTCAGCGACACGCTCTGCCGGGTCTCGACCGGCCTGGGCTTCAGCACCCGCACCCTGTACGAGAACGACGAAGAGACCCTGTTCGACGCCTGCCGCCCGATCGTCATCAACGGCATCGGTGTCCTGGGCACGCGCAGCGATCTGCTCGACCGCACGATCGAGCTCGAACTGCCGCGGATCCCAGACGACCGCCGCCAGGACGAGGCCCAATTCTGGGCGGCGTTCGATCGCGAGCAGCCGGCGATCCTCGGCGCGCTCCTCGAGGCGGTGTCTGGCGCGATCGGTCGGCTGGACCAGGTCCAGCTCGAGCGGGCGCCCAGGATGGCGGACTTCGCCCGCTGGGTCGTCGCCGCCGAACCGGCGCTAGGCTGGCCCACCGGCTCGTTCCTGAAGGCGTACACGGGCAACCGTGACGCCATCCACGAGATCGCCCTCGACGCGGCGGTGATCGTTCCGCCGATGCGCACGATGCTGGAGTCGGGCGAGTTCGTCGGCACTGCGACGGAACTCCTCGACCGCCTCGCTGGCATCGTGGGCGAGTCGGCCACGCGGCGCAAGGGCTGGCCAGGGAACGCGACATCCCTCTCGCGGGAACTTGCCCGGATCGCGCCCAACCTCCGGTCGGTCGGCATCGAGGTCGAGAAGCGTCGCGAGTCGCACGGGCGCCGCCTGATCGCCATCCGCTTGGCCCCCGAAACGCCGTCATCAGTGTCACCACCGTCACCGGCCTCGGGCACCGGTGACGCAACGTCGCCGGAAGGTGACGGGACGGGTCTGTGGGATGAGGCGAGCGTCAGCGAGGATCGTGATGGCGGTGACACGGGTGACGCTGGTGACGCTCCCCTGCCTACTCCATCGCCTGCTGATCTTGACGTCGCCCGCGAGACGCGGCGGATCTTCGCCGACGACCTGACCGACGAGTCGGCGGCCCGTCTCCGGGCCATGGTCGATGGGCCAGATGGCTACGAGTGGGGCGGCCTCGCATGACTGACCCACGCGACCGTGGCAGCGGTGATCTCGCTCCCCGGCCGGTCAATCTCGTCATCCTCGCCCTCGTCGTGGCGCTTCGCGATGTTGAAGAACGGCGGGGCCGAGGTAAGGTGCTGACCCACTTGACCAGCAAGAGGCCCGCAGCATGAAGCGATCTCTCCCCCAGTCGCTCGACCAGGTCGGCGGAATGCGGGCGGCGCGCTGGTTCCGCGAGTCGACCGCCGGACAGTGGGACAACTTCGGGCCGGATGCCCAACGTGAACAACAGGACCGCGCCATTGCCCGATACGGTCTCGCTGACAGTGCCCTCGAGTGGTCGGTCGCTTCCTCGGGCTGGACCTCCGCCTGGCGCACGCCGACCTGGGAGGCGATGGTCGCCTCGGCACAGGCGGGCGCCTTCGACGTGCTCGTCGTCGGCTACGTGAGCCGCTTCCTGCGCAACCTCAAGCAGACCCTCATCGCGGTCGAGGACCATCTTCACGCGGCCGGTGTGGTGGTCCTATTCGCGGACGAGCGCCTGCTCTCGTCAGATCCGAGCAACTGGGACCAGTTCGTCCGGGAAGCCCACGAGGCTGAGGCCTATAGCCGCAAGCTCTCGAGGCGCGTCGGTGAAGGCTATGCCGCGAAGCGACGCCGCCTCGGGGTGCCCGGCGGCAACCGGGCCCCGTTCGGGATCATCCGGGAGGGCAAGCCCTCAACGCTTCGGATCGATGAGGCGAAGGTGGCCACGGTTCGTCGCGCATACGAGCTCGCTGCCATCGGGCAGACGGACTGGGAGGTCGCAGCCGCCACCGACCTTGCGAAGACCCACGTCGGCGAGCTGCTCACGAACCCGATCTACGCGGGACGCCTCCGCACGGGCGAGCCCGCCGGCATCGCGCCCATCGTGGAACCGGCGCTCTGGTCCAGGGTGCAGTCGATGCGCGAGCTACGCCGAACCCGGACACCAGGGCGGATCGTTAAGCGTAACTACCCGCTCCGCCTGCGCTGCTCGGGCTGCCAGCGGTTCCTCTATGGCGACGTCGGGCGGTACCGTCATCCGGCTCCGACCTGCGAGACGTTCATCGCTGCGACCCCTACCGTCCGCCGGCGATATTCGACGGGCCACGACAAGCGCGTCCAGGGTCACTCCTACCCCCAGGAATGGTACGAGCACGCGATCGGCAAGCTCCTCGAAGAGGTGGGCGGCGTCGACGATTACGCGATCACGGAGGTCGTGCGTCGGTACCACGATCGCCCGGCCCCGCGCGATGAGGTCACGTTGGCCAGGATCGGCCGAGAACGCGAGGAAGCCGGCCGCAGGCTCGCGAAGACCCGCGACGTGCCCGCCTGGCAGCGGGAAATGGCCCAACTCGACGCTGAGGAGCAGGCCGCGCGCGAACCAGTCGAGGCGGGGCGCCTCTCATCGGGCGAGGTCGTGGAATACCTGCACTCGCTGCCGGCGCTCTGGGCTGAAGCCGGGCCCGATGGCCGCCAGGCGCTCGCGACCGCATTGTTCGCGCGCACGGAGGTCACGGGATTCGAGCAGATGGTCTACGAGCTGACGCCCGACGCCATTGAACTCGGCCTGGATGCCGCCCTCCCAGCCGTGTTCGAACTCAGCGGTACGATTGCTGAGTTTGGTCGGGGCGAGAGGATTTGAACCTCCGACCTCATCGTCCCGAACGATGCGCGCTACCAAGCTGCGCCACGCCCCGACCGAAATGCCCGCTAAGGGCCACGGAATGATAGCAGGGGAGCCGGGAGGCGGATAGCGGGCCCGGGCGGCGAGCGCCGTAACGTTTCCTGTGGACTTTGCCCGAAGCAAGCGGGCGTACAACCTGTGTGTGTTCAAGCCCACAAGGAGTACGCCCAATGCCAAGCCTAGCCGCTCTTGACCGCCGCACACCAG
>Ga0187878_1000627_pt1 | contig 38744 bp, 35 predicted proteins | sample June2016WEW_17_1_FD_132979 | JGI IMG/M metagenome (GOLD analysis project Ga0187878, IMG submission 132979) | Peatland microbial communities from SPRUCE experiment site at the Marcell Experimental Forest, Minnesota, USA - June2016WEW_17_150 | ecosystem: Environmental > Terrestrial > Soil >... | reverse complement strand
CCGAGGGTGTTGTCTCTGGCAAGAAACATTCTATTGGGAAAGCAGCCCTCTCTCAAACATTTCTTCAGGTTTTGTTTCGACCGGGCCTGGGCGCTGTTTTTGCAAGTCCCTCTGAAGTCCCGCGCGGACTGAAGTCCGCCCCACCCACGAACCAATCGGCAACGCGTCACCTCTCCGCTAGCTCATAGATGGTCACGCTAAAGGGAGGGATGGTTGCCGTGCTGGGAAGCGTTTCCAGCGCGTGCTCCTCGACTTCGACTCCGGGCTTTTGGCCGACGACGATTCTCGCGTCAACGCTCGACGGCGCCATGCGCCACAGCCGCCCTTTCCCGGAAAGCTCGAGGCCCTTGAAGGAGAGCTCGAGCCGCTGCTCGGATTCGCTCGGATTCACCACGGCGACGGTGAGCGATTTCCGGTCGCTGGCGAGCGCCGCGGCGAGGTCCAGAGGGTAGGTGTCGCTGCCTGGGTTGACTCTGGGCTGGTCGCCACCGGCGGGGTACTTCGGCGCCGGCTGGGGCGAATTGCCGGACACATCGACCGGGATCGCGCCGAAATGGTCCCGGTAGAGTCTGAAGAGCAGGCCGGCGGGATTCAACACGGCCTGGGTGCGGTTGGCGCTGAGGAGGGAGGTGGCGAAGGTGAAGCCCGCCATGCGGTAGACCTCCGTGTGGCGGAACATTTCGTGGAACGCCCAGGCATAGGCGGGAACGAGCTTGTAGGAGTTCGCCGGGACGCCGGCGTAGGCCCACTCGTCGAGATCGATCGGCACCGGCTTGGCTTTGAGTGCGGGGATGCGCGCCAGGTATTCCTGGTAGTGCTCGTACTTGGCACGAACCTGGGTGGCCGGCCGGCGCTCCCATTCGACCAGCGGCTCGCCCGGCTCGACGCTCACAAAGTCGCCCTTTTCGGTGTCAAAACGCCGGTTGTTGTAGGTATAGAAGTGCTCGCTGAGCAGGTCGATGTTGTCGAGGCAGTGGGTGAGCAGTCCGCCGCTCCAATCCGCCGGCGAGAGGTAGTCGGGGACGACCTTGCCGGCGATGCGCCTGGCCTGCTTCGATCCGGTCATGGCGTCCGGCATGGCGCCGCTGGCCACCAGCTTGATGGAGGGATCCACCCGCCGCATGGCTGTGGCGAACAGGTTGTGCTTGATCTCGAACTGCGCGAGCGGCATGACGCCGAATTGCCACTCGCCCCACATCTCGTTGCCGATGCCCCAGAATTTGACGCCGTAGGGCTGCGGATGGCCGTTGGCGGCGCGCAACCGGCCCATCGGGGTGGTTGGGGCGCCATTGGCGTACTCGACGTACTGCGCCGCGGACCAGGCGTCCCCGAAGCCGGCATTGACGGTGATGTACGGCTCGACGTCGAGCAGGCGGCAGAGCGTCATGAACTCGTCCGTGCCGACGTCGTTCGGCTGAACGGCGTTCCACGCGGGGTCCATGGTGGGAGGGCGCTTGTCCGGATCGCCAATGGCGTCGCGCCACTCGTGAGCGGAAACGAAATTCCCACCCGGAAAACGATAGACTCCCGAACGGAGTTGCTTGAGCGCGGCAATGACTTCGGCGCGAAAACCGTGCGTGTTGTCCGCCGGCATCAGCGAAACAGCGCCGACGTGAAAAGCGCCGGTTCCCGTTCCCACAATCTCCAGGCGGGCATCGTCGCTGTCTGCCTGTGCCTGGAAGCTCAGGGGAACCTTCACGTACTCGGATCGAAGGCTCTTGGCGGAAACGGTTTGGCGTTCGTTCGCGTTGTTCCCCCACACCAGAGTGATGGCCACCTTCGCGCCGGGATCGCCCGCCAGCACCACGCGGCCGGTGTAGGACTTCCCTTTGCGCACCGTCAATCCGGCCTGCTGGATGCCACCCGGCTCGGCTCCGTTCAGTTTCACGAGAGGCGTGTGATCGCCGGCATACTGACGGGTCGTATCCATGACGATGGAATCTTCCGGGCCGATGGGCGTCCAGCGCCGCAAAGGCGCACGCCGCGCCTGAGGCGGGCCGGTCGCCGCCGCCCGCGCCGTCACCGGATAGTAGAACTTCCGGTCGTCCAGCATCTCGGCCCACAGGCCGTTATTGATGATGCCGGCGATGTGCTCGATGAACTGGCCGTAGAGGTAGTTGGATATCGGTTCGCGGGTCCGGGCGGCGTCGATGGTGGCATGGATGGCTTGGCCAGGAGCGCCAGCCGCGGTGGCGGCGAGCAATACAGTCGTAATCCAGGTTTTCGAGAGCGGCATGATCTTTCGATGTTACATCCCAGCGCGGGTTGGAATGGGTGGGTGGTTTTGAGCTAAGATCCTGAATGCCTGTTTGTCGGACAGGAGGACTCATGCGCAGCTTCACGAGGCGGGAAGCGGTGACGGGCGTCGCCGGAATCATGGTCTTGCGGCCGGAGACGGTCTTCGGCACCCAGGCCAATTCGTCGGTCGGACTTGGAATCATAGGAACCGGGGCCCGCGGGCAGTACGTTGGCGGGCTCATGGCTCGAGACGGGCGCCCGCGAGTGGCGGCGATCTGCGACATCTTCGACGACCGCATCGAGCAGGCCAGGAAGAATGTGCCGGGCGCTGCCGCTGCGACTACTTATCGCGACTACCGGCAACTGCTGGACGACAAGAACGTCGATGCGGTCCTGATCGCCACGCCGGTGTACCTGCACCCCGAGCAGTTCGAAGCGGCGGTCTCCGCCAAGAAGCACATTTATTGTGAGAAGCCCGCCGGCGCCGACGTTGCCGGCGTGAAGCGCCTGATGCGGGCGGGCCAGAAGGCAGACCCAGCCAAAACCGTCCAGTTCGGCTTTCAGCAACGCTTCAGCCCGGAGTACCGGAAAGCTCACGAACTGGTTGAGTCCGGAGAGCTCGGCGAGCCGAAGATTATGATGAGCTTTTGGATTCTGGGCATGGCTCCGAGGCTGAACCCGCCGGCCAGCTTGCCCTTGCCGAACCTCACGGAGGAGGAACGGCGCATCCGGCTGTGGACGCGGTGGATGGATCTCTCGGGCGGCGATATCGTCGAGTGCGATTGCCACGGCGTGGATACCCTGAACTGGTTCGCCAGGGCGCATCCGATCAAGGCGATTGGCCAGGGAGGCCTGCGCTACCCCATTTACTACGGGGATGTCACCAGCGACCACTACAACATCATCTACACTTACCCGAACGGCGCCGAGGGATATCTCCTCAGCGCCAGGTACGCGGCCGGATTTCGCGACGTGAAGGAACAGTTCTTCGGCCCGAAGGGCGTACTCGAGACGGCCCGGACCTACTACAAGCTGCACGGACCGGTCGCCGCTGCCCGCCTGACTAATGACGACAAGTTGGAGGACAGCAGCCTGATCCAGAAGGTCCCCTCCAAGCGAGAGATTACGATTGACGCGGTGGAGGGCTTCTACATCAGCATCCTCGCGGGCAACCCTTACAATATGTCCCACGAGGCCGGCATCAGCACCTTCACCTCCATCCTGGGGCGTATGGCCTACGAATTCCACCGCGAGGTCACCTGGGACGAGATGCTACGGACCGGATGAGCCGGGCGGGGGCGACGGGGGCTCCTGTGGCGCAGACGGGTACCGCTTATCTCCGGCAACCCGATACTCGAGTCCGGCGGAAGAGAAGATCCTGAGCCGGGCTAAAGCCCGGCGGCAGGCTGAAGCCTGCCCCACGGGAGGAGGGAGGCGAGGGCGAGGGCGGCGCAGAGCCAGGGGAACCAGTCGCCGTGGCGGGAGTAGAAGGTGAGGGGGGTGAGGTAGGAGTAGGTGGTCTGGGCGGCCGCGGCGGTGTAGGAGGGGAGGTTCTGGTAGAGGCGGCCGGCGGGGTCGATGGTCGAGGTGATGCCGTCGTTGGTGGAGCGGAGGAGCCAGCGGCGGTTCTCGGCGGCTCGCATGCGGGCGATCTTGAGGTGCTGGTAGCGGGCGGCGGAGTTGCCGTACCAGCCGTCGTTGGAGATGTTCACCAACAGGTCCGCGCCATCGGCGGCGAACTTGCGCACGAAGTTCGGGAACACCGATTCGTAGCAGATGAAGACGCCGAGGCGATGCGGGCCCGCGGGCAGCAGAACCTGCTGGCGGCCGGGCGCAAAATCGCCGGCTTCGGTCGAGACTTTGTCGACCAGCGGCTTGAACAGAGGTGGGACGAACTCGCCGAAGGGCACCAGGTTCATCTTGTCGTAGCGGCCGACGGGCTGGCCGTCGGGGGAAATCAGGAGCGCGGAATTGAGCGGCAGGCCCTGAGTGTCGTGGGGGACGACGTTCAATAGAAGGTAGGTCTTGGTTTCCCGCGCCAGGTCGTCGACGGCTTGGCGGTAGCGGGCGCTTTCATAGTAGTAAATCGGCGCGGGGATCTCGGGCCAGATGACGAGGTTCGCGCCACGCGAGACGCCGAGCGACAAGGAGGCGAGCCGACGGTGCATGTCGTCGACCCAGCGGGGGGTCCAGGGCGCGGTTTCGGAGATGTTGGGCTGCACCAGCACGGCAGTCTCGGCTCCGGGTTGCGGTGGGGGGAGTTGAGGGAGTAGATAGAGCAGGGGCAGGAGCAGGATGCCGGCCAGTTGGCGGCGTGGGCGCCGCAAGGCCGACAGAGCCAGCGCGGTGGCGGTCATGGCGAAGAGGAAGGAGAGGCCCCAGACGCCGGTGAAGGGGGCCAGGCGCATGGGGGCGCTCATGTCGATGCCGGCGTTGCCCAGCGCGAGCCAGGCGAAACCGAGCGAGCCGTGGGTGCTCTCGATGGCCACCCAGAGCGCGGGTACGGCCGCCAGCGCCCAGGCGCGGTGTATCAGCAGACCGGCGAGGAGGGTGAAGACCGCGAGGTGCAGCGCTTTGGCGGCCGCAAATAGCGCGAAGGCGGCCCAACTTGCCGGCAGCGACATGCCGCCGTGTACAGCGAGCAGGCCCTGGATCCAATGGCACGCGCCGGTCCAGTAGACGATGCCCGCGGCCCAGCCGAGCAGGAAGCGCCGGCCGTGCCGCCGCTCGCGCGCGGCCGCCACCAGGAGCGGGGCCAAGGCCAGCGGCGCGAGCAACGGCAGATCGAAGCGGGGGAACTCCAGGATCATCAGGAGGGCGGAGAGGATCGCCACTGCGAGGTTTAAGAGGATATCAGCCCCTTTCCCCGGCCGCGGCCGCCAGGGTGCAGGAGGGGGCCCGGTCGAAGAACTCGGCCTTCTGACGAGGCAGATCGCGGTACTCCTGGATGGCGTTCTTTCTAATGGCCAGGTTGAAGGCCACGTGGATGAGCGGGTGGGCGATGTTGGCCGGCAAGCGGCGCACGATGGAGGATAGCTTCGAGAACTCCCTCTTGATCCAGGTCTTGCCTTCCTGCAACTCGTAGGGGCTCATGCTCCTGGGTCTGAAGACCACAGTAGTGTGGTCGTAATACCTCCAGTCGCTGGTCAAGAGCCGGCCCTCCCGCTGGAACTGCTCATAAACCTTGGTGCCCGGGTAGGGCGTGAGAACGTTGAACGTCGCCGTGCCGATTCGGTTGCGGGTAAGGAACTCCAGGGTCTCGGGGAAGATGTCCTTGGTGTCCTCGTCGAAACCGAAGATGAGCGAGGCGTGAAAGAAGATTCCGAGGTCACGCACCCGCTTGACGGCATCCTCGATCAGGGCGATGTCCTTGAGCGACTTCCGCATCCTCCGAAGCTGGGCCGGTGAGACGCTCTCGACCCCGAAGAACAGTCCGCCGCAGCCGCTCGCGGCGGCGAGTTTCATGAGTTCCCGGTCGCGGGTGAACGACACCGAAGCCTGGCCCACCCACTTGATGCCGAGCGGTTTGATGCCTGCGAAAAGCTCGCGGGAGTAACGCGGGTCGCCGATGATGTTGTCGTCGAGGAAGAGATACTTCTTGGCGCCGGTCTCCTGTATGAAGCGCACCACGTTGGCCACCGGCACGTGGCGGATTCTCTTTCCGAACAGGTGAGAGACGCAGCAGAAATCGCAATTATAAGGGCAGCCGCGAGTGGTCATCGCCGGGAGGATGTGGAAGGGATTCTTCCGGGCGAAGCTGCCCTTCCGCATCGGGACGTAGGTTCCCAGATCGGTGTCGGGGCAATGGTACCGAGGCTTTAGGACCCCGGAGGAGGCGTCGGCGAGCACCTCATCCCAGACTCCCTCGGCCTCCCCGACCACCACGGCATCGGCGTGCGGGCCGGCTTCCTCAGGGAGGATGGAGGGGTGGACCCCGCCTAGGACCACCTTCCTGCCCCGCCGCTGGAACTCATGGGCGAGCTGATAGGCACGGGGAGCGTTGGCGGTCATGCAACTGATCCCCACCAGGTCGCAAGGCTCGTCCAGGTTGAGGTGGTCGACTTCTTCCTCGACGATCTTCACCTCGTGTTGGGGTGGTGTCAGCCCCGCGAGGATGTGGAGGCCAAGCTGGGGAATCATGAACGCAGCCGGGGTACTCCAAGGCAATCCCGTACAGGGGGAGACGAGAAGTATCCTCATGAGTTACCAGTGACCAAACCCCAGCATAAGAGTCCCCGGAACAGGAAGACACACCGGAGCCACTCCTCAGTATTTTCGGACAATGACTTCCTTGAAGCCGGCGGCGAGGAGGTCGGAGCGCGCCTTGGCGAGGGAGGCGGGATCGGCGAGCGGGCCGACCAGGGCCCTCCAGCGCGTGTCATTGGGCACCGGAGCGACCAGGGCGGGAAAGCCCCTCTTCTTGAGCACGTCGACGACCAGTTCGGCCTCGGGCTTTCCTACGGCCGCGACTTGCAGGTAGGTCTGTCCGGGCAGGGGAACCGCTGGTTCGGCGGTGGCGGGCTTCTGCTTCTCGGGCGGCTTGGCGGAAGGAGCGGGCAGCGGGGTGGGCGGCGCGACCTCGGGGATCGGCGTGGTAGCGGGGGCCTGCGCCTTGGCCCCGCCGACCGGAGCAGTTCCGGAGGCGGTCACCTTGGCTTCGCCCGGGGCTAGCGGGACGTCCGCCGCCGCGGCCGGAGGAGCCTGCGAATCAGCCGCCGGCTGGGAGGACGCCGGACGGGGTTGGGAAGGGCTCTCGGCGGCGGCCGCCTTGGCCTCGGCGCTCTGGGTGGCCGCCTCAGGGGCGGTATTGCGCCCCACGAAGTAGCCCATCGAGAACACCACCCCGAACAGCACGAACATGACGAACAGCACGCTCAGCAACTGCCGATTGCCCACCACCAACTCGAATTCTCCTTCTTCGTTCTTGCGCATGGAAATGCTCTACACGCTCGTGGGCGGCCCTCCGGCGGCCCGCTCCAGGGCCCGGCCCAAGGAAGAGATGATGTCGAGCGGCAGGGGGAACACGATGGTGGTGTTCTTCTCGGTGCCGATCTCGACCAGGGTCTGAAGATAGCGCAGTTGAATGGCGGCCGGCTGTTTCTGGATGACTTCCGCGGCCATGGCCAGCTTCTCCGCCGCCATGTACTCTCCTTCGGCGTGGATGATCTTGGCGCGGCGCTCGCGTTCGGCCTCGGCCTGGCGGGCGAGCACCCGGATCATCTGATCGGCCAGGTCCACCTGCTTGACCTCGACCATGGCGACCTTGACGCCCCAGGGGCCGGTGTGTTGGTCGAGCACCTCTTGCAGGCGCAGGTTGAGCTTCTCGCGCTGGCTGAGCAGATGATCCAGCTCGACCTCGCCCAGCACGCTGCGCAGCGTGGTCTGCGCGAGCTGGGAGGTGGCGTAGAGGTAGTTGGCGACCTCGATGACCGCCTTGATCGGGTCGATGACGCGGAAGTAAATCACAGCGTTCACCTTGACGGTGACGTTGTCACGCGTGACCACGTCCTGGGAGGGCACCTCGAGGGTCTCGACCCGCAGGGAGGTCCGCACCATGCGGTCGACGGGCGCGAACACCAGAAAAATGCCCGGCCCTTTGGGCTTGGAAAGGACGCGCCCCAGGCGGAAAATGACGCCCCGCTCGTATTCGGCAAGGATCTTGATCGACGCCAGAAGGTAAAGCGCGATGACGATGAGCACGATGTATTCGACAGGCATAGCGACCTCCGATCAATTCTCTGTGGAGTCGGGCGCCGGCTCGACCTTGAGCGTCAGCCCCCGAACCTCCCTGACCCGCACCCGCGCGCCCGCCTCCACCGGAGTGGAGGAGACCGCGCTCCAAAATTCCCCGTGAATGAACACCTTCCCCGCCGGGGTGAGCGGGGTGTGAGCTACTCCGATTTCGTCGATCATCCCGGCCGAGCCGGTGATGACTTTGTTGGCCCGGGCGCGAACCACCAGCGTAACCAGGAACGTGGTGATGATAGCGAACGGGAGGGTGATGCCCACCGCCGTCGAGAGGTGGATGCGCAACTCCGGCAGCGGGCTCTCAATCAGCAGCAGCGCGCCCAGGACCATCGCCGCCGCCCCGCCGACCGCCAGAACGCCGTGCGTGGCGAACTTGGCTTCCAGGATGAACAGCGCAACGGCCAGCAGCAGCAGCGCGGCTCCCACCCAGTTGATCGGCAGCACGGAAAGAGCGGACAGCCCCATCAGCACCATAATCGCTCCGATCACGCCGGGCACGATCAGCCCCGGCGATTGGAACTCGATGTAGATTCCGAGCGCCCCGATCACCAGCAGGACCAGCGCGAGGTTGGGGTCGGCGATGGCGCTGATGATCCGCTCGCGGGTGGTCTTCTGGTATTCCACCACTTCCGGCGCTTCGAGGTGGAGGGTCTGCTTGCGGCCGTCGAAGCGGGTGATCTCGCGGCCGTTCAGCTTGCGGAACAGATCCCACTGATCGGCGGCGACCAAATCGACGAGCTTGTTGTCGAGGGCCTCTTTGTCAGTGAAGGAGCGGGCGTCCACGACCGCTTTCTCGGCCAACTCGCTGTTGCGCCCGCGCTTGGTGGCGACGCCGCGGATCATGGCGGCGACATCGTTGAGAGCCTTGCGCATCATGACCTGGTCGGCCTGGCCGCCGAACAGAGAGACGGGAGTGGCCGCGCCGGTGTGGGTGCCGGGGGCCATGGCGGCCACGTCGCCGGCTTCGAGGAGGAAGAAGCCCGCGGAGGCCGCGCGCCCGCCGCTGGGCTCGACAAACATCACCACGGGCACGGGCGAGGCGAAGACCTTCTCGATGATTTCCCGCGTGGCGTCGAGCAGTCCGCCGGGGGTGTTCAGCCGGATGAGGACGATCTCCGCGCCTTCCCGCTGGGCCTGGTCGAGGGCGCGCGAGAGGATCTCGACGGTGATGGGGTGAACCATCCCGTCGACGTTGACGGCCTCGACCTTGGAGGCCGCGAAGGCGACCTGGGCGGCGGCCAGGGCCAGAATGGCGAGCGGAGCTTTTCGTCTCAAAGCACTAACAATATAGCACCACCGGCAGAGGGACGACTTTGCTACCCTGAACAATTCCCATGAGCCGGCGACTGCTTTTTCTCTCGGAGCGGTATCCGCCCGATTGGGGCGGGGTGGCGGCCAGTGCGGGGAGGATCGCGCGGGCGCTGGCCGCGCTGGGCCACGAGGTCGATGTCGTGACCTGGACCCGGATGCTGGAACCGGGCCGGGTGGCGCGGGAGGAGGGCGCTCCCTCGGTGTATCGGATGGGACGGTTCCGCGGGTGGGACATGACCATGCCGCACACCCAGATCCTGCTGGACTGGCTGGCCGGCGCCGAGTCCTACGACGCGGTTTGGGGGCACTACCTGTTTCCGGGCGGGTTCCTGGCCGCCTGGTTCGGGCGTCTGCACGGGATTCCCGGCCTGGTCAGCGTTCGCGGAAACGACATCGATCGCGAGATGTTTCCCCCCGGCGATTTCGCGCGGCTCGGGTGGACGCTGCGAGAGGCCCGCCTGGTGACCGCGGTGACGCGCGACCTGGCACGGAAGGCGGGCGCGCTCGCGGGCAGAGACGACGTGGCGTGCCTGCGCAACGCGGTGGATACGGAGGTGTTCGCGCCGGGGCCGTGCGCCGATCGCGCGAAGCTGGGGATTCGTCCGGACGAGGCGGTGCTGGGATTCGCGGGTGAACTGCGCGAGAAGAAGGGGCAGCGGCACCTGCTGGAGGCCCTGCGCCAGGTCCAGGCATCGCGGCCCGCCTGCCTGCTGATCATCGGCGAGGTGCGGCCTTCGGAAGCGCCGCAGTGGAATGCGGAGGAGCAGCGCATCCTGATCACGGGGCACTTGAAGGAGCCGGCCGACGTGAACGCCCACCTGCAACTCTGCGACGTCTACTTGCAGCCGTCGCTTTGGGACGGCATGCCGAACGCGCTGCTGGAGGCCATGGCGGCGGGGTGCGGCTGCATCGGGAGCGATGCGGGCGGCATTCCGGAAGTCATCACCCCCGGGGTCAACGGCGTGATCCTGCCGCGGTGGCAACTGCACCGGCTGGGGGAGGCGATCCTGGAATGGCTGGAGGCCGCGCCGGAGTACCGGGAACGGATACGGCAAGCCGCGCGAGCGCACATGCTGGCGGAATTCACCCTGGAGGGCGAGCGACGCCAGCTTCAGGCCCTGCTGGAGCGGCTGATGCCGAGTTCGTGGTAGGCGGCGAGCAGGGCGGCGCCGGCACGCTCCCAGGTGTGCGCGGCTTCGATGTGCGCGCGGGCCTGAAGCGCGAGGCGCAAGGAAAGCTCGGGGTCGGAGCGCAGTCGCAGGAGGGCTTGGGCCAACTGGTCCACCGATCCTGGTTTCACCAGCAGGAAATGGTCGCCGTCGCGGCCGAGCTCGCGAACCACGGGCAGGTCGCTGGCGATCACCGGCGTTCCGGCGGCCATGCTCTCGAGGATCTTCAAGGGGCAGCAGCCCTGGACCAGGTTGCGGTCGTTGAGTCCCAGCGGGGCCAGCACGGCGTCCGATTGATGCAGATGATCGAGAAGACCGGCCTGGCTCATGGGCGGCAGTACTTGCAGGCGGCTGCCAACCCCGAGTTTGGCCGCCAGGTCGAGCAGCGCGCCGATCCTGCGCCGGCTGCCCGCTCCGATAATGGTGAGAACGGCGGGCGTCTGCTGGCAGACCTGGGCGAGCACGCGGACGGTGAGGTCCACTCCCTGCCAGGGCGCAAGGGTGCCGAAGTACAACAGCCGGAGGCAATCGTTCATGGGCGGGGGCGGTTGAAACCGGAAGACGCTCAGGTCGACTCCGTTGGGGATTACCGCGATTTTCTCGGGGCCGACAGCGCGCCTGGAAGCGAGGTAATGCGCGGTGACGCCGCTGGGGGTCACGACGAGGCTGGCGGCATTGAGGCAGGCCTGCTCCTGGGAGAGGAGTTTCAGGTTGAGCTCGCGATCATCGGCTGCGCGCGGGTAGTGGTACTTCAACTCGATGGAGGGCAGCCCGTTGACCTCGAAGACCAGGCGCGGCGCGGGAGCGAGACGGAGGAGCGGGAGGCCCTCGAAGATCGAGCGGAACTGAATCGCCTGGAAGCGGCGCGAACGGAGCCAGAGCTGGAGCGCGCGGCGGAAGCGCAGCACCCGGTCGATGAGGCTGGAGCCGACGGCGGGCAGCGCGGTGTGGAAAACGCCGGGCCAGCGCTCGAGCGGTGGAATGGCTTCCCGGCCGGGAGCGACGGTGACCAACTCGAGGCCGCTAAAGGCCTGGCCGAGGAGGCGGGCGAAGGCCTCGATATGCGTGGCGGCGCCCTTGGGCGCGGGCACAGCGTCGAAGGAGATGTAGGCGATCCGAGATTCCGCTTGCGTCATGGGCGCCGTTAGTTTAAGATAGCCGGGAACAGGCGGCTATGGCTATCGAAGTGGAGAAGTTGCGGACGGGTGGCGTCTATGAAGCCCAGGCCCCGCTGGGGTCCGTGCTGGCCGATGTCGGAGAGATCGACAAGGCGGAGCAGCAATTCGCTCGGGTTCGCAAGTCGCGGGTTGGGCGTGGATTCCTGTGTTTGGGCGCTGCGGTGCTTGGGATACTGGTGGCGGTGTTCGCCGAGGCCCTTATTCTTGTGGGCGTGCTCCTGGCTATCGGCGGAGTCATCTGTGCGGTGATGGTGTGGATTTCCGCATACCGCTACGGGCGGAACCTCAAGACGTACCGCTGGCGCTTCGAGCTGCTGGGGCGATTGGGCGCGAGCCTGGAACAAGACAGCGACCCGAAGGCCCCGGTCACGGTGTCCATGGGGCTGAAGGACCGGGGGCGGCTGCTCAAGGAAGAGATTTGGCCGGCGCGAAAACGGGGCAAACAGCGGTTTTCCGAGGATGACTGGCTGGCCATCGAGGGCCGGTTCCAGGACGGCACGCAGTTTACGGAGACCGTCCGGGAATTGATTCGAAGGCGCACGTACGTCAATCCGCGGGGCAAGAGCAAGGTGAAGTGCCGGTCGTGGCATTTCATCAGCATCCGGCTGTCCTGTCCCAAAGACCTGTACGGAGAACTGCGGCCCCTGGAGGAGGGACTGAAGAAGACCCTTCGTCTGCCGGCCTCGGCGACGGTTCGCGGGCTGAAGGTCGGAGGGAAGGCGGTGGCCCTCAAGGTTCGGGTGGACCAGGCCGCCGAGCTTCCTCAGGCGAATGTGATGATGTACCTGGGCCTATACCGGGCGTTGAATCTCGCCCGCCAACTACAGGGGCGGCAGAAATGATCCCATCGGATTGGACGTGCCCGCGGCGAATCGGCTTCCTGTTCCCGCATCCCTGCGGGCGGAGTTCTCCTGTCGGCTGTCCGGAGTGCCAGAACGGCCAGATCGAGGATCCCTACGCGCAGAGGACGGATCGGGAGGGCTACGACAACTACGGCGATTACGACTCCGCCGACTGGCCCGGTGCGGCCAGCGCGGCGGGGGCGCCGGGCGAGCCTCTGGACTTCACCGAGGCCGATGGGGAGAACCTGGTGAAACCGGAGGAGGAGTTCGAAGGGGACTTGACCGAGAGCTGACCGTGGGCAGTCGCCGGTCGGGGCTCTGGCTGGTCTATGCGCTGGGTGGCGGCTGGGGCCACCTGACGCGGGCCGCGGCGCTGGCGCGGGTTGCCCGCGGGCCGGTCCGCATCCTTACCAATAGCCCTTACGCGGGCGCTGTGTGCGCGCGGATGCCGGAGTTGGACATCGTGGCGCTGAACCCCGAGCTGCCCGCGGCGCGTGCCCGGGAAGAGACCGTCCGGCGGGTGGAAGCCTCCGGTGCGGCCTGCCTGGTCGTGGACACGTTTCCTCGCGGCCTGGGCGGAGAGCTGGCTACGCTCTTGCCCAAACTGGGGGCGGTGCGAGTCCTGATCCATCGCGACCTGAATCCCGACTACATCCGCCAAAAAGGGCTGGAGGAGTTCGTGGGCTCGAGCTACGACGTGGTGATCCGGCCAGGGCGGGCCGAGGCGGGGTCACTGGCCGGGCTGCCGCAGGTGAGAACGACGGCGCCGTGGTTGATTCGATCCGCGCATGAGCTGCCGTCGCGGGAAGCTGCCCGCCGCCTGCTGGGCCTGGAAGAGCGACGGTGCGTGCTGGTCAACGCGGCGGGGAACCGCGAGGAACAGGAGTGGTACGGGAGCGTCACGCGCGCGCTGATTGGGGCGCGGGAGGGCGTTGCCGTGCGCTGCGTGGCCCCGGTCTGCCCGCCGGGTTGTCCGCGCGAGGCCTGGCTCAACTATTGGCCGGCGATGGACCTGCTGCCGGGGGTTGATGCAGTAGTTGGCGGGGCCGGGTACAACACGGTGAACGAGTGCGTGGCGTGCGGCGTGCCGCTGCTGACGCGAGCCTGGCCTCGCAAGTACGATCGGCAGTCGCTGAGGGCGGTGGGACAAGCTGAAGCTTGTCCTACGGGCATCGACGAGGCGGTGGCCGCGGTGAGAGCGCGCCTGGGCGGGCCTGCGCGGACCGAGATGCGGCGCGAGTTCCCGAACGGCGCCCGTGAGGCGGTGGAGATCCTGGAGAGCGCTTAGGCGGTTTTACAGACCCTTACGAACTTTTCCGCGCCGGCGGTGTTTCTAAGAGTGGAGGGAGAGAGCGATGAAGCTTCGAAAGCTGTGCGGAATCATGGCGCTGAGCGCCCTGGTGGGGGGCATGCTGCTGGCGCAGGGGCCAGGGCTGCGAGCGCGGCGGATGGGCATGCGCGGCCGGGCCTCCCAGGAGTTGCTGGCCGGCTACCTGGGGCTGACGGACGCGCAAAAGGCGCAGGCGAAGACCATTTTCGATAACGCCAAGGCCGCGGCTCAGCCGATCCGGACCGAGATCCAGCAGGCACGGACCAATCTGAATGCCGCGATCAAGGCGGGACAGCCCGTGGATGCACCGGCGGCTGCCGTTGGGAACCTGTTCGGGCAGTTGACCGCGATTCAGGCCAAGGCGCGGGAGCAATTTCGCGCCATATTGACCCCGGACCAGTTGACGAAACTGGACCAGTTTGAGGCCCGCGTGCGGAACCGATTTGGGGCGGCGCCGACCACGCCATAGAGGGGCGCGGTTTGGGGCAACCGGGGACAGCCTGAGCCGTCCCAACGACGGATGGCCTAGGCAGTCCCTCGGTTGCGGGCTGCTATTCGTAGCGGAGGGCGTCGACGGGGTCCAGGCGGGCGGCCTTGACGGCCGGCCAGGTGCCGAAGAACAGCCCGATGGCCACCGAGACGCCGAGACCGGTGAGGACGGCCCAGAGCGGGACTTCGGAGGGCAGAGAAGGCACCAGCGCTCCCACCAGCATGGTGGTCAGGATGGCGAAGACGATCCCCAGGAATCCGCCCACCCCGGTGAGGGCCATGGCTTCCATCAGGAACTGGGTCACGATGTCGAAGCGCCGCGCGCCGATGGCCTTACGCACGCCGATCTCGCGGGTGCGTTCGGTGACGCTCACCAACATGATGTTCATGACGCCGATGCCGCCCACCAGCAGGCCGAGGCCCGAAATGGCGATGGATACCATCACAATCAGGCCGGTGACGCTGTCGAACTGCTTGATGATCTGGTCGGGCGTCGAGAGGCTGAAATCATCGGGATCGCCGGCCGGAGTGTGCCGCACCTTGCGCAGGATCCCTTCGATTTCCTCGTAGGCCTGCTGGCGCAGGCCGGGCCGGGCCTTGGAGGTGATGAAGTAGTTGTCCAGTTGCGGGTAGCGCAATTGGGCGGTGCGGAGGGGCAGGGTGATCTGGCGGTCGACGCCGTTCTCGCCGAAGAAGCCGCCCTTGGCCTTGGCGAAGACTCCCAGGACGGAATACTCGGCGCCGTCGACCTGGATGGTGTGGCCCACGGCGTGGCCGTCCGGGAACAGCGCCTCGGCGATCTTAAAGCCCAGCAGGACCACACGCGCGGCGCGGCGTTCCTCCTCGGGCGTGTAGAGGCGGCCGGCGGCCAGGTCGCGCGGGATCATGGCGAAGGCGTTGGGATGGTCGCCCACCAGGATGATCTGGTCCGAATCCGCCCCGGGCACCTTGGCCACCAGCGGCCTGCCTCCGACCAGGGAAGGCACGAATAGCGCCACGGAGGTCTGCTCGACCGAGGGGCAGAGCCGGCGGATGATGTCCGCGTACTCGACGCGAATGGCTTTGCGGCGTCGTTCCTTTGGTGGCACGAAGGGGCTGTTGGGGTCGCCGGAGGTCTTCGACAGGAAGATGTTCTCCGGCCCGAGTTCCTGGAAGAACACCACGATGCCCTGACGGAGGCCGGTGAGCAGGGAACTCACGGTCACCACGGTGGTGATGCCGATAACGATTCCCAAGATGGTGAGGAGCGAGCGAAAGCGGTGCGACCAGACCGCCGAGAGGGCCATGCCCACGTTTTCGCCCCAGGTGATCTTCATGGGTTCATTCGCTCCGCAAGGCGGTGATGGGGTCCAGCCGCGCCGCGCGCACCGCGGGATAAGCGCCCGAGATGATGCCGACCGTGCTCGAGACGATCAGTGCCAGGGCCACATAGGAAAGTGTGATTCTGAGGCTGATCTCGAAGATCTGCGCGAGCAGTTGGGTGAGCGCCGCGCCGACGAGCACTCCGATGGCGCCGCCGAGGGCCGCCAGCAGCACGGCCTCGATCAGGAATTGCAGCCGGATATCCGACTGGCGCGCGCCCAGGGACTTGCGGATGCCGATCTCGTGGGTGCGCTCGGTGACGCTGACCAGCATGATGTTCATGATGACGATTCCGCCCACCACCAGCGAGATCAGGGTCACCGGCACGACCACGGCGGCGATCATCGCCAGGATCTGTTCGATGAAGGTCTGCATGGCGTCTGGCGTCAGGGTGTCGAAGCGGTCGGGCTGGCCCGGACGGACATGGTAGCGGGTGCGCAGGGCCACGCGGGAGAGGTCCAGGGCCTCGTTGATGGACAGGCCGCTGTCGTCGCGCGCACGCCCGAACACGGCGATGGAATTGCCCGGGCCGTACAGGCGGGTGAAGACGGTGTAGGGGATATAGACGCCGTTGTCCTGGCTCTGGCCGAACGCCGATCCGACCTTCTCCTGCACGCCCACCACCCGGAAATCGTTGCCTTTGAACTTGATGGTCCGGCCCACCGGTGAGGCGGTCGGGAACAGCGCGGTCACCAGGTCCTGCCCGATCACGGCCACGAACTGTTTGGTGCGCTCTTCCTGGTCGGTGAAGAAGCGACCGTCCACCAGGTTGATGTCGCGCATCTCCGGCATGACCGAGGAAACGCCCAAGATGCTGGCGTCCTCGAGCCGCAGATTCTCGTGCCAGACATCTTCCGCGCGGCGGTTGTAGGGGCTGTAGAGGACCTGATCGCCGGTGACGGTTCTCAGGTACTGCACGTCCTCCAGCCGTACGGGCTTGTTGCGCTTCAGCTTCTCGAGGAACTCTTTGCGGCCCACCGCCGAGGCGATCTGTGCGATCAGGTAGGTCTTGCTGCCAAACACCTTGGCGGTGCTGTCCTCGGCATAGGCGCCGAGGCCACTGATCGCGGCGCCCACCATCACCACGCTGGCCACCCCAATGATCACCCCCAGCAGCGTCAGGAAGCTGCGCAGTTTGTGGGCGCGGATGGAGTCCAGCGCCAGACCGGAGGCAGTCTTGAGGTTGTAGTGGTAGCGGACTAGCGCGGAGGTGGAGCGAGCCATAGCCTATATTGATCCTAGAATGAACTGGGCCGCCGCACAAATGCCGGGCCGCTCCCTTGCGCTCGCGGCTCGGGAAAGCGGGGCGCGGTCAGCGCTCGATCTTCTCGACGGCGATGACGTTGGTTTTGGGATTGAGTGTGCCGGTGACCTTGACCTTCTCGCCGGCGAACTTCTCGGGCGTCTGCTGATCGCTCAAGGTGTAGACCTTGTCGCCCACGAGCAACGCGTATTTGGCGCCCGCCTTGACGCAATCCCGCACGCATTTCGAGTAGGGGGTGACGTTCATCATCTTGTGGTCGGCGCCGCACATGGTGTCGGTGACGACGCCGGTGAAGGTCTGGGAGGCGGCGCCGAGAACCAGCGCTGCCCCGACAAACAGAGTTGCGAGTTTAATCATAGTGGATCGTTCCTTTCTTGCGGTTCAGTCTCCGCCAGAGATCGTTGTACCTGGCCTCCTCCAGCGGCTGCTTGAGCTGGAAGTTGAAAGCCTTCAGGCTGCCGTAGTGAGAGCGGGCGCGCTCGAAGGTCGTGAGAGTCAACTGGAAGGGCCCAGACGTGCTGATGCTGTCAATATCATTGTATCTCCAGGTGCGGGGCTCCCCCTTGTGTTCGCACCTGTAAACTATCCGGTCTTCGCCCACCACCAGGAGGCCCTCGGAGCCGCGGAGGCGGCCCAGGTGCTTCACCGGGATCTGCCAGAGGGGCTTGACTTCGTCATCGGCCAGCTCGGCCACGAAGCGCTGATCCAGACGGCTCTTGAGCAACTCGTAGGCTTCGGTGAACGGCTGGCCGGAGCGGGCCTGGAAGCGGTACGCGAAGTCCGCGCCGAGCTTCCAGGGGTTGTCCTGGTAAGTGAGCACGCGGATCTCGCCCGGCGCGACGCGGAGTTGCTGGATGTCCTGGTAGGTCCAGGTCCAGGAGTGTTTTTTCGGGCCGCGGAAGGAGACGCCGCGCTCATCGATGGTCAGCGTGCCCGCGCACCCCTTGCGCAGGTGCTCGTGGCGTACCGGGAAGTCGAGCGCCAAGGCCGGCGCGACGGTCACAGCCCAAAGGGCTAGGATTTTCGGAAGTTCCATTTCCACACCTCGTAGATGGCCGGGTAGACCATCAGCTCCAGAAGGAAAGACGTGAAGATGCCGCCGATCATGGGCGCGGCGATGCGCTTCATCACGTCGGCCCCCGCGCCCGCGGACCACATGATCGGTACCAGGCCGAGAAACATGCAGGCCACGGTCATGAACTTCGGGCGGATGCGCTTCACGGCGCCGTGGAGAATCGCCTGCCGCAGCTCCGCCAGGCTGGCCAGGCGGCCCGCCTTGCGCGCCTCTTCATAGGCCAGGTCCAGATAGAGCAGCATGAACACGCCGGTCTCGGCGTCGACGCCGGCGAGCGCGATCAGTCCCACCCACACTCCAATGCTCATGTTGTAGCCGAGCAGGTAGAGCAGCCAGACCGCGCCCACGGCCGAGAAGGGCACCGCCAGGACGATGATCATGGTTTTGGTGAAGGAGCGTGTGTTCATGTACAGCAGCATCAGAATGAGGAACAGCGTCACCGGCAGCACGATCACCAGGCGCTGCCTGACGCGCTCCATGGCCTCGTACTGCCCGCTCCACTGGAGGGAATAGCCGGGCGGGAGCACGAGGCTGTTGCCAACGGCTTGTTTGGCCTCGGCGACGTAGCCGCCGACGTCGCGCCCGGCCACGTCGACGTAAACGTAGCCCGCGAGCAGGCCGTTTTCGTCGCGCAGCATGGAGGGGCCGGAGGCCAGCTTGATGCGGCCGAGCTGGGAAATCGGGATGTGCAGGCCGTTCATGGCGGGAACCAGCACGCGTTTGAGCGCGGGGAGGTCGCTGCGGAAATCGCGCAGATAGCGCACGTTCACCGGGTAGCGCTCACGGCCCTCGACAGTGGTGGTGACGTTCTCGCCGCCGATGGCGCTGGTCACCGCCATCTGCGCGTCCTGGATGGAGATGCCGTAGCGCGCCAGCCGGTCGCGGTCCCAGTCCACGTCGAGGAAATAGCCGCCTCCGGTGCGCTCGGCGAAGACGCTGCGGGTGCCGCGCACGTTGGGCAGGATCCTCTCGATCTGGGCGCCGAGGCGCTCGATCTGGCGGATGTCGGTGCCGTAGATCTTGATCCCCACGGGGGTGCGAACGCCGGTGGTCAGCATGTCGATGCGGTTGCGGATGGGCATGGTCCAGGCGTTGGAGACTCCCGGAATTCGGAGCGCGTCGTTCATCTTTTCAACGAGCTGGTCGGTCGAGATTTGGCTGGGCCACTGGCTGCGCGGCTTGAGCACGATGATGGTTTCGAGCATGGAGAGGGGCGCCGGGTCGGTGGAGGTCTCGGCGCGGCCGGCTTTGCCGAGGACGGTCTCGACCTCGGGGAAGCGCTTGATGATGCGATCGGTCACCTGCAACAGGCGCTGGGCTTCGGTCTCGGAAATCCCCGGCAGCGTGGAAGGCATGTAGAGGAGGGACCCCTCGTCGAGCGGCGGCATGAATTCCGAGCCCAGGCGCTGGTAGACCGGCACCGTAGCCGCGACGATTCCGACGGCGGCGGCAAGCACCAGCCATTTCCAGCGCAGGCACCAGGCGCAGAGCGGCTGGTAGAGGCGGATCAGGATGCGGCTGATGGGATGGCGCTGCTCGGAGTGGATCTTGCCGATGAGCACGGCGCTGGCCGCGCGGGCCAGCCAGCGCGGACGGAACTCGAAGTTCTTCACGTGCGTGAAGAGGAGGCGCATGGCCGGATCGAGCGTGATGGCGAGCACGGCGGCCACGATCATGGCCAGGTTCTTGGTGTAGGCCAGCGGCTTGAACAGCCGCCCTTCCTGGGCTTCCAGCGTGAGGACGGGCAGGAAGGAGACGGCGATCACCAGCAGGGCGAAGAAGCTCGGCCCGCCGACCTCCTTGATGGCGTCGATCACCACGCGGTGGTAATCCGCTTTCCGCCCCGTGCGGTCCCATTCCTCGAGCTTCTTGTGGGTCTGCTCGACCACCACAATGGCCGCGTCCACCATGGCGCCGATGGCGATGGCGATGCCACCCAGCGACATGATGTTCGAGGTCAGCCCCATCTGCTTCATGGGGATGAAGGAAATCAGGATGGCGATCGGGATGGTCATGATCGGGATGGCGGCGCTGGGGAAGTGCCAGAGGAAGATGAGGATCACCAGGGCGACGATGGCCAGCTCTTCGATCAGGGTGCGCTTGAGGTTGTCGATCGAGCGTAGGATGAGGTCGGAGCGGTCGTAGGCGGTGGCGATCTTGACGCCCTGCGGCAGGCCGGGTTCGATCTCCTTCAGCTTCGCCTTCACGCGCTGGATCACCTGGAGCGCGTTCTCGCCCTGGCGCATGACGACGATGCCCGACACGGTGTCGCCCTGGCCGTTCCAGTCCGCCAGGCCGCGGCGGAGATCCGGGCCCAACACCACGTCGCCAATGTCCCGGACGCGCACGGGGACGCCATTCTGGCTGGCGGTGAGCACGATGTTGCCGAGGTCGGCCTCCGATTTGGCGTAGCCGTGGCCGCGCACCATGTACTCGGCTCCGGTGAACTCGATCAGCCGGCCGCCCACGTCGGTGTTGCCCTGCCGCACCGCCTCGACCACCTTCGAGATCGGGATGTTGTAGGCCTGGAGCCGGTTGGGGTCGATGTTCACCTGGTATTGGCGGACGAACCCGCCGAGCGGGGCCACTTCGGCCACTCCGGGAACGGACTTGAGGTGGTAGCGCAGGTACCAGTCCTGGAGGGAGCGCAACTCGGCGAGGTCGCGCCGGCCAGTGGTATCCACCAGCGCGTACTGAAAGACCCAGCCGACGCCGGTGGCATCCGGGCCGATCTCCGTATTGACGCCCTGGGGCAGGCGCGGGAGAACGCTGGAGAGGTACTCGAGCGTGCGCGAGCGCGCCCAGTAGAGATCCGTGCCGTCCTCGAAAATGACGTAGACGAAGGAGTAGCCGAAATCGGAGAAGCCGCGCACCGCTTTCACGCGCGGCGCGCCCAGCATGGCGGTGACGATGGGGTAAGTGACCTGGTCCTCGAGGATGTCCGGGCTGCGGTCCCAGCGCGAGTAGACGATCACCTGAGTGTCGCTCAGGTCCGGGAGCGCGTCCAGCGGCATGTGGTTCATGGACCACCAACCGGCCAGCGCCGCCGCGGCCACCAGGATGAAGACGGCGAAACGGTTGCGGCCCGAGAACTCGATGATGCGGTTAATCATGGCGCTGTTCCTCGGTGGCGGCCTTCAACTGGCTCTCGGAACCGATCAGGAAGTTGCCGGAGGTCACGATGCGCTCGCCGGCCTTCAGACCGCTGAGGATTTGGATGCGATCGCCGATCCTCTCCCCCGTCGCCACTTCGCGTGGCTCGAAGATGCCGTTGCCGCGGTCGACGAAGACGGTTTTCGCGAGGCCGGAATCGAGGACCGCCTCGGCGGGGACGGTGAGCCGCGCGGGCTGCGCCACGGCCAGCTCGACGTCCACGAACATGTCGGGCTTGAGCGCGAGCGCGGGGTTGTCGAGCTCGAGACGTACCGAAACGGTGCGCGTGGCCGGGTCGACCTGGGGCTGGATGTAACTGACGCGGGAGTGGTAAGTCTTGCCGCCGGAGTAGGGCAGGGAAACCGTCGCCGCCTGCCCCAGGCGCACCAGGGGCACGTCGGACTCGAAGACACTGGCGAGCACCCAGATCCGGCTCAGGTCGGCCAGCGTGTAGAGGTCGGTGTCGGGAGCGATCTTCTGGTTGGGGAAGGCGTTCCGCACAATCACGTAGCCCGCCGCCGGCGAGTACAGCGTGACGCTCGGGGCCGGTTTTCCGGTGCGCCGGATTTCTTCGATCTGGGCCTGGCTCAGCGACCACAGCTCGAGCCGCTTGCGGGCGGCGTCCACCAGGGCGTCGTTGTCCGCGGCCACGTCGCGCATAACGCTGTGGCGCAGGATGTCCCTGGCCTTGAGCGCCAGTAAGTACTCCTGCTGGGTGGCGAGTAAGTCGGGGCTATAGACCGTGAGCATCGGCTGGCCCTTCTTGACCAGGTCGCCGGTGAAGTTGACATAGACGTTCTCGATCCAGCCGTCGGTGCGGGAGTGGACGTGAGCGACCCGGGTTTCGTCCATGGCCACCTTGCCCTGGGCGCGGATCACCTGCGCAGTCGAGGTGTACTCGGCCTGGCCGTAGCGGACCCCGATGAGCTGCTGTTTCTCGGGACTGATCTGGATCATCCCCGGAGCCGCGGCGGGTGGTGCAGAGCTGTCCGCGTAGACCGGCTCGAGCTTCATTCCGCAGTCCGGGGCGATGCCCGGCTTGTCCGACTTGTAGGCCGGGTGCATGGGATCGACGTAGTAGAGGACCTTGCGGGCGCTCTTTTGAGGGGGAGGCGCGGCGGGCCTCCGGAACCAGTAGCCGGCCAGAAAGGCGGCGGCAATCAGGATTAGCGTGAGGATGGTTCGCTTCATAGCTTCACCCCGGTTAGTTCTTCGAGCCGCGCCGAGGCGAGGAAGTAACTCAACATTTCCTCGTGGTAGTTCAGCTCGTAATCCAGCATGGTTGTGAAGTTCATTAACACAGACAGGAAATCGACTGCTCCGGTCTGGTAAGAGGCGAGCGAGGACTGGAACGCCAGGCTGCTCTGCGGGATCACCGTGGTCGAATACAGGTTCATCAGGCGGTAGGAGGTTTCCGCCATCAGGTAGTCGTCTTTGACGCGGAAAGCGAGCATCTGGTTGGCCGCTTCGTAATCGTGCCGCGCCTGGCTGAGCAGGCCGGCCTGTTCGGCGACCCCGGCGCGCTGCTTGCGCCAGAAGTACGCCGGGAGCTTGAAGTCGACGCGGGCCATGTACATGGGTGGCATGCCGCCCATGTAGAAGTAGCCGCCGGAGAGCGTGTAATCGGGGTAGTATTGCTTGCGCGCGAGGTTGAGCGCCAACTCGGTGCGCTCGACCATCTTCTGCTCGCGCCGGAGCAGGGGCGCGTTCTGGCGGACCTGAGCCATGAGGTCGTCGAGCGGGACCCGGAGGGGTTGCGGCTGGTCTTCGGCCGGGCGGCCGAGAGGGGAATCAGGCGCGCGGCTGAGGAGCGAGTTGATTTCGGCGGCGCGGCTGCGCTTCTCCTGCTGCATCTTTTCGATGCGCGTTTCCAGGATGGAGAGCTGGGTTTGGGCCCGGAAGATGTCCTGCTGCGCGGCTTTGCCGACGGAGTAGCGCGCCTCGGCGACGCGGAGAATCTGGCGCATGAGGTCGCGCTGCCGTTCCATGATCTCGATCATGGAGTGGGCGTAGTCGAGGCGGTGGTAGGCCTGCTTGAGGCGGGAAAGCACGCTCAGTTGGGTGATCTGGTACTGCTCGAACTCGGCGTCCGCCTCGCGCATCGCGATGTCGCCGCGCAGCTTGCGCTTGCCCGGAAACGGGAACTCCTGGGAGATCATCAGGCCGGCGTTGGCGACCGGCTCGCGGCCGATTCCGGCGAAGGGGCGCGGGCTGCCGGAGCTGTTGTAGCCCAGGGAGAGCGTCGGATCCGGCAGGCTGCTCTCCTGGGCCGGGCGCTCGCGGGCCGCCTCGTAGCGTTTCTGCGCCGCAAGAATTTCGGGGTTCGCTCGCAGCGCGTCGCGGACGAGGTCGTCAAGTTGTAGCACGGGCTGCCGGGCGGCGGCGAACGCAATGAGAAATGGAACTTCCCACATAGAATCCTCCTTGGATGACAAGACCAAGCGCCGAGAAGAGTCTCGGCGCGGCACGCACGAGTGCGGGCGCCACAAAACCAAGGAGGGCGGATCAGATCAGGAGAGTGGAGTGGAGGAGATACAAATCGGGCGGGGAATGCGCCGGGAGGCGGTCTGGAGGAACAGGGAATCCGGGCTCGGGCGCAGAATCCGGGATGACGGCTGGGAGCGGCACCACGAACTCGGCAAGGTTGAGCGAGACCGCGTAGGTGCTTTCGGGCGCCAGCGCCAGCGACGGACAGGGCTTCTGGAGCGGTGGCTTCGAGGACGGCATGCCGCACTTGCCGGAGTGATGTTGGGTGCAGCAGGTGGGCCGCTCCCGATTCTCACACGAGGCGCATTGGCTCCAGCAGAAGGAGCTGGCCAGGAGAATGCCCAGGAATGCACTCATGCCCCGATACAACATCTACCGCGATGATAGCATAGGTGGCAATGACCGCGCGAAGGCAATGGGCGCTGCTGGCGCTGCTGGTGGTCTCGATCGGCATCAACTACATCGATCGCAGCAACCTTTCGGTGGCGGCCACGGACCTGAGCCGCGAGCTGTCGCTGGGTCCCGCCGATCTGGGCCTGCTGCTGAGCGCGTTCTTCTGGAGCTACGCGGTGTTTCTGTTGGGCGCTGCGTGGCTGGTGGGGCGGTACAACGTGTACCTGGTGTATGGCCTGGCGTTCCTGTTATGGTCAGTGGCCACGGCGCTGATGGGCTTTGCGCACAGCCTGAGCGGGCTGTTTGCGCTGCGGCTGGTGCTGGGCATGGCCGAGTCGATGGCCTATCCGGCCTATTCGAGGATGATCGCCTGCGACTTTCCCGCGCGCCACCGCGGGCTGGCCAACTCGGCGATCGATGCCGGGGCGAAGGCCGGGCCGGCGCTGGGCACGCTGGTGGGCGGACTGATCGTGGCGCGGCTGGGCTGGCGATACCTTTTCTACTTCCTGGGCTTCGGCGCCACGCTCTGGCTCGTACCCTGGTTTGCGTCGATTCCCCGCGGCCAGCGTGCCACCGAGGCGGCGACGTTACAGTCCGCCGGGCCGCCATTCTGGGAGATTGCCAAAAAGCGGGATTTCTGGGGAACCGTGGTGGCGTTGTTCTGCTTAAACTACGCCTGGTATTTCATCCTGACGTGGCTGCCTCCCTACCTGGAGACGGAGCGCCACTTCTCGAAGACGATGATGGCGATTTACGGCTCGATCCCGTACTGGGGAATCGCGATCACCTCGGTAACGAGCGGCTGGTTTTCGGACCGGCTGATCGAGCGCGGCGGCGCGGCGATGCGCGTGCGAAAGACCATCGCGGCGAGCGGCCTGCTGCTGGCCACCCTGGTGCTGCCGGCGAACCTGCTCAGGAACCAGGTGGCGGCGATGGCCCTGCTGACGGTCGGGTGCCTGGCCACCGGGCTGTTCTCGTCGAACTGCTGGGCCATCACGCAAACGCTGGCCGGCCCGGCGGCGGCCGGGAAATGGACCGGGATGCAGAACTGCCTGGGCAACCTGGCGGGCATCGCAGCGCCGTGGCTGACCGGACTCATTGTGCAGCGGACGGGTGAGTTCTTCCTGGCGTTCGTGGCGGTGTGCGTGTGCCTGGTGATCGGCGCCTGCTCGTACCTGTTCGTGGTGGGCACGGCGGCGCCCATCGCGTGGGAATCCAGCCCGCCCTCGCGGCGGTGATTCGGCGCGGGGGGGCATGCGTACCAGTACGTCGCGCACCCTGAGAAATGCGCCAATCGTTTCGGGCTGTGGTTTTCTGTGACGTTCTGGAGGTTCGGGTCCTATTAGGAGGAAGCAATGATACGGTTCATTTTGGGCTTGTTGCTCTCGGCCAGCCTGGCACTGGCGGGGACCATCGTTTTGGGCGTACACAACGACAGCGACGGCTGTAACGGGGCCGCCTGTAGCGGATTTCCGTTCGCCGGCCTGGAGTATCAACAGGTCTACAGCGCGAGCGCCTTCCTGGCCCAGTCCGGTGGTGTTTTCCGAATCGACACGATCGGGTTGGCCGGGATTTTCCAGGACGCGTCCGTCAATCTAACGATCTCCCTGTCCACGACTGCCGCCGCAGTGGGCGCCCTGGACTCCTCGGATCTTGCCAGCAACCTGGGTCCGGACAACACCGTGTTCCTCAACTACAGCGGCGCTGTAGGGCCGGTGTTCACCGGGACGCCTTTCTATTACAATCCGGCCACGGGCAACCTGCTGATCGACATCGTGGTCAACTCGTTCGGCGTGGGCACGAGCCCGTCGGTCCACGTCTGGGAGGACATGGACTCGGGAGTCATGAGCCGCGCCGCCAACATGGGTGGTTCCGGTTTCAGCGATCTCGAGGGCATGGTAACCACCTTTGAGGGAGAGACGGTTCCTGAGCCGTCTTCCATTCTTCTAGTGACCGGAGCCCTCCTGGCAGCGCTGGCACTGCGGAGAAGGCAACCGGTCTAGGGCGTCTGCCCGGCAGCTCCGGCCAGGTGGGCCTGGCGGCGTTCAATCCCGGCTTGCCCATCCCGAGAACCTCTGGAACAGACCGTACTGGCACATCGGCTACCTGCGGCCTCACGCACAACGCGTGAGGATCTGGTGCGGCTACGGATTGCTCCGCGGCGAGCGGCCTCCTGCCGGCGAACCTGCTCAGGAACCAGGTGGCGGCGATGACGGCCGGATGCCTGGCCTACGGGCTGTTCTCGTCGAACTGCTGGGCCATCACGCAAACGTTGGCCGGCCCGACCGCGGCGGGGAAATGGACCGGGATGCAGAACTGCCTGGGCAACCCGGCAGGCATCGCGGCGCCGATCGCGTGGGGGCGCGGAAGCCAGACGAAATAGAGGTCTGCTATACTCGGTAGGCAATCACTGAAGTTCGAAGAACCGGCGCGCAGTGGCGCGCTATCCCCTTTGGAGCAACTATGGCAGGACGCGGAAGGGCGAGTTTCCAGAAGAGACAGAAAGAACAGCTCCGGCGGGAGCGGCGGGAGCTGAAGGCCGTGCGGAAGCAGGAGCGCAAGGCGACTAAGGGAACGGAGCCGGAGATCGCGGAGCCAGAGCTCGTGGAGCCGTTCCCGGAACCGGAACCGGAGCCCGGCACGGATTGAAGACCTGTAGCGCCGGCTGCAAGAAGACCCCATGTTGAGCGAGAAGTTGAGGGAGTTGGGCGTGGTCGGGGCGGGGGGCGCGGGGTTCCCGACGTACGTCAAGGCGAAGTCGCGGGTGGAGTTCGTGCTGGCGAACGGGGCGGAGTGCGAGCCGCTGATCCACAAGGACGTCGAGCTGATGAAGAACTTCCCGGCGCAGGTGGTCGCGGGAATGCACCTGATGATGAAGGCGACCGGGGCGCAGAAAGGGAAGTTCGGGATCAAGGCGAAAAACGCGGCGGCGATCGAGGCGATTCAGGGGCAGGTGAAGTCGAAGCCCATCGAACTGGTGCTGCTGGGGGACTTCTACCCGTCGGGGGACGAATACGAGCTGGTGTACAGCGCGACGGGGCGGCTGATCCCGCCGGGCGGGATTCCGTTGCAAGTGGGCTCGGTCGTGAATAACGTCGAGACGCTGTACAACGTGGAGGCGGCGAGCAAGGGCCTTCCGGTGACGGAGAAATTCCTGTCGGTGGTGGGGGCGGTGCGGGAGCCGAAATCGTTGTGGGCGCCGATCGGGACCAGCTTCGGTGAATTGATCGAGGCGGCGGGCGGGGCGACAGTGGCGGAGTTCGCCGTGTTTGTCAGCGGAATCCTGATGGGGACGCTGGCGCCGGGCCTGGACGAGGTGGTGACCAAGACGACGGCGGGGCTGATCGTGCTGCCGCGCGACCACTACCTGCTAACGCGGAAGGGGCGGGCGGAGCAGGACATGAACCGGATCGGGAAATCGGCCTGCGACCAGTGCAGCTATTGCACGGAATTCTGCCCGCGGTACCTGCTGGGTTACGAGGTGATGCCGCACAAGGTGATGCGGAGCCTGGGATTCACGCTGACGGGAGCGGACAACTGGAACCAGTGGGCGCAGTTGTGCTGCTCGTGCGGGCTGTGCACCCTGTATGCGTGCCCGGAAGACCTGTTCCCGAGGGAGGTGTGCGACCAGGCGAAGGACGACCTGAGGGCGGCGGGGATCAAGTTCACGCAGAAGAAGCCGCCGGTGGTGCACCCCATGAAGGAGGCGCGCCGGGTTCCGTTGAGCATGTTGCGCAAACGGCTGAAGGTGGAGGAATACGAGGGCGAGGCGCCGTTCCGCAACGTGGCGATTGCGCCGGTGCGGGTGCGGATCAAGTTGTCGCAGCACGCGGGCCAGCCGGCGCGGCCGGTGGTGGCGCGGGGCGATAAGGTGGAGAAAGGCGCGGCCATCGGGCGGGTGGAAGCGGTGGAGTTGGGCGCGAATATCCACGCCAGCATCGCGGGGACGGTCGAGGCGGTGACCGATTCCTTCGTCGAGATTGTAAGGTAGGGATTCGTGGCCAAGAACTCGATTGGGTTGATCGAACTGGGCAGCGTGGCGGCGGGTTTCCAGGTCTGCGACGCGATGCTGAAGGCCGCCGAGGTGGAGCTGATCCTGTCGCGCTCGATCTGCTCGGGCAAGTACATGGTGATGGTGAGAGGGGACGTGGGGGCGGTGGAATCGAGCGTCGAGGTGGGAGTGCGAGCGGGCGGGTTCGGCGTGATCGACAGCTTCGTGATTCCGAACGTGCATGAATCGGTGTTCCCGGCGATGAGCGGGACCACAAAGATCGAGGCGCTGGAAGCGCTGGGGGTGATCGAATCGTTTTCGGTGGCCTCGCTGATCGAGGGGGCGGACGCGGCGGTGAAGGCGGCCAACGTGCGGCTGATCGAGATACGGCTGGCCATGGCGCTGGGGGGCAAGGCCTTCGTGACGCTGACGGGGAAGGTGGCGGCGGTGGAGGCGGCGGTGGCGGCGGGGGCCGCGGTGGTGGCCGAGAAGGGGCTGCTGGTCAATAAGGTAGTGATTGCGTCGCCGAGGCCGGAATTGCTCAACGAGATGATTTAAGACGCAGGCGAAACCACCTGCGCGACGGGATTGCGGTATTATCGGTTCGAAATGATGCTGCTTACCGTCGCAGTTGTCCTGCTTTTCTCCCAGCAAACAGAACAATTCAGCGTTGTCGAGGGAAAGTCCTGGATGGCGCAACGAACCAGCCTGTCAGTGGCGCCCGGGTGATTCTGGCGCGCTTCGATCGGCCGGGGTTGGGTGTTGGTGGGAATCTTCTTGACACCCAGCCGGCACCCGGCGAGCAGGATCCGCAGGCGAATCGGCTCGCCGTTCTTACCGGCGACGACGGAGGATTCCGCTTCCGCATCGAGGGTCCGGCGCAGTCTGTCCTGTTCGCGAACGCCGCGGGCTACGTGAAACCGGTGCTGCATATCGGGCTGGACAACATGTATGAGGTGGCCGCGGGGGCGTCTGCGCGCAAACTGCCTCACGGAAGACGCCCCGGTCCTGGCCTGTGCTTCGGGAACCGCGGCCTTGCTATCGCGTGTTGCGGTTGGCCGCTTCGGCGGCGAGCTTCAGTTCTCGGTTGACTTGATCCAGCAGATCCTTGGCCTTCTGAGCGTGGCCCTGCATGTCCCACTCGTTAGCCCTCTGCGCCTCAAGAATTTTCTCCCAGGCTTGCTGGCACAAGCGCTGTGCGGCCGCGAGATTCGGATGGTGGGCAGGAGAGACGTTCCGGACGGGACGTTGAGCCGTGGCAACCGCTCCGATGAGGAGCAAGGCTCCAAAAACAGCAGCGCGAATTCGGGTTCTCATCATGGCGAGTATTCTACAATCCGGCCCGAGGTTAACGCAACCCGACGGCCGCGGGGCCCGGAACGGAGTGGCGGAAGTGTGGTTAAATGGGCGTGTTGGAGGTTTTGCATGAAGACTCGGAACAAGCGGGTGCGGTTGCTGGCGTTGGCAATACTGCTGGCTGCCGGGGCGGCGCTGGCGGCAGACGATTTCAAGGACATCGAAGGGCGGGTGTCGGAGTTCACGCTGAAGAACGGCATGAAGTTCCTGGTGCTGGAACGGCACACGGCACCGGTGGCGTCGTTCTTCACGTACGCGGACGTGGGGTCGGTGCAGGAGGTCAAGGGCATAACGGGCCTGGCGCACATCTTCGAGCACATGGCGTTCAAGGGGACGCGGACCATCGGGACGAAGGACTACGCCAAGGAGCGGCCGGCGCTGGAGCAGGTGGACAAGGCCTTTGCGGCACTGCAAATGGAGCGGCAGAAGGACGGGAAAGCGGACCCGCAAAAGGTGAAGGAACTCGAGGCGGCCTTCAAGAACGCGCAGGAGGCGGCCGGGAAGTTCGTCGAGAAGAACGAGTTCGGGGAAGCGATCGAGCGGGCGGGCGGCCGCGGGCTGAACGCGACGACGGCGTGGGACGCGACGCGGTACTTCTTCAGCCTGCCGTCGAACGAGATGGAGCTGTGGTTCTACCTGGAGTCGGAGCGGTTCCGGGACCCGGTGCTGCGCGAGTTCTTCAAAGAGAAGGACGTGGTGATGGAAGAGCGGCGAATGCGGACCGACAACCAGCCCATCGGCAAGCTGCTGGAAGAGTTCCTGCACGCGGCCTACCTCGCGCACCAGTACGGCGTGCCGGTGGTGGGCTACATGAGCGACCTCCAGAACATCACGCGGCCGGATGCCGAGGCGTTCTTCAAGAAGTACTACGGGCCGAACGACCTGACCTGCGTGGTGGTGGGGGACGTGATTCCCAAACCGGTGCAAGAGATGGCGGAGAGGTACTTCGGGCGAATTTCGGGCGGGCCCAAGCCGCCGCCGCTGCGCACGGTGGAGCCGCCGCAGAACGCGGAGCGGCGGGTGACGCTGGAACTGCAATCGCAGCGGATCCTGCTGACCGGCTATCACAAGCCGGACATCAACAGTCCGGACAACGCGGTGTACGACGCGATCAGCAGCCTGATGAGCCAGGGGCGGTCGTCGCGGCTGCATCGGTCGCTGGTGCGGGACAAGAAGATCGCGGTGGCGGCGGCGGGGATTCCAGGGCTGCCGGGACTGAAATATCCAGGGCTGTTCATCTTCCTCGCGGTGCCGGCGCAGGGGCACACCAACGCCGAGTCGGAGAAGGCGATCGAGGAAGAGATCGAGCGGCTGAAGAAGGAGCCGGTGACCAAAGAGGAGTTGGACGGCGTGAAGCGGCGGGCGCGTGCGGGCCTGATCCGCGGGCTGGGTGATAACTCGAGCCTGGCCATGCAACTGGCAAACTGGCAGGTGCTGACGGGGGACTGGCGGAACCTGTTCCGTCAGCTCGACAAGATCAATGCGGTGACGCCGGAAGACATCATGCGGGTATCGAAAGCGGTGTTCATCAAGAGCAACCGGACGGTGGGAACCATCGAGCCGCTGGAGACGGCGAAGGCCCAGTAGGGGCGGAGGTGACTTATGAGACAGCGACTAAGCGTGATGGCGGTGGTGGTGGCGCTGGCGGCGTTGGCCCAGGAGGCGCCCAAGCCACCGGCGGCGAAACCGGCGGCGGTGAAGCCCGGGGTGGCGACGAGTTATAAGGCGCTGAAGTATCCTGCGTTGAACCAGATCAAAGTGCCGGAGCCGACTCGGTTCGAGCTAGCCAATGGGATGGTGGTGTACCTGGTGGAGGACCACGAGCTGCCGACGATCAGCGTGTCCGCAATGGTGCGGACGGGCGACCGTTGGGAGCCGGTGGGGAAGGCCGGATTGGCGTCGATTACGGGGGCGGTGATGCGCACAGGCGGCACGGCGACTCGGAAAGGCGACCAACTGGACGAGGAACTGGACCGGCTGGGCGCCTCGGTGGAGACGGGGATTGGCGAGGATTCGGGGAACGCGACGGTGTCCGTGCTGAAGGAAGATATCGACACCGGGCTGAGCATCCTGGCCGACGTTCTCCAGCACCCGGCGTTTCCGCCAGAAAAGATCGACCTGGCGAAGATCCAGGTGCGGGAGGGAATCGCGCGGCGGAACGACGATCCGGGCTCGATTGCGTCGCGGGAGTTCGAGCGGGTGCTGTACGGGAAGAACAGCGCGTACGGGCACATCCCGGAGTACGCCACGATCGACTCGATCACGCAGGCGGACCTGATCGTGTTCCACAAGAAGTTCTTCCAGCCGGAGAACATCATCCTGGGGGCGTGGGGGGATTTCAAGGCGGAGGAGATGCGGGCGAAGATCGAGAAGGCGCTGGGCGGGTGGGCGCGGGGCGGGCAGGCGAAACCGCCGGTTCCCGAGCTGGAGCCCGGAGCGCGGAAACGGGCGGGGGTTTACGCGATCAACAAGGACGACGTGAACCAGTCGACGGTGTACATGGGGTTCATCGGGGGCAGGCGGAACGACCCGGATTACTACGCGCTGAGCGTGGCCAACGTGGTTCTGGGGGGCGGTTTCTCTTCGCGGCTGGTGAACCACGTGCGGAGCGATCAGGGTCTGGCGTACGCGGTGGGGTCGAGCTGGAACGCCGGGTGGGACCGGCCGGGGATCTTCATGGCGGAGGGCGGGACGAAGTCGGAGACGACGGTGAAGATCGTCCACTCGATCCGGAACGAAATCCAGAAGATGTCGGAGGCCGTGAGCGACGACGAGCTGGCGAAAGCGAAGGACCAGATCCTGAAGGGGTTTGCGTTCGATTTCGACTCGACCGGGAAGATCGTGCGGCGGCTGATGACCTACGACTACTTCGGATATCCGCGCGACTACCTGCAACAGTACCAGGCCAACATCCAGAAGGTGACCCAGGCGGACGTACTGCGGGTGGCCAAGCAGTACCTGAAGACCGACGAGCTGGCGATCCTGGTGCTGGGCAAGGAGAAGGATTTCGACCAGCCGCTGGCGACGCTGGGCCAGGTGACGCCGATCGACATCACGATCCCCAAGCCGAAGCAGGAAGCGCTGCCGGGGGCGACGCCGGAGTCGATCGCGAAAGGCAAGGCGCTGCTGGCGGCGACGCGGGAGGCGACGGGCGGCGCGGCGGTTCTGAAGGTGAAAGACTACACGGTGGTGGGCAGCTTTGTTTTGTCGATGCCGCAGGGCGAGATCTCGTTGAAGATGGAGGACACGCAGAACCTGAGTGGGAAGATGCTGAACAAGCTGGTGACGCCGATGGGGGAGATCGTGCAGGGATACGACGGCAAGGTGTTCTGGGCGAAGACGCCGCAAGGCGTGCGGGAGATGCCGGCCTCGCAAAAAGGCGAGGTGGACGGTTCGCTTTTCCGTGACACGTTCTCACTGTTGCAGAACTTCGAGAACAGCGCGCTGACGGTGCAGGCGCTTGAGGCGGCCGAGGTGGATGGCAAGGCCGTGGAAGGGATTGCGGTGAGCGACCCGGCGCGAAAGCTGGTGGTAAAGCTCTACGTGGATGCGAAAACGAAGCTGCTGGTGAAGAAGGTGTACACGGGGGTGCTGATGGGGCCACCGGCCGAGACCGAGGAGATCTACTCGGACTACCGCGAGGTGGAGGGAATGAAGGTGCCGTTCAAGGTGGTATTCAACCAGGGCGGCAAGAAGCGGGCCGAGCAGACGACGACGGAGATGAAGATCAACCCGGGCGTGGCGGAGGAGGCGTACAAGAAGCCATAGGGAGAGGGTGACGGCTGACCGTTGGCAAGCTGAAGCAGGTCCTACGTGCGGCTGCATGCAGCCGATTGTGGTGGGGGACATGCTTGTGTTCCGACACCTACTGAGGGTCGCGTAATTGAGTGACGCAATGCTCACGACGTGGCGCGGGCTTCAGCCTGCCGAGTCGGCACCCGCACCGACTCATGAGGTGCGCAGCAAGGCCGGCACAAGCGCCAAGATGAGTCTCGGCGCGGCAGGCAGGAGTGCCCACGCCACGTCGGAACTTGTCACTATATTCTGCGAGCCTCAGTAGAACGCCCGGTCAACCTGCGAGACCGCCACTGTGACTCCTGGGACCGGTTCAGTGTCTACCTCACAGGTTGACGGTGTCCGACCAGCGGAGCAGAAAGCCGCGTGGCCTCCCCCCCCGCGCCCCACATGCTATAACAAGTCTTCCCCCATGCCCCTTCTCCGCCGGTGCGAATGGCCCCTCATCGTCTACTTCCTCTACACCGCCGCGCTCTCGCTCGTTCTGCACCTCCGCCCGCCCATTCCGGCCATCACCATCGGCCTCAACCTCGTCGTCATCGCCGGGTTCTTGCTGCTGGCCCGCGCGCACTCCCTCCGCGACCGCCACTTCCTCGGCGTCTTCCGCGACTGGTATCCCGTTCCCCTCATGCTCCTCGCCTATCGCGAAATGGGCTGGTTCGCCGACCCTCGCCACACCGTCTGGCTCGAGCGCTCCTGGGAAGCCTGGGACAAGGTCCTCCTCAACCACTGGGGACTCCGCGCCGCCATCGAGTTCCTCGGCCCCCTGCTCCCCTCGCTGCTCGAACTCTCCTACGCCCTGGTCTACACCATCCCCTCGTTCGCCCTCGCCATGCTCTATGTTTACCGCCGCCGCGAGCGCGTCCCCGACTTCCTCCTCCAATTCCTGCTCGGCATCCTCATCGCCTACACCCTGTTCCCCTGCTTCCCCTCGGAACCCCCGCGCACGGCTTTTCCCCTCCAGGACCTTCCCAGCTTCCTCACTCCGTTCCGCCGCCTGAATCTCTGGCTGCTCTCCGGCTACGGCATCCACACCAGCGTCTTTCCGAGCGCACACGTCTCGGGCGCGTTCTCGGGCGCCTTCGCCATGCTCCGGCTGATGCGCGAGCACCGCTGGGTGGGTTGGTTCTTGTTGGGACTCGCCGCCTCGATCGCCTTGGCCACCGTCTACGGCCGCTATCATTACGCGGCGGACGCCGTGGCGGGATTCGCCGTGAGCCTTCTGGCGTCAGCTCTTAGCCGGCGGATCCGAGGCGGTCCTGCTTCTCGTTCACCTGTAGCGGCGGCGTCAGGTTAGCGCTGACGGAGGGGGAGGCGGATGAGGAGCCAGGCGAGGCTGGCGAAGCCGAGAAGGGAGAGCCAGCCGCCCCAGGCGGGGAAGAAGCGGAACTGATCCGCGCCGGTGAGGAAGCGGGCCAGCGGGGGGACGTCGCGGACGGCGAGGACGGCGAGCAGGATGCCGATGAGGGCTTCGCCGGCGATGAGTCCGGCGGCGAGCAGCGTACCTTTTTCCTCGGCGGCGGGGCGATCCTTGGCGAGCGAGTCGGTGACCCAGCGCATGAGACCGCCGACAAAGATGGCGGTGTCGGTCCTGAAGGGGAGGTAGAGGCCGACGGCGATCAGCATGAGCGAACGGGCGCCGCAGAGGATGAGGGCGATGCCGAAGGCGGCGCCGATGCCGATCAGCCCCCAAGCCTGCTGGCCGCCGACGATCCCGGTGGCGAGCTGAGCCATGAGACCGGCTTGCGGGGCCGGTAGGGCTGGGCTACCAATGCCGTAGGCCTTGTGGAGGACGATGATGGGCCACATGAGGAAGAAAGAGAGCAGGGTGACGGCAAGGATCTCGACCACCTGCATCTTCCAGGGAGTTCCGCCGAGGAGGTGGCCGGCCTTGAGGTCCTGAATCAGGGAGCCCGAGACGCAACAGGCGCAGCAAACCACAGCCGCGACACCGAGGACCGCGGCAACGCCGGCGGGGCCTTTGACGCCAATGGCCAGCATGACCAGAGCGGCGATGACCAGAGCGGCGAGCGTCAAGCCGGAGACCGGCTGATTGGAACTGCCCACCAGGCCCACCAGGTAGCCACCCACGGCGGAGAGCAGAAAGCCGGTCAGGGTCATGACCAGAGCGGCGATTATTGCGGAGCCCCAGCCGTGGGTGAAGTAGAAGTAGATGGCGGTGATGGGAACCAGCAGGGCCAGAATACCGATGAGGATCCAACGCGCGGGGATATCCCGCTCGGAGGGAGCCAGAGGAGTGCTGTCCCGGGCGGCGGCAGAGGCGGCGAAGGCGCCGCGGAACGAGCGGAGGATGGAGTCGCGCATGGAGAACAGCGTGTAGCAGGCTCCGACCAGCATCATGCCGACAGCGACGGGGCGGACGATGGTCAACCAGACCGAGTTGGAGATGACGTCCCAGGGGGCGTCGGCGGCGAAGTGGAGGCGGCCGGGCAGGTCGGGATCGAAGAAGAGCAGGAGGGGAACCAGGAGCCACCAGGCCATCAGGCCGCCGGCGGCGGTGATGGCAGAGAGGCGGGGACCGATGATGTAGCCGATGCCGACCAGGGCGGGGGAGAGGGCGGGCGTGGCCCAGGGGACGCCACCGCCGTAGGTGACGTCGGCGAGGGGCTTGCTGTCGAGATCGACATGGTGCACCACGGCGCGCGAGAAGCGGAGGAAGCCGCTGGAGGAATCGCGGAAGACTTGCAGGCCGCTCCTGTCGGTGAGGAATTGGAGGAGGCCGCCAAAGCCCATGGCGCCGAACAGGTAGCGCGGAGCGTCGCTGGCGCGGTCGCCGGCCTTGACGATCTCGGCGCTGGCGACGCTTTCGGGCCAAGGGAGATCGGATTCGACGCACAGGGGACGGCGGAGCAGGATGATGAAGAACACGCCGATGAGCCCGCCGGCCAGGAGGATGAAGGCGGCCTGCCAATAGTGGCTGGCGAGGTCGGTCCAAAGGCGCTTGCCGCCGATGTCGACGAGGATGAAGGCGGGGATGGTGAAGACGGCACCGGCAACCAGGGCTTCTCCGACCGAGGCGGCGGTGCGGGTGATGTTCTGTTCGAGAACGCCGCCACGGAAGCGGGGGATGCGGAAGACCGCGACGGCGATGACGGCGGCCGGGATGGTTGCGGCCACGGTCTGGCCAGCCTTCATCCCGATGTAGGCGTTGGCGGCGCCGAAGACGAAGGCCAGGAAGAGGCCGAGAGCGACGGCCTTGAGGGTCATCTCGGGTTGCGATGGGACGGGCGCGGACATCAACATCGACTGTAGCAGAGGGGGCGGAGGGCGGGCGAGTGCGCTGCCGAAGATTGGGTGGGCGTGTTAGACTTCGGTTTCACGCATGATTCGACTGTTCCGAGTGCCGGCTCCGGCCAGCACGCTCGTACTGCTGCTGTCGGAAGGCGTGCTGCTGACGTTCTGCTACGCTCTGGCGGGATACCTGATCCTGGAGGTGGATCCGTCGACGTACCTGCTGTACGACGGCGGGCTGGCGCGCATCCTGGTGGTGGTGGTGGCCATCCTGCTTGGGCTTCACCTGCTGGATCTATACTCCGAGATCCGAACGCTCTCCCGCGTGGGGCTGGTGCTGGAGATCATGCAGGCGATCGGTTTCGCTTGCATTGTAGAGGCGCTGCTGGCCTACGTGAACCCGAACTGGCGCCTGCCGGCGCACATCACGGTGTGGGGCAGCGCACTGGCGCTGGTCACGCTGTCGGCCTGGCGCATCATCTACGGGCAGGTGTTTCTGCAAGCGTTCGCCGAGGAGCGAATCCTGTTCCTGGGGATCAACCCGGTGGTAGAGGCGGTCTCCGAGCACATCGCCAAGCACCCGGAATTGGGTTACAGGAACCTGGGGTACGTGGATGACGACAGCGAGCCGGGCAGTATGTTCCATGGCGCGGAAGTGCTAGGGCCGCTGAAGAGCTTCCGCGAAATCGTGGCGGAGGCCAAGCCGGACCGCATCGTGGTGGGCATGACCGAGCGCCGGGCCCGCATGCCGGTGCAAGAGCTGCTGGACCTGCGGTTCGCGGGCACCCCGATTGAAGACGCGGGGACGGTTTATGAGGAGGCCTGCGGGCGGATATGCACCAAGGAACTGCGGCCGGCGCAGCTCATCTTCTCGGGAGAGATGGGGCCGAGGCGGGGCTGGGTAGCGCTGCAATGGTTCTATTCGGCCGCGCTGGCCTTTGTGAGCGCTGTGTTGATGCTGCCGGTGATGGGGCTGGCCGTCCTGGCGGTGAAGCTGTCCTCGCGGGGCCCGGTGCTGTTTCGGCAGGCCCGCGTGGGGCGGAATGGCAGGGTGTTCACGTTGTATAAGTTCCGTTCCATGTACACCAATGCGGAGGCCGAGACGGGCGCCGTGTGGGCCAGCAAGGACGACCCGCGGGTGACCCCGGTGGGCCGCTGGCTGCGCCTGCTGCGGATCGATGAGATGCCCCAACTGTGGAACGTGCTGCGCGGGGAAATGTCGATCGTGGGGCCGCGGCCGGAACGGCCGGAGTTCGTCAAGGTGCTGGCGGAGAAGATTCCGTACTACCGCCAGCGGCACTGCGTCAAGCCGGGCATCACCGGGTGGGCACAAGTCAGCCACAAGTACGGCGATTCGGTCGAGGATACGATCGCCAAGCTGGAGTACGACCTGTACTACATCAAGCACATCTCGCCGACGCTGGACGCTTACATTCTGTTCCAGACCTTGAAAACGGTGCTGACGTCTCGCGGGGCACAGTAGCACTCCTCGCGCGCGATGCCCCGTTTGCGGGGACAGGCGCGCCCTTCACGCCATCGGGCAGAGTGTCAGCCGGATGGCGTCGTGGTTCTGTCGAGCTCGCGCATCAGCCAGGCGCGGGCCAGTCTCCAATCCCGCATCACGCTCTGCGGCGAGATTTTGAGAACTTCGGCGGTCTCCTCCACGCTCAGCCCGCCGAAGAAACGCAACTCGACGACGCGGCCTTTGCGCGGGTCCAGGTGGGACAAGGCGGTGAGGGCGTCGTCCAGAGCCAATAGCTCGGCGTCGCGTGCGGGAGCGATGACAGCGGCTTCGTGCAGGGAAACCTTGGCGCCGCCCGCTCCCCGCTTGGCTGCGCCGCGCGCACGGGCGGCATCCACCAGAATCCGCCGCATCATCTGCGCCGAGACGGCGAAGAAGTGGGCCCGGTCCTGCCAGCGCACGCCGCCCACATCCACCAGGCGCAGAAAGGCCTCGTTCACCAGCGCGGTGGTCTGAAGCGTGTGGCCGGGGCGCTCCCCCCGCATGTAGTGCCGCGCCAGGCGGTGTAGCTCCTGGTAGACCAGTGGGGCCAGCCGGTCGAACGCTTCCCGGTCCCCGCCCGCCCAGGCCCGCAGCAGGCGCGTGATTTCGCTGGTTGCCTCTTCTGGCATCCGGTCTCCCCGACAGGCGCGATTATACCCCAGCCGCGAAAACTTTGATCTCCCTTCGAATTGGGTCGCTTAAAATGTCACCAGGACTCGAGCCGTTGGGTCACGAAGAAATGTAACCCAAGTGGGCGCGGGGCATGACACCTTCGAGGAGTGGACATGCACGCGCAGAAGCAGTACT
>Ga0187878_1000626_pt1 | contig 38764 bp, 37 predicted proteins | sample June2016WEW_17_1_FD_132979 | JGI IMG/M metagenome (GOLD analysis project Ga0187878, IMG submission 132979) | Peatland microbial communities from SPRUCE experiment site at the Marcell Experimental Forest, Minnesota, USA - June2016WEW_17_150 | ecosystem: Environmental > Terrestrial > Soil >... | reverse complement strand
TTACTTCGAAGATCTTTCTGATCTCTTCTGGGATGGTTATTCGTCCTCCAGCAATTACCTCTGCAAAGAAGGGTATCTCTTCCTCGTGCAGTTCCACAGGCATCCGTTCGTGCACCGCCGCTAGTTCGCATTTGAGCGAGTATTAACGTTTCGGATCTATCATTCGACCGTGATCACAACGATCAGAGTGTCGCCTGAAGGGGTCTCAAAGCATCGCTGATAAGTTTAGGTGCCATCATCGATACGTATATAACAATATGCACATTTTGGAATATTGGCGAACGGTATGTTGACACCGGCAGAGAAGCAAGTGCTTAGACGACAATCAGAAATCTGCAAAACTCTTGCGAATCCAAAGCGCCTGGAGATTCTGCACGCACTGCGGGACGGCGAGAAGAGCGTGACCGAGCTGTGCATCGCGACAGGACTCAGGCAGGCGACTGTCTCGCAACACTTAGCCATCATGCGTCACCGGAAGATCGTGATAGAGAGACGCGCGGGAAACACTGTCCTATACAAGATCGTGGACAAGCGCATCAACAAGGCCTGCGACATCATGCAAGAAGTCCTGATCCATCAAGCAAGCGAAGATTCGAAACTAGTTCAGTTGGTGTCTGCATCAAACCGCTCGTAGGAGATGAAAAAGACATGTCAAGTTTGAAGGAAGGAGAGAAACGGAATAAGATGGTAATCGTTTGCTCGAAAGGCAGCTTGGACATGGCGTATCCGCCTCTGATGCTTGCCACAACGGGTGCAGCCATGGGCATGGAAGTGCATCTATACTTCACGTTCTGGGGCGTCAACATGATATCAAAGAAGACCATTGACTCGTTGAAGATCTCACCCGTTGGAAATCCGGGAATCCCAATGCCAAACATCCTGGGAATGCTTCCAGGAATGACCGGCATGCTGACATCAATGATGCAGAAGAAGATGGACAAAATCAAGATGCCCAGCATAAGGGAAATGATCAAGACAGCAAAGGAATCAGGCGTCAAGTTCCATGCATGCTCGCCCACGCTGGACATGATGGGCCTCAAACGAGAAGACCTCATTCCGGAAGTAGACGACATAATCGGCGCGGCAACATACCTCGAGCTAGCCTCTGAGGACGCAATCACCCTATTCATCTAGGGAGGCAAGACAGTCGTGGCGAGCACTCAATCTGGCGTGAAGCCAACGACGATTGTGGACTCACGTGGAACTATGTGTCCAGGCCCTATCACGGACCTCTTCCGCGCGTATCGCAATTCTAACATTGGAGATGTCATCGAACTCCAGGCAACCGATCCTGCCGCGAAAAGCGATACGGAAGCTTGGACGAAGCGAAGCGGAAATGAAATCATCGCGGTCATCGACGAGAAGGACTACATTCGCATTCAGATCCGTGTAGTGAAGAAGGGCAAGTAGTCGAGCAGACTCAGAATGCAAGAATCCACAGTGAACATTATAGTGGTAGGTGGCGGTTCAGGCGGGACGCTGTCCGCCAACCTACTCGCCAAACAACTCAGAGCTCAGATCCAAACCGGCGAAGTCAAAGTGCACTTGGTGCTAGGATCTCGACAACACATTTTCCAACCCGGGTACCTACATGTTGCTTTCGCCGGCCAGGATCCCACGGAGATCGTCCGCGAAGAACGTTCCCTAGTGAGCGAGAACGTACGGCTGATTGAGGAACCGGCTGAAAGAATCGATCTGAAGAGCCAAGTAGTGACCCTAACATCGGGGAGGACGCTTCACTACGATTACGTGATCATCGCTACTGGCAGTGTTCCCAATCCAAAAGCAATTCCAGGACTCGGCGAAGCCGCACTGAACTTCCACACGAGCCCAGAAGAGTCGAGAAGAATCTGGGATGTCATCCAGAAATTCGAAGGGGGACATGTGGTGGTTGGAATCGCAGGCGTTCCCCACAAATGCCCGCCATCCCCGAACGAGGCTGCCTTCCTGTTAGATGACTATTTCAGAAAGCGCGGAATCCGGGACAAGGTGAAGATGACTTTTCTCACGCCATACCCGCGTCCGTACCCAGCTGAACCGATGTCGAAGGTTGTCGAGCCACTTTTCAAGGAACGTGGGATCGAAGTTGTCACGTTCTTCAACGTGGAGTCAGTGGACGCTACCAAGAAAGAGATGTGCTCGCTCGAAGGTGAATCGCAATCGTATGATCTCCTCATCATGGTTCCACCGCATCGAGGCGCAGATGTTGTCCTTAAGTCTGGAATAGGGGATGCCGACGGATGGATCCCTGCAGACAAGAACACGATGAGGATCACTGGCTACGAGAATGCATATGCAATCGGGGACGCCACAGGCATACCTGTCTCAAAGACGGGGGTTACTGCGCATCTTGAAGCGATCACTGCATCGGACAATATCGTTTCAGCAATCCGGCACGGAAGACAGCTCTACAAGTACAATGGGCGGATAAACTGTCCGTTCGAGATGGGCTCCGGCAAAGCTGCCTTTGTAATCGGATCGTACGACATGCCCGTCAAGGAGATACAACCCTCCCGAATACGCTACATGATGAAGATGGCTTTCGCTAGGTTTTACTGGCGAACATTATCGGGAAGTCTCGATTGGCTATTCGGGCTGTACTTCGGGAAGACTCAGACGGTCGAAGGAGCCTGAGGAGTTCTTGGGGCCTCCCGTCTGAGAGAGCGAGATCTATAGTATCTCTTAGGTAGCTTGCTGAGTGCATCTTCTGCAGCCACCAACGTCTTTTCGATATCCTCTGCCGTATGCACGGCTGAGACCATGAACCTCTCTGTCCCATCTGGGTGGAAGTATATGCCTCTCTCAAGCATGTCCTCGCGGAAGTCCTTGAATTTCTCATAGTCGCACTGTAGGCTCTGCCTGTAGGTACTGATCTTCTTGAGCCTCGTGAAGTACAGTTGGAACATTGGGCCGACACCTTGGACTACTGCGTCGTGACCGGTCTTGTCGCATGCTTGTTGGAGGCCATCCATTAGTTTCTTCGTTGTCGAGTTCATACGCGAGAAAGCTTCGCCATCATTCTTCGACAGGACATCTAGCGTGGCCTTGCACACGGCTAGGCTCAGTGGATTCGAATTGTAGGTTCCGCCGTAACCAATCTTGCCAGGGCCTATCATTCCCATCACGTCTCTTCGGCCAGTGACGGCAGCTATTGGCACGCCGTTTCCGAGGGCTTTGGCAAAGCAGGCGAGGTCTGCTGTGACTCCGTAGTATTCCTGAGCGCCCCCTTTCGCGATACGGAAACCTGTGAGTATCTCATCGAAGATCAGCAGAACGTCTAGCTTCTGCGTCAGCTCTCGAACGCCTTTAAGGTATCCTTCGGCGGGCGGGATCACGCCAGAGCTTCCGACAACGGGTTCCATGATCACTGCAGCAATATCGCTTGCGTGCTTCTTCAATGTCCTCTCAAGCGCAGATAAGTTGTTCCAAGGCGCGACGATCACCGTGTGCGCGATATCCTCCGGAATGCCTGGGTAGAAGGCGAGCTTCGCCGGTGCAGACTCAAGCCCGGCAACAGTTAACGGGGATTCCACGCTGAATAGGACGTAGTCGTGGTGGCCGTGATAGTGTCCTTCGAATTTCAGGATCTTGTCGCGTCCAGTAAACGCGCGGGCAATTCGCACGGCCTCCATTGTCGCTTCTGTGCCGGTGTTGCTGAAACTGACCATCTCAGCCCCCGGAACCATGCTCGCAATTTTCTTCGCGACTTCGACTTCGAGTTCGGTTGTTGTTCCGAACATCGTTCCTCTCTGGATCTGTTCTCTAATGGCGTCGACGACGATCGGGTGACAGTGTCCCAGGATGAGGGGTCCATACGCTAGTAGGTAGTCGACGTATTCGTTCCCGTCGACATCCCAGACTCTCGAGCCTTTGCCCCGTTCGAAAATCACTGGGAACGGTTCGTGTGCATGAATTCTGACGTTTGATGAGGCGCCTGCCGGGAGGATCTTCTTTGCCTCTTCGTAGATGGCCTCCGACCTGCGGAGCTCGATGAGAGGCTGCGGTTCAACTTCCACGCGTTTGGTGAGTTGCGCCTCTGACTCAGTCTTCTCAGTCTTCGGATGAGCCTCCTGTGAAGTGACTCCGCTGTCGATCGAAGCGGTCACTTCTCTCTGCAGATTCTTCTCTTCTGTGAAAAGGCTCAAACTTGTCACACATCCCTGATCGGATAAATTGTGCGTTTTCTGCACTATTAAATCTTTCAGCGCACTATTTATGCGCTTTACGTAGAATAGTTCACCGAAAAAGGCACAGTATGTCCCCTGCAGCGAAATCCCGGCTTAAACAGCGCGCGTAAAACACCCGCCGTTCAGACAGGAAGCGCGGCTGGGGACTCCATCACCCCATTTTGGGCCTCTCCCCGCCCAATCCGCGCAATTGCACCCGATCCCACTCCTTACGGCCATATTCAGGGCGTGCGGTACCCCTCCTCTACGGGAGGGGTGGGGGTAATATCTAGACACACATCCTCGTGACTTGCGTCTGGTCGGACCCTCTAGATTTACAACAACGAACACTTGAGCCAGCTCGCCTCTCGGGAAGTGCTTGTGAGCTGGAGGCTCTATTCCAGCGTCGCCTCGAATCGAATCGCTCTAGGTCCCTTCTCAATGGTTCATGTAATCGGGGTGGCTGCGCTCTCGGCGGAGTCTTGATCTCAGACGGCAAGGCATTCACGACACGGCCCCTTTCTGACCCATCAGTCGTGCCGGACAGCGAGCAGGTGACGGGCGAGTCATTCTGGAGGGCTCGGTATGGTCATGGCGTTACAACGTGGCCTAGCGGTCATCAGGGCTTGATTGATTTTGGCATCGATAGATCTGGTTCAGAAGGACCAAGAATGTCTCCGTTGTGATTCAGCTGATACTCATGATGCCCGGCTATGTTCCGATGTTTTATGCCTGCGGATATGTTCGACAGATCAACGTGCAATAGTCAGGCGGCGAGGGCACCGGTGAGATAGGTTAGGTCTCTGAGTACTTCTCTAGAGCTGCCGCGCGACATCTTGAGGCCAAATAGTGCTGATGATGCTACATGGTCGTGTGTATGATACCGTGTACGTGTTTGTGTTATCCAAGCACAGTTCTGTCCCAAAGGCTAATGCTCGTTGGCAGGGGCATTTGATACTTCTTGCCCGGTCACGGAAACGGACCCGACAAGGCATTCGTGACAGAGCTCGCCCAGCGATGAGTGGGCGGAATATCCAGAGATAGATTATTGTTTGATTGATCACTCTTTCAAGAAGAAGAGATAGACCGCAAGGGGCAATAGGATTGGCAATAGTCATCAGATTCGAGCCTGAGGGACGGGTTGTAAAAGCTAACCCCGGCGAGAATCTGCGTCTTCTTGCCAATACTTCTGGAGTTTTCATTCGTTCGGACTGCAATGGTGAGGGAACTTGTGGAAAGTGTCGCGTTGTTGCCGCAGAAAATGGTGAGAGCTTGGGGGGACTCACTTCTTCGGAGCAGGAATTGCTTACGGAGAGGGAGGTTCGGGAAGGGTACAGGCTCGCCTGTCAAATTCACGTCAAGGGGAACCTGGTCATCAGGATTCCCGAGGAGACTGGGCTTAGAATAAGGCAAGTTCAGTCAACCGGCTTGGAGAGGAAGATGCCCCTCAACCCGAGCATAAAGAAGACACATGTCCATATTCCTCAACCGACATTATCTGACGTCCTCCCGGATTCCGAACGCCTAATGCAAGCGCTACGGCATGGTGAACAGCATTCGGATCTTCGGATTGACCCTGACCTGTTGCCCGCTCTTCCTAGGCTTCTTAGAGAATTTGAATGGGACATCACTGCACTTCTCCCAACTCCTGGTCAAATCTGTGCGCTAGAACGAGGAGACACAACTTCGAGAATGTACGGCTATGCGGTTGATATCGGAACCTCAAAGTTGGTAGGAGTTCTGATCGATCTCGTGACCGGCGAGACCCTCAACACGTTATTCGTTGAGAACCCACAGCTCGTCTACGGCGAGGACATAATGTCCCGCATGTCCTTTGCGATGAAGGCGCACGAGAACTCTCTCAAACTCAGATCAAGCGTGCTCTCCGCGATCAACCAGCTGCTGGAACGATCATGCGCAATGGCTCAGATCACACCAAGCCAGGTCTATGAACTCGTCATCGTTGGAAATACGGCGATGCACCACTTCTTCCTCGGCATAGAATCGCGGTATCTTGCCCTATCGCCGTATGTCCCTGCGCTAAAGGAAGCGATTGATCTCCATGCGAAAAATGTGGGAATACTCGCTCATCCTCATGCCAATGTTCACGTGCTCCCATTGATAGCAGGTTACGTCGGTGCAGATGCAGTTGCAGACGTGCTCGCATCAGGTATACGAGAAACCGATGAGCTCTCTCTTCTGCTCGATATCGGTACGAATACCGAACTCTTCGTTGGGAATAGGCGCGATATCGTGTCTTGTTCCTGTGCGTCCGGCCCCGCGTTCGAAGGCGCTCATATCAGACAAGGAATGAAAGCCGTGCATGGTGCAATAGAGCGAGTCAGGATTGAGCCAGCGAGTCTGAATGTTGAGTATGAGACGGTGGGTACAGACAAGCCCGTCGGGATCTGTGGATCCGGGATACTGGACACAGTCGCGGAGCTATTGAAATCTCGTGTGATTGACTCCAAAGGTCGATTTCGGAAGGTTGACAACAAGCGCCTGATCGAGGTCACAGGTGATCGAGCGTTCGTCTTGGCCTGGGGGAACGAGACATCCACGGGCAATCCCGTCGCGATCACCCAGAGGGACATAGGCGAGGTCCAGCTTGCGAAAGCCGCGATTCATGCGGGCTGCGCGATTCTTATGGGCCGCGTCAGAGTGAAGGCGTCCGACTTAGAACGTGTCTATGTTGCAGGTAGTTTCGGGAACTATGTGAACCCAACGAGCGCGAAGCTTCTGGGATTGATCCCTGAGGTTCCGACGGAGATCATCAAGTTTGTGGGCAACACGGCCATAGCAGGCGCCAAGATGTGTTTAATCTCGGCCGAGGCAAGAGCGCAGGCGAAGAGGATCGGTGAAGAAGTCAGGTACGTTGAGCTCGGAGCTGATGCTGGGTTCTCAAGGGAGTTCGCGGCTTCGATGTACCTACCACATCAGGACCCATCACTCTATGCTGAGACCTCTGCGCTGCTTGGTTTGAAGTGAGCAGCGGACTTTTCGTTACCTTCGGTAACATTTATATTCGAGCCGTTACTAATGGTAACACTCGATATCCCATGAGGCTCGCCTTCGACACGACCAACCCGTCCGAGATAAAACCGGGGGATATCATGAACTACGGCGCGTTTCGAAGGAAGTTCAGAAACAACGAAAACGAATCCGAGCTCCGACTGGCCCAGAGATTCCACGCGGCAAGGATACTATTCGAGAGAGGAAATGACCACGTCTACATACAAGTTCCCCTCAGGACAGAAGAAAAACCGCCGAGATTGTCATTAAAGATTACCGCGGACGTTTGTGGTGTCGCCAGCGACGATCTGACAGTGGTATTCTGCGAAACATCTCCGTCCAGTGACGAGCTTCTTGAGAAGCTCAGACTGGTCGAAGAAGCAAGCAACGCACGAGCGCTCATCATGTATCCATTCTCAGCTGGCTTGCCGCGAATCAAAGCCGAACACAAGAAGCTGGATGTGGCGCGCGTGCCTTGGCTCGACGAACATATGGATAACGCGTTCCGAGAGGTCATCGAAATGGTGGAGCTATTTGCAAACCAGACAAGAGTCAGAATGCTTACACCGCTCTTGGAGAAAGGATTCAAAAAGAGAGACTACCGACGAGTGATAAACCCGAAATTGCTCTACGAGAACCTCGCTAGCCTACTTGAAAGCGGGATCATCAACGAGTCGGACGACGAAAGCTACAGGCTCACACAGTTTGGATCAGATCTTCTCGGCGAATACCTGGCGTTCTTGGAGCGTGTGAGGCGAGTCATCGAAAGGGAAACCGATGAATCTAGAGGAGGTGAAACATAGACATGTCAGATTGGGAAGATGACTTACCGGAATGGCCTTTCTCAAGACGAAGACGAGGTGCATCCTCGTTCTTCATCCCTGACAAATGGTTCGAGCAATTCGACGAGATGTTCGAGCGTATGTTAAAGGAAATGACAAGAGACCTACCGAAGGATGCAATGACAGAGCGGAAGCTGCCGGATGGCAGCACTGTCCGACAGTACGGTCCATACATATACGGCTACTCCATGACCATGGGACCCGACGGCAAGCCAGTCGTCCGAGAGTTCGGGAACGTGAAGCCATCGCGCAGGCGAGGCATGTTCGGGCTTCCTGAAGCGAAGCTCGAACCAAGCGACACCCGCGAACCGCTAGTCGACGTCGTGGAGGACGCGGAGAACGTTAAGGTAGTCGGTGAGCTGCCGGGAGTAGAAAAGAAAGATATCCAAATGAAATGTGCCGAAGACCTACTAACAATTTCAGTTAACACTCCATCACGAAAGTACCACAAGGAGGTCCAACTGCCAACTGCAGTGGATCCTGACACATCCAAGGCCACATACAACAACGGCGTGCTTGAAGTGACACTGCGAAAGACAAAGCCCCGACCACGCGGCAAGGAAATCAGAATAGAATAGATACAAGGGACAAGCGGGAGCGCTCGATGTCTCCCGCTCCCAAGTTTTTTCCCGTAAGACTAGACCGCTTCTGAAAGCGTACCCTAGATCCAAGAGAGGAGTACTAAAGCAAGTGTGCTTTAGCAGGCTCTTACGAATCCTAGGCCCAGTTCTTTCAACTTTGCCTCGGTCGGATTACCTGTTCTCTTGTCCCAGCCCCTAAGGTCGTAATAGTTGTCCAACATATCCTCTAGTTGTTCAATGGTCAGACGCTGTCCCTTGGATGGGCCGTCAGGCAACGGGTCTTCTGTGAATCTAGGTGGAAGATAGTCGTCGTTTCTTGTTAGGCCTTCTCTTGCGTTGAAGCATCTGCAGAGGTTATTCATGCGTTCGCCTGCAAGCAACAAATCTTCAACCCTCAAATCCCATCCTGTAATAGCGTTTAATGCCTCGGTGTTGAAGCTGGGTTTGACATAATTGAATCCAACCCAGCCTGGCGACGTACACAGGAGCAAAGAGTTCGTTACGGCAACCCAATCTTGTGACCGTTTGATAATGTCAACCTTGGTTCTTGTCGTGTCATGTCTATCGACTGGGTTCGATATTCCAATTTCAGGCGAAGCGTTCGGACCCTCTATGTCTGTGTCGTGGAACGATTGCATATGACATCCTCCTCTGATAGACGTGGCGTACGACAATCCCATGCCTTTCTTGGCTCTGGGCTCGTGCATTGGAATTTCCATGCCTTTGACTTCTACCGCATACCTCTCCGATCCTCTACCAAGATTCTTCGCTGCTCTCCTGACACCTTCAGCGAGGATATTTCCCACGCCGTTACGTGTGGCGATTTTCTCGATTAGCTTCAGCACTGCACCGGCATTACCCCATGTTGCCTCGATGCCATCCATCTCAGCCTTCGAAAGGATTCCACGATCATAGCATTCCATCGCCCACGCAATTACTACACCCGTGGAAATCGTGTCCAGCCCGTAAGCATTGCACAGCTGATTTGCTTTTGAAATCGCTTTGAGGTCGCCTATCAGGAGAAGAGAACCAAATGCTGCATCATTTTCGTATTCGGGGCCGCCGTACTTTGGGTCGACAGGGGCGTAGGGTCCGTCCGATACTTCGACTTCTCTTTTGCAGCTCACAGCACACTGCGAACACGTATTTCTACTCTTGAGAATAGTCTGGGTCATGGTTTCTCCGCTAATTGCCTCGTACTGGTCGAAGGTGCCTTGTTGGAAGTTCTTGGTCGGAAGCATCCCTAAGGCTTGTAGGGGTCCCACGAAACCGACTTGGCCGTGCTTTTTGAAATTGAGAATATTAGGATTAGTCACGGTTTCGGAAGATGCTTTTCTGATCATCTCCACAAGTCTCTGAGGTTCGGCGATTTGCACTCTCTCAGTTCCCCGAACCGCGATAGCTTTCAGTTTCTTTGACCCCATAACCGCTCCGAGCCCTGCCCTCCCAGCGGCTCGATGGGCTGTATGCATTATCGAAGCGAACTTGACCAGTCTCTCTCCCGCCGGCCCGATGTTTGCGACGGCCGGGTTGTCTTCCTTTCGTTGCGTTATGCCAAGGTCGCGCGCAATCTCAAGTTCGGTCTCAAGTGTCATTTTTCCCCAGAGGTGCGCTGCATTTCTGATGTCTACTTCATCATTGAATATGTTGATGCAAACGGGATCTCCAGAAGCACCCTCAACTACTAGTGCGTCATATCCTGCCTTTCTCAATTGTACGGCAAAAGTCCCGCCACAAGTTGATTCACCCCAAATTCCCGTTAGAGGTGATTTGGCTGCAACCAACCAACGAGAGTTCAAAGGAAAGCCGGTCGCCGCCAAAGGGCCCGCAGCATACACGATCTTGTTTTCGGGTCCCAATGGATCAATTCCAGGTTCAAGCTCGCTGAACAAGATCTTGGCGGCGATTCCCCTCCCTCCGAGATACTTCTTCGCATCGGTCTCTGAAAGGGTGTCTTTGGAGATTGCGCGTTTCGACAAGTTCACTCTGAGGATCTTTCCCATGTAACCATACATGCTAGTTGCTCACAAGTCGCTCCTACAGCTCCTACGCATAAAAACGCATCACCAATTCCCGATTGCTCAAATCCATCCGTGTATGGCCAATCATCGCAACGGCCCCTAGATGGAACCACTGAGCTAGATGGAACCACTGAGCTAGACATACCCACAGAGACAGCCCGAACGACTACAGCACAAACTATTCGAGTATCACGCGGTTACTCGAAAGCCAACGCTGCGTCGGGCCGTGCCTCCACAGGAGAGAAATAGCGTATGTCCGATCTGAAGATTGCAGTGGATCTTGACGGAGTCCTTGCTGAGGCGATGATTGTCTGGTGTGATTTGTACAACAAGCGCTATGGTGGGGCTCTCACGCTCGAAGACATCCGCGGCTGGGATGTCTGGAAGATCGTCAATATCCCGCGGGACCGGTTCTTCAGACTGCTCGATGATGCCTGGCTGGATTGGGAGAAGATGCCTCCCACCGAGCGGGATGTTGGAAAAAAGGTCGGGCTTCTTCGCGAGGTCGGAACCGTCGATATTGTCACAGGCAGAAGTGTCCGAACGGTCAGCCAGGCGAAGGAATGGTTGAAGGCGCATGGAGTTCCGTATGATCGTTTCGTTAGAACCGAATCCAACCTGGCAAAGATCAATCTGAACTACGATGTTTTCGTTGATGATTCTCCGGAGCTAATGGAACTAATCGCTTCAAGATCGACAGCTCTTGGCATACTCTACACGCGACCGTGGAACCGTGACACGCAAATGCCTACCGTTGTACGTAGAGTCACCAGATGGGCTGAGGTTCCCCCAATAGTCCGTTCCGCAAGCACGAGACCACATGCAGGCCTCTGATTCAAAATGGCGGCAATGCCACAGAAAGTGATTCTCTCCTGGAGCGGTGGCAAGGATAGCGCGATGGCTTTCATGGAACTTTCATGCGACGCGCGCTACAGGATCGCATCATTGCTGACAACTATCACTTCGGGATATGAGCGCATCAGCATGCACGGGGTTCGTGTCTCATTACTCGAACAGCAGGCTAATTCGCTCGGCGTCCCACTGGTCAAGGTCACAATTCCCGAAGGATCGAGCAACGAACAGTACGAGTCGGCGATGCGGAGTGTTCTGACACGAGTTGAGGCGGACGGAGTGAAAGCTGTCGCATTTGGAGACCTCTTCCTAGAGGACATTCGACGATATCGTGAGGAGAAGTTATCTCAAGTAGGCATGAAGGCCGTATTCCCCATCTGGAAGAGGGACACGCGTGAGATGGCCAATGGCTTTCTCAAGGCTGGATTCAAAGCGATTCTCGTGTGCGTAGATTCCAAGTTTCTGGATTGCTCGTTTGTCGGACGAACGTTTGACGAGTCGCTGCTGGCAGACTTGCCCTCCGGCGTTGACCCATGCGGAGAAAACGGGGAGTTTCACACATTCGTTCATGCTGGGCCTATCTTCAATCATCCGGTCCTAGTCAGGTCTGGAGAGGTGGTGCTGCGCGAGAATCGCTTCTGGTACTGTGACCTACTCGAGAGATGAGTCGCACACAACTTCAACTGAGCAATTGCCGGCAGCGCTGTGAGTCTTGGTGTCGGATTAGCAAGTTGTCTGACTCGGCTAATCAGGGTCGGTCCGATGGCGGCCATCAGAAGCGCTGTGGTGAGTTCGTGAACGAATCCGAAAGGATAGACCACGGCATAGCCAGTAAGGAACGGTGCATATAGCCCGAGTATGGCGATCCACCAGCTGTATCCGAAAGTCAATGGTCCTAGAATCAAGGATGTAGCTACATCATAGATCACAGTCAAGAAAAAGCCGCCGACGACAAGCTCGGTCCTCCTTATGTTGGTCCGCCTATTCCAGAGAAGTCCAGCAAGGAACCCGATGAGTCCCATGCACACGGAGTTGATGAATGTCCAGTACCCGGCTCCGAAATAGATGTCGCTGATGAACATCGTCATCGCACCCACAAGGAATCCAGTCGGTGGTCCCCCTATGATGCCTGCAGTCAAGCAGAGAAAAGCAACCGGTTTCACGTTTGGAGGTCCGCCCGCGAGGACAATTCTAGCGGCGACATTGAGCCCCGTCAGAGACGCCATGAGAGTCAGGCCCCTAGTCACTGACCTGCCAGAATTGAGATTCAATGGGGGTTACGCGACCACTCGGAAGGCATAAAAGGAATGTAGGCTAATTAACCTAGTCCCACCGAGGCGGAAACATGAAGAAGTCGCTTTCACACGCGTCGTGCTGTCTGATCATGGCGAGCCTCGCGATAGCCATTGTTGGCATTGCCTCGGTTCATGCAGTGGTGGTCGGACAAGAGGCGACGGTAACTGTCAACATTGGCATAAACTATGGAACTGGACCAGTCGACTGGCGGAATAACACAATGGTTCCTTCCGGTGAGAGCTTATTGAATGCGACCATGCGTGTTGCAGCAGTGGAGTTCACCACTTTTTCCGGCATGGGCGCGTTCGTCACGGGCATAAATGGGAGAAATCAGAATCCTTCAGCCAACTTGTACTGGCTGTTCTGGGTCTACAATACCCAGTCCCAGCAGTACGAGTCACCTCCAGTCGGTGCGAGCTCCTATCTGCTTACCTCGGATCAGACAGTTCAGTGGTACCTTTCCAGTGGCACTCTAGGACCGAACACCTCCGTCTCGCTCAACGCTCGACTGGACAAATCAACGGACCCTCCAACGGCGGTGATCTCCGGCTCAATTCACCCGACGCCCGCGGCTCCGGTGAATGTGACCCTTGAGTACAGTCAAAATCAGGGGGCCGATTACCGAGAAATCGGTCGAATCACGACTGGGGCTGATGGGACTTTCAGTTATTCTTGGAAACTTCCTGGCGGCGGGATGTTCCTGATAAGAGCCGATACTCAGGGTGTGAAGAGTCCCACAGCTTCAATAGGAGTCAGCAATGGCGTCCCAGGATTCCCTCTAGAGTCGTTGCTCATCGGAAGCGCACTGGGCCTGCTCTTCTTGATCTCACGACGTAGGAAAGGGTCCCTCTCGGACAATTGACAGCGTGTGGCCCGAGACACGCCAGCCTAGGAGTAAATGAAAGTTACGACTAGGCCCTTGTGCTGTTCGATAGGTTTCTCATTCTCGTTTGCGTTCTTTGAGGCGTTCTTCCTCCGAGACGCTGCCTCTTTCATGATATCCGCGAGCCTCCCAGTAGCCATCCTCGTAATTCTGTATGAACTCAACCTTCGTGAGCCACTTGGCACTTTTCCAAACGTACAGGTGAGGAATGAAGGGTCGAGCGGGAAACCCCTGCTCAACTGGTATAGGTTCGCCATTCATCTTGAAAGCAATCATGGAATCCTCAGCCATAGCGTCCTCGAGCGGAACTGGGGTCGTGTATCCGTCCACACAATGGAACATCACCCACTTCGCCTCAGATCTAACCTTGGCGAGTCTTGCGAGTTCACGAAACCGTACACCTTCCCAAGCAACGTCCTTGATCGACCACCGCGTCACGCAATGGAAATCTCTCGTCAGCTTCACTTGAGGCAGACGCTGAAGTTCTTCGAAAGATAGGTTGAGCTCGTTCTCGACAAGGCCGCTGACCGACAGGCGCCAGGTCTCAAGTTTGATTCTTGGCACTCCAAGCGCTGAGTAGATTGCGAAGCGCTTTGCATAGAATTGGCCTGGAGCCATCGGGACCTGAGCTACCATAGCTCCCTTCGACCTTGGGCGAGCGAGTGGAAAGGCGAGAGAGCGTGTCAGAAAGGCGTTTCGGCTCACGACTTCCACCCTCGTCTCCGCGTAATTCCTGAACGCTTAAGTTTTCACTCTGGAAGCTCAATACAGTAGGACCTGACCGGAGTCACTCGATATGAAGGCCATTCCTCAGCTGATCGTAGAAGGCGACGTTCTGCCCGAATCATGGGAGAAGAGCCTCCTCCTGCTTCGTGAGCGAGGCCTCAAGTCACGCAAAGAGTCATACACGAACAAGAGTGGCGTCGACGAAATCTTAGAAGCGTCCATGAAGATAATCGTGAACGATCCGTTGAAGGAGCCAAGAATACACGTCGGCTGCGAAGGCCTGATGAGTCTCACAGACTACGTCGACGAAGTACTCTACGGAATCAAGGATTCTTGGATCGGACGAGGTTGGGACTACACTTACCACCAGCGCCTATTCGAGTACGAGCAGGGAGGGCAGAAGACCGATCAGATCACTCAAATCATCCAGAAACTCAAGCCCACATCTTTCTCCAACAGGGCTCAAGCTGTCACATGGATGCCTTGGAGGGACTACGAGGTTGCCGGTCCACCATGCCTTCAGCGGATCTGGTGCAAGACAGTCGACGATGAATGGCTTGAGATGCACACCAGCTGGCGAAGCAGAGACGCATACAACGCCGCATTCATGAACATGTACGCTCTGACATTGCTCCAGAGAATGATCGCGGACAAGATCGGAGTCAAAGTGGGAAGATACGTTGATGACAGCGACAGCTACCACGTCTACGACAGGAATTTCAAGAGCCTTGAACGCTTTGCGTCAGCTGTAGAAGCCTCAAAGAAGAGCGGCAGGCCGAGTTGGATGCCAAGCAGCTCGTTGAAGATCTTCGCAAAGAAGTGACTTGTCTCAACTATCTCCGTTGAGAGTTCGGGCTGCCTGAGTTGCGATGTCGTTCCCGATCCAAAGGGATAGGTGACTGCATGTCATCACAGCAACCATGTCCATGGTCAACTGTTCATCTTTGATCAATGGCTTCTAGGAAACTTCCTTCATCAATTCCGGTGATCTCCAATGTCTTGGTCCTGGAAGCGAGACCTGCGACTATTCGTATCTGTGAACTCGGCTTTCTCAATTTCCGAGAAAACCACTTGACGATCTCTCGGTTTGCTTTTCCTTTTACTGGAGGGGCGTCAACTCGCATCAGTAGGCTTCCATCGACCTCCAATTGAAGCCTAGTCTCTTTGGCATTCGGCACAACGTGTACGACGATTCGGATACCGTTCTCGGTCCTCATAATTGACTGCTTCAAGTCATCCATTCTTCTTTCCTCGGTCTGTTGTTCTGTTGGCTCCTATTCAGGGACACGCGTTGGCTTTCTCAAGCCTTTGCACTCGAATCCTAGCTTGAAGCAGCTGCCCGTCCATTTTCTCTTTTCCTCTCTCTACCCCGAAATGTGCTAGAGCGATGCGACGTTCGCCTCAGACAACGAACCATCTCATGCATCGCACAATCAACTTTTCTACGAAGTGAGATTCTTCACAGCTTCCAATGCAACCAGCAATGATCTCTGCTCAGCCAAGGTCTTGATCTTCTCTGACTCTGCGAAGGACGCTCCTGGTAGGGTGCCTACGATTGCGGATACCATGCCAAAGCATGCATTGTTCCTTCGAGCTGAGACGGCTATAGCTGAGAGTTCCATTTCTGTGGAGCGACAATTGTGTGCATGACAGAGTTCAAGGAATACGTCATCGCTGAGTTCTGCATAGAGGGAATCCTTCGTTATGTTTCCGCCTCTGTGATAGGCATCTGTTGCGAGTCTTCGCCCAGCCTCATCCAAAGCTTCCACCACTTCCTGACTACACTCCACTCTTGGGTGCCCCTCTAGGGTAATCGTGAAGTCCGGGCCGAGCTCTACCCAGCGCTTTCGGAATTCCTCGACAGCTCCTGGATTCCAGAAATCCAAGCGGGAGAGAGACTGGATCACCGCGCCGGTTGCACCGATTGAGTGTGTCGCGTTGACAATATCGCCTACTTCAATCGCAAGCTTCCCGTTGCAGTTGATGCCTCCTGCTGTACCGACGCGGATAACGATCTTGCAAGGCAAGTCAATTACGGATTTGCCCACTCGATAGCTTGTGCTCGTCAGCTCGTCTGACAGCACCTCATTCATGATAATCTGGGTCGCGGGAGCGCCCATCTGCGTTTCTACAACTAGAACAGGAACTGTTGATGAGACGAGGCCGATCGCCATGGCTACACGGCCAAACTCGGGAACCGATGGCAAGTGCTTCCGTGAGGCAGGTTGATTGGATAGTCGAGCGGCTGCTTCGGGGAGAAGAACCGGTTTCTTCAATCTCCGCGCGATGCTGTATACGCGTCTCCGGTCTCCCACAGCTAGAACAAAAGGCGGTGCACGGCCTTCGTTCTCTTTGAGGTAGGGAATGCGTTTCCAAATCTTACGTTGGTGGATGATGTACGACATGACTGAGTGACGGCCTAAGAAATGGGATGGACTGGAGTGCTCTTCGCGCAACTGTGACGCCTAGCATTCAATTCGGTCTTGGAGTTGAAATGGATAACGGGCGGACGAGCTTTCACTGTTCCATCCGGAGCAAGTCGTGCCTTATATCGACGCGGAATGTCCAAATGGTTTGGTTTGGGGAGACACCTAGCCATGCCCACTGTGCGATACTTGACATCTGACGATTATGACGCCATCATTCACCTGTACAAACAGGCTGGGCTGCAGAGTGTGCGCTTACGAGGACGTGATAGTCATGATGCATTCGCTGCACAACTGGCCGCTGGGCAGAGAGTCATCGGTCTCGAAGATGCAGGCCAACTAGTCGGCGCTATCTTGGTTACACATGATACGCGCAAAGGCTGGATCAATAGATTGGCCGTCCATCCGGATCATCGCCGCAAGGGATACGCCGTGCACCTGATTGCCCTCGCAGAACAAGAACTCCGTGCGATGGGTCTCCGGATCTTCGCAGTTCTCGTCGAGGCTGACAATATTGCTTCGCAGGAATTGTTTGCTCGAGAAGGATACAAGACGAATGACGCAGTGTACATGAGCAAGCGGGACAGCGATGATGTCTAGTGGCTCGCCCGCACCTTAATCCGCGCGATTGCTTCCGAAGTTCTCTGTGCCTGAGCGGATGGAGTTTGCAGATTCCACTAGCTGGCTCTTCGTTGCATCATCGAGCGGCAACTCGATTATTCTTTCGACACCATTCTTGCCCAGAATTACCGGCAGGCCTATTGCAAGATTCTTCAATCCATACTCTCCGTTTGGGACGACCGAGGCGGCCATTACTCGATTTCTACCGCGCAGGACTGCTTCAGCCATCAAAGCGATGACCGCAGCTGGCGCATAGACTGTTCCACCTTTCAGGCTGATCACGTCCGAACCACTGGTTCTCGTTCTCTCGACTATGCGTTGAATCGTTTTCTCATCCAGGAGTCTCCTCACGGGTATACCGGCAATAGTTGTGTAGTCGACCAGCGGTATCATGCGGTCGCCATGCTCCCCTACGACTAAGGCTCTGATGTCCTCTCGTGAAACGCCAAGCTCGAGTGCGAGGTAAGATCGGTACCTCAGCGTGTCAAGGATCCCTCCCATCCCGAAGATCCTGTTCCGTTCGAACCCTGACTTCAGATAGGCCAAGTATGTCATGCAATCGACCGGGTTTGTGACCATCAGGATCTTGCAACCAGGCGCGTACCTGACGACCTCGCCCATCAGAGCAGTCACGATGCTTGTGTTTCGCTCAAGTAGCTCAGGCCTAGACATCCCCGGCTTGCGCGGAACTCCCGCAGCGATGATCACTAGGTCCGATCCTTCGATATCTGAGATCTTCGTCGTGCCGTTGATCTTCCCATCAAACTCTATTGCCGGAGACGACTGTATGAGGTCGAGCGCCTCTCCTGCAGCAAGCCCATCTTGAACATCAATTAAGGTGACATCTGCGATTCGCATACGTAGAATGTTGAAGGCGCTGACGCTGCCAACCCTTCCCGCTCCGATTATAGAAATCATTTGGAGGCCACCTCGATTGAGAATGTACGCACTTATTTCACCGCAAGACACCAGCTTAAAAAGGAGGCCAAATTGCCAGGCCCCTGCCTCTAATCAGCCTCGCCAATAGACCGCTATGGGCAAAGCTGGATACTTCGCAGAATGCAATCGAAACGAACTACTTGAGAAGACGCACGCGGAGTTTGAGACAGAACTAATCAGGCGTCCATCGTGTCCCGCAAGAGTCGGGAGTCGAAGGGTGAGCCTATAACTCTGTGACTATGGTTTGGGATTGTTCTCTAACGAAGCTCAGCAGGTAATTGGGACCACCTATTCCTTTCCCGGTAGCCCCGCTGCTCTTCCAGCCCACGAAGGTTTGAGCTCCTGGCCATGCTCCTGTTGTCGCTCCGCCGCGCCTGTTAGCATACGCTACTCCGAACTCGATCTTGCTCATGAATTCCTGGATCTCTCGCGGGTCTTCGGCGAAGATGCCTGCAGTGAGGCCATAGTCAGTATCGTTCGCTTTCCTCAGCGCCTCATCTAGAGATTTGAACTCATCAACTAAGATCATCGGCACGAACAGTTCCTCTCTGAAGAGCCGATGGTCGCTTGGAAGATCCGTGATTATGGTAGGCTCCACATAGTAGCCCCTGTGGCGGTCTCCGTTGTTGAGGACATGGCCGCCATATACGATCGTGGCTCCACTACGCTTCGCGTCCTCGACTGCTTTGGTGTATCTCTCAATTGCAGCTAGGTTGATGAGAGGCCCAAGGAATGTGTCCTTTCGTCGGGGATCACCCGCAACGAGTTCCTTCACTCTCGTGGTGAGCATTGTTAGGAGCTGGGATCTCACCTTGTCTTGAACATAGACTCTCGAGGTTGCGCTGCACTTCTGGCCATCGTAGCCGAAGGATGCTCGGATGATTCCCTCCACTGCCTTCTTGAGATCTGCGCTTGCTGTCACAATCGTCGGGTTCTTGCTACCCATTTCTAATACTATCGGTTTCGCGTAGGGTTGATTGTCTAGGAACTTGCGACGGAGTCTCAGCCCGACATCGCGTGAGCCAGTGAACGCGATTCCTGCGACATCAGGATTGGCTGTGAACTCTTCCTCGAACTCGGGGCCTGGGCCTGTAACGAAATTCACCACTCCTTTGGGCACGCCCGCGTCGCGATAGATCTTGTAGAGCATCAATCCAGTGAGAGGCGCCTCGCTTGTGGGTTTGAGAACGACGGTGTTCCCTGTGATCAGAGCCCCAAGGGCCATGCCGTTGGCGAGCATGAACGGAAAATTGAACGGCGAGATAACCACCCACACACCATAGGGCTTGGAGACCATCCTGCAATCCTCGCCGGGGGCACCCGGGCCAAGCTTCCTCGCGTAACCGTTATTCTCCTCCACTATGTTCGCGTAGTATCGTATCGCATCTACAGCCTCGGAGGCTTCAGCCGACGCCTCTAGCCTCGTCTTGCCGACCTCGTACGTTATCGCGGCAGCAATCTCGAATTTCCTCTGATCCATCAGATCCGCCGCTCGACGCATAATTTCGACACGTTCTTGCCACTGCATGGCGCTCCACACTTCGAGGGATCTCTTCGCAGCCTCGATTGCGAGTCTAGCATGTCTTCTCGTACCCTTCTGGAAATGCCCAACAACTAGCGAGGTATCGATGGGACTTCTATGCTCGAATTCCCCATCCTCGGACTGAACCTCTGCCCCATCAATATACATCGGGTAGTACCCGTCCAGATCATGTCGAAGACGCTCAAGCGCGGCCTCGTATTCTGCACCTACTCCCTCATCTGTCGAGAGGGTGACGTACGTAACTTTAGAAGTCATCAGAAACGCCTTACCAAGCAAGGTAGGAACTCGATGGCTGGGATTTTAGGCTGAGTTCTTTGACAAAGCAATCCTCGGTCGGTCTTTCATGTCAAGTCGACAAGAATCCACACGGTCATGCCTCACATTTGGCAACAAGGGCCGCCTAGGCGATCTGCAAATGCTCCTCCGAATGGTTTCGACACGCCTTGTCCTGCGTGAGGATGATCCATGAATACCAACCAGACGCTGCATGCTGCCTCTCGAAAGGAATGGCGACGTTGGCTGTCAAATCACTCGAGAGCATAGATGGCATCTGGCTCGTTTTTCACAAGAAGTCGAGCGGAAAACCAACAATCAACTACGATGAGGCCGTAGAGGAAGCTATTTGCTTTGGTTGGATCGATGTGCAAATCAAGCGGATAGATGACCGCATGTACATGCGACGCTTCGCACGGCGCGGTCAGAGAAGCAATTGGTCAGACAGCAACAAGCGTCGAGCTTTGAGAATGCTACGTGAAGGAAAGATGACTGAAGCCGGCAGATCCCTGCTGCCATTTGACATTCTGCGTGACAAGAAAAGAAGAGCGGAGATCTGAGTTTCCGTTTGCTGAGCTCTCATTGATAGTAGCCAGGTGGTAGTTCTAGTCTTTCGGCGACCTTGCGTGCTATTGATGCGTCGAATATCAGTTCTATGAGCTTGAGGCCGAGGTCTATCGAAGACGAAACCCCAGCAGCGGTGACCACGTTACCGTCTACGTGCACTCTCCCTATGGCAGGCTGAGCGTATCCCTGAAGCTCCTTCACGTGCCATTGATGGGTCAACGCTTTTTTCCCGTCTAATATGCCTGCTGCGCCCAATAGTAGAGATCCTGTACAGACCGAATAGATCACGTGGTTCTTTGCGAATTCGCGCAGTTTCTCTAGGAAACCGTTGTCCTTCATGAGAGGCCTGATGCCGCCCCCGCCTGGAATTATCAATACATCATAGGGGGTGAAATCAGATGAGACCTTTTCCGGCAAGACCGTCAGTCCGTTTGTGCATTTGATCGGCGATTCAGCGGCAAGCACGTCAATCTTCAGAGGTCCATTAAGCTTCAGAATCCCCTCTTTCAGCATCGTGTTAATGCTACCAAGGGTCTCGTAGACTCCCACAAAATCGAGTTCTTCAACATTCGGGAAAATGAACACGGAAATCGATCTAACTTTCTTGAAGTCAACCATATCTTAGGTTCACGGCTCCTAGGTTTTTTCCTCAGGATGAGTTCAGTTCGACCGGCAGCGGGAGGTGAAGAGTTCTCGTGAGCAGATTCGAGCCGCTAGAGAGAAGCGTCTTGAGTTTTAGTTTTAGGTTCTGTTGACACCTTGTGAAAGCTCTCGGTTCTGTATGCCGATGAGGACGCCGATTTGAGTCTGCGGATCAACCTTCATTGAAAGTCCGTAGACCCGGGTCGATTCATCTTGTGCTAGATACCGTGCCTCAATGTCATGTACATCGTAGGTGGACATTTCTTCATGTGATTGCATCGATGTGCCACATCGAGTGCAGAATCGGGCATGGGCGTGGTCGATCGTGGAGCATCTAGGGCACTGGATCAGATTCTTGTTGAGTAGGGTGATTCTGTCGAGCAGGCTCAACAACCGCCCTTTGCTCCCAACTTCACTGCGAGGCTGACCAGACGAGGCGAGACTGTCATGTGGTGCTTTCTGCAACTTCGAGCGGACGATCCCGCGCAGGAGGATCGCTGCCGCTCCTGTCGCAGAGAGTGCTGACAATACGAGGAGTACGCTCTGAGTAGTAAGTGGAGCCCAGTTCATGCTGAAGGCAACATGGAGTTGGATATATCAATGTTCCGCAATGGGTACATCGCTGTGTTCCATATCGGGAAGAACTGCAGCTGGGGCACGGTCTCCGAATCAGCGCTCGAAGATACTCTATTTCTCTTATCTCACGGTCGACTAGATTGAGTGGATGTGATAGTGGAAGATGCAGGAACTATCAGTCAGCGAGATAGGCAAGAGGTTGACTCAAGCGGGTAGGCTGAAGATTAGGCCGTTATGCGTCTACGGATCGCAAGAGATCCCCGAAGGAGTCACTCCGTCGACCTCGGTGAGTTCTTGCGTCGCCAGAGCCATCTTCACGCTCGCGACTCGTCAGAAGACGCCTCCGATCTATGTCACTGCTGACATGCCCGAGAGATGCTGTCCAGGCGGCCTTGCGCAGTTCGGATTCACCGAATTCGATCCCGGCATCAAGTATTTCGTGTCAACCGGATCGAAGGATTTCCGGAATGGTGCTGCCGAATTTCTGAGGGCAAGCCCAGAACTGGTCGAGGAGAATCGTAAGCTGATGGGCAAGATAACGCCTCCCGGCAAGTATCTTGTGATTCAGTCATGTTCCGATTTGGTTAGCGAGGATCGGGGAGTTAGGTCGATACTATGCTTCGGGATCGCTGAGCAGATCAGAAATCTGTGTTCGCTTGTCCAATTTAGGAGCCGCGATCCGTTCCGAGAGGTCATCATTCCTCAGGGCGCGTCCTGTGCCTCATTCGTAAGCTATGCCGCAGGAATGGTGGAGAATGCCCCAGCCCATGCAGTCTTCGTAGGCCCGTGTGACCCGACAGGAAACTCGTGGTTCCCTCCGGACCATTTGTCAATAGCACTGTCCATGAAGATGGCGAAACGCATTAGCGAGGACCTTGAGAACTCGTTCATAATCAAGAGACCAAATGTGGCCTATCCCAAGCACATGATCCAGACATGACCAGAGTCGCGCGGCTAGCACGTCTCCTGGGAATGAGGCGTCCTCCGCGTTAGCTGTTCTTCTTGGTCAACTGGGATTTCTGCTTGATTTCGTGCGCTTCCTCTCGTGTTGTTTTCGTTTCTGTCTTTTTCGCGTCCCATAGTCTGCCTTGCTCAATTTGTGGATCAAGCTACTGTCTCCCTCAATTTGTTGTTCAAGATATGTTAGCGCCTGTACTTCAGGATGCCTAACGCCGACGCGGCTTCGGCTGCACTAAACTCACTGGGGTCTTGAGGACTTCTCCACGAGACGACACGGTAGCTGCAAACTGCTCTTTCACCCCCGCCTCCGTGACGTAAGTTCCTTTGACTTTCCAAGCGCCTTTTTCGTCCGGGCCTTCAGTCTCTTCCTCAGTGCTCAGAGAAACAATTTTGCCGTGAAAAGTCCTTGTTCCGAGGAAGTACTTTCTTACTACGCTTCTTGCGTCTTCAGCGTTTCCTATTCGCATCTTCGCCCCTACTCTAAACAAGTGAATAGGTGAAGAGACAAGATATTAGAGCATCGACTGAGTTCGCAACTGGTGATGCGTTTCATCTCAATTCTGGACAGTATTCGATGCTGAAATAGGCAGTGTTATTAGTGTCGGTGGCCTTTTCACGATGCGAGTTAGCTGTACGGGCTGAAGCCAAGCGTCCTACCGTAACCATCCGTGTCGGCGTCTAAGTTTTCTCCCGAAGAACTAGCTGAACGAAACGAACGAGGTGAAACGCATGAGCTTTGAACGTTCCTTCAACAAGCCAGTTGAGGAAGGTAAGGAGTATGAGCTTGAAATCAAAGAGACTAGCCGTCGCGGTGACGGAGTAGCTCGGATCGAGGGCTTCGTAGTCTTTGTTCCGCAAACCAAACCTGGCGATAAAGTGAAGGTCAAGATTAACTCTGTTGGTCCAAGATTCGCCACAGGCGAAGTCGTCCAATAGAAACCCGGGAGGATTTCCTCCCGATTTCCCTTTTTCTCTTTTTTCCTGTTCTATTAACGTCGACTTTCTGAATAGCAACCGCTAGGTTTAGCTTGATCCAAGAAATTGCGCGTCGAGCTGCACTTATGCTGGTACTTCGAAGTAGTGGCGGGTTCCTTTCAGGTCTTCCTCGTAGTCGTACTTCTTGCCTGTCTTTCGATCAACGTAGAGGCCTGAACCGATGTGATCTATCTGCATGCCGTTGATTCGGGCTGTATCATAATCGAGAATATTGACATAGTTGCGGCCTTCCGTTGGCTTCCAATTCTGCATTGGAAGCGATTCTCCTGTCTCTAAGATTTGGAGAAAAGTCCGCGGTGAACTCGTTTCCTCATGGCCGTTGGGGCATGTGAATTTCTTCGAGTCCATAAAGTCATTAAACTTCGCGTATGTCCCCGTGAATTGAAAGTTGGTACCGCATTTTCGACAGGCACATGAAAAAACTCGATCTGACATGGGCTAGTACAGGCCCGCCGCCTTATAGGTGTCCCTATGATTCAAGAATGATCCCCTAGACTGCCGGCGATCGAGGAACCGAAAAAAAGGATCGGAGACGGTTCGCGTCACCGAATGAATTGTTTCCGTCGGCGGTCAATCTCTGCAGCTAGCAACTCCGGGGTGCGTCGCTGCGCCCAATAAATGCTCTTCAAACCATCTCACCGCCCCAGATTACCACATTCTCCCACGTATACAGAGGACTAGGTGCGGCATATCAACCGATAGCAAGCACTATCGAATCTAAACAACCTTGAAACCCTCTTATCAGTGAACTCCGCGTTCCAGCTACTTGCGTACAAGAAGAGAATCCTAGGACCGTTCAACTGTATTAGGCGGCGGGAGCTACCTCACTTGAGGCGACCTTTCTCCCATTCAAGCTCTCGAGATAGCTTATGCACGCTTCACGGTTTCTTCCAATAGCTCTCTCGTTAGTCACCGTCTCCGCATAGTCAGAATATAGAGACACTTTGGATGCCTATGGCGCAACCGGATTCTCTGGGAACTTCGATTTCACAGTGCGAGCCCTTGGGAGCCCTGCACTGATCGGACCAAGGTACACTGACGGTTTGTGACTCTCCATGGCGGCTGCTGTGGTCTTAGCCTTCCGCCATAGTTAACGCCTCAAGCTGCACTGCCTCGATCTTTCGGTACGTTTCGCTCCAGTCCAAGTGTAACTCGCCCTTCCTAAGCAATCCCTCTTCGACCCTGATACCGAAGAGGCGTTCGTTCTCTTCTAGGTACGGTCGAATTACATCCCAATCGCGTTGGTCGAGCTTTGTGTATCTTCCCCCGTTCAGTTGGTCTTCTCCGACGAGTTGCTCAGGATCCCGCAGGTATATCGCTCCTCCCGAGGACAGGGAGAATAGATTGCCTCCGGGATAGGGCGTTGGAAGCTCCTGCATCTGGCCTTCGTGGTCGAACTCAATTCCATTCAGTATCACGAATCCACCACCATTGAGAGGGTCCCCTGCCATGAATGATTCTGCAAGGTAGTCGAGGCAGGTTCCGTTGATAACGACTCGAGGCCTTCCCACAGCATTGATGAGGGGCCTTCCGGCAGCGTTGCCGAGCACGTGCACCTCGCCCCCCTTGGCGGCATACATGAACGTCTGCCCCACATCTCCGTAGATCACCAGTTTCCCGGATTTCATGATCTGCGCTACCTGATCTTGGGCAGAGGTGTGGACGTAGATTTCAGCGCCGTCAAGCCCCGACCCCAGATAGTCGCCGGGATTCCCGAAAACGTCTATCCTGAAACCCTCAGAATTGGGGCCTAGCCCGCACCCGCAGAATCGTTGCCCACACCAGTCGAATGAGATAACGTGCTTCCAGCCTCTTCGATAGGCCGCGACTATTAATGAGGACGCGGAATTCTCTCCTTCGGCTGGGAGATCGCGGACATCCAACAACAACGTATGTTCGCTGCCAACTGGCTGGCGCAGATGTTCCATTGATGCTAAGTCAATGAGCGCCCAGCTAGGGTTCGGAATTTCAGAGATCAGAGGGAAGCCCCTGAGAATCTGAAATAGACAAGATTCGACCGAAGCCCGATTCGGGCCTTCTCGGCCGTAGGGAACTAGGTGCAGATTGTCAAGTAGCCATGTCAAGAATTCAACCGCAGCCATTCTTCCTTGCAGGCTTGTCTTCGCTTGCTTCTCCAAATCGATGCAAAGCTCAGCAATCGAACTCGACCCTTGAGCGATCATGAGCGACTTCTCCATGCCTGGCCGTTTTGAACCGAACTCGAAGACTCTTTCTACGGTTTTCTTCGAGGAACCTCTTGGAGGCGTCACAACTTGGCGACCAAACTTATCAGTGCAGACAAGTTGAGGTGCTTCGGCAGTCCGATCTACAGTGAAGATAAAGGCTCCTCCGTCGGTGTAACTGCCCCCGCGGGCATTCCAGTAAATGTCAGCCTTTGCGGCGAACCGGGAGTCTTCGGCAGCTAGGCTCCACAGGAATGCGTCTACGGCTTGGCGTTCCGACGCGATCAAACCGATCTTGGATTTGCCCTCTTGGAGAGCGAAGACCTGTGGTCTGAGCATCGAGGTATCCGTTATGCCTACGAGGTGTAGTTCGCGCCCATCAAGTTCGGATCGACCAACGATGAAGAACCATGGGCCGTCGGGAGATCCGTGAACATGCGTGGTCTGTATCTCTTTGTACACGCGTCTCTTCTCCTCCGGTAGTACATGGAAATCGCGTTCCGTCGTGGGCGCCAGAGCCTCGATGAGGTACTCCATTGGGTATCTGTAGACTCTTCTCCAAAGATCGAAGAGGTAGACGGCGACCTCCGTGTCCGTGAGGAATAGAGGGAAGATGTTTCGTTGAGCGAGGTACTCGGAAATTGAGTAGTAATTTGAGAAGTCCCCGTTGTGGATAAGAGCCTCATGCAGGCCCACAAACGGGTGCGCGCCCCCAGGATGCCAGACTCTTCCCTTCGTAGGATATCGATGGTGACCTATCCATATGTGCGCTGGAAAGTCTTCGAGCTTGTAGTATCGAATGACTTGGTCGCCGTATCCCACGATCTTGAGAACCATCATGTCCTTTCCATGCGAAAGGACGAAAGCCTTCTTCTCACCCAGTGAAGCATAGAATTTCTTGTTGAGTCTGTAGCTATTCTGAAAGATGAATTCGTCTTCGGCAAGCTCTGGTTCGTCGAGCAGATTCTTGACCATGAAATCTCTGAGAACGTCATCCTTTACTCTGCAGAAGTACCGTCGTACCTCCGGAGGCTTGACTACTAATCCGTCGATGGATCGATGATCAGGGACGGTCGGGACCGGGCTGGCCGAGTCAACTTGCAGATATGGGAAGATGAACTCATTTTCGACATCGGTCCTTATGGAGGGCTCAAGATAGGCTATTTGGACGAGGTAATCTCTCTGCAGGATCGTCTTTGAGACGCCCAAGTGGTCTGCAGAGAGTCCGAGTGCCGCTATTCCTCCGCCTTTGCCGTTCCCTCGATTTCTCATCCGGGTCAGCGCTGGCAGGAGGTGTCGTCCTGGGATCTGTTCGGAGCAGGCCGCGCCGATTACGCCGCATCCGCCTTCTGCCTCAATCTTTGGCTTGACGCTCATTTCAGAGGCCATGCTCGCTCTGGACTGGATGATTCTAATGGCTGGATCCATTACTCTCATATGTAGACCAGCAGGTCGGTTCTTCCTCTGAGCTCTCCTATCGAGCGCAGACCGAGTTCTCGCAGGATCTGCTTCCACTGCTTCGACCAAGACGAGTACAAGTTGATGATTCTCTGGGCGCCCCATTCCGGATCGATGAGGAGGCTAAGCTCGGGGTCTGTGGTGGTGATTCCTACTTGGCAGCCGCGACCCCGCTCGCAGTTGGCACAATGTGTACATCCGACGGCCACAGCTTCTGCTGTTCCTATGACGCAGCCATCCGCTCCTAGTGCGATCGCTTTGGCTACGTCGTATGCAGTTCTTATTCCGCCGCTCGCCATCAGGGTGATTTCGTCTCTCACACCCTCTGCAACCAGGTATCGATGGACCCTGGGTATTGCGTATTCGATTGGCATTGCGATGTTCTTCTTAGCGATCTCGGGTGCGGCGCCTGTTCCTCCGTATCCGCCGTCAATGTGGAGTATGTTCGCCCCGGCATAGTAGCTGCCTATCGCAACCATGTCGACATCGACCGGTGTCGACACCTTCACGGAGACTAGGCAGTTCGGGTGGATCGCGTGGATCCAGTCGACGTGCTTTTTGTGATCTTCGACTGAGTACACGCTGTGAAAAGGGAATGGTGAATAGAGGCTCGTGAATGGTATGGATTCTCTCATGTTGGCGACTTCTGAAGTTACCTTGTCAGCGAGAAGGTGGCCCCCCAAACCCGGCTTCGCTCCTTGAGCATACTTGAACTCTACAATACGAGCGGCTTGGATGGTATCCTCGCGAACACCAAACATCCCTGTCGCTACCTGAGTAATCACATGATCTTTGAACTCCAGCAGTTCCGGTGGGTAGCCTCCCTCACCAGTGCACGTGAACGTACTCAGACGCTTCGCCGCAATCGCACGCGCCAGCATGAAGTTGAGGCTGACGGAACCGAACGACATACCGGCCCCGTAAAGAGGAATTGGGATCTCGATCCTAGGACCAAAGGTTCGACGATTCAATGGGATCGAAAGATCATAGTCGGCATCTTCGGGCGACGAAGTTATCGCGGTTTTCTTGAAGTCGAGGCGATCGAACCCTCCCCCAGATTTCCCAACCCTATGTTCAAGCCTTAGAGGAGGGTCGCCTGTCATCGCCTGCTCGTACGTCGCAAGAATCAGTTGCGACGTCCATCTCTTGTTTCCAAGTCCGTTAGGTATGCCGTACTTGAGGCTTGGCAGGACTCGCATCCCATGGTGGATGCATTCCGAGTGTTTCCTTACGCGTAATTCAAGCTCTTTGGATGATATCGCTGAAGGCCTCCTTCTCCAATTCTTCTCTGAACATTGCACGGCCTAAGTCGCCCCGCAGTCTTCGGACATCGCGTATGCCCATCGCGCTCAGAATCTCAATTAGCTGATCGTGCCAAGAGCCAATTAGATTCACCAGCCGCTGTTCGCCCCACTTCTCATCGAACTTGTCCGGCGTGATCAGTCCATTCTTCGACGATCTGCATTCACCTTCGAATCGAGTTTGAAGTGCCACAAGAATCGTCGTGTCTAATGCGACCAAATCTGCGCCGCATGCAATTGCTTTGGGAACATGCTCGGCGAGCGTTATGCCCCCGCTTGCGATCAGCGTGACCTCGTCTCTAAGAGACTCTTTCACGAGTGTTCCATGTATCGATCGAATGAGATCATTCACGAACCTTGGACTGTCGCGTTCCCAAGCTCGTCCGTGGTAGTCTGCAAAGCCATGAATTATGTCGACGCCCTCTCTCGCCATTTTCGCTGCGTAGGCACCTGCACTTTCACTTAGCGGCAAACGAACTGAGATCGGCGCCTCTGGATTCAGCTCTCTGACTTTCTCCAGGAGTCGCGAATCATGGTCTGCCAGTTCGATCGCTGGGGCGTCAGCGATCATTCGAGCCTGTTCGCCTAGATCTGAAGATGAGACAAGAGGAACGATTCGCTTGTGGAAACTGCGATCTATGCTACGCTGCTGTTCGGGTGACGCGATGTGCAGAATTCCCAAGCGTTCTGCGGCAGCGGCGGCTGACTTGACGATGCTGGGGTTGTTCAGGTTCTCGGGCAGGTAGCCGAAGATTATCGGCACTGGTATCTGAATAGTCTTGCAAACACGCACCGGCTGTTTGTCGTTGAACTCTAGGAGCTTTGGTTTTCTTCCGACATCGACGAGTGTTGAGATGTATTCCCTACCATAGACCCCGTCCCTTGTTGGCCTGACGATTTCTGACATGTCGGTCCACATTGAATTCCAGCCTTCGTCCGCGAAACTGCCCCTGTATCCCATTCCCTTGATCGGGATCTTGCCTGTTGAGGCTTCGTACGAGACAGTTGCTACGGGGGAGTAGACATCAGTAGCTGGGTCTTTTGGAATCCAATACGAGTCGGGGAAATCGAAGAATCCGGGATTCCGGCTGACTCTGCACATGTCCGGGTGTTCTTGTACGCATCTCATGCAGCCTACGCATTTGTCCCTGATTGGATGGAATCCGCCGAAGTGTCCGCTGAATGTGCCATATATGCACGGTCTGCTGAGGAGGGCCTTCCGATATGCTCTATGCCTCAGCTTGAATCCATACGCGAGAACCTCGCCGACCAACCATTTGGCCAAACGAATTCTGTCGACCTCAGGGTTGAATGGGCGCGGCTGCTTTCGCCGGGGCGGGGCCGAGCATGTCTGTATCTTGAAACGCTCGTACTTGGATCTAATAGTTCTGCGAACTGATTGATGCTCCAAATTTGCTCGCCGCTGTCAGAACTGAAGGAGCCGCCAAGCTCACATCGCTCAATGCATGGCCTCCACGCGAGAGCGTTCGAACAAATATAAGCTCTCTCAGAGGCGGGAGGGTTTCGCTTTGAATCGAAAGTGGGATGAGCGCGGAATGGAACAGGTCCTTTCTGTGCACTTGAGTTCGATCCGGCGTCTATCTCCGTGTTCTCAACATGTGTAGCAATGCTCGTGAGGCAGTCAGCGCTGATGTCGATAAGCTTGCCAAGACGATCGCTGACGTTCCGATCATCATAGGAATTGCTGGTCCGCCAAAAACCGTTATGAAAGCCACAACGGCAAGGGCGCCCAATAGGATAAGCGCCACCGGCGCCTGAAGCTTTCGAGCTATCCCAAACGATTTTCGAGAACAGGCAAGCAGGAGTGTCAATGGGAGGGCCACATATACTACGCCGATAAGTGAGCTCACAAGAAGCCCTGACAGGATTGCACCGACCTCCAAGTTTGTCGGGAAGAGGTAGAATGACGCAGCTCCAAGTCTCAAGATTCCCATCAACGGATAAAGCGTGAACTTTGTGACAGTTCTTGCGCCTGAATTCTCGCGGATGAATTGTGCAACTGCTGGGCTGAAAGAGTAGTACCAAGCGTTGAAGACGATCATGAAGTTTGATCCTGCGTTCGTCCGCATGATTGATTTGTCACGGAAGTTCCGTAGAAACTGAACTTCATCAGAAAGTTCAGACCCGTATGTCGCGGTCGCGATCAAACATGGTCCTCCCCCCGTGACTTGAACTGTAAGTGCCGTGCTGCGCGTAAGCGAGCCATCCGTCCCCACGATCGCTACAGCACTAGTTCCTTGAAGTGCCCCTGACACGTGCACCGTGAGAACCGACGATGTTGTTGTGCCTACCGGTGGCGTTACTGGATTTGTTCCAAACACAAATGTCATGCCCTGTGGCGCGCCGGTGACTGTTAGGGTTACGGGCGAGAAGAACACTCCAAACGACTGAACAGTGATGGTCGAAGTGCCGGTCCCGCCAGGAGCAATTGCCAGATAGGATGGGGAAGCCGTGAGCGCGAAGTCAGCAACTCCGGCGAAAATCGTGACCTCCAGATTCACTTTGTGGGTCAATGAGCCGCCTGTTCCGTTTACCTGAAACGTGAAGGTTCCTACAGAAGCTGTAGGACTCGCTGAAATGATCAAAGTTGACGATACCCCCCTACCCGGGGGAGGGCTCACAGGCGACGGAGAGAGTGTCTTGACGACGCCACTTGGTTCCGGTCCCAACCATGAGCCTGCAAGCTGAACATCATATGTGAAGCCGTCGACGGAGGTCACTGTACATGTGCTCGTCTCGTTTGAGCCCTGAGACAACCTGAACGATAATGGGTCGCACGTGACGAGAAAGTCGGATGACAGTGAAAGTCTGGCAACTTTGTTGGTTGAAGATTCTACCATCCAGACCTCGCCTGAATTGTCGACCACTATGTTGCCAATTCCACTTCCAGCAGGCAACGTCCATTCTGCGAACTGCTCCGTGGTCGACATCACGGGGGTGCTGGTGGCCGGAGCTATCGTGGCGGATGACGGCAGTACAGGACTAGCTACTCCCGTGAAGAGAACCCCCATTGTGACCTCTGGTTTGGTGGTTCTCGACGAAGCGCTTGTGACGATCCCGCCACTAGATGGATCAAGCTTCGCAATCTTGTCTTCTCCGCGTTCGGCAATCCAAGGGCTCTGCGTCACAGGATCGATGCTAATGGCCCGAGCGTTCGCCCCAACCGTCGGGACCTGCCATTCCGTGAAGGTGTTGTCACTCCGCAGCACACCGACATAGCTGTAGGTGGCAACTGTGCCTAGACCTGCCGAAGTGTACCATATCTGACCCAGCGCGTCGACATCGATGAAAGCGGCCTGGGTCGAAGGAACGGGAATCGCCCACGTGGTAAATCGACCTGAAGCATTGTCCCACTTAACCAGGGCTGTGTTCCCCGCGAACCAGACAGTCCCCGCATCTGCATGGACACCTGTTGCTCCGCCCCCTGCCTCCAAAGGAAGCTCCAGCTGATGCACACTAGCCGCACCCGAGACGGAATCATAGAAAAGCTCGCCAACCAGATTCCCCTTGGGCTCAGTGAACCATGCATTGATCTGAGTCCCCTTGACTGCAACAGAGACATACTGAGGACCTGAGTACTCTACCGGCAGCGTGTACTCTCTGAAGCTGCGAGTGCCGGGGAAGAAGAGAAACACTCTGTTCTTAGCGGACTCAGTTCCGACAACAATCACTGATCCCGATATCGTCGTCAACGCCAAGCTTGTGGGACTTGAAACAGGTGTTGGGATCGCCCATTCTTGAAACGTGTCAGTTGACGGGTCCAGGTGAGCCACCTTGTTGCCGGATGACTCCACGAACCAGCAACAATTGCCCGAAGGATCCAGTGCCAAGCCTGCCGGTAGGCTTCCACCAGTTGGAATCGTCCACTCGGTCAGGGTCGCGGTTGCGTCACCATATGCTGGCGGAGTGACGGAGCCCCCTCCGGAAAACAGAGGCATGATCATTAACGCCAGGAGAAATACGACGCCAGTTTTCACCGGAAATGAAAACCTCAACAGAACATCACCGTTTCAATCGTGAACCGCAACCCGTGTCAGCAAGCCCTCACTTGCTTCCTCTCAGAGATAGAGGACACTGCGCGGTTTATGCTTTAGCTCGTGTATTCAACTATGTGTCAGTCCACAGCCTGAAGCAAGCGAACGCCAAGCACGGCTGGGGGCTCAGTGTTTAGAGCCGGCAAGATGCGCCACAGTTAGACGACATTTCACGTTTGGATTCCATGAAATCCCTGGGGGTTATTCGTCTACCAATACTTCGTACAGTGTCTACTATCGGACTATCCCCAGAACGTGCCGGGCCTAGGGTCAATAGCATTTCCGGGAAATCCAGAACAGAAATTACTAGAACGCCAACGATCCCTCGCACGCCACGCCGCCGGAAGGATGCAGTAAACGACGCCTAAAATACTCATGGCTGTGGGATGGGCCGGCAGTGTGATCTGAATCCACGAGGCGTGACTGAGAATACCTCAGGGTTTCGTTCACTCATTAGGATTGTTGCAGTTCACTCATTAAGAGTCATTAGGAGTCATTAGGGCTCAGTCATTAGGAGTCATCAAGAGTCATTAGCCTGCTTAGCCTACTTCGTATATATGGTCGAGGACATCAGGAACACGATTCACCCAGGGAAGTACCTTCGTGAGTGGCGAGGCGCCTACCTCGGTAAGCCTACTATGAGTTCTGCTATACTATCACTGAGCTAGTCTTCGAACATCTTGGCGCAAGACTGGAAGAATCGATACAGGGCCTCTCCATCAACCATCCGTGATCGTGATGTCATCAACCCTGTCAGCAAGAACCCTCATTGCGCGACGAGAGTATTTTTTCATAACAAATCCTATTGATTATGCCAAATCGATGAAACGTCTTGCCCGTAAGCTTGGTTTCTGAAGAGACGAGGTTACTTGGACTTTAGTTGTGCACCGCAACTGCCGCAGAATTTCGAGCCTAGATCCACGTCAGTTCCACAGGCGCTACATCTGTAGCTGGTCGCGATGTGCGCCGGAGCTGGACGAGCAGAGGCAGCTTGTGATGACTGCGGGTTAGATCCTTTGGATCCTCTGTATCGGGATCCCACCAGTAAGACTAGAGTTGCTAGGAATAGAGCCAAGAACACTGCCATCAACGTACTGTAGAGCGTCTCCGCTGTCGTGTCACTTGTGGTCGTTGTGGTCGTTGTGGTCGTAACCGTGGCACTTGTAGTTACACTCACAGGCGCCGGAATTGAAGTGGTCGTTGAAGTCAACTCGCTTGTTTGGGTGACGGTCGAATAGCTCGTCGCTGTCACAGTCTGAGTCGTAGTCGGATCTTCATAGCCGTAGCTTGGATAGTAACCGTAGTTCTGGTTGTTGAGATAGTTCTGGCAGTTGGGGTACTTCTGGTTGTTGGGGTAGTTCTGGCAGTTCTGGTTGTTGAGATAGTTCTGGCAGTTCTGGTTGTTGGGGTACTTCTGGCAGTTGGGGTACTTCTGGTAGTTGGGATAGTTCTGGCAGTTGGGATAGTTGGATAGTTGGGTAGTTGGGAAGTTGGTAGATTGCTAGTTAGTACTTGGTAGTTGGGATCATTCGAAATTCTTGGACAAGGATCGTTCGAGATTTTTGGATTGTGACAAATAGTTTGCTGCTGATAGATCTGCGTAGAGTTCGTTTCCCAGTCCGATTGGGCGATTCCCGGAGCCGCGGCCGAAGTTGCCGCAGTTGCGGTAAATCCCGTTGATAAGACGCTCGTCGCAACCAACAGGAGGACTACGCTCAATACAGCCCTAGGGTTCATTTTTCCCATCAAGTTTCGTCAGCTCATCCCTTTTGCTACTTGTGTTACCCTATCTTACCTTAGCTCGTCTTATTAGGCCTTCTTAGCTTTGCTTATAACTAGAATGGACGAATCATCCTTAAACAACATAGACCTCACTTCCCGAACCCGTCATCAGTAGTGGACCACGGACGATCTCTGGGTGAAGATCCAACCACAACTATGGGAGGTGAACCGCGGATTGTAGACCATTCTCATGGATCCGAAGCCTCATTGCGCTGGATACCGATTTGAAATTCACGAACCAAAATCATCGCACAACTATCATCATGCTCAGTTCACAAATCGCCGAGGGAGGAGTCAGGGGAGCGACCCCCTACCTGAATGCCCAACCTGGTTGCCTACCAAAATTCCCCGGATACCTATGCCTGCTACAGATCCGGTCTCCCTAGTGCTTTGTCTAATGATGAGTCTCTACGGAGCGAGGAGACCGCCCGACCTCCTATCCAGCATGATTCCGTTTGAACAAAGGTACACGAACATCTTAACACAAGCTATGGGTCTGACAGTCCCGTTTCTTGGTTCAGAAATGCACAACTCTCATGCGACCATTACGCAAGAGCCTTGAGTTTCACGACGTCGTCACGTGGAGACTTGACTTCAATTGCTATCCGTTCACCTTCGGGTCCTATCGCGATGTCGTCAACCATCGCATTCCCAAACCTTGCGGGTCTCATTGATACCCCATATCCGATAGATCGATAGTAGCGGGATATCGCCCACTTGAGCCATCGTTCATTCGTCATATGTTTACTTCCTCTTGCGGAATAGCTTCATTCCCTCGATATCCGTGACGTAATCGAACCCATTCTCCACTAGGGTTGTAGCATCATCAACTGTCTTGGCTACCTTGCATACGTATTCGTCTGATTCGAAGCTGATCAGGTGCGTGTAGACGAGTGTGTTCTGTATGTTCTTGTGACCTAAGATCGACATTACGTGGAGTATGTCTCTAGTCTTATGATATTCAGTCGTGGCCTTCCAATGTCTCAGCGTCTTGAATGTAATACTCTTTATGCGAGGATTCTGAAGTTTCTCAGCTGATCTGTTGCGCTGTTTGGCTACTATTCTTCGGAATATCTCCATTGATCTTAGCGGTGCAGTCTTGGGGTTACGGAAAATGTAGTCATATCTACGGGGTAGATGGGCTAGCATCGCGGCAGTGCGAGCGGATATTCTGAGTTGTCTGGCTCTACTATCCTTCTCAGGTAATATATTGACGGTGAGATCCTCAGTACCTATATCAGTCCATCTAAGGTCCCAAGCTTCCCCCGGCCGCATACCTGTCTCTTTCAATAACTGAAGGAAGGTGGCGGTCTTCTTTCCAGCTCCTGAGATTAGTTGGTCGATTTCACTCTCTAACGGGATGAATGGAAGTCTATCTATCCGTCTATAGTACGGCTTGTTGAATACAATACGTTTCCAGCGGTAGAATCCGTCTAGGTCCTCAACCAGCTTGGCCTTACGTGCCTCACTAAATGTCGCGGAAGCTAGGAATCCCTTAACGGATTCAGGGTCTGACACGTTGGATCTTCTAGCGATGGATTTCAATGCTTGAATGCGGTAGTGGATGGTGGATTTGCGATAACCCTGCTTCTGCATCCATAGCCCGTAGCTGATTATGTCTCCCTTCGATTGGGGGGGTAGGGGGTTCGTCAAAAAGCGCCGGGGGTGGGATTTGAACCCACGAGGCCCGAAGACCATCGGCTTAGCAAGCCGACGCCTTACCTGGATGCCCAACACGTTCTCCACGCGTTTCTAGGCAACCCCGGCATCCAAGCAACTGTGAGCAGTCGCGGAGACTGATAACATTTCCGAAACGTGTGATGCCGGAATTCCTTGGTTTCGGGCAGAAACTGGAGTTCCGATGCAAGCGGATCAGCGATCAGCAATGTGCGAGAGGATGTACCAAAAACGAGGGGTCTTTCAAGCCGCACCTGGCCTGACGTGTCGCCATGTTTCTGATTGCTTCATCGAGTCCAAGATCTCGGGGAAGTCATCTGGCTGACGAGTTGCTTGTTTGCGTCATGGTAAGCTTTGGCAAGCTGATGGGATACGTCGTGGTCGAGGCCGCTTTGGATGAGTTGTTCCTCGAAGACGTCAGTCACGTGGCTTATGTTATTTCTAATGCTGAGTGGAAGCCAAAGGAGGCTTGGAAGCATTTTCAGGACGTAATATCCTGATCGCGCGATGGTTGTGGCTGAGACCATGTTTGATTTATCTCCTTGAAGTGAGTGTTTTGGGCTGCTATTCTTTCTCGAGTTCGCGCTTGATCTTCTCCTTCACGGCCTTGCTTACATCCTCGTCATTTTCGGATTCTCGTGCGGCCTTGATTACGTCACCAATCTTGGTGAAGACGCTCACGTATTCCTGTGTCATTCGTAGGGCAAGGTCATCCGGGAATCCGCCCGCCTTCAGCTCCTTGTAGTATGTTGCCGCTGCCTTCGCCATGTTTCTTGCTGTGTCTTCCGAGAATACTGCGCTAACGAGTCCTTTGATTAGTCCTGGAACCTTCTCTGAAACGACAGATAGGATTTCAGCGACTTCCTCGGGGCTGTCGTGCCTGTGCTTCTTTTCATCGTCCATTATCATTCACCTCGTGTTTCTGATTGCATTAATGTCAGGTCTGGTCACTAGGGATAGGTATTCTGTGCAAAAGTGACCAGTTGATCGACGCAATTGGTCACTCTGCGAGCTTGTAGACCGTGCCTTTGCCTTTCTCCAGCTGAACAATCCCTTCGTTGACCAACGTGCGCAATCTGGATCTCACTATTCTGCGTGAGGCGTGTCCTCTTGCTTCTCTCAAGGCTCGCTCGATCTGAGAGGTGTTCTGGGGGGGCTTCCAGTGCGAGCGTCTGGATTATCAGACGGGAAAGTTCGTCCTTTTCGACGGAGCGTTGGTGAAGGTACTTTCTTGCCGCCGACAGGCGGTCGAGTGCGGCGATCGGTTCCTTTACGAGCAGCACTCCTGCACGCAGGTTGCTAATGGTAGACGCGAGTTCGGGGTGCTCAAGGGAATCCGAGAGGATCTTCTCGATCGTCTCTAGTCTACTCATGATTGTGCCGAGTTTGCGGTCAAGTTCCTTGATCTTGGTGTCTGAAGCCTTGGGCAACACGATCACGAAACAATGATTCGTCGAGACGATGCTTATGCTAGGCTTCCTGTTCGATACGGTAGCTTGTTGTCACTTTCACATCTGGGCGGAAGATTCCTCGTACAGAGCAGTACTTCTTTTCCGACAGCTCGATTGCTCTCTTGACGGCTGATTCTCTGAGGTTTCGCCCACGTACGACAAACTCGATCTGAACTGCTTCATAGTACATAGGATCCTTCTTTCTTCTGGTTCCTGTGATCTTCATATGAAGTCCGGTTACTTCTTGTCGTTGGCGTTTCAGGATCCAGATGATGTCCATGCCCGTACATCCGCCAAGTCCGACGAGTACGAGTTTGACTGGCCGGAACCCGTGTCCCTCACCACCGCCTTCGGCGTCGGTGTCCATCGTAAGTGAGTCGCCCTCTTCTGTCGTGGCGGTGAAACGCATTCCGCCCTCCCATTTCACGTTCACCAATACGCTCGTTCTCCTGAACACTCAAGATGAGCTCGCATTCATCAATACAAATCCTTGCATTCGTACAAAGGACTACCCGTCAGTTCACCCGCAGAGGATTTATCCCTAGAATGATCCCAATATCTGAGGTTAGAAGGAGGTCTTGACGCGTTTGTTCGAATATGGCGGCGTGAAGATCACTTGGCTTGGCCACGACAGTTTCAAGATCAAAAACGGAAAAACGGTGTACATAGATCCGTACGAGATCAAGGGCGGGGAGGAAGCAGACATCCTCCTGATCAGTCATGATCACATGGACCATTGCAGCCTCGAGGATGCGAAGAAGATTATCTCTGCGAAGACAACGATAATCACAACAGCCGAATCTAAACGCAAACTCTCGAAGACGAAAGCTAAGGAGGTACGGGTAGCCAGGCCCGGTCAGAAGATCCTCATTGATGACGTGTCAATCGAGACGGTTCCGGCGTACAATGTAAACAAGTTCCGGTCTCCCGGTAAT
>Ga0187878_1000620_pt1 | contig 38947 bp, 36 predicted proteins | sample June2016WEW_17_1_FD_132979 | JGI IMG/M metagenome (GOLD analysis project Ga0187878, IMG submission 132979) | Peatland microbial communities from SPRUCE experiment site at the Marcell Experimental Forest, Minnesota, USA - June2016WEW_17_150 | ecosystem: Environmental > Terrestrial > Soil >... | reverse complement strand
GGCGTTGGGTCTTCCACCTCTTGGTGTGTCGTTGGTGTAGAGGCCTTGGATGATGGGTCGGAAGCTTGTCCAGTCTATCTGGGCGTCTGCTTCGGCGAGTTTGTCGCCTAGTTTAGCTATTTTCTTGTAGATTCGGCGGAGGAGGTATGTGTCGAAGGAGTTCATGGGTGCTGTTCTGTGGCTGCTTCTATAAGGTTAACCGAGGGGGAGTTGAGAACCTAGTTTTTCGGAATTCTCTTAATGTTAAAATATAAAAAAAATTTGATAAAAAAGGGAAAAATAAATGGTTCTTTTTAACTAAAGGGTATACTTGGAGGAGTGGCAGGGGTTCCTTGTGTGAGCCAAAGTGAAGACCCATCAGCTTGTTCAGATGTAGAACCCTGCCAGTTAACACCATCTGACCATGGGGACCCATTCACTGTGGCTTTTAAATCAAGACCGCCAACAAAATAGGGTGTCGTACTATCATACGTTACGAACGCGACAGGTCCTCTAGTACTTGTACCAGCATCATAGTGCCAATACCCTTGTGAGTTCATATAACCAATATGGTCATTGTTAATGTCCCAGGCATTGGTTGGAGCGTAACTTGCTTCTATTCCCGCCTGGGTATATTTTATCCAATAATATGTACCAGCGATATTCGTATAAGTTTTGCCAGTTATGAGACATCGGTCATTCGTTTGACTATATACAGCATGAACATTTGTGGTTACAGTGGGCTGATCGTTATTATAGGATGATTGAGTGGGATAGGCGTAGCATGCGAAATCACAGTAATAAGTGCCAGAACTGAGGTAAATATCCATTCTACCATAGTATATGATAGCATTATATACCCCAACATTTACTCTTCTTCCATGATACCACCAATTCCCTTTATTAAAAATATTCTGGGTCCATATTACAGAGCAATTATTGAAGAGTTGGAAGCCATTCTGGTACGTGTTTCCACTTATATTAGTTGTAGAAGTTCCAGCCGCAGAGGAAATTACACTTCCTATCCAATTACCAGCAGGTATGTTAAGTGGAACTGTTCCGCTAAATTTAGTCGAAAAGATTACTCTCGATGTGGTATAATCTGTTGATATGTCAAAATATTCACCCATATAAGGTTGTTTTACTGCATTCACATTGAAAGTCATAAAGCATAATGAAACCAAGGTGATCAAAGCGATGAAGGATAATTTATGATACATATATTACCCCCTTAAAGTGTAGATTCATTGGACAATTACAATCAACACCATATAGATCAAGGGAAACTTTGCGAACCTCACTAGAGGTCCATAAACCTTTTGGCATATTGATTGTCATAACAATCTGAGTGGGTTTATCTTTTAATAACGTTAATGTTCCTTCATAACTATAAGTAATATAATCATTAATATTAATAATACCTTTCCCAGGACCTAAAGCAATATAGCAACCTAAACCTATGCCACTCTTTGGATCAATAGTAATATTTGTTGACGTATTATTAGTAGAGAAAAAAGTTAAGGTTAAAGGAATTGAAATGGAACTTCCAGTCGTATATGTGATGTTCTGGAAGTTGGAAGTTGTGGAAACATCAATATGGTCATCGGGAGGAGTTCCTTGGGTCAATTTTCCAGGGTTTAGTGCAGATACACCCCAGTCAGTAGAAACTTGAGCATTACTTGCGGATGCAAAGTTCGTATGCAGCCATACTGCAAATGAGCCTAAAATACAAACTCCTAATAATACTAAAAGTTTAGCTAACGTTCTCTTTTCAACCATTTTCATTATCCTCTTCAGTTACTTACCAGTTAGAGTAATCCGCAAATTTCATAAACAGGCTTTTGGTACAATATATGTGCATTTGGCGGGGAAAATTGAAATATAAAAATCTAGTATTTTTATTTATTACTATCATATCAATATTACCTTCATTTTATATTGTTAACGTGTCTCTTGGGAATAATTACATTATTAATACATATATAGATAAAGAAACTGGGTCTCAAACGAGTAATCAATCTGGAAATAATGAATTTGCAATATCTTCACAGATTATAGATAAAAAACCTGAACACTTGGTTTTGATGAAGAATTATAGTGAAAATAATATCTTTACATTTTTAAACGATTTTAAATTAATTGCAATTTATAATCAAACATCTGATAACAATCTTACCTATAATATAAGGGCAGAAAAAAATGATGTTGTTTATCATATAACTATAGTGATTTCAGCGGTTGGTGGTAAACTTGAAGGTATAAATATCTTAGAAAATGAGAAGAGAAGGAAAATTTTAGAATATCTTCAAAATAATCCTGGATCGTATATGCGTGAAATAATGAGAATCCACGATTTGTCACCTAATGAAGCTCAATATCATTTAGCAACATTGGAAAGGCATAATTTGATAAAACGATATAGGTCAGATAAATTTTTGCTATTTTATATATCTAATGAAGATATTAACATTGAGCAAGTTAGATTAAATATTATATATAAGAATGTAAATTATCAAAAAATATATAAATTAAAACTTATTTATCCTAATATTACAATTAAAGAAATATCGGAACAAACTGGGTTACACAGAAATACGGTAGGTAAATATTTGAAAATATTAAATAATACTAAAATATAAATTTAATTATTAATTTAAGAGGATTCCGAATAACGCCTGTTTTTACAGCCAAACCACCACACATACCACAACCCAATAAACACGACTCACAAAGACACAAAACCAATAGAATACACCCCTAAAACAGCGAAAACACACAGAAATCCCCCACAGAATACCCCTCCCAAACCCCAAAACACCCCTTACCCACCTCCTCCCCGCAGAGATCCATGGCTCACGCTACGCCAAGCGTAACCAACTGCATCAGGTGTAGTAGATTCATTAAATTTAAAATGGTTGCATTAATTAATAAGTTTTAGTATAAACCTAAACGATTTCTCTACACACAGTTTATTTAGTCGTTATTTGCATTGATCCGATGAAGTTCTAGTTTTTTAACGGTTTTTTATGCTTGCTTGCTGAAGGAGGTCCTATGAGTGTTTCTATATAACCAAGCACATTATTAGTGGTAAAATATTTGGTTTTATAAACCGTTGAAAGAAAGAAAGTTTGGTTTATGGTTTATGTTTCAAACACTTGTTAGGATCGTAATTCTTGCAAACCTTTGGCTTTAATGGTGTGTCGTGCAATAGGCAAACATAGGTTGCCTTATTCCTTTCCTTTCTGAGAAAGGGACATTGTGAAAGTGCCTCTTGTCCTGTGTTTGGGTTAAAGAGGTCCAGTTAATCTGTATACACAGATAACTTTAAATGTTAAAATATTCATTATCTGTACTAGACATGCAGACGAATAAGGACGAGTTGCTGAAGTATCTTGAAAATAGTTTCTACTGTCGTGGAGTTGATTCCGACGAAATCGTTGAAAGGTTCGCTACTAAATGGAATCTTTCCACTAGCGACGTGAAGGATTGCATCCAGAAACTTGTCAATTCTAGAAAAGTGAAAAGAGAGGGCGGTAAAATCTATCATTGGATATATCTAACACCTTCGGAAGGCAGCGTTGAAAAAACGATTCCTCGATTTATCATTAGGGTTTGACTGATCGTCTATTTTTTTAAGTACAGTGGTTTAGATGGGAAAACTCCCTCTGAGGCTTGCGGAATAGAGATAAAAATGGAAAACAAATGGTTGACCCTAATACAAAAATCTGTTAAGTCGGATTAAATTTTTGATAATAATGAAAGTCAGCAATTATCTGTTTAATTTTTCTTCTAAATTCCGAATAAGATTCTCTAGAATCCAATTTCTGCTTTGTAAGAATGAAATTAGTTATTTGATTTCTAACATTTTCGTCTTTTATTAAATCGTTGATTCTATTTTTCAAGTCTTGTAAAGTATTAAATTCCCCCCACGCAAGATGAGTTTAACCCCATTTCAATTCACCTGTGAACTTTTTTCCTTCTATAGATATATGTTGGGTTGCTTGATGGTCTGGTTCGATATGTAATTCCATATGATCACCACCATTAGCAGCAGCGTTCTTAACTTCTTTAAATATAGCCTCAGTAACAAGGGGAGAAGAATAACTGTTAAGCGTCAAATTCTTACTCTGTAATTTCTTTAAGGATAAATCAAGGACGTCGAGGATCCTGGTGAGCTCGCGTAGGCTGCGGATGCCTTTCAATCGCATGATGAGGAGGGCTCTGAGGATGCCGAGCGGGTTTCTTGGCTTTCTGCCGGGGCCGATTGTGTGGTAGCATCCGAGGAGTTGTTGTTGGGCAATTGCTTAAGTCGATGTTTTTGAAAAAGTGTCTCTAGGGTCTCGTGTTCATCTTGTCCCGATGAATTCACCTCCTCTGGTTGGTCAGACCGTTGGGGGACGAGGCCTCAACTGTTAAGATAAGCTTATTCTAGCAGCGGATGAATTTCGGTTCAAGCCAGCGCGCGTATTTTAAAAAAGTTGGATAAATTGGTTCGGATGCGATCCCATCCACGCTGACACAATATTTTCTGAAACATGTTTAGATTTTACGGAGAGGAGAATGTTTCTTCTCTCCTTTGTTAGCACTAAGAAAGTATTCCTTCTCGGAAACCGCTTTAAGTATATAAGATAACTCTGATTTGACACAATCATGAGCACGGAAGACGACACATACTCCTCAATATTCACTGCGCTCAAACATCCAATAAGAAGAAAGATTCTACGTATACTTGACCAATCACCAACTACTTATACTGAGATACAGAAGCAACTCGAAATAGACAACGGGCTACTCAATTACCACCTCGAAAATATGAAAGACCTAGTCAAAAAAGGCGAGGACGGTAGATATGTTCTCTCCGAGATTGGAAGAGCAGCACTTGGTGTTACAGTGAAGGTTGAGGAACCAACAAGCCGTAAAAAAGAAGGGATAAGCATCAAGTTACTAATAGGAATAATTCTTGTGCTTGTAATCGCAACCGCCTCGCTATCAGAACTCAACATTGTACTCTTCAATAGCTACCAAAGTCAGACCACAGCGCTATCCGAAACAAAAAACCAGTTAACATCAGCAACAACTCAATTAAACTCCTTGATTCCATTAGGTGAACTAGCAAATTTATCAGAACCAGCCACTTTGCAGAGTTCAGGCATCCAGATAGTTTCAGACTTTCCTATGTCATATACATACCTGAACCTGACTGCCACTTCTACTGTTAACGACTACCGTAAATCGATTATAACCTTCTATGTACCATCCGATGGAGCCATTGTTCACCTTGAGCTACAGGTTGATCCAGTTAATGTTTACGAACTCGATCTGACGCTTCAGAAAGGGAATGCCTGGAGAAACGATACAAGGGTCAACGTCGGCACAGTCGGTTCATATTTCAACTTGACCAACCCACTAAACCCGAGACTGTCCGACATCGTGTGGCGGTCCCCTGTTCTGTGGTCTGTTAGGACAGAGGGTAACGGTATGTTTGGATCTCCAACTCTTTCTAAGGGATGGTATACGTTCAGTCTATTTGGTCCGATTGTTGCTTATGGTCCTCGCAGTGTGATTGGTACTTATGTTCGTGCCTCGTATTTTGAAGGCATGAACCCAGATCTGCATTTGCAGAGCTACAATGTGTTCGCTGACTTTTCTATTCACTTAAATGGTAAACCGATTTTCTTCGATGTATCGTCGGATCGATCATAGTACTTCTATATTGATGTTCACATCTGTGAATCATTCTATCCCTGAATGGAAACGCTGATTTTATAGGACCTTTAATTGCATAGTTATTATCTATTGAAGTGGAACCATCGCCTCTTTTCTGAATACACACTCAGATAATTCTTTAAAAAAATATTCGATTTCACTGGATTACACTCAGGTGGAAGTGAGGATAAGACTATTGAAAAGCTACTAGAATCAAAATCTATTTAGGTATCGCAATCCCGAGTTCTGGATGCTTTTTACCGTAATCAGAGATACTCTTCGCAAGATACTCAGTCTCAATCATATACCTCGGGAAACCATACTCCTTCCTATTGATCTCCACGTGATGCTTATACTTCTCCCACCACCCAAGAGTGATTCCAGACATCAGTTTTGCCACAAGGCTCACGTCAACCAGCTTCTCCCTCACGAGTACACCCACACCCTCGAAGAAGCCGCCGTAGATGTAGAATGCCTTGTACTTGTCACCATCCTCAGTCATCTTCTTGTAATCATCCAGACTATTCAGCTCTATGCTGTAGGTCTTGTATTGGGCGTCTTGGAAGAACTGGGAGTATGTTGTCTGGTATATATTCATGAAGAGCTGGGCCTGCCTCGTCTGGAGGGTTGCCCTCATGTTTAACACATAGTAGATTGCTGCTACTAGCACCCCCGTTGCAGCAATCATGTAGTAGACTGTTTGAATCTCACCTAAGTCAACCATTTTGTTTCACTGGATTAGTATCAGGTGGAGGTGAGGATAAGGATATTGAGACATTCAGAGCGAATCGCGTGCGCGAATAAGATTGACAAACTACTTGTACGAATACTCGAAGTCTTCCTTTTTAGTAGTATCCGGAGTGAACGCCCACGCTTTATTAGTTCTACGCATTATCTCAGCCATCTCGTTCGCCATGAGCTCCCAATTGCTATAAGAATCAGCTGTGAATTCACCCCTCTTCTTGTACTCATCGATTACGGGCTTGAACTTCGCCCATGTATTTGCAATCATCTCGCCACACACTCTATACATCGTATTCCTGTCAAGTAGCCCAAGCCGGTACTGTGTGCCTATGGTCTCCATTCTTGACCAGTATGATACCCTCTTCACGCAGTTCTCCCTGTTATTCGCCGAATCGTATTTGGCGAGGAAGTCGTCGAAGTTGTCCCACTTCATGTAGACGAGGTCGAAGAAGTCGCCGAATCCCTCCTTTGAGTAGAGGGTTTGCATGAGGTTTGTTGTGAACGTTGCGCGTCTGTTTCTGGTAGTTTCTCTGAGGTTCAATGCGTAGTAGAATGCCGCCACGCAGACTCCTATTGCCGCTGCCACGTACGATGCTGACTGGAGTAAAACTATGTCTACCATAACAAGTTCACGAATAAGAATCAGGTGGAAGTGAGGATAAGGCTATGGAATCGACGGGCGTGTTGATAACGTAGAACAATTAAGAATTCTACAGCCTCTCGAAAAGTTGGTAAGTCAATTTTTGGGCACAAAAGGTTTGGGTAATTTGGTTAAGAAGGCGTGTGGAGAACTAGATATTGAACCCGATCTGATGGACACGGTGCAGATGTTAAATTATTCAGTCAAGGAGAAGCAAAAATAAGTTATTTATCCCATAAAATTTGCATAACATTAGATTTTTAGTTTTTTGTTTTTTTCACGAAAAGGGGTACACCATATACTATATTATATAGCCTGTCATACAAACAATCGCATACTCATAAACTATGGTTATATATCGGTATATTTATGAGACCTACCTATACTCTTAAACAAGTATATCATGAGGCCGAAAGACCTACCTGCACATGAAATAGGGCAGGTATAACTCCTGGGAAATCTGATTAGATTAACTATGCTTGATGATATCAAATAAAACGTCACAATACTCCTAAACAACAAACCATGCAGGCGCATACTCTTAAACAAATTCGATACTCTTAAACATCTGAATATTTTTCAGAGTATCGTGATGTAGAATTCGATACTATGAAACATTTGATAATTAAATTAGATTTACATGGGGGATGTGGGGCCCTATTTCTGATATTATCTAGTATGTTATGTGGGGTCTCGTAGTGTCGTGGTTTATGATTTTCAAGAATATGGGTAATACTCTTGAACATCTGATATATAGGCGAAAAGGGCAGTGTCGGGTATGACAGGGCATATTATATAATAATGGCTGGCATATGTTTTCGCGAAAAAGCTTAATTTTAAAAAATCTTGTGTAGTCCACGATTTTGTGATAGATCACTAAAACTGTGGTGAACCACATCAAATCACTAAGTCTATGAATGTTCTACAACACAATGGTGCAGCACCCAGGCCCTCCACACGCCTTCTTAACGAGATTATCCGACATTCCTGTGCCCAGGAATTGACGTATTATCTTTGATGCACACAGGTGTTTCTGAGAGACGATGATGCCCGTTATCATGGATCAGAGGTTAAATTAGGGGCAGCCTTTTCTAGCAAGTGAGTTTGAGTTTCTCAATAATCGGTTGATGAGATATTTGGAGGAGCACCCCGAGTTGAAGGAGCTTCAATAGCCTTATCCTCACCTCCACCTGATACTTGATCTGTGACCATGAATGAAGATAGCAGTCGTAGGGAGTGGAGGTCAAGGCATCTTCTTTGGCACTCTATTGGCAAACTCGGGCAACGACGTGACATTCATAGCAAGGGGAAAAACGCTTGAAGCCCTCAAAACCAGAGGCGTTGAACTGAAGTCGAAGACATTAGGAAAGATCAAGCTACCCGCCGAAGCCACTGATAACCCAGGAGAAGTAGGCCCCGTTGATCTGATCATGCTCTGCGTCAAGTACTACGACGTCAAAGCCGCCTCAGAACAAATGAAGCCAATGATCAGCGAAGACACGATGATTCTGCCAGTAATCAACGGGATCGATGTAGCAGAGAAAGTCGGAAAAATAGTTGGGCTAGAACACCTAATCTGCGGCGTATCATGGGTCAATACCGCAGTTGAGTCCCCCGGAGTGGTTAATCACGGTGGGGTCGCACGACTCATCTTCGGCGAGCTGGAAGGCGGCGAATCCAGCAGGGTGAAACGCCTCGAATCGACTTTGAAAGATGCTCGGATTACTGCGGAGCTGAGTCGGGATATTGGTAAGGAGAAGTGGGAGAAGTTTACCATTAACAGCGCCATCAGTTCAGTCATGGCCCTCACGAGACTGCCCACTGGTCCGCTTCGCGGGAACCCTGAAACCCAGGCGCTTCTGCGTAGGGCTATTGAGGAGTCGGTGGCAGTTGCTGAGGCTTATGGGCACTTTTACCCCGAGGGTTTCGTGGACGGCGTTTTGAAGATGTTTGAGAACTATGCTCCGTGGTCGAAGGCGGCTTTGCTTCAGGATCTTGAGGCGGGTCGTCGTCTCGAGTTGGGTGCGTTGACTAGGGCTCTCGTTAGGTTGGGTAGGGAAAAGGGTGTGCCGATACCGTTGAGCGATGTTGTATATGCGGTGCTTAAGCCTTATGAGGATGGCGCGGTTGTTGTTTCCCGTCAATAATCCCTCAATAGCCTTATCCTCACTTCCACCTGATACTCAGTGAGCGTAAGACGAAGAATTAATCTAATACTCCTTCTCAGGATCTATCAGAATAAAGTGAAAACGGAGTGGAACAGTTTGTTCGTCAACATAGTTAGATGGCACATACAGAAAGAGAACCACGCTAAGCAGTTTGAGGTCTGGCGTGAGATGATGGACTACCAGAAAGCCCACCCGGAGAAGGTCTACTACACGAGGTCACGTTTCCTCACCTCCACCGAGGAAGGGTCGTCTGAGGAAAGCTGGATGTTCCTAGATGAGTATAGGCGTCGCGAAGACTACGATAGATGGATGAGGGCCGCGAATGAGGACCCTGACCTTGTGAGGCTCACTGAGGAGTGGTTCCCGAAGTGGAGAGATCTGATCATCCCCGGTTCCAGGAAGAGTGAGGTCTGGGATGAGGTTGGAGATCTGAGGGTCGAGTTCAAGTAAGCATAAACTGTTTGGGTTTGGGGTTATCGCCTCCCCCTGAGTCCCACCTTCTCCTTAAGAAAATATCTACCCAAATTCACTTTGGCTTAAACCTCATCTTACATGAAGTATTTTGGTAAACGAATATCTTATCCTCACCTCACGCTGCCCATATGCCAGGAGTTCGCTGAGGCTGTCGGGGTCATATCGAGCAAAAAGGTCGAGTGGGGCTGAATGAAATTGAATGTATCCTGCGACGTGGCTGACTGCAAACATAACGAAAATGGGTACTGTAGAAAAGCGGTGACTGGCTTGACAATTAAAAATGGTTCATGTGCCAGCTGCGAAACTAACATGGGTTTCCTGCGTGAGAAGTGGAAGTGGGAGCCGGGTAAGGAGTTGGGTCCCAGACGCATTAGGGAGGGGGTGTAGGTTGACCTGATAGCAAGGGTTCTTGATGCCGTCACCAATTTACATGTCAGGTTATGACTTTTTAGGTCAGATGAAGTCCCTTGGAGGAGTACGCCAAAGCCTTGATCCTTTAACCCTAGCTTGGATTCGCCAAACCTTCCATGGGAATCTCTCCAATAAATTATCAGAAGTTGGGTTTCCTACAAGTTTTAATCGGAAAAACGCGAGCCCATGATTCGTCTTTAACATGTTTTTCATATTCTTCATATATCATAATCAATCGAGCTGAAAAACTAACCTTAATATTGTTTTTGACTCTACTTATGAGTCCGTGTGTTTGTGTCAACAACTATTTACCTCTATTAAGATGATTTGAAGCTCCCGATTCAAACAATCTGCGTCGCGCACACATTCCACTTGATACTCAATCGTGCAAACTCTTACCAGCATTTACAAGTCTAGTCACCATTTTCCCGGTCGCCAGTTTCTGCTGATCAGATATTAGACTAAAGGGTTTCTGTGCTGCTCTACCAAAAACGATTAACGACTCCCTATCCTTCAAAGCCTATCTGCTAAATAGGATATTATAAGGGTCCCTTTTTTCACCATTCTTATATTCCCTCATCCTTCGGTCCCTTATCAGGGAACATTCTATCATAGTCCTCTTTGGTGAGGCGATCTGTGATACTTTCGAGCAAATCTATTCTCTCCTTCATCTCGATATGTTCCTTTCTAAGCTGTTCCACCTCATCCAAACTCACTAAGCCAAGAGGTCTATTTTCGGACATTATATTCAGAATCGGCAAAGCCTCCAAATATTTCCTCTTCATCTCACCCACATCTTCCGCAGTTTTATCGTAGCCATACTGGTCAAGTGAGCCTCTATGTCCCATAAAATACTCCCCAAAAGCGACATCTACACTCGACTTTCTCCATAGAGTTCGAAAAACATCCCTGAGCTCGTGAATGTTGGTTCCCTGCCATCCCCCAGTGTTTTTGATACCTAAATTCACCAATTTACGGTTCCAGTAACGGTATAATGCGACTTGCGTGAGTGCCTCACCCCTGCTGTTAAGAAATATTTGGGGTCTATCAGCAAATTTACCCTTGTCTCTTTCAACCATATACTTTTTTAAAGCTATCAGGGAATCTCCTGCCACAAAAGTGTAGTATTGATATTCGTTTCTATCGCCCTTTCGCCCCTCCACAACTATTTTGATACAATCATCTTTCAGGTGTTTCCGTAAATCCTCTAAGCCTGAATTGCTCCACCTCAGAAACTCGTTTTGTCCAAGTCCGCTTTGTAGCATACACAAAAACACGGCTTTGTATAAAATATTGGACTTGATGACTACGTCTCGAACATTCTGAGGTGTTAGTGTTCCCACTACTTTGGGCGTATCACCTCTGAGTCTCAGGGTTGTGTCTCGTGGCAGAGGCACACGGTTATGAGCAAAGAACGAATTCAGGGTCTTGTTTGCATTTCCCTTATGGGTGCTTCTCCCCTTGAGGCTTAACAAATATTCCTTTTTCAAATCTAATATCTCGTTTTCTTGTCTCTTCCCTCCATCGAGTATGAATTCTACGAGTTTATCAGGAGACATTTTTTTGAATTTGCCTCCGTTGATCCTCATCCATTTCAGAAAGGCATCAAAGTGCCAGAGGTAGCCTTTAGCGGTTTTCTCATTTACTGCGTTCAGCCATTTCTTAACTGCTGGACTTTCTGCCATAGCTTTTAATCTATATCCGTGTTATATAACATTATTTCAGTATAATTATACCATATATGTTATCCATAACGGACACATAGTGGACATATACCTATTTATAATGTAACATACACCTCGACATTGACCCCATAACAGCATCATGGGAGTGGGACCCCTTCGAGCCGAAAGTTGATGGTAACAGAATCTGGGGTGCCGGTATCCACAACATGAAGAGTGGCGACGCCGCGATGATGTGCACTGCGCTTGCAATAAAAAGAAGTAATACAAAATTTCACGGCGACCTAATAGTTGAGTGCGTCGTCGGTGAACTATAGGGAGGTGTCGGCACTGTCCACTCCCTCAAAGAGGGGGTCTGGGCGGACATGGCTATCGTCCCCGAGCCCTACAGCGTCGACAACATACTAACCAAATGCGTTGGTGTACACGATTTCGCTATCCACACTATAGGCCGTAGCGAGCACATCAGCCGTATGGAGGAGAGTATTAACGCAATAACTAAGATGCGAAAGGTCCTAGACAAGCTAGACAATATGAAGTTCGAGGCCCGTGATCTGGACCTCCCCGGTGCTCCTCGCTTGGTCGCTGGAAGCATTATCGGTGGATGTAACAGAGAATATGACCTCGCCGGCCCTTACAACATCCCCGACTTCTGCACAATCATAGTTGATTTCAGATACCCGCCAGGCTACGAAATTGAGGAGATAAACGGGAGGATGAAAGAGATGCTCGAAGATATCAAGGCGGAGGACGATGAGTTCAGGTACGAGTTTGAATATCCCATTGATCCAAAGTGGCGCGTCGGAGGAATGGTCATGCCACCGATGGGTGTTAGCACCAACAGCGAGGTCGTTAATCTTCTAAAGGAGAACCACAAGAAGGTCACGGGTGAATACCCAAAGAGAATCGGAGCCGTCCCACCTCGAAGCTATTGTGGTAATGACACTGCCCACCTCGCGAAGGCTGGAATCGAATGCTGTCTCTATGGCCCACGTGGCTATCCTGACGATGTAGAAAAGCATGTCCGAGTCGATGAGATGGTAACATGCTCCAAAGCTATGTGTCTAACCGGATACGAGGTAATTACCAAGGTTAAGTAAAAATGCGTCTGAGAAATTTTTCTTTAACTATTGATTAAAGTTAGGCAGATTAAACACCTTCCCTCATCGATACCGACACAATCTCGAGAATACTGGTACTCAACAATGGAGGAAAGTGATTCTATCCCCTTCCAATACGAACCCTTCTAGGGGTAACCCTAACGATTACCCTCACCTCCTTACCTCTCAACTCGGGCATAAGATCGTAGAAGTCTTTCCCTCTATATGCATTCGACAGCTTGTTCAAGTGCTCGAGAGCCCCCTCTTCAATGAGCTCTGCATCCCCCTGAACTTCAATCCATCTCATCTTGTTAGTTGGATCAACAGCTAAAATTGAGACCTTAGGATCCCTCCTAATGTTCCTCTCCTTTTGATAACCTACTCCGGTGTTGAGTAATAATTGCTCACCATCGAAACTACACCAGACGAGTGTGCTCTGAGGATAACCATCCAATGAGATCGTAGTAAGGACAACATCAACCTTGCTATGCAGCAGATCTGCGTGGCTCTTTGGGACCTCTAAAACCATAGTTATCTAACTAATCGCATCCGCATTTAACGACTAATAAGTGATGATTCGAGAAAAATGAATATCACTCAAAATTTCTAACTAATAAACAAGACGAGGTCTGGTTTTAAGGAGGTATTAGAAAGCCTATGGCTGTCGGATCGCGAAGTCAGAAATAACATGGTAAGTCGTGCAAAGTTTTGCACCTTAAGGATATCGCCTTAAAATACAGTGATGTGAAAGAGATCGTAAAGCTCATACAAGATACATGAAAACTCTGTCATCTGCCAATTTTTCTCTTTGCTACAAGCCTTACTGGATTTACTCCTCTTTTACTTGTATAAGCTCCAAGTCGAGTGAACCCCCCTTCTCGAATCTTATAGTCAGGGTTTGGAATAGAGTTTGGAATATCCGGATCTTCCCGTAACGCTTCTCCTTGACGAGACCCATCTTAACCAACTTCGCCAGGTGCCTCTCGACACTTGTGTAATTAAGCCCGGTGCGGCGACTTACCTCGCTTATATTCAGCTCTCCACTCTCAACTAGGACCTGCAGGGTTCTAATGCGCCCCCTGCTACCGAGGAGTTCCTCCACCTGAGTCCTACTTCTGCTCAAATCCCTTAAGTACCTCCCGTTCGAGGGCCTCAGCGGAGACTTTTCCCAGAGTTATGAGCTGGGTGCGCCCCTGGCTACTGGAGTCGACCTTTGAGGTGATTATCCCTGTGGCCTTGAGGTTCTCCAGATACTTCCAGAATTGAGTGTGCGCTCGCGGCGTCTCGCCGCGCTCCTCGCACGCAACTCTATAGAGCTGTTCAACCTCACCCGTGGTGGCTTGGGGGGCCGAGCTATTACGGAAGAATCGGGCCACGGAGAGGAGAGTTAACCTCTCGTGGAGGCTCAGGTGATTCATTCCCTCCTTCTTCACAGGGGATAGGACTCCGGATGAGACTTGGCGCACGTGCTCAGGCCTGACCTGAGGTGCTCCATCCCTCTCCGCCTTCTTCCCCGCACCCCAGAGAAGGTCTATGGCGCAGCGGGCATCCCCGTTCTCCGAGGAGGCGAGCTCCGCTATGAAGTCCACCACCTCAAGGGGAACCGCCCCCCTCCTAAAGGCCGCCTCGGCGCGAGCCGAGACGATATCGGATAGCTGCGGTGTAGAGTACTCGGACATCTCTATGAGGTTCCTCTGTAGACTACTCAAGGTGCTCCTGTCAAGCTTCTCGAAGACTCCGCGGTCCTTTGTGATCAGGAGAAGGCTGAGTCGACGTGGGGAGTCGGGTTGAGTTTCGTGAACGCGAGTGAGCTGATAGAGAGCATCACTTCCTTCGGTGTCTATAAGTGTATCAACCTCGTCGAGGCAGAGGAGAAGCTGCTCATTGTCCTCGCCGAGGATCTGCATGAGAGTTTCAATAAGCTCGTTTGGGGCATAACCCCTCTCGGGAAACTCGGGTCGGAGCGTCTTGACGACCCTGCGAAGAACCATGAAAAGACTCCCCCTGAGCTCCCTACAATTGACGTGGATGTATTCCACCCTGAGCCTCTTTCTCTTAGCCTCGTCTCTAAGCCACTTGCCAAATACACGGGCGATTGCAGTCTTCCCTGAGCCGACCCCGCCAACTATGATAGCCCTCTGACTCATCTCGTAGGGTGCCGAGAGCATGAAGTCATATGTGAGTCTGAGGGAGCGCATCTGTTCCTCCCTGTATAGCAGCTTGGATGGAATGTAGTTAATGTCTAGAATGCCTTCGTCTATAATGAGTCTCTGGTCGCTCAAGGATAATCTCCCCCGTGAGGGGCTCCTCGGATGCGGATTTATGCTTTATGTACGTTCCAGTGGATCAACTGCGGAGAGGTGAGTGAAAGTGACCTGTTTTGAAACCTTTAAACAGCTACCAACCAATAGTGAAATGACTGCGAATGCCCCAAAATAGGAGACTCCGCACAGGCAAAATACCAAATGATGTCCTCAAGCGATGCGTCCTTAACCGTCTCGGTTCACGATCCGACAGAGTGATCAGGGGGGCTGCTATCGGTGAAGACGCTCCGATAATAGATATGGGGACCAAGGTACTGGTCGCAAAGGCTAACCCTATCACTGGGGCTGAGGAAAACATAGGTAGGCTAGCCGTCCACGTCAACGCCAACGACGTCGCAGCACGCGGCGCAAAGCCTCTATGGTTCATGAATACAATTCTCCTCCCTGAGGGCTGTACAGAGTCAAAGCTGGAGGACATAATGGATGAAGTAAATCGGGCTTGCATCGAACTTGGAGTCCAGCTAATCGGTGGCCACACAGAGTGCGTCGCAGGTTTAGAGAGGCCGATAGTAGCTGGCTTCATGATGGGTGAAGCCCCCAAGAATAGATATGTCACAACCAGTGGTGCGAAACCAGGGGATAGGATCTTACTCACTAAGACTGCGGGACTCGAGGGGACAAGCATCCTTGCTTCGGATTTAGAAGAGAAACTCAAGAGGAAAGTTGATCAAAAGACCCTGCAGAGAGCGCGCAGAATGATAGACGAAATTAGCGTGGTCTCCGAGGCTCTTATGGCTGTTGAGACCGGCGGCGTACACTCGATGCATACACCTACGGAGGGGGGAGTCTTGAATGGACTATATGAAATGGGAGCTGCAGCGGGAGTAGGTCTTAGCGTAGAGGAGAATCTCATACCTATTGCCCCTGAAACAAGAATAATCTCAGAGATACTCGGAGTTGATCCTCTTAAACTCCTTAGCTCGGGCTCATTATTGATGTCTGTTAACGAATCGAGCATTGGAAGGATCCTAGATGCTCTGGAAAGCATAAGAGTTAAAGTCACAATCATAGGTGAGGTGAAAGAGAGACAAGAGGGGCGAGTCATCACCCGATCTGACGGAACTCAAAAGACGATAGCCTCCGTTCGTCAGGATGAACTATTTAGGGTCCTTGGCGAGGGTTAGTCACTTCTCGCATGTTATCCCCATAACATCAACATGGTATTCGGCTCTCTTGAAGCCAGCTGTCTTAAGACGCCTCTGAACTCCCCTCTGGAGGTCAACACCCCTATAATGTGATCTCGGCTCTCCTGTGTAGTGGAAAAGCCTCCCTCCAAACTTCATCACACGATATAGCTTTCTGTAAAATTCTTCGCTGTAGAGCTCCCCTGCGTGTGTGAGACGCGGGGGGTCGTGTATCACCCAGTCGAAGAACCCTGGAGGTAATGTATCAACATATTGGAAGCTGTCGCCCAGAAGTAAGTTGATTTCACTATCGAAAAGGCGACTCGACCACGGGTTCATCTGCGCAACCCTGACTACGGGTGACTCTCGTTCCACAGAGACGACGACATCAGCCCCGCGGTCTAGGGCACCTATAGCCGTATAGCCAAGCCCCATACAGGTGTCAAGAGTTCTCCCACCATGTATTCCGAGCACGTCGAGCTTCTCTTTAACATCCAAATCGGGTGTGGTATTCTTAGTCCTATGCATTCTGATCCCATCTATCTCAAGGGTGGGGGCCCCCGCTGTAGGGACAAGCTTGTAGAATCTCCCAGACGAGATTGCGACTTGAAAAAGAGAGCAACCATCGGGGAAGAAAACAGCATTCTTCTTAGTCGTAATCTCTCGTAGATCATCGAGTTTCACCATGTGGCCGAGGAGATCTGCCATATTGTGGGTCACCGTGATCTCAGAATCGGATAACCCTAGGTCGAGAGAAATCCTTCTTACTCCACAGAGTATCCTATCTGCAACCTCTGCGGTTATCATCGGAGGAAGCACTCTCAAACCCAGTAACCCATAACGAGATGCCCCCATCCGATTATATAATCAATGATTCAATCCTATTGCGTGTGATTAGAGCGAGGGGACAGGGTTTAATCGAATAAACTACTCGGATACTTTGCTTTAGACCCTAGCCACTCTTCTATTCTGAGGAGCTGATTATATTTCGCAGTTCTCTCTCCACGGGCTGGGGCTCCACTCTTGATCTGCCCGCATCCTATGCCTACGGAGAGATCGGCGACCCACGGATCCTCTGTGTCACCGCTACGGTGGGAAGCCATTACGCCATAATTGTTCTGCTTTGCTATGTTCGCAGCTTCCAACGCCTCGGTTAGGGTCCCTATCTGATTCACTTTCCAGAGGAGTGCGTTACAAGCCCCCATCTCTATTCCCTTGTTCAGTCTTTTGGGGTTGGTTACAAAAAGATCATCTCCAACTACCTGAGTCGGTAGGAGCTTCGTCGCCTTTACAAACCCCTCGTAGTCTTCCTCCTGTATGGGATCTTCGATGCTGATAATAGGATACGCTGCGATAAGCTCCTTGTATAGCTCTATTAGCTCGTCTGTTGTGTAGCTGGTTCCAGACACAGTGTATGCGTCGTCCTTATAGAATGTGCTTGAAGCAATGTCGAGGCCGATCTTGACTTCGTCTATATATCCCGCTTCCTGGATTGCCTCCCAGAGCGCTTCAAGAGCTTCCTCTGGCGTCTTCACGGGGGGAGCGAAGCCTCCTTCGTCTCCAACGTTTATTGAAGTCTTTCCATATGCTTTCTGAAGATGGGTCCTAAGAGTTTGGTAAACCTCAGAACCCATTCGAAGGGCTTCTCGGAAGCTTGTTGCCCCCGTGGGTGCTATCATGAACTCCTGAAAATCGAGTAGGTTACCGGCGTGTTTTCCACCATTAATGACGTTGAAGAATGGTACAGGGAGAAGTGACGAATCTTCATCAATGTATTCGTAGAGGCGAAGACCATCGGAGGCTGCTGCTGCACGCGCACAGGCTAAGCTGACTCCTAGCATTGCATTGCCTCCTAACCTAGACTTATTCTCAGAACCATCAAGATCTATCATCATCCCATCGACATCGGCTTGCTTTCTTACGTCAATACCAATTAGCTTTGGCTGAATTGTGTTGACGACGGAATCGACAGCATTCATCACACCCTTACCATGGTATCGTTTGCCACCGTCTCGTAACTCCACTGCCTCGTAAATCCCAGTAGAAGCACCACTTGGCACAGCAGCGGAGACCTTGATCCCGCCCTCAGTAACAATATCGACTTCAATCGTGGGATTACCCCGACTGTCTAGAATTTCCCTAGCTTTGATCTCTTTTATTGAGTACCTCATCTACTGCACCACTGTTAGTTGTGCACTGAGACAAATGCTCGTAAAAATGTAGCGATCCGTATTACTTCTCTCGGGCTTCCTCTATGCAGGTGAATAGGTCTCGCTCCTCGAACGGCCAACCTGTTATTTTTACGACACCGTTTACAGCTACTGCTGGAACGGCCATTAAGTTTAGAGACATCCCCCGAGCTATTCCCTCGTCAGTGAAAGTGTCAATCTCTACAAGATCTATATCTTTAAGGCCCTTTAGGACCTTGCTGATGAGGGTCTTTGCTGCAGGACAGTATGGGCATACAGGGTTGTGGAAATACTCTACTTTGATCATGTTGTTCCCTTTTGTTTCACAAACTTCATAGCTGAGAGAGCAGCCTTGGCGCCTTCCCCCGCTGCGGTGACTATTTGCCAGCCCATGCAGCAGCAGTCCCCCGCCGCATAGAAACCAGGGAGGTTGGTCTGTTGATTCCTATCAACTAAGATACATCCACCCTCATCTGCGTCGATACCCGCTTCTACAAGTATATTAGAGGTAGATATGTGTTCGAGAAGGATGAAAACGCCATCAGTAGCAATATTTTCGACCCAGCCAGTTGTGAGCTTCACTCCCGTCACGAACTCATTACCTGTGATCTCAGCTATGTCCTGTCCCTCGATGAATTCGACTTTGGGGTTGACCCTCAGGGTTGCTAGTTCAGTATACTTTTCACTGAAACCCTTCTTACCGGGGATAATTATAACCTTAGAGGCTGTATTTGTGAGATGAAGAGCATCCTGTACGGCCTCGTGTCCAGAGCCTACGACGGTGACGACCTTTTCTCTAAAGAACGGGCCGTCGCAGATGGCGCAGTAGCTTACTCCCCTGCCCTTAAATTCCATCTCACCGGGTACGCTGAGTTGTTTACGTTGTACTCCGGCTGCGATAATTACAGTCTTTCCCTGATGATATCCACTGCGTGTGGAGACTATCTTAAATTCACCAGCGTCTGCGAGTCCGATGACGGTCTCTCTCTTAAATTCGACGCCGAACCTCCTGGCCTGGTCGTTGAAAAGGTTCATTAATTCGGCACCGGTGAGGCCCTGTGGAAAACCGGGGTAGTTATCTATCCTGTGAGCCTCGAGAGCGCGTCCCCCAACTTTCCCGCTGTGGAGCAATAAAGTGCTGTGACCTTGTCGTGCTGCATATATTCCTGCTGATAACCCAGCAGGTCCAGCGCCTATGATAATAACGTCCCAGATCTTCTCCATCCTAGACGCGCCAAGGATAAGGGACGTGAAGTAGAAGAAAAAGAGTTTGTTGTCGTCTACTCCTCTCTGTATTCTTTAGCTTTATCGGCCATCCCAGCCAAGGTATCTTGGACTAAGCGATTTATTGTGCCAGCAGGATACTTGCCATCATTGCCGAGGACGCCAGCTGGAACGCCTGTGAGAACCTCTATGCCCTCGTCGATGGTTGAGACAGGGTAAATATGGAACTTACCCTCCTTCATTGCGTCGATAACCTCCTGTTTTAACATTAAATGCTTAACATTGCTAGCAGGAATGACGACACCGTGCTGCCCATCGAGACCTCTGGCCTTACAGAGCTGGTAATAGCCCTCGAGCTTCTCATTAACTCCACCGATGGCCTGAACCTCTCCCTTCTGATTGACCGAACCAGTGATAGCATAATGTTGTTTTATGGGCTTATTGCTAAGGGCGCTAAGGATGCCATATAATTCGGTGCTGGAGGCTGAGTCTCCCTCGACACCGCTGTAACTCTGCTCGAAGACTAGACGTGCTGTGAGACTTAACGGGAACTCCTTCGCGTAGCGGTCGTTAAGGAACCCACTTAGTATCTCAACCCCCTTGGTGTGAATGGGGCCACCCATTTGAGCCTCACGCTCGATGTCGATAATACCTCTTTTGCCTACACCAGCACTCACAGTAATCCTGCTCGGCTTGCCGAAGGCAAAGTCTCCGAGACTCATCACACTGAGGCCATTGATCTGCCCAACCTTCTCACCGGTAGTGTCGACTAGGATAGTGCCCTCCTCAATCATCTTCTCCATTTTCTGCTCGATTAAGTTACTTCGGTAGAGTTTTTCCTCCAATGCCTTCTCGATGTGTTTGTCCATAGTGAACTCGCTTTTTTCTTCTTCAGCGTAATGAGCGGCTTCCCTAATTATATCGGAGACTTGGGCAAACCAAGTGGAGAGTTTTTCCTGATCCTCAGCTAGTCTGGAGCTGTACTCGATTACAGCTGCAATACCGGTGGGGTCGAGGTGTTTTAGGTTCTCCTTATTGCAGATTGTGCAGATGAAGGAGGCATACATCTGGATGTTCTCATCGTTTCGCTCCATCGTCGTGTCGAAGTCGGCCTTGACCTTGAATATCTCCTTAAAATCTCGGTCGTACTGGTAAAGGAGGTAATATAGGTCGGGGCTGCCGACAAGTATCACCTTCGCGTCGAACGGGATGGGTTCAGGCGTTAGTGTCTTAGTGGCTATGTAGCCGAGGCGCTGAGCTATATCCTCTACCTTGATCTGTTTGCTTGTTATCGTCTTTTTGAGACTGTCCCATGCAACAGCGTCCATAAGAAGGTCCTCTACGGGTATAACTATGAAGCCACCGTTAGCTTTGTGTATGGAGCCGCCACGGATCATCGTGAAGTCGGTTAATAGGGCTCCGAAACGAGCCTCCTTCTGGACTATGCCAAAGAGATGTGGTTGAGTGGGACTCATCTCGGTGATGACAGGAGCACCTTTTAGTTCAGAGTTGTCTACTACGAGGTTGACCTTGTAGGTGCTAGTGGGGTCCTCTGTCATTCCAGGCATCAGGAAGGGTAGAGTAGGTTGTTGTTTTGGTTGCCCAGCTGTCAGAATCGTTTCAAGGTTATCGAGGATATCGTTCTTCACTGCTTCGAGGAACTCTTTGACCTCGCTGATATCACCATACTTCTCGAGGAGGACATCGAGGAGGTGGTCCATTGCGAAGGAAGCGACGTCCTTGTTGACCTTTTCGACCGCCTCCTCTGCGCTCTTATCGAGATCTCTGAACTGGCGGAAGTCGCTCCTAAAATCGTCCTGAAGTTTCTCTCGACGGACCCTGATCTGCTCCATAATCTTAGGAGGTAACGAGGCGAACTGCTCATCGGTTATTGGCTTCCCGTTTATTACAGGGATTATGGCTATGCCTATCGGGCTACGCTGGAGAAAGAAACCGGCCTCGCTCGCTTTCTTGTTAATTTCCTGCCAGAGCTCGTTCTTTTCGTCGTCGAACTTTTTCACAGTACTAGCCCGCTTCTGAGCGTAGTCTTCACTCTCGAAGGCTTTCTGAAGTTCTTTCTTTACATCATCGGTGAACTTGTCCATGTCATCCCGGAAGGTCTTCCCTTTCCTCGCGGGTAGTTTCAACGCATTTGGTTGGTTTTGGTCTTTGAAGCTGTTAACATAGCACCAATCGGGTGGAACTGGCATCTCCTTCGCCTTCTCCTGCAGGAAGCCGACGATTATAGTCTTACGCCCTGTACCAGACATGCCAGAAACATAGATGTTGAACCCCCCATCTCTCATCTTTAAGCCAAATTGAAGTGCTTTTACAGCGCGGTCCTGTCCAATTATCTGTTGGAGCGGCTCGAGCTCAGCTGTAGAGTTGCAGTCTGCAATCTTAGTTGTACACTTCTTCCTAGCCTTTTCGTAGCTTAGTTCGATAACCATCCACTGTCGCCTTTTGATCAGTGAAGTAGAAGCTCGGTATATAAACTCGGCTAAGCCTTCAAGTGAGTCTAGTAATTAATTCCTTGAAAGTGAGACCCTCGCCAGTCTTGAGTGTATAATCTCCTGGGCGCTCAGCTATTTTGAAGCACCAACCCTTATACTTGAATTTACCCGCGAGCACCGCGTAGCGCTTAGGGTATATTTTGTGGATGTCCAAGAAACCATTGAGCTTGGCTACTTGGTCGGATTTATAGTAGGAGTACTTGAGTTGGCTCTTGACCTCGAAAGCGACGACCGTCGAGTTTTTCACAGCGAAGACATCGGGGAGGGGTTCTGTGCTCGGGGCGCTAACGGGTATCCTAACAGCTGCGAAGCCCTGCTCTCTCATCATCTGAACGAGTTCGCGTTCAGCGTCATACCCACGCTTCTTCATAGCGCGAACCTGTTTACCTGTTAGGGTGCGAGTGAATCTTTCACGTCTCTTCTTCGGGTTGGCTATGTCTCGGAGGGACATATTACTCCTCATCTTCCTTCTCGTCGGGAAGAGGTAGCTGGCCGTTTTCGAGAGGCTCGATAGCGAGCTTGAGAAGATCACGTAGCCAACCGCTGAAAGTTGTAGCGTTGGGGTACTTCTGGTACAAGCGCTTGTGGGGAACCTTAGCGACGAGGCGGAGCTGGACCATCTTATTTACATAGAACTTAGCGCTGCTTCTAGAGATGTCACAGACCCTCGAAAGGTCACCGCTAGTGAAGACGGGTTCAAGATTCTTGTATCCTAGGACGACTTTGGGGGGTAGGGGTAGTGCAGCTTCGAGTATTTCGATGAGTGATTCCTCCCTCGACAATGCATATCACCGATTTAGGATGAGTTAGTCGATGTGAAATATAAGGCTCGATGGTAGAAGCGGGTGTAACAGGAGCTTAAAATGTAATATGATTTACATTCCGCTCACTCGAGTTCCTAGAACTGATGTTCGGAATTGTTGAACTAAGTATTTTTAATCATTTTTAAAACTAAATATTTTCTAAGATTTTGAAACGAGACTAAAATTTTTTAAAATAGCGCATATCTGTTTCATTTATGGCATTAAATAGAGACGATGGGACAAAATCTGTGGCACGTTTAGTACGGGAGGCAATCCAGATGAGGCCCAGCCTCCTAGACTCGCTTAAGATGGGAATAGTCAATTATAGCGCGTTAGCGAGGATGCTTCAGGAGGAAATCGGCGAAGGGAGTATTGAGGCCGTTAAAGCAGCAGTGATACGTATAGCGGAGGATCTCTCGAAGGAGTGCAGGCTCCAGGAGGAAGAGGTTCGCGGCATCTTAAAGGAATCGAAGGTCCGCCTCCAGGACAAAATCGCTGTACTAATTAGCCCTATAAAGATGGACATTTCATACCTCGTCACCGCCTACCTCACAGACAGCTACGTCTACATTGTCGACCAGACGAGTATCAGCAAGGACATACCCAAGCAGGTGCAGCTAATGAGTAACCTCGTCGCCTTAGTTCTACTCAGCCCAGACCGCGTTGAAACTACTCCAGGCTTCGTCGCATTTGTTACTCAACTCTTGGGTGGTCACGACATAAACATCATTGAGTTCATCAGCTGCTTCACAAATACTATAATAGTTCTCGACACTAAGGATGCTCTGAAAGCGTTCAGCCTACTACAGAACTACACCTAACAATAACGAGTCATCCCCCATCATTTCTTAGAATATTAGCAGCCGATACTATCTTCCAGAAATCTTAAATATTCTATTTCTGAAATTCGTGCGCGAGTAGAAGAAAAAAAATAAACTCCAAAAGAAATAAACCCGCTTTTAAAATCTGCATCCAATTAGTTGCTAAATTCCTCGATCCATGCCCTTTTTACCGAGAAAGACTCTAAAACAGTTCGGAAAAACATGGGAAGAAAGAGTTAGTACAGTGTTACCCATCATGTCGATATTTGTGAGTCTCTCCCCAAAACAGCAAAGCTTTTAGTAGGAGGCTACTAACTCATGATTGAGAATGGCGGAGATTTGTCCCGTATGCGGCCTCCCGAAAGACCTTTGTGTCTGTGAGGAGATGAGCCGGGAGCAGCAGCGGATAAGGATACGGTTAGAGAACCGCAAATGGAGTAAGACCTGGACGATCATTGACGGGATTGACTCGAAGAGTGATCAACTCAGGAAGATAGCTACACAGCTCAAAAACAAATGCGCTTGTGGCGGTACAGCGAAGGACGAGCAGATCATGCTTATGGGTGACCATCGCGATGTTGTCAAGGATGTTCTAATAGAGTTGGGTTTCCCAGAGGAGAACATAGAGGTTCAGTGACAGAAAGGACACCTTAATGCTCCTCATATAATAATGGCTCTGTAGTTAATTTTTTTTATAAAATGTTGACGCATTTTCCCTGTAATTTCTAGGAGTCATGTTAATAAAACTGAGCACTATCTCTATTTTTTCAGTCTCTCAGCGGTCATAAGTCATTTGTGATATCTTCATTGTTGAAACTTTGTATTGCACGTGCGATTTTAACTAGACTCGGTAAATCCAGCCGACGCCCTTTTAACCCCAGTCTCTTAGACTTAAGCGGTATGGCGGGCTCACCTAAGAAAGATGCACCCGAACCAACCGATTCGGCTTACTACAAGGCAAAATATCAAATAATAGAGGATCTGCCATCTGTCGGCCCTGCAATGGCTGCAAAACTTAAGGAGATAGGATTCAAAACTGTCGAGTCTATCGCCATGGCGACGACGGCTGAGTTAATCACCGCCGGAATAGGTGAGGAAACCGCGGGGAAGGTCATAGAGGCAGCCCGCAAGAGTATAGCTATCACCTTCGTTCGTGGCGATGAACTCGTCGAGATTAGAAAGCAGATTAAACAACTCACAACTGGTTGCATGAGCCTTGATACCCTTCTAAAGGGAGGGCTCGAGACTCAAAGTCTAACCGAATTTTACGGTGAGTTTGGGACAGGGAAGAGCCAGATCTGCCACCAGCTCTGCGTAACAGTCCAGCTCCCAGAGGAGCAGGGAGGTCTCGATGGAGGAGCTCTGTATATCGATACTGAGAATACCTTCCGCCCTGAGCGAATACAGCAGATAGCAAAACGCTTCGACATCGATCCCGAAGCAGCCCTCAAGCGGATAATCTTCGCTGAGGCATACACGAGTGACCACCAGATGGTCCTCCTCGATAACGCTGATGAGGTTATCAAGGAGAACAACATCCGCCTCATAATCGTCGACAGCCTAACCAGTCACTTCCGCAGCGAATACCTAGGCAGAGAGATGCTCGCTAACCGTCAGCAGCTCCTGAATAAGCACATGCACAGACTCATGAGACTCAGCCGCGCCTTCAACACCGTCGCGGTAATCACAAACCAAGTGATGTCCCAGCCCGACGCCTTCTTCACAAAAAGCGTCGCCCCAGTGGGTGGACATATAGTGGGCCATATGAGCCACACACGTATTTTCCTCAGAAAAGGCAGAGATAATATACGTATAGCCAAACTAACAGTAAGCCCAAGTCTACCTGAAGGGGAGGCCCCCATCAGGATAACTGAGCAAGGAATAGAGAGCGATGAAGAGATCTGACAGACCCCGAGGAATGACCGCTACTGGCAAGACACGCGAGGCAGTAATAGTGTTTTTCGACGCAGTAATAGAGAGACGTTTCAGTGACGCTGATAAGGCCCTCGAAGAAGTACGCAATAGGAAGAACCCGAATCCAGAGTTTCAAGACGGCTATATAAAGGCCCTCGAAGGAATACTAACATCCGCCCGAAGCGGAGACGAGCGGGACTTCTTTAACAGGATCAGCAACACCGAGGAGGGCCTCGATAAGCAGAGCAGAGACTTCAGGGAAATCCTATTGAAGGGCAGACCTAAACCATTTGACCTCGGCTTCTTCAGTGCTTGGAGCGATCTGGTTCACTATAGGTTGGCTACAAACAAATTTCTTAAAGTAACACAGGCCTAAAGACCGTGTAAAGAAGGGTCCACATCATTATCCATATGAAGATGTATGCCCCAATCCCAACCTTGAGACCGTGTCCACGGTCCAACTTTAGCCACCCCGACAACAAATCCGATGACGCTAGGTATAGGAGAGTCCCAATCATGAAGACTAATGTCCCATCAATATTCCCAATGACCTGGAGTGAGACGCACAAAACAGCAGCGACGAAAGCAAGTCCAACCTTTATCCAGTATAGCTTTTCGGATGGTTTCATCGGGCGTTCAACGCTCTTATCCTGCGTCGGGATATTTGGGTGTATCGCATCAGTGCATTTAGAGTCCAATCTTAAGCAAAGAGCAGTTATCATTTATAACTAGCTAATGTAGTCAGGCCTCTTATCGGAGAAGGGAAGTAGATCCGTCTCCTCCTCGAAAACCTCAAGCCTCTTCCTTATGGACGCGTCTAGGCGTCTCGCCCTCTTCTCCAAGAGCGTGGTGTCAAGCTCCAGATTGAGTATGGATGCGAGCTTGATGAGAACTGCCCTAGATGAGAGGTGCTGGGGTACATTCGCATACTTAATGTCTCCCATTAGACATGCGCCAGGGATGCCTCGGGACTTAGCGACTCCTATTACCACGCCATTTAGCCCATTCACAACCCCCTCTTCTTTCACGATCTTGATCCCCTGGGCCTCTAAGAGGACTTTCATCTCTTCTCCAGAACTGATCCCATAGACTTGAGGTTCATCGGAGTACTCAGTTGGGTAGGCTGCCATAGTCCACATGCGCTTAACCCCCAAATCAACGGCGAGATCAACGACCTTATTAGCCAGACTCACCGACTCCTCAGGGATCGAAGGTTGGGCGTCCCCCACACAGATGATCAGGTTCTTGGCCTGTGCAACATAGAACCTGTGTCTTATTGGGGAGAGTTCACCTACGCCGTTGTTATAGACGAGCATATTGTGGAAGTAGGTTATTTCAGCGAAAAGCCTCGCATTGAGGCGCCTCCGCAGATAGTCCGCAGATATCTTGGCTATATAACCCATTCCGGGCCACGCTGCAATCATGTCAGGGCGGTCCAACTCGGGCTTACTAATGTAGTGGATGTCCAAAGGAGTCGCATAACCCAACCCATAGTTTTCCATTAAACCTTTCGTTAATAGAGCGGTCTGATTAAGAGTATTAAGTCAGACCCTTTTTTATTTAGACGCTTTTTAGAAAAATAGTCAATTTGACTTTTAGGAGCATTAGCCATTTTTACCAACTCGAGTAAGTGGCTTTTGGTCTCAATAATGAGTGACGATATTTAGTTGGATGTGACAAAGAGTGGATAACGCTTTCCATACTCCCCCTTCATTGATTAACCATTCACGCAACAGAACTATCAAATATGAAACGGGTCGCCCATACCGTGTAGCATAGGAAGTCACTGCGGCGAGTGAGGCAACACGTAAAGAAGTGTGATCAGGCGAGAACTGATCCCTTGAAGTGGCTTAGAGGCTACCTCAGAGTGGGATGAAGGGATAGATAACGAATTGAAATATCGTACTCGAGCGCCTTCTCATACTCCGATCATGGGCAACACTATATGCTCCAACAAGAGTTCAGAGGTAACTATGCATTGATGAAACAGAGAGGCTGGACCAAACAAGAAGTCGATACCCTACAGAGATTATATCCAACTATGACCACGCTTTTGGACATCCAGAATAGTCTCCCCAGTCGGAGCCCAAACTCTATACGTATTATGGCATCTCGGCTCGGTCTAAGACGCCCCACATTCCTAACAGGTATTGAAAAAGCTGGAGAAATCAAAACTTCCGCCTCTGCAGGGGGTGGCGTACTCGTTAGATGTAGTAAATGTGGGGGATGGGTCGGTTTAACATCCGAGAAAGCCAACGGCGGTATTATCTTCTGTGGGAACTGTGGATGCATCAGCCTCGTCGGTGGCTAGATTTCATCGCTTACTGCATGTTATCACTTCATACCCTTTTTATACCAAGAGTCCGTTGTCAAAACGGAGGCATAAGGCGTTGAGTCTCGAGCTTGAGCCGAAGATGATAGTGCGGGAAGCGATGTCCAGCCCCGTCTTCTCCGTAAGTGAGGAGAATGACATCACAGAAGTCGCTAAATTGATGCGTGAGCATAGGCTTGGTGCCATCGTCGTAAACAACGCGGAGGACCAGCCCATTGGTATAGTCACCGAGAGGGATATAGTTCTCAGAGTTGTAGCTGATGGTAAGTCCCCCCACGGAGTGAAAGCCGGCGAGGTTATGTCCAGCCCACTCAGAGTTGTCAAAGCGGAGACACCCATCATTGACGCCATGAGGATGATGGACAAGCTCAACATCCGTCGCCTCGGCGTCACCTACAAGGGGCAGCTAGTGGGCATAATCAGCCACAAGGACATCATCAGAATAATTCCCACAATCATGTAGATAGTCAGAGAAAACTCTAAGATCAATGGTGCAGGCAATGGTTTCAGTCCCTCAACAGTCGGCTACTGCGATCGCTGTGAGACTTATTCAACAAACCTACGCGCCGTCGATGGCGAGTTCCTATGCGAGGATTGCCGAGCCGAGGAGAAGGAAGAATAAACACCGAGTGAACAACTCTAACCCAGAGATGAAGCCACGCTTTCTATTAGACGGCATGCTCGGCTCCTTATCCAGGTGGCTGCGTATGGGGAGTTACGACACCGAGTATAAGAGGGACACCCCAGACGACGATTTAATAGAGAGTGCAAGGAGAGATGGCCGTATCCTATTGACTAGAGATGAGGCGCTTGTCAACAGGGCTCGTAAACGTGGCGTCGAAGCAATATACATCGAGAATGAAGATGATAAGGGTGCACTGCGCCAGATCGCCAAAGAATTCGAATTAGAATACGATCCAACCCAAGCACGGTGCCCAAAATGCAACAACACCGTTGACAAAGTTAGGAAGGATCAGGTCAACGACAAGGTTCCCGAAGGGACATTAAAAGTGATCGATGAATACTGGATTTGCCCCCGATGCGGAAGCATCTACTGGCGCGGGAGCCACTGGTCGAGGATCGTTGAAACCCTTACGGGGACAAGTGAGTTTTAGAAAACCTTCCGGCAGGCTTTAAAAAGGAGACAGGTACCCGAATGATAGAAGAGAGCACAAGATGACCTTCGACATTACATTAGAAGAGGGAGTATATCTCGTCAGATTGGCGAGGAAAACTATAGAGTCTTTCTTCACGAAGGTCGAGGTCAATCTCGCTGATGCCCCCCAGAAAACGCGAGGGATATGCGGAGTCTTTGTGACTCTCAACACTTTAATAAATGGCAAATCACAGCTCAGGGGATGCATAGGCTACCCTTATCCTATCAAGCCACTTGTCGAAGCTGTTAACGATGTAGCGTACGCCGCAGCCTTCCAGGACCCGAGATTCCCTAAGCTTAATCGAAATGAGCTGAACGAGATAATCGTCGAGGTCAGCATCTTAACGCCGCCAGAGTCAATAGGTGTAAAGAAGCCCGAGGAAAGTCCATCCGCGATCAAGATTGGCTGCGACGGTTTAATAGTCAAGCGTGGAGGACGGAGCGGACTGCTCCTACCCCAAGTTGCTACGGAATGGGACTGGGACTCCGAGGAATTCCTCTCACAGTGCTGCTTAAAGGCGGGACTATCACCCGATGCTTGGCTCATCCCAGGAACCGAGGTCTTCAAGTTCCAAGCCATCATTTTCGCAGAGGAGACCCCAGGTGGAGATGTGAAAAGGCTGGAAATTAGGGACGAGTGAGGGTTCTTTGGATGACTTCAGGGGAACGAGGGCATACTTTACCCCGAATGGGATTGGGTTAGGCCACGTCAGCCGTAACATACCCATCGCCTCTGAGCTCCGAAGAAGTGGAGCTGAGATACTATTTTCCACCTACCTAGAAGGCGTGGACTACTCCAAGAGACAAGGATTCCGAGTAGTCACTGTCCCACCTATATCTATGGTCAACGATTCCTCGGGAAGCATTGATCTTAGGATGTCCTCCGTTCGACAAGGTGTCAAAGTATTCCCCACATTCCTGAGGCAGGTCAATGAGGAAATCAGTCACATAAAGGCTTTCAAACCAGACGTCGTCATCTCGGATTCTCGACTATCCTCCATCTTCGCGGCGAGTATGCTCGACATCCCAGTCATTCTTATCCTCAACCAATTCACTCCCCTAATCCCCCGGCAGAAAGACATGTTCATGCTGGCAAAAGCCGCCGACGGCGTCATAATGACCCTCATCGGAAGAGGGTGGGGATACGCTGATAAGATACTAATCCCTGACTTCCAAGCTCCCTATACACTGAGCATTGACTGTCTAAGGATACCTGGTCCATACCAGAAAAAGGTGGAACTCATCGGAGCCATTCTCCCGAAGATGCCTGGGGAAGCAAGAGACAGATACGAAGTAAGGGCGGAGCTTGGGATCAGACCCAATCAAAAACTCATCTATGCAGGCATAAGCGGTCCACGCGCAGAGCGGTTACCCCTGCTCAGGATACTCGCCCCAATCTTTGAGTCGTTTCCCGAGGAATACAGAGTTATTATGTCGATGGGAAACCCAAACGGCAATTCGAACCCAATCGTTAAAGGTTCTCTCATCGAAATTAATTGGGTGAATGATAGGTTCGACCTCCTTAAGGCGTGTGACCTCGTAATATCGCGCGGTGGACACGAGACGATGATGCAGAGCATCTGCTATGGGAAGCCCTCGATAATCATTCCTGTCCCTAAACACCCCGAACAGTATGGGAACGCGAGGAGGGCTCAGGAGCTTGGCGTCGCCCATGCCATACACCAGAGGAACATCGAAAAGGAGGGACTCCTTCTGCTCGTTGAGGAGATGCTCGGCGATGACTCTTTCCATAAGCGCCTCTCTGATCTAAACCGAAAGGGAATTGGGGGCGGCGTAGAGAAGAGTATCTCTGCCATCGCCAAAGTTATCAGCCACTAAACCATAAGGCTTGAATACGGTGTGGCGGAAACCGTAGATTACAGCATATTACTACGCTAAGAAGCGGAATAGGGAAGTCTCAAAGTACTTCGACCAGAAGGTCCTGAAGGCGTTTGACGCTTTTGATGAGAAAGTCTTCGAGCCAGGCAAACTCGATGTAAATACTAAAGATCTCTGTGCGGTTGCAGCCACATACATCACTAGGTGCCCGTACTGCATCGAGGCCCATGCTAAGAGGGCGTTGGCTGCCGGTGCAATAAAAGAGGAGCTCGCGTAGGTCATCGCCATCTCAGCGGCCCTGAATGCTGGCGCGAGCATGGCACTTATGAATTTTGCCCTTGAGGCCGGCGACGAGGGAAAGTACCTGAAGGACGACGAGTAAGTTACTTCATTTTATCCTTCTTATCATCCCAGTATTGCCGAGTACGCATATACTGGATCTTTGCCTTCAGCAGGTCCGAGTAGAAATCTTTGTCAGTTGCGTGCATTCTACTGAGAACCTGGTAAGCTGTGATGGGACCCACACCATGGACCGCCAGGGCCTCGAGAGCCTTGTGCCCATAGCTGAGGACCATGTCAGCGGTCTTTCGCCCGTTTGTGACAGTGTCAGCTTCCTCAGGGAGGAGTTGCTCACCCGACTTCATGCGGTTTAGTAGGGACTGAAAGTGAGCAGGGTCCTCAAATCTTCGTAGGACCGCCAGGAGACCCGAGCCACAGTGGGGGCATATGGGACGCTCAGGGAGGTCCCTGATCCTCGCCTCCGTGTTCCACCCGTTGCAGTTCATGCAGCTCAGCTTCACTTCGCGAGCGAGTACCCTCTTTTTCATGTACTCTAGTTGGTCGGGGACGGTGATGCTCGAGTCCATGAGCTCCTCAAGGTCAGCGTAAGCTTCGAGTATGTGGCGGGCGAGTGGGCTGGGCTCTTTCGCTTGAACATAGCTCAGCTTGACACTGCTCGAATAGATATCGCCGGAGATCTTCTTCACTGATTGGAGGTCGAGCTTCTCTCGGTAGACCTCGCGGAGGGCTTCCTTGTAGATGGGGCTGTTTCTGTATCTGCGGTAGAGTCGGTGTAGTGCCTCCGTCCCCATAGTCTTGCCACGGGGGATAGCCCCGAAGCGCTCGGCGATAAACTTCATGTTGTAGGCGTAGGGGAAGCGGGACTCCAAGTACTCATTGAGCCGCTTCTCCGAGTCCTCGGGTGTGAGGATCTTCAGGACATTCATTAGGTCATTAACGTCGTACTTGCTCGCCTTCTGGGGAGTCTCGATCAGGATGCGGTATGCGTCACTCCACCAGCCAAGTATAAGGTCGCGCTCGCTAAGAGCGGCGTCTAGGACACAGCCCAGGGTAGTGTTTACCTTGTTCCCGTAGGCCGTGTGCAGTATGATGTAGTGTTCGTATGCCTCGAGGATGATGTGTTCCTTGGTGGGGATGGGGAAGCCGTGTTTAAGTTGGTCGTCCACCTCCTTTGCTGCTACAGCTATGGTGGCGAGTGGCACCCTGAGTTCCTTTGAGAGTTCTTCGACTGTAGCATCGAGACCACTCACCTTAATGCGCTCTGCAATCCTCTCCCTGAGGTCGCCGACCTCCTCTGCGATGTCCTTGGTGACCCCGATTAGTTCGCCGTCCCAGCCGGGTAGGGCACCGAGTGGGTCGTCGCTTGGCAGGACAAATAAGCGCCCCTCGTCCTCGTCTATCTGGAGTATTTTCCAGACCCTACCGCGTAGAATAACGTTGAGGCCGACGCGTGCGCGTAGGGTCCAGAACTCGTCGCCTACGGTACCGATGATCTGATCCGTAGCGACGTTGATGAAGGGGTAGCGCCTCTCGTCGTTGATCATACCGATGTTCTCGAAGTAGTATCTCTGTCCCTTCTTCGTCTTCTCCAGCTTATCTCCTCTCCTGTTCACTATCCTGATAGCGTTGAGGAAGTCTACGACCTCATAGAAGTCGCTTCTTCTGAGGGTATTGAAGCAGCTTGAGTCACAACTGATAAGTGAAAATATTTTTTCTGCTTCGACTTCACAATTATCGAGGGTAATCCCAGTTATCTGATGAGCGAGGACGTCGAGAGGATTGACGTGGGGCTCAGTAGGCTCTATATCATTCACTTTCGCCTTACGAGCGGTCACCATCGACTCCAGAGCGTCCTCCCCGTAAGCTGTGATCAGGATGCCCTGGGAGAGCCTACCGAGCCTGTGGCCGGCTCGGCCAACGCGTTGGATGAGGGTAGAGACCTGTCGAGGACTATTGTATTGGATGGTTAGATCGACATTGCCGACGTCGATTCCTAGCTGAAGAGTGGAGGTGGCGACTATCGCTTTGAGCTCCCCAGCCTTAAACTTGTCCTCTACTATGTGGCGCTGCTCCCTGCTCAGGCTCCCGTGATGAACCTCGATGCCGGAGTCCAGCTTCCCTAACTTGTAGCCGAGGCTCTCAGCCTGCCCTCTCCCCTGGACGAAGATGAGGGTGGAGTTGTGGGCTCGAATGAGGTCCCTTATAACTCGTAGTCGTGAGGCTGCACGCGGCGTGGTGTTGAGGTCGCTCCCAATGTCGAAGTCTTCATCCCTCGGCTCAGGGTACTCAACATCGTAGACGTAATCCTTATCGACGGTAACTTCAACAATCCTGATGGGGTGGGGTCCAGCGAGGAAAGCGGCAATTGCTTTGGGGTTGCCAACAGTAGCGGAGAGGCCGATCCTCTGCGGGGGCTTCGCAGCAACCCCATCGAGTCGTGCCAAGCCAACTGTCAGTTGCGCCCCCCTCTTAGACGCGGCGAGGTCATGTATCTCATCGATTATCACCCATCTGACGGAGGCTAGATGCTTCCGCATATCCTTTGCAGGTAGGATCGCCTGAAGCGTCTCAGGTGTGGTGATAAGCATCTGTGGCGGCTTCCTGAGCTGGCTCCTCCTCTGCTTCTGGGTCGTGTCGCTGTGGCGGACCTGAACGTCTATGCCGAGGTACTCGGCCCATGCCATCATACGCTTTTCAATGTCCCTGTTCAGCGCCCTAAGAGGGGTTATGTAGATGATTTTGATACCAGTTTTGTCCCCCTCGCGTAGGTAGGCGTCGAAGACGGGGAGGATGGCTGCTTCGGTTTTCCCGCTTGCGGTGGGGGCGATGAGTAGGACGTTCTCTCCACCAAGGATCGGTGGGATTACCCTCTCCTGCGGAGGCGTCGGCTTTGCCATCCCGAAGTTGGTTAGCGCCTCCCGTAAGCGTGGGTGTAGCAGATCGAAGACAGAGGGCACGATCAAACGTGCGTAAGACTAGAATAAAACGGGTTATACCAATTTGAGATCGTGCGCACTGGCTTGTCCCTAAAATGGTTAAAAATGGTCATAATCCCCCTCACCGAATTTGGGGGCAATCCCGGGCATATCCCAAACCCCTCACCTTCTCGTAGAACCCATCCCCTTCAACCCCATAGAACAAGAACCTGTCGAAACATAATAAAAACCACACCCGTCGACGATTTTAGACGCTTCTCAGAGACCAATCATGAGCCGAAAGGTGTCGAGTACTTGGATCATGGCCTTTCAGGCCCTTCATATGTTACTTACCATTCACATTCAGGCGCCTTTCCTGCAGTTGAGTCTTTATGGGTCTCTCAGCGGGTTTATGATCCTTCTCGTCAATAAGCTCCATTATTGGCTGAAAACGGGAATGTGGATTTAAAACCATTTTACACCAATAACGGGACAAGCCAGCGCGCGCACGCGCACCGCGCAATCACATTATACTCATAGAAAAATCTTAATATTTATCACTTGAATTATGAACCAGTTCTATTAACGATATTAATAGAACTAATGAACAGAGGCGAGTCTAAAAGAGGAATGGCAGATGGGTAGGAAGGAAGTCTTCAACGGTGTGACCTCAGGGGTAAGCATGCTGGGCCTATATTACAAGGCTGCAGCACAGGAGTTCGGCGAGGAGAAGGCAATACAGCTCTACGAGAAGCTCGGCGAAAACATGGGAGCCGGCACTGTGCAGGAGTTGAAGAAGAAGTTTGGTGACACGACACCCACGATGAAGGAGCTCAAGGAGACTCTCGACTCATCGTATAAAGGGATGGGTTTCACCTTCAGTAGTAAAGCGGGTAAGACAAAGTTGACGAATAAGGTGACGAGCTGCCCATTCTACGATGGCTTAGCGATGGCCGGTGTACCCCACGAGACTATAAACAAGATTTGTACATGCACAGCAAACGGCGAGTACAAGGCCATCATGAAGGCCTATCCGGAGCTTACAGCCTATGCGGAGCCCAAGAAGTCACCGGATGGCTTCTGCGTCGAAGCATACAAGCTCAAGAGACGCTGACCAAGATCACCCCTTTTTTATTCATTTCATTTACGCACGCATTTTAGAGTCAGGTGGAAGTGAGGATAAGATTATTGAATCCCAGGGCCGCTCATGTCGAGTTTAGTCTTTCAATGGATTAACAGCAGTAGGATTACTGAGGATGTTATTGCGCAGACTAACCCCGACAAGAACGTCAAAGCAGTAGCGGTCCACAGCGCCTTCTTCATAGGATAAAGAGTATAGAAAAAAATGAAGAAGGATGAGAGCAGGAACATTATAGCTCCTATGCTCAGTAAGATTCTGAGCTCAACAGGGTCATTCTCGCTGAATTTAAGTATCGTCATGCTCAATGCGGCTAGCGTTCCAGGCCTCGCCGCGTTAGTTATTGGGTCAACGAACCTCTCGCTCTCTCGACTCATCGCTTGGAGCCTACCTTAAACAAAATCTGCTCACAGCCATTATTTTAAATAGATTATAGTCGGTTTCAAATAATTCTTCGACGGATAAACATTTAGGGGTTTGTCGCTTGTCGTCAGGTCTTTCTCTGCGCGCTCCACTAGTTGGTAGGGCTAATGAGACTAGTGGACTGCGAAGTCATCTCGATAAGGCGATCGAGGGGAAGGGATCCACGGTCTTGATTAGTGGAGAGGCTGGATTGGGGAAAACGCGTCTTGTGAACGAATTCATAGAGTATGCTAGGGGGAAGGGTGTCGCGGCGCTCTCCGGTTGGTGCCTCAGTGAAGGCTCGGTATCCTACTTCCCATTTATTGAAGCTTTTAAGGGTCAGCCGGAGGCCTCAATCACATCCCGGGATAAAGATAACCTCTCGAGGAACATGGGGGTAGCGGGGTGGCTGAAGGGCCCAGACATCAAGCCAGCCGCATCCACTCTCAACCCTGAGATTGATCGCGATAAGATGTTTGAAGCCATATCGAACACACTCATCTCCTTATCAGAGAAGAAGCCAATCATTCTCTTCTTGGATGATCTCCACTGGGCAGACGACCTCAGTTTAGCGATGCTCCACTACATATCGAGGAAATGTCGTGGATCACACCTGCTGATCATCGGCACATATAGGCCTGAGGAACTCCAAGCGAAGGAGGGCAAAACACACACCCTCCAGGACACAATGTTATCGATGAGTAGGGAGGGCCTCATATCAAGGCTGGAGCTTACCCCTCTGAATAAGGAGAGCACATCCGAGTTGCTTTCTCGTGCCCTCCAGTCAATCGTTGACCCGAAGCTCGTGGAGAAGATCTTCACCGAGGCAGAAGGAAACCCCCTTTTCACTATAGAGACTCTGCAACTTCTGATAGATGATGGGACACTTGTGAAGAAGGGTGGGGGTTGGGTGCTTCTCACCCCGATCGACAACATCAAAATACCCGGAAAGGTTCTCGATGTCATAAACAGGAGAATAGCTCACCTCGGAAAGGAGGAGAAAAAGCTCCTAGGCGCAGCATCGGTTTGTGGATATAACTTCGACGGAGCGACTCTGAGCGGCACTTTGAATGCGGATCTCGCTGAGGTCCTTCAGAGCCTCGCTGAGATTGAGGAAAAGCAGAGGCTAATCCATTACGACAACAACGGCTTCAGTTTCTCGCACCACAAGGTCAGGGAGGCTATCTACACAAGTTTGCCCGCCGAGCTTAGGAGATTATACCACTCTAAAGCCGCGAGTACAATGGAGAAGGAGCTCACTCCAACCATCCAGGAATCCTTCTTAACTAGCATGGCGCTCCACTACGTCGAGGCTGGCACACCCGAGAAGGCCTTCAAGTACCTAGTGCAACTCGGCGAAAAAGCTGTTAATTTATTCGCAAACATCCAAGCTATAGAATATTTAGATAAAGCACTTGAGGCGACGAATAGGAGCCAGAGCCTCGCCACCGATGAAAACCTCGGCAAAATCTATGGCTTGAGAGGAAGAGCCCGCCTCGGACAAGGACTCGCCCCCAGGGCTGTGGAGGACCTTGAAGTCAGCTTAAGACACTACGAAAAGCTATCGGATGAGTCAATGCTCCCTGAAGCCCAATATCTGCTCGGAAACGCCTATGCAGTCGCAGGCAGGATAGATGAGAGCTTCGCACACCTGGACTCTGGGCTTCAGTTGAGTAGAAGGTTAGGGAACAGAAACATCGAGTGCAGATGCCTTTACGATCTGACCTGGCCACTGATGACATCGACAGATAACATCGAGAAAGTACCAATAGGCCTAGCTGAGAGCACAAGGATCAGCGAGGAGGTAGGCGACAAGATAACTCTAGCACACAACAACTTCTGGTTAGGAATATTCCACAACTTCGCTGGAGACTTCAGTGAAGCGATCCAGCATCTGGAAAAGGCAGTGAAAATCTCGGACGAGTCTGGTGACAAGTTCTACAACCTATTCGCAAGATTCATACTGGGAATGGCGAGGGCGGGCAACGGCGAGTTTGACAAAGCTATCGACACCCTAGAGACTTGCAGAAAAAAGGCTGAGGAGAATGGAATAGACTACTTCGCGCCCAGAACGAGGAACGCCCTCGGATGGGTACACCACGAGCTTTACGACATCAGCGGCGCAATAGAATACAACAAGGCATCATTAGAGACTGCGAAAGCGCAGATAGCATTACCCCCCGCCCTCCTGAACCTCGGCTTCGACTACCTCAGCTTAGGAGACAAAGAGAACTCCAAGAAATACTTCGAGGAGGCGAAGGACGCCCTCCACTTACATCAGTGTGTCCAATGGCGATACGATCTGAAATCTAAGTATGGGTTAGGCTGTGTAGCGCTGACGAAAGGCGAATACAACGAAGCTCTAGTCAATGCTGAATCTGCACTTGATATCGCAATGAAGGCAAAGGCGAAGAAACATATAGCGAACTGCCTAAGGCTCAAAGCTGAGGCTCTAGACTTCCTCGGCAGAGGGGATGACGCAATCCAGAGTATGAATGCCGGATTGGAATATGCTGAACGGGTATTCTACCCGCCTCAACTCTGGGAGACTCATCGGAGCTTCGGCCGCCTATATGCGAGGCGTGGAGATAAAATTCATTCACTTGAGGAAAATAGGGCATCGTTGAATGTACTTGAAGACACGCTTTCTAGACTTAAGGACAAGAGACTCAGAGATGCTCTAGCATCGAGTGCAGTAAGGAAAGAGCTTCAATCACTATGTGCTTAGCGCGCGCACTGGTTAGAGTCAGGTGGAAGTGAGGATAAGGCTATTGAGAGGGCTTCGACTCAAGGTACACCCTCTCCCAATCGATCGGAGCAAAATACGCGCACGCGTAAAAAAAAGGGATTAATGTGCTTCAAAGGCGTGTTCTCCTCTTTGATCAAGCTCCTCCTCCGGCCCAGGAGGAGCATAGATAACCACGTAATCCAGGTCCGCCCCCAAATCCACATCCATCCTGTGCAACGCACCCGCCGGCACGAAGACCGCCTCCCTCGGAGAGATCTTCTTCGGCTCACCGTCAAGATAGATCGTTCCAGTCCCAGAGAG
>Ga0187878_1000619_pt1 | contig 38980 bp, 38 predicted proteins | sample June2016WEW_17_1_FD_132979 | JGI IMG/M metagenome (GOLD analysis project Ga0187878, IMG submission 132979) | Peatland microbial communities from SPRUCE experiment site at the Marcell Experimental Forest, Minnesota, USA - June2016WEW_17_150 | ecosystem: Environmental > Terrestrial > Soil >... | reverse complement strand
TATGCTGCCGTTTGCTCCGGCAGAGGCGGTAATCGTGTAGGTGTTGATCGCAAATGACGCCGCGATCGTATGACCCGCTGCGACGCTGCTGAACGTGTAGGTCGTCACTGCTCCCACCGACGAGCCATCCACCAGCACATCCGCGACATGGTAATTTGCCGCCGGCGTGATCGCGAAGGTCTGGCTGCCGCCATAATTCACCGTCACCGCACCCGAAGGCGTTATGCTGCCGTTAGCTCCGGCAGAGGCGGTAATCGTGTAGGTGTTGATTGCAAATGACGCCGCGATGGTATGAGCCGCCGTGACGTTGCTGAACGTGTAGGTTGTCACTGCTCCAACTGACGAGCCATCCACCAGCACATCCGCGACATGGTAATTTGCCGCCGACGCGATCGTGAAGGTCTGGCTGCCGCCATAATTAACGGTCACCGCACCCGAAGGCGTTATGCTTCCGCTTGCCCCGCCAGTGGGGGTGGCTGTAATGGTTAGGGCCGGATTGCTTCCCATGCCGGTGAGATTCACGGTCTGGGTGCCGCCGGCGGCGTTATGCGTGATGGTAATGAACCCGGTTCGAGTGCCTGTGGCAGTGGGGTGGAATGTGACGCTAAGCGTGCAGCTGAGCCCCGGCGCGAGAGTCGAGCCGCAAGTTATGGTTTGATTGAAGTCGCCATTTATCAAGATGTTGCTGATCCCCAGGTTGTCGCCCCCGGTGTTGGTGAGCGTCACGACCTGAGCCGCGCTCGTCGTCCCCACCGGTTGGCTTCCGAACGTCAAATTCGAGATGCAGAGGCTAGAGGTTGGCGCGAGACGCACCCGGCGAACGCGGTTGTCAGCTGTGTCAGCGATAAACAGATTTCCCAGGTTGTCGACCGCCACACCGGCGGGGGTAGCCAAACCGGCGTTGGTCGGGCTGCCACCGTCTCCATAAAACCCATAGAGTGCTGACCCGGCGACCGTGGAAATGGTGCCGGTGGCGGCATCGATCCGGCGGATGCGATTGCTCCACGAGTCAGCGATGAAGATGTCGCCGACCTCCTCGCCTTCCTCCTTGCCGCTGAACTTGTGCACCAGCGAGCAGACGAGCCAGGGCGTGGTGGCGTTGAGCGTGGCGATCAGGTCCGCGCCGCTCTTGGTGCGGTAGATGCCTTCGTTGACGCCCAGGAACACCTTCTCGATCTGCTCATCCAGCTCGGTGCGGTCGGTGATGATCAGCACGCGAGCGTTGGTGATGTTTTCGCGTATCCATTTCGCGAGCCAGACCATTACCAGACTCTTGCCGCTCCCCTGAGTGTGCCAGATTATGCCGCCCTCCCGGCGCTTCACGTGGCCCTGCGCGGCTCGCACGCTGAGGTACTGGTGGTGCCGACAGAGCTTCTTGATGCCGGCATCAAACACCATGAAATCGTGGATCAACTCCAGAAAGCGCGCCTTGCCGCAAAGCTGGACGAGCGCGCGGTCCAGCGGGTTCTCGATGGGGCTCGCTTCCTTCCAGGTGAGGTAGTACTTCTCGGGTGTCTGGATGGCGCCGTAGCGCAGACCCTCGGTGTCGTTGCCGGCCATGACCCACTGCACCGTCGAGAAGAAGTGCTCGATAAAGACCTGTTTCTGGTTGTCGAGGTTTTGGTGGATTCCCTCGGCCACGGAAACGGTGGAGCGCTTCAGCTCCAGGACGCCGAGCGCGACGCCGTTGACGTAGAGCACCACGTCCGGGCGCTTGGTGTGGGCCCTGGTGTCGCTGCCCGTCACCGTCACTTCCTCGGCGACGGCGAAGTGGTTCTTCTCCGGGCGCTTCCAGTCGATGAGCCAGACGGTCTGCGTGTTCTCGCCGACTTCGGCCCTCACCTTCACGCCGTAGCGCAGCAGGTCATACACCGCGCGGTTTCAGTCATAGAGGCTCTTGCTGGTGTCGCCCACCGCCTTGTCGAGGACGTGAAGCGCCCGCATGATAAGCGCCTCGTCATAACCCTGCTTCTCGCACAGGAACCGCCGCAGCAGATCCTCTTCGATGTTGCGGTTGCCCTCGCGCTCGGTCCAGTCGCCGAGATAGTCGTAGCCGAGCTGCTCGCGGAACAGCCTCACCACGCGCTGCTGGGTCTTCTTCTCGATCTGGCCGACGGTGCTCATGCGTTCTTTGCTCCTTCAAGAGCGTGGCGCTGTTCCAGCCGCGCACGGGCCGTGGCCAGGGCCTGGCGGAAGCGTTCGCGCAACACCACGCGCGGCGGCAGTTCGGTGAGGTACTCGGCAACGTGGATGCCGCTTGGGCCAAGGTCGAGATATTCGACCGTCTCCTGCTTTTTCCCGGCGCAAAGGATGATCGCAAGCGGCGGATCCTCGCCGGGCTGGCGCTCGTGGCGATCCAGCCAGCGCAGGTAAAGCTCCACCGGTCCTTTGTCCGCCGGCTTGAAATTTCCCAGCTTCAGTTCGATCACCACCAGCCGGCGCAGGCGGCGGTGGAAGAAGAGCAGGTCGATGTAATAGTCGTCACCGTCGAGGGTGATGCGTTTCTGCCGCTCCACAAAGGCGAAGCCCGTTCCCAGTTCGAGGAGAAAGCTCTCGATTTCGCGCAGCAGGGCCGTTTCCAGATCCTTCTCGCTGTAAGTGTCTCTCAGCCCGAGGAAATCGAGCAAGTAGGGGTCCTGGAACACAAGGTCCGGTGTGAGTTTGTCCTCATCGCGTAACGCGTCGAGTTCCTGGCGGATGAGCTGGTCGGGTTTTTTCGAGAGAGCGGTGCGCTCGTAGAGCATCCCGCCAATTTTCTGCTGCAAAGTCCGCGTGCTCCATCGTTCGATGCGACACATTTCCGCGTAGAAGTCGCGCTTGAGGTCGTCTTGCAGTGCGATAAGGTAGATGAAATGCGTCCAGCCCAATTGTGTCATCAGCGCTGACACAATTTGTCGATCCGGGAAGACTTCGGCGAAACGCACCATGCGGAACAGGTTGCGAGCCCCAAAGCCCCGACCGAACTCAGGCGCCAATTTTGCAGACAGTGCCCGCAAAATCTCTTTCCCGTACTCCGCACGCTTCTCCTTGAGGATGTCCTGCCGGATGCGCGTGCCGATCTGCCAGTACAGCATGGTCAAGCCGGCATTGACCATCTGCGCAACCTGATGGCGCGCGGCCTGGATCATCTGCCGGATTTCTGCCGCGAGCTCGCCGGGCTCTGCAACAACGGCGGGCAAGGCGGGATTCTTCACCGGCGGTTTCTTTCGCGGAGTCCTCATATCAGCCTCGTCCTCCCGGTCAGCAGCTCCTGCATCATCCCCTGCTTGAGCGCGCGGGTCTTGGCCAGCCGCCGCTCCGGCGCCGCAATCCCCGCGTCCATATCGGACAGCACGGCGGCAATGGCGGTTTGTTCCTTCACACTCGGCAAGGGCGCTTCGTAGTTCTTCACTATGTTCCAGTCAGAGCGAGGCATGTGCGTGCCGTATGCTATGCTCGCTGCTTCAATAAAGTCCTCAACCTGGACCATCTGGAACAAGAACTCAGGAGTCACCATTCGCCCCCGGCCAGCAAATGCCCAGATCTCGGTTGAGCAAACCCCATCGCGAACTGCCAGCCAGTACTTTCGGAGATAGGCGCGGAGCTTGCCGAAAAGGACATCACCAGTTCGGAAGACTGACTTCAACGAGGAGTGCTCATCGGTGGCAGTGCTCCCGAACAACCGGCCGGTTGCTTGTTCAATCTGGTCCAGTTCCACGCAGAAGCCCTGAATCCCTGCTCTCCGTGGATCAATCCGCTCAGCACGCGGCAGCGCAATCTCGCCGAACCGCTTCACCTCCCACTCCCCGCTGAAGCCCGGCAGGCGGGTCTGGCCGGTAAGGAGCTGTTGGATGGCGGCCTGTTTGAGGTCGCGCTTCTTGGCGATGAGCTTATCCAGCGCGCCGATCAGCGCATCCACACCGCTCAACGCCCCCGCGATGGCATTCTGTTCGGGCACGGGTGGAACTGCACACGGCATCTGAAGCAACGCAGCCTTCGTCAGCTTGTAACGGCCGGCACCTTGGCGTGTCAGGAAAGGCGTGATGTCCCGATTCGCGAAGAACCAGTAGAACCACTGAGTGAGGTTTTTTGTGCCTCGAACTAAGTGAGCGTGGTTGTTGACGTTGAACTTACCCCGAACCAGCAACGTCATGGGCTGGTTGCACCACTTTAGGAAGTGATCTCCATCTTCACCAATCAAAGCATACTCGCCTTCGACGCGATACTCATTGATCCAGCCCTGCACGCTTGTTGGACCGTAATAGGGGTAAGGGCCTGCCGTGCGTTCGCGGACTGACTGGCTAATCGGCAATCGGAGTTGATTGCACACGTCGAACGAATCGCCAACACAACCAACATCCCATTCCCTCGGAATCATTCCTATCTCAGTCTGTTTGTAGCCGGGCTTCACTTCCATGCCGCCCCCAACTTCCTGAGGTGCTCGTCCACGCGGGCGGCGAGGGTTCCCACTTCTTCGGTGATCTGCGGCAGCGGGGTGGCGTAACGGTCGGCCAATTGCCGGATGCGGCCGGTGAGCGCTTGAGAAACGCGATCCAGCTCGCTCTGCACATCGGCGGCGAACTGCGCGAGCCATTTGTCGTCCACGACGAGGGTCTTGATCTCAGCCTCGCTGAGCTTGCCGTACTTTGCGGCGACTTTGGTCTCGAGTGCTTCCCGAGCGGCCTTCAATCGACTCTTGGCGTCGGCTTGCTGGTCGAGCAGGGCGGCGTAGTCCTCCAGCGCCTTGCGCTCCTCGGCGTCATCGTCGGTGCGACCGATCTCCTTCAGGTGGGCCGCCACGGCCTTCTTCGGGATCCTGCCCTTCTCGTCCACGACCTCTTCCAGCAGGCCGCCTTCGCCGCCGTGTTCTTCCTTCAGCCCGTCGAGCTGCTGCTCCAGTCCGCCGAGTTCGGTTTCAATTGCCTCGATGGCCGCCTGCTCGACCGCGAAGTAACGGACGATGAGAAGCGCGGCCGGGATCAGATCCGACTTGAATTTCTTCTTGCGCACCGTGAAGTCGGGCTGCTCCTTGCCCGTCTGCTCCTTGGATTCGACGATGAGCTGCGGCTTGGAGGCCTCCTCCCAGCCCTCCTGGGCGATGAGATACGCATCGTCCTGCATCGTTGCCGCCCAGTAGTCCATGAGGTGCTGATAGACGTCGTAGGGGTCGATCAGCGCCTTTGGTTTGTCGCCGGGTTTGATGGCGTTCAGGCGCGGAGCATTGGCTTTCTTCCAGCGCGCAAACAGCGAGGTGACGGAGGTGTTGAATGCAGTGAACTGGGCATGGCCGAAAATGGCGGCCTTGATTTCACCCGCAGGCAATTTCAAGCGGCTGTAGCCGGCGCGGCCGGCCGACTCGAAGAGCAGCGGGCGGACCGCGGGTATCACCTGCCAATGGCGATCGAGCGCATCGATGTCACGATCGGGGATGCCGCCGCGCAGGTGGCCGTCTATGTCCTGCAGGTCTTCCGCCCCGGTGCTGTCGATGTAGCGCGGGATATTGAGATTGAAATCGTTCTTCGGATCGCTGATCTCCGAGAGCGGCACGATGCGGGAATAGCGTGGCACTTCGAACTGGCGGGTGAAGGCGTCCACGATGCGGTGGATGTCCTGGGCGCGCAGGCGATTCTTGTTGCCTTCCTTGATGAAGCCCTTCGACGCATCCACCATGAAGATGCCTTTGCGGGCGTGAGCGTTCTCCTTGTCGAGCACAAGGATGCATGCAGGAATGCCCGTGCCGTAGAAGAGGTTGGCCGGAAGGCCGATGATGCCCTTGATGTAACCGCGCTTGACGATTTCACGGCGGATCGTGGCCTCGGCGCCACCGCGGAACAGCACACCGTGCGGGTGAATGACCGCGCCTTTGCCCGTGCTCTTGAGGCAGGTGAGGATGTGCAGAAGGAAGGCGTAGTCGCCGTTCTTCTTGGGCGGGATGCCGAAGGCAAAGCGGCCGTGAAGATCATTGGCAGGGTCGAAACCGTTGCTCCAGGCTTTCGTGGAGAAGGGGAAATTGGCGGCGACGAAGTCGAAGGCCTTCAGGAGGCCGTCGGGCGCTTTGAAGTGCGGGCTGGAGAGGGTGTTGTCCTTCCAGATCTCCGCCGTAGGACAGTCGTGGAGAATCATGTTCATTCGGGCCGGGGCGGAGGTGGCGTTGTCCATCTCTTGCCCGTAGATGGCGAGATCGAGGCCGGTGCGGCCTTTGGCTTCGTCGTGCGCCTTCAGCAGCAGCGAGCCCGAGCCGCAGGTGGGGTCGTGGATGGTCTGGCCGGCTGACCTGGCCTCGCCAACCCCGATGACCTTCGCCATGATGCGCGAGACTTCCGCCGGCGTGTAGAACTGCCCCTTACTCTTGCCCGACTCGGTGGCGAAGTGCCGCATGATGTACTCGTAGGCGTCGCCGAGCAGGTCGTCGCCCTCGGCGCGGTTACTGCGGAAGTCGAGCGCCGGAGTGTCGAAGATGGCTACGAGGTTGGACAGGCGGTCCACCATTTCCTTACCCTTGCCGAGCTTGTCGTCGTCGTTGAAGTCGGCGACGTCGATCACACCTTTGAGGTCGTTGGCCTCGGCGAGCTTCGAGATGATCTTGTTGATCTTTTCGCCGATTTCCTTGTCGCCCTTGAGCGCGACCATGTCGGCGAAGCTGCCGCCCTTGGTCACGTCCAGCAGGTAGCCCTTCTGGCTGTCCGCCTTGTCGGAAACGTACTTCATAAACAGCAGGACGAGGACATAGTCCTTGTACTGCGACGCGTCCATCCCCCCGCGCAGCTCGTCGCAGCTTTTCCAGAGGGAGCTGTAGAGTTCGGATTTCTTAATGGGCATGCGTTAGTTCCCGCAGAGCGATCAGCGCGATGTGATGACCATCGTCCCCAATCTTCCGGCTCATGCCGGTCCTTCTTAGCCTGTCGCCTTGCCAAATGCAGAGCTTCATTATGATTGTGAACAAGCTTACGCCCCTGGTTTAGTACCCGCCGATTGTAGCGCAGTGAGGTCACCATTGTTGCAGAATCTTTCGGCGGGAGATGGTATAAAGAGGAACGCGATTGTGCCCAAACCGGATCCGAAAGCAGCCAAGAGCATCCATAAGCGAAATCCGTAAGCTGCTGATTCCGTCGGTTTTGCTTGGGTAGCCCTGGGCGGGCTCGGGGGCCGAATCGCATTCAGCAAGTGCTAGTCCGGAACTAGCGGTGTGTGATACTGCGTGTCAGGGCTCGGTACCGTGCGTGCGTAGAGATAGGCATCGAAGAGGGCAAGACACCGAAGCTTCCGCAGTGGCCGCCCGATTCCCTCTTGTGCTCCCGAATAGATATGCTTATAAGGGACTCAGTAACTGTTTAGCCCCTTCAAAAGCAGCCACGGAGTTTCACGGATTTCACGAATTCATATGCCTACGGCATGCGCGTATCGAGGCGCACCAAATGATGCCGTCTTCTTTGCCTGCATCCTGGAGGCTGCAAGAAACACCGCCTTTTGGTAGTGCCTTCATAAAATCCGTGGAATCCGTGAAATCCGTGGCCGCTTTTTGCTTTTAAAGGACGTCTCGATGACCACAGGGCTTAACAGTTACGGGACTCAAGATCCTTGGTAAAAGGATGTGTCGCAGATATCGGGCGCCTCATTCTCTACTTGGCCTGAGCTAAATGCTCACGTTCAGACGTCGAGTATGTTTGATATGTAACGAACGGCGATAACCGAGGCGATTTAGCGCCTTTTAGCTGGACTGCATGATTTGGGGTGTGGAACATGACCAACAGTTCATCTTTCCGACGACGCATGGACGACATCTCAGCACGAATCCCGCTTGCGCTCTGGGATCCGGGTGCTGCTGTCATCAGAGCACACCTTCAGCGGCTGGCAGAAATGGATATCGGTGTTCGACTCCAGGCTAAAGTTCGGGAGAAGCGGTTACCGCTCTTTTGGCTAACACGTGTGCGAGGTGGCTCTGGCTTTTCCATGGCCACTTTGATTCGTTATTATTTCACAGAGTATTTGAGCAGATGGATGCAGCACGGCCCGCTTTCCCTTCCACCTTCGTTCAACGTAGTTGAATCCTTTCTCACTTTCAACGAGACCTATTTTGCATTCGACCTGTGTCAGGAATCAGAGCACCTATTGACTTTGGACGATTACTTTGACTGGCATACTTCCAACGACCTGCCAGACGACCCTGCAATTCTCACGGATGTGATGCAGGAAGGCCTCGTCTATTCCTACGACATGACTAGCGATGTCGAGGGCTTCTATGTTTCCACTCCTGAGTCAAAGCTGACCATTGCGGGTGTCTCGCTTGTACGCCACGACAATGAGCTGAGCTGCATTGTTCTCGCAGGCGAAAAACCTCCCAACCCTCCAGATGTCGCCATTCGAGCAGGGGCATCGGTTCCGGTAAGGGGACGCGAAAACATAGCACCGGCTTCCGACCTCGAAATTAAGGATAGATACCTGCCCGGATTTCCAGGATTCGGCCGAATAATCCTAATGGCACGATACGACCTTATCCGCGGGACCTACGATGTTCGATACGTAAATCTCGATATCGGACCGAGCTTTTGGGTTTTAAGCGACGATCAAACCACCTTCACGCGGGAAATCGTGCGGAACGAACGTCAGTCCATATTGGCGAAGTCACTAGAAGAGCTGAACCGATATCAAGAATTGTTTTCAGCCGCTACCGCTCTCATCTACCTCCCAGTTGCTTTCGTTGCCTCTGCTGATCGCGTTAACGAGGCACGTTTCACGACGGAGCTCAAGGTCATGGAGCATGAAGAGCCTGTCCAACAGGCCATAAGCGAACTCGGTGAGAAGGAAGTAATCTTCGAACGCCGTGTACGATGTCTTGCTGCCGGTGAACGCCAACGGAAAGAAGATCACTAGAGGATAGATCCACCAGAAATGGAGTTTAGTTCGGAGGGGTATTGGCGACACCTGGTTCCAGGGCAGATTGGCGAGGATGTCGACGGGAATCCGATCATCGGAAGAACTTGGGTGAGACGACTGGAGTCCTGGAGTGCGAGGAACCCGGAGTCCTTCTTGCTCCAGAGGTCAACAACTGTACCAATAGGACCAGATCCGGGGAGAATTTATGTCATTAGGTCTCCTGCACACGATATTGACGTGTATAAGGTTGGATTCACAAGACGGACGGTAGACGAACGCGCCCGCGAGTTGGGTACTGCTACCGGGGTCCCCTTGCCTTTCGCCGTCCTGGCGAGTTGGGATGTGGCAAATTGTGCCGGGACAGAAGGCGAGGTTCATCGAAGGCTCGAGTCACGCCGTGTAAGTTCACGTCGCGAGTTTTTCCACGCAACTCTTCCAGAGATAGTAGCCACAATTGAGGGTGTGATAGCTGAAGCACAAGCCGGAGCGAATAAAATTTAGTTGTTGGCCAGAGGTGGGTTCGTGTTTGCAGGTCGAACGGAAATCGTGTCCGGTTTCCCATGCGAAACAGACATCAGGAAGAATAGCCGGTCGTTACTGAAGAATCTAACCGGATCGGAGCGGCTCGCCCCGGCTGATCTCGGCCCAGACGAATAGCCACGGACTCCTCATTCTCTTGAGCCTGGAAGATGATAGGCCGGACGTCGTAGATGGACTCGTCTTTCCTTCGAAGGGTCTCGTGCCACCGAGGGTATTCGAACTAGTGCGATCTGCTGAACTCGGGAGTTCAGGCGGCTTTCCGCTCATAGCGATGATGAAGCCCTCCGACCTTGGGCACCGCGACGATTCGACCCGGGTCCGGCGGCTCGACGGCTCTTCCATCGGGAGATTTCTTCCCGAGCGATAGATGACTCCGCGAGCCGTGGTCGTAGTCGAGGCAGCAGCCGACATGCCGCCCAGGCGCTCATCTCGCGCGCAGCGAAGATGGTCGCGAGCGCAGATCCCGCCACCGTCATAACGGTAGTGATGACATAGGCATTCATCATCAATCGCCGCCATTTGTGATGGAAGCCAATCTGATCTTTCAACCACGCCGCCACCAGCCCCTTCGCCGATATGCTATCGGCCTCGTGCATATCCCCCTCCTGCACGATCGCCAAATCGCATGAACCGTACCGTGCCCTCGTCTCCCGCCGTTGAACGGCTGCGCACGCACACACTCGATGTCTCTAGCGCGCGGTTGCGCATAGATGAGATGAGAAGATCGGTCCCTTAATAATGGATCGCCTTTAGGCTACCTATGATCGAGCGCATTCAAGTGGTGCGATAACAAAAGGAGAGACCGATGGTCATTTCACCTTTTCAAGCAGTTTGGCAAAAAACAGTTGGTCGTCAGAATTGTGGTTTGCCAAGACAGCGTGTGGCCGCGTTCTTTGTGCTTCACGCCAGAGCCCCCTGCGCCAATTGGAATGACCGACGGCATGTGGACCTGTGCTTTGCAGCTACGGTCGTTGCCTGGGCTTCGGCATTTTGGGGTGACCATGCCCTGCAAATTGAATGAACTCGAATTCCGCTCGCGATTCGCTCCGCCTTGCCAGGATTCGCTGCTGCGCACAGAGCTGGATTCTTCAGTCCGACTTGGAGTAAAAGGAAGAATCGGCGGCAGAACCTGATAATGTGTTGGGGCACAGGCAATAGAGAATTGACGCCTTGACCGGCTTTGGGAGACGCGAAATGTCTGTTCAAAAAATCGATCTTGATAAGCTCCGGGCTGCGATCCGTATTCTCGGAGACGAATCCGTCTACCTTATGCTGGCGGAAGCCATCGACATGCTCCCCCCGACCAAGCTCGAAAAGTTAGCCAGTCACTACCTCAATCCGGCGCAGCTTCGACCCGATGGCGAGAGCAGAGGCAGTTTGCTGGAAGACGTGAAGGCGTTCGAGAAGGCCAGCCTGCATGGCGATTATTACGAGAGCTTCGACGTCAACTGGAAGAACTCCACGGAGATGTCGAAGGGCACTCGGGGGTGGATTGCCGAATTCTGCCGCTTGCTCGATCGCTGCACCGCCCAGGCAATGAAGAGTGATTTCTCGGAGACCCGCGCGGCGATCGAGATCTGCTTCGGCCTGTTGCGCCGAATAGACGAGTGCGGGGACGACGTCATTTTCTTTGCGGATGAGGGCGGTGCTTGGCAGGTAGGAGTCGATTGGGGGAAAGTGCTGCCGGCCTGGTTTGTATGCCTTTCGGCGACGGCCGAACCAAGAGAGTATGGGCGCCGGGTTGTGGAGATCATAGAAGAGTTCGATAAAAGCAATCGAGAGAAGCACATCTCCGCAGCCCAACGTGCAGCCACGGCGGATCAGCGCATAGCGCTCCGAGCAGCGCAAGGTTAACAGATATCAGCCGTCCTACATCTTGCGTATGAGCAGCGTTGGGTCGTAACCAGCAACGCTATCAAGTGATTGTCGAAAACCTGGCGCGAGATTCTTGAGCAGTTAGCCATCATCGTGACTCCCGAAACGATCCTGCTTTGGCATCGATAACTCGTTGCCAGGCACTGGGACTATAGACACCGCCGGAAGAGCGCTGGACGGGCGCCGGTATCGCAGGAGATTGTTGAACTCGTGCTGGGAATTGCCAACGAGAATTCGACCTGGGGTTATGATCGAATTCAGATCGCGCTCTGTAATCTCGGGCACGACATCTCGGCTACGACAGTTGCCAACGTCATCAAAGCACACGGCATTGAGCCGGCGCCGGATCGCAGGCGCAAGTCGACATGGAAGACCCTGCTCCAAGCCCACCGGGATGTGCTGGCCTCTGTGGACTTCACGACAATAAGGATTTGGACCAAGAGTGGGCCTGTCACCTGTTACTTGCTCTTTGTCATGGAATTAGCAACACGACGGGTGCACTTTGGGGCTGTACCGTGAATCCCGACGAGGCCAGGATGTGCCAGGCTGATCCAGGTTTCGGCGCGCTTGCTGTCGACCGAGATAGCGGCTCATTACTGACTCCAATTGGCCAACTGCGGCGAACTTGCGGGTCGGCTGAGAGTCTTTATTATATGCCACGAAGGTGCGTTTCCGGAAGTGGTTGCTCAAAGCTACGCCATGCGTTATCTTAGCCGTGTGGTTCCGGAGGGCAATGAGTGGACATCAGCACATACGTAGACGGTCTGGCAGCCAGGGGGCGGTACCACTTCACCACAGCGGAAGCCGTTGCCGCCTTGAGCTCGTCACCCATTGCGGTTCGAGCGGCGATCCGCCGGCTGCGGGGGAAAGCCCGCGTGGCGATGCCATTTCGCGGCTTTCACCTGATCGTCCCTCCCGAGTATCGAGCGCTCGGATGCCTGCCCGCGGATCAGTTCGTTCCGCAGCTCATGGAGCACCTTGGGTTGGCCTACTACGCGGGCCTGCTCTCCGCGGCGAGCCTGCATGGGGCGGCCCACCAAGCGCCCATGGTCTTTCAGACGATCGTGCCCGACAACCGTCCCGAGATCCGTTGCGGCCGGGTGCGCGTCGAGTTCGTGGCACGGTGCAACCTCAGCGAGATCCCGACCATGCAGAAGAACACCTTGCGTGGCGTCCTGCGCATCTCGACGCAGGAAGCGACTGCGTTCGACCTCGTCGGGTATCCGGGCCACGCGGGCGGCTTATCCAACGTGGCGACGGTCCTCTCCGAGCTTGCGGAGAACATGGATGCCGAGAAGCTCCTCGCCGAAACCGAGCATTCGCCGCTCCCCTGGACCCAGCGCCTCGGCTACCTGCTCGAGCGTGTCGAAGCGGCGAACCTCGCGGCTCCGTTGGCTGAGCATGTCGCTGTCCATGCCAAGGAGTACGTGCCGCTTCGGCCGAGAAAGTCCGTCGCACGCGCCACGCGCGACCCCCGGTGGCGGTTGTTCGTGAACGAACTGGTGGAGGCGGACTTGTGATCCCCTTCGACTACATCACCGAATGGCGCGCAGAAGCGCCGTGGGCGATGGAGGCACAGGTCGAGCAGGACCTGATCCTCTCCCGCGCCGTCGTCAGCATGTTCGCCGAATCCAAGGTCGCGGGCCTCCTCGCTTTGCGAGGCGGGACCGCGCTCTACAAGCTCCACCTTCGACCGGCCGCGCGCTACCCCGAGGACATCGACCTGGTGCAGGTCAGCGCGGGGCCGATCGGCGGTGTCCTCGACGCGATCCGGCGCGCGCTCGGCCCGTGGCTCGGCCCGCCGCGGCGCACCACCAAGGAAGGGCGCGTCACCCTCATCTACCGCATGAGCTCCGAAGGGCAGCCTCCGGTCCCGATGCGACTGAAGGTCGAGATCAACTCCCGCGAACACTTCTCGGTGTTCGGGATCTAGGAGCGTGAGTTCGCGGTGGTTCACTGGGACCGCGACGGTGAAGACCTATCAGCTCGACGAGCTGCTCGGCACCAAGCTGCGCGCACTCTACCAGCGCAAGAAGGGACGCGACCTATTCGACCTGTTCATCGCGAGCTGCCATGCTAAGGTCAATCCCGCACGCGTGGTCGAGTGCTTTGCGCGCTACCTCGAGCACGACGGTCTGCGGGTCTCCCGGGCCGAGCTCGAGATGAACCTGCACGAGAAGCTCTCCGACGAGACCTTCCTTTCGGATGTCGAACCCCTCATCGCCCCGGACACCGTCTGGAGCTTCGAAGACGCGGCCGGTTACGTCCGGCGCGAGATCCTGCCGCTCCTCCCCGGCGAGTCCTGGAGGGGCGGTGAGTAATAACTGCCGGGAGGCCCACAGGGCACGGCGAGATGAGCTACAGGTTGAGACTGCCCGCGAGGAGTCGCTTCGGAATCTCGAAGAGGAGACATGAGGAGAACGATGGCCAGAGCTGAGAGACCAGCACACAAGAAGAAAAGCCGCACCAAGCCCCCTTCGAACGCGAAGCTCGATCAAATGATCGAGGAAGCGATCGTCGACGCCAATGGGGAGTCCGAGCAGACGACCGGGTTCTACACGATGCTCGATGACAACCTCGCAGTGCCATTTCACACCGTGATGCTCGACGTCGAAGTCACGGTCGAGCGGGTCGACATGACAGATGATGAGCAGATCGTCGCGGTCTGCGCGCGCGGGAAGTCCCGCCAACGTGTCCCGATTCTGGACCTGCCGCTGCCCGATCCGCCCCCTGAGGGCGCGGAGTGGATCGACGCCTTCCGCTGGTGGGCGCGAGGGAATTAGCGGTGGCCGCCCTGTCGAGCAAGAGGGTCATGCGACCAAAACTGGATGGTCCATATGCCGCGCGGCATAGCTCATAGCTGCCTTGATATCTTCCATTTCGAGATGCGGAAGTTCCTACAGGATTTGCTCTGCTTGCGCGCAACTCATCCACGAGTGGCGCGCCTTTTGAAAAGACCTCGCATGAGGTCATTTCGACTGTGCCCAAACTGTGCCTAAACTGGGGCCGAAAGCAGCCAAAAGTATCCATAAGCGAAATCCGTAAGCCGCTGATTCCGTTGGTTTTGCTTGTGTGGCCTTGGGCGGGCTCCGGGGCCGAAATGCACTCATAACCCCAAGGTCGGTGGTTCGATTCCACCCGTCGCTACCAATTTCCTCACACCATTGGTATCAACGCAACCATTAATCAAATCAATACGATGCGACCGAGTTTGGGCCGCTTTTTTGTTGTCCGAGCGGTACAAGTTTGATGATCTCCTGCGGGACTGGCGGCCGTCCTGCGGTCTTCCGGAGCGTGCTGTAATCCCAGTGCCATCGCAGGATGGTCTCGGGTGTGACGATAGTAGACAGCTGCTCAAGCATTTTGCGGCCGAGAATCTGGCCTTTGACAGCCAGGCACCGCCGCTGGTCATCGTTCAAGAGGATCCGTTTCTTACCGAGCTTTTCCCTGAGCACCCGGTTCTCGGCGAGCAGGTATTCGATCGCAGCCAGTTGACGGCGATTGATCCAACCGGCGAGGATCACGAGCAACAACTGCCAGGGCTGTAGCACGGCTTTCATATTTCTCCGGAGGCACAATAAGAATCTAGAGGATCCGGAATTCTTACCCGTCCGTCAAGCGTCGCAACAGGATCGATAGTAAGATCCGCCGACACAATCACTTGTGGACCCATCAAGTTTTTCACCAGACGGGTACTAAACGTTGCATTGCGGCACTGCGCGATAGCACGTTTTCGGCTTCGAGGAGCGAAGCGCTGGTGATACCATGCGCCTGCGGGCCGCATCGCCCTTATTTTAACCATCTGCGGCCATCCGGCAAACGATCTGGCCGGCCTATCACTTTGACAGAGGATTCCGCGATGGCGACAAAGCGAAGCGGACAGAAAATCAGGAAAAACAGCGCTTCGATGGCAAGGGATTTGATTGAGGCGCTTTCGGCCAATCTCTCACGCAAAGAGATCCAGAAGATCTTCGAGCGGTCGCTTCTCTCCCTGGATTCCGCCGGTATCGAGCGGCTGGCTGCCGGGTTGGACGTGGAAACAGCAGCAACCGTCAGGAAAGTGTTGGAATCCCCTTGCAAGACGGCAAAATCCAAGCCGACACAACCGACTATCGGCAAGATTCGGCAGGAATGGGATTCGGCGTGGCAGGATTGGGATGCCTTCATCGCGGAGACCGCCGATGAAGCCGGAAAGTATGTGCTGCAGGAGCATCATTGGGAACCTCCCTATCTGGACAAGTCCGCGTTTGCAGAGGACCTCGAACCGATCGCGGCCCGGATACATGTTCTACTTCCTCATGTTTTCGACCGAAACCTCGCGCCCGACTTCGGTTTCGCTGACGCGCTGCGGGCCACCGCGGAGGAGGTCGGAGGCAATTCCGAATATATCGAGGACAGTGGAGAAGGCCTCGCGTTCGGTCCGAAAGTAACGCTCTGCCTGCTCGAATGGGAGTGGAAAAGGGCGCGGCGAGACAACCTGGGAGCCTTCGCATTCCTGGACAACATTTGCGCGCTCGAGCACTCGGGCGAGGAATTGTTTCTGGATCATCCAACGATCGGCGGTTTTATTTCCACCCTGGAGGCCGAGGCTCAGAAGGAGATGCTTCAAGGAATCGTTCGCATCGCCAGTCCGGCCATTGGGCTCGGGCGCTCGAGTCGGCGCACGGAGGGTGGTTTGTCCTCTATAAGAAACTCTGCCAGAAATGGGATTCCGGCCGCTTCCTGGAAGTCTGCCGAACAGGCGTTTCTCAGAACTGGAAACTCGCGCTTCCAGTCATGGACGATCTGATCACGCGGAAGGCGTTCCCGGATGCCGTCGTCCTGGCCGAGGAAGCCGTACGTTCCATGCTCCGCATGAGGGAAGGAGAGCGGTGGGATCCCCGGAGTGGGCTTATTCTCCGCGAGAGGTCCTTTCGCTACGATGGCGAGAAGGATCCGGCGATCGCCTCGTTCCTCAAGCGTTGGATCAAGGTCACGCGGGCTGCAGGCGATGAAGAGACGGCTTGCTCGCTGGACCTTTAGCTTGCCATTCTGCGCCATTGGACCGACGGCGATGCCATTCTGCAGGCGCTCCAGCGCGTCCCTTCCCCGGGCTTCGACCGGATGCGCGAGAGGATCTATGAAGATTGGCGGTCGCTGATTGCGGTGCGCGGCGTGGAGTCGGCGGCGGATGAGTTTGCCGAATCTGACCATGGTTGGATTCAGGGACTCCTGGATGCGGCGCGGGCCGGCAGCGATGGTCCGGCGCTCTTCCGGCGCGTTATCCTCCGCTGGCTGGACGAAACCGGGAAATCGCGAACATCCCTTCAGCGTGGATTCAAATCTCTCGCGGTCCTGACGTTGGATCTGGATTTTGGTTCTGAACTGAAAAAGGCCTCGCCGGCGGTGAAGCGTCTGCTTTCGCGTCAACGCGAGGGAGACCGCCGCCTGGCGGCCATGCGGAGGACCTGGCTGAAACGGCTGCGTGCGGGCGAACTGCTGCCGGATGTGATTCAATTCTGGAAGCGCAATGCTGTGCGACTAGTGCCCGATCCGGATCACTCCGCGGGAACTTACGACGACTGCGCGGAATGGCTGGCCGTTTTGCGGGATTTTGATCCCCTCTCGTGCGACAAGATCCTTCGGGAAGGGACGCTCGCGCACCGGCGCCGAAAGAACCTCTGGAAAGCTCTCGAGCGCGCAAAACTCATCTCGCGCTGACGCGATTGGACGGACTTGCAGGTGAGCTCTCGGAGAGTCGCTTTGAATCTTGGAGGATTGCCAGAAATCGCCCGCGGCACGGTTGAGACGTGGTATCTACGGCACTGCGGTGGGAGGAGGCGGCACGGCTATGAAAAGTCCGACGGTCTCAATGGAAACCTGGCGCAGTCTCTACGAGAACTCCCTGCGTTTCATGGAACTCCGGCCCTGGGAATCGCTCCATGATTCCGACCTCTTCGGCGTCCTCGATCCGGCCACAGGCCGGACCGGATACTGCTGCGTCATGGGAGCGCTGGGGGAGGTGCTCGCCCTCTGTGTTTTTCGCGGCAGCGAGGGGCTCGAGAGCTGCCGGCGTGTGCGGGAGGCGGATTTCACCTTGGATTACGACGATATGGCGGCATCGCAGCACTGCCTGATGGGTGAGTTCGAAGACCGATCCGCCCTGAAAAAGCAGGATCTCGAAGTTATTAAGACCCTGGGATTGAAGTGCCGCGGGAGGCGGGCATACCCCGTCTTTCGCAGCTACCTTCCCGGGTATTATCCGTGGTTCCTGACCGAAGAGGAAGCCAGGTATCTGGCCCTTGCATTCGACGCCGCGATCCAGTTCAGCGCAGACTTCCGGGCGCAGCCCGACATCCTCCGCGGCCGTGACGCCCGAAGCTATCTGGTCTATCGGCCGCAGCTTGGGGGCGAGTCGCCTCAATCGTGGACCACCTACTGGCAGGCGCCTGAGCCGCTGTCGCAAGCACCGATCCTGGCCGAATCCGTGCCGCCGGAAATCCTGCGCGAGATCCTGCCGCAAAAACTGACGCCCACGGAAGCCTGGGAAGTAGGGTCTTTCATAATGCCCCACGCCCGAATCACCGAAGGAGACCGACCTTACTACGCGAGAATCCTGCTGGCAGTCCACAGCGAGTCGGGAATCGCTCTGGCCAGCCAAACAATCCCTGCCTTTGAAGACAACCATGTCGCACTGCGCGACCTTGTCCTCGAGACTTTCCGGGATTTCCGGCTGCTGCCGAGAGAAATCCGGGTGTGCGACGCGACGCTGGCGGAGGCTTTCAGGCCGATTGCGGCAAAGTTGGGCATCACTGCAACCTTGCACAGAAAGCTGCCGGCCCTGTCGGCGGTGAAGGAGGCCATGGCCGCTTACAGTCGCGCCGGCGCCTGATAACGTCGACCACCGCCATCAGCGCCGCGCGGTGGAAGAGAGTGGTACTATTAGTAAGGGGAATGGCAATGATCACCTACAAAACTGGCGACATTCTCTCAGAGGATGCTGAGGCGTTGGTAGACACCGTTAATTGCATCGGCATCATGGGACGTGGCATAGCGCTGCAGTTCAAGAAGGCTTTCCCCGCGAACTTCAAGGCATATGAAGACGCGTGCAAGCATGGTGATGTCCAGCCCGGTCGGATGTTCGTCTTTGAAACGCAACAACTGACGAATCCTAAGTACATTATCAATTTCCCGACCAAGCGTCATTGGCGCGGCAAGAGTCGCCTTTCGGACATTGAAGCCGGTTTGGGGGCTCTCGTGCACGAGATCAGGGATCGTGGCATCCGCTCAATTGCCCCTCCGCTACTGGGCAGCGGCCTTGGCGGTTTGGACTAGGGCGACGTGCGCCCTTGGATTGAACGAGCTCTAGGCGTCCTTCCCGAACTACACGCGATTGTGTTCGAGCCGGCAGGCACACCCGATTCCGACCAAATGACGAAATCACGTGAGGTTCCAGAAATGACGCCCGGGAGAGCCGCACTGATCGGATTGATGCACCGCTACCTGGCCGGGCTTATGGATCCCTTTGTGACGCTGCTCGAAGTCCACAAACTGATGTATTTCATGCAGGAGGCCGGCCAGCCTCTAAAATTGCGCTACGTTGCGGCGCCATATGGACCATACGCCGAAAACCTTCGGCATGTCCTGCAGGCGATCGAGGGCCACTTGATCTCCGGTTACGCTGATGGCGGTGATTTACCTGATAAGCAGTTGCAGCTCGTTCCGGGTGCAGTGACCGACGCTCGAGCTTTCCTTGAGGATCATCCCGAGGTTCGCACTCGATTTGACCGGGTGGCCGACCTTGTTGAAGGCTTCGAGACGCCATTCGGCCTCGAGCTTTTATCGACGGTACATTGGGTGGCGAATCGCGAACAGGTCAACACAGTCAGCGATGTCGTGGCCAAGACCTACGCATGGGGAGATCGTAAGCGCCAATTCTCGGAGCGGCAATTGCACCTCGCACTGGATCGTCTCGTAAAGGAAGCTTGGCTAAACAACAGGCCGTTTGCGAATCAACCATGAAGGTCGAGATAGGCAACTGAGCCTCAACTCATTCGTTCTCTTCGCCACCTGCTTCGGCTATAAGGCTACGCCCCGTTTCCGTCAATCGATATTTCTGAAGGCGGCTCTTGGGCTTTTCAGGGATCGTCATCTCAATCAAGCCCAGATTCAAGAGCCGCCTGACTTGTTTATGCAGCTCCCCGGACACGGTCTTGTGACCCAGCTGGGAAGCGAGGCCTGCCTTGCCCTGATCAGCGTCGGCCAACAGGGAAAGGACTCTTGCCGCCAGCATCGACTCTAGCCGTGACTCTAGAGACTCATCCGGAAAGCCTCTTTTTCGCGATTTCACGGCCCAGAAGTCCTTTGTTTTCAATGTCGTCATTCGCAAGAAACGGCCTTTCCGGATGAGTCTCTAGCCGTGATTCAGGCTTCGGCATGGTTTTTCCTGCACCTTCTCCCGGAATTGGCGGCGCGCCCGCGATCGCTCCGGGTCTTGACCCACATGACGCCATGGCGGTCAAAATATGGCTTGTCAAGACCTTCGGGAACCGTAAGAACAATGGCCACCCGCTTGCCGGCAACCGATATGTTTTTCGTCGTCGGGGAAATGGGACTGCGCATGTGCTGCGTCGCGGCGTTGGCGGTAAGCTGATTGATCCGCCGCACATTTGCGGAGTTCAATCCGTGTGCGGCCCCGTCATCTGCGATGCCGATCAGGATCATTCCACCGCTGCAACGCTCGGGGTGCTGACGCTCGGGATAAGCCTCACGACAGTAATATTCGCTGTAGCGGATCCGTTCCTCCTGAAGCCGTTGTCTTATTCCAATCCCGCTCAACTCGTACTGATCGAGAGCGAGATCCGGAGGGATCAATTCGACCAATTGTTTCAAGGGCCGAGAATTGCCGATTGGCAAGCGCACACGGACCTGTTCGAGAGCGTTGCCGCCTTCGCAACATTTCTGGGGGCTGGAATCGTGGTGGCCGGAATCGTGCCTGCGTGGATCGCCTGGCGAACCACATTCTCATCCATGATCCACCGATCGCTGGCATCGGAGGCGCGCAAGTTGAAATGGCTGCGGTTTACCATGGCGGCAGGGCAGAGCGCCACGGCCATGGTGCTGCTGGTCGGGGGGGCGCTGCTCGTGCGCTCCTATTGGAACCTCTGGTCGCAAGATACCCGATTCCCTGGAGACGCCGGGCTGGTGTCGGTTTCCTATCCGCCGCATGAGCCGGCGACGCGCCTCGCGGGGGAGATCGGCGCAACAGTCGAACGGCTCCGTCGGATTCCCGGCATCACGAAGGCAGGAGCGACTTCGAGCCCGTTCCTGGACAATATCATGATGACCGGTGGCGTCCGCACCACGAAGATCGCGGGACGGGTTGTCCCGCTCTCAGCCGTCGAGGTTACCCACGACCGAAGCATTGCGTGTCGAGTAGGTCGATGGGAACGGGCGGGATCGCGCTGTAGTCGTCCAATCACTTGAAATCCGCGGCTGTTAGCGACGGATTTACCTGGATCGTCTGGAACCGATAGTCCTCGTAGATCTTGCCGTCTCTCGCTATCGTGAGGTGGTGAGGCAGCTTTATTCCACCAATGTCCCTCCAGTCATCAGCATTCATAATCTGATTCGAGATCTCTCCCGTGGGCCCGCTTGCAGTGCGCATCTCCATTTGATATCGGAGGCGGGAGGGAAGGTGGGTAGTCTTGTCCAACTCCAAATACCCCGGGAAAGGTCCAAGACCGCTGACTTCGAGCGTCGACTCCGAGCCGGCGGCGGCACGGACTGTCGCAGGCGCAGCCCCATCCGTCCGCAAGAGCAGGATGAGCATGAGCCGCCCGAAGTGGGCGCGCTCAGCGTCGAGCGACTGCTGCCACGTTGGGGTCGGGGCTTTCCCCGGCTCGCGTGCAGGCACAGAATCCTTGCCGCTGAAACCAGAGCGTGCTGGTTTCCCGCCAGGCAGAATGGCCCCCCAGATGCGAACAAAATGATCTGGAAAGAGCATGCGCATTTCGAAAGATCTGACAATCCATTCCTGTGTGGCGCCGGAAACTTGTCCGTACCATTCATTCCGCGCTTTCTCTTCGCCCTTAACAATCAGCGACTTGACGGCTCCAACCTTCGCTTCCCCACGCATGGCGTTGCGCGCGGCCTTGAGTAGCGCGACGGCTGGCTGCATGTTTGTCTTGTCGGTTTGAATGGAACTGCCTGCGGCGGTAGCCATAGAAGCAAGAACAGTCTCGGACGACACCCAGGGAACGGAAACCGACGAACATGCCGCACTTCGGCTGCCGTTCTCCATTCTCCGATTTACGGCGACGCCGTGAGTCGTCAAACCCAGACACTTGGCTCGGTCACCTTTTATTCCGTCCGGTCCCAAGATTCAAAGCGGGTCAGGCCGCTTTTCGGTAGTAGTAACGCAACATGCCGCCCAGTCTCTCTTGGCACGCGACTTCTCTTGCCTTACGGCCCACTTCCTTCCCTGACTCGATCAACCGGTTGCCGAGCCCTTGGTGGTTGCGCTCTGTATGATAATGGCCCAGGAAATCGGCTACAGCGGCTTGCAGCGTTCTCTCCCCGAAGAAGACCATACGTTTTCCAAGCACTCTTCCTTATCGGGGATTGGAATGCGTCTGTCAACCCTCCGAGAGATGGATTCGTCTGGCAAGGGAAAGACCTACTGATACGGTGGCTTGCAGCTCGGCTGGGTTCCTTGACCCTCCGGGACCAGAAGATACAACTGGCAGCTTAGATCATCCCGATCGGGATCGCGTTCGCCGTCTCGGCTAGCGGCATCACCTGCTTACACAAACACAGGACACCTCCTTCGCCGACCTTCCGCTTCAGCCGGGCCAAGGCCGAGAAGTTCCCGACCCACTCACGCTTTGGACTCGCAGACTTCTTGATTTCGAGCGGGTAGGAGATCTGGTCCTGAATCAGCAGGAAGTCGATCTCTCTTTGATCCTTGTCCCGGTAGTAGTAGAGCAACGGCTTCTTTCCGCGATGCCACCAGCTCTTGAGCAGCTCGCAGAGCGCGTATGTCTCCAGGATCGCCCCTGACATGGCGCCGGCAGCCAGAGTCTCCGGCGAGGACCATTCGGTGAGATAGGCACACAGGCCGGTGTCCAGGAAATACAGCTTCGGCGTCTTGACCAGCCGCTTGGTCAGGTTCGTGTGATACGGCTGAAGGAGAAAAATCTGAAAGCTCGCCTGGAGAATCGACAGCCAGTTCTTGGCTGTGTTGACGGCCACGTCGGCGTCGCGAGCCAGCTGGGTCAGGTTCAGCATTTGTCCGGTCCGCGCCGCACAGGCTCTCAGAAAACGCACAAAGGCCGCCTCGCTTCCGACCTGAGCGAGGTCTCTAACATCCCGTTGGAGATAGGTCTGAAGGTAGGAGCTGTAAAACAGGTCGCGGTCCTTTACGGGACCTGCGATCAGGGCAGGAAAGGAACCAAGCCAAATGTCCTTATAGATGCTCTTAAGGCTGGAATCCACCGCGGAACGCTCCCTCTCTCTCAGGGCAGTCTGCGTCGGCATAAACGGAGAGGTGTTCAGTTCCAGCCGGTGCCGCTCACGCCCTGAGAATCCCAGGAGGTTCAGAATCGCCACACGGCCGGCAAGGGTTTCGGAAATCCCTCTCATCATCTGAAACTGCTGCGAGCCTGTCAGCCAGAACATTCCAGGCCGGTGGTCGGCGTCGACTGCTATCTTAATGGACGGCAAAAGTTGCGGGGCGTACTGGATTTCGTCTATCAGCACCGGCGGCTCGAATCGCTGGAGAAGAAGAGCGGGATCTTCCCGCGCCAGGGTTCGAATAGAAGGGTCGTCAAGCGTAACATATCGACGGCTCTTCTCGCAGAGGTGCTGGAGCAGCGTCGTCTTGCCGACCTGTCGTGGTCCGGTCAGCAGCAGGACAGGGAACTGTTCCCCGGCATCGGTCCAGCACTCTCTCAGTGCGCGTTGATAGTACATAGCAGTTCTTACCGTCCGATATGCAACATGACTGCATTATGGACGATGGTCGCCGAGCTGTCAACTTGAGATCAGGGCTCGGTTCCGGACAAGCTCTGCGGTTTCAGATTTCCCAGCAACCAGGCGGACGCGGCGTGGACCGTGATGCCGCTCGCCACGTCCGGCGCGGCATCTGCATTCAACACGATGATATGCAAAGTTGCCCGAGGATACTCGCGCGCAGCCTCTACCAAGGAACGAATTTCCCTGTCCCGAGCGGCAGCGGAATCCAGATCCGCGCAAACCTGAATCAATTCCTGGCGTCCCTCCGGATACATGGCCAGAAAATCCACTTCGTAGCCGCCGTCCGTCTTGACATAGGTAATCTCCGCACCCAATCGTTCCAGATCGAGTGCAACGGCGGTCTCCAGCGCATGGCCGAGGTTGGCTTTTCCCGAGCGAGCAAATACTGGTATCAAGCCTGGATCGACGGGGTACGCCTTTCGCGGATTGACCATCCGGCGGCGTTCCGATTCCGTCGCGATCCCGATAGTGCGGATTAGGAATGCGTCTTCCAAATGGCTCAGGTAAGCATGCAGCGTGTCCTTGGCCACGGGAATCCCATGGCCGCGCAGGTCATGGTAGAATTTGTTGACACTGAATGGGCCGCCTGCTGTCCCAAGCAATTGCCGAACCATCCAGCGCAGTGCTACAGGGTGCGACACGGCCATCGACCGGATGCGAGAGGATCCTTTCCAAGGAAACGTCCAGCCATTAAAAGGCAAAAGATGGAAGGGGCGATATCGCAAAGTTGCCGGGCGGTATCGCCTGATCTTTATTCCCCTCCATTCGGAGCAAATTGTCGAAATCTCCCAAATCCTTCTCAGAACCGAAAAGACCTATCGCTGATTCATTGAAGGCGAGATGCTTCGCTTAAGTTATCTCTTGGCCTCTTGCTAATCCCCCATCTCCCGCGAAGGTGCGCGCGTCGCTTACCCTCCCGAGAATTCCGGGCGGCAGTTGACTTTCAAAAAGGCTCCAAAGCCAAAAGGATGGAAGCAACTCCTGCTCACTCCCAAACCTGCGGGTGACCAGCCGGAGGTTCCGCGCCGGCTTCAAACCCGGATCGGAGCCATCGAAACAAACCGCGCGACGATCTGGGTAGGAACTTGGATCTCTCCGCTCGCCAACTTTGCGGCGGAAAGGCAAAGGGATCAAGGAGCAAAGGGAAGGAACAATATCTGACCTTTTCCTCTTTGCCCCTAAAGTTGGCGAGCGCAACCAGCTAAGTTCAACGATTTCGTTCCGACCTTTGGTCATTTCTCATTCGATGGGCCGCGCACTACGCTCTCACGGATCTGCCACGCTGTTCAGGTTCTTGGCTTGCCTTCCACTGTTCTCTCCGGACCCCGCGGAACAGCCTCGACTTATCCTGTTGAACAGAGGTACTGTATGGCACACAACGCCTTAGGGTATCAAAAGGAGAGCACCTGGGCAGCAGGGATCAGAGACCCGTGCCTGGCTGCAGTGGTGCCGACCGAACAAGGGAGAGAGCATGAATACATCACGAGGAGTCTGCGTTCTCTGTAAAGGGGAGTTTCCGAAGAACGGAATGACGAAACACATCGCCAAGTGCCCGCAACGAAAATCCGGCAACGAGAGCCGCTTTCATATCGTGGTTCAGGGCCTGTATCTGCCCCAATATTGGCTCCATGTCGAAGCCAAGCCCATGGCACGGCTCAGTGATTTGGACGGGTTTCTAAGGGATATCTGGCTCGAGTGCTGCGGCCACATGAGCAGTTTTGAAATCGAAGGCCAGGAGTACATGTGCGGCCAAACATTTGATTCCGACGCAGAAAGCATGAAGGTCTTGCTGGGCAGAGTGCTGAGTCCGGGCCTCAAATTCAGGCATACATACGATTTTGGCACGTCGACCGAACTTGACCTGCGCGTCGTGGGCGAGCTCCTGGCCGTTCCGGGAAAGGAAAAAATCCGCCTGCTCGCGCGGAATCTTGCAGTGTGTTTCGAGTGCAGCGAGTGCGGAAAGGCTGCCGCCCAGCTGTGCTCCCAGTGCTCTTGCGAACGCGAAGCATGGCTCTGCGACGCCTGCGGGTCAAAGCATGAATGCGGTGAAGAGATGCTTCTGCCGATCGTCAATTCACCACGGGTCGGGCAGTGCGGATACACCGGATGATTTGCTGACTAGGAGCCTTCCGAAAATCACACGGGCCTGCATTCCGAGCACCGGGCGGGCGGATGCAAGGCGCCGCGACGCAGGCGATGCCGGTGCGCATCCCGATACTCTTCGACCGCTCCCAGCCGGTCATCGGCTACAACATGATTGCTGATGTCGAGCACAACCTGGATGGAAAGCTGGAGGTACCTCTCGATGTTCCCAAACACAAACGGGTCCTCGATGAATTCCGGGCGAGCCCGGCCGCGGAGGATTCGCAGATAGCTTGCATACTCGCGCAATTTTGCGAGGCGCTTGCCAATGACGATGGGATCAGTCAAAGAAGGTCCCCTTTGCGAGATGTTTCTTGATCGCACGATGCTGAACTGCCAGAAAGGGCTTGAAATCGAGAAAGCGCCTGATGCGATCTGCTTCAAAGGCCACGCGTTGCCGAGGATCGCGATCCAGGAGCAGCGTCCCATGGGACATGATTTCATACGCCAGATGCAGCGACGCATTGTTCAGGATGACGACATCGACTCTCTCGGTGCGCAGCAGGCCCATGACGCGGGCGATGTACTCAAGCCTGAGCGGGAAATATCGGGATGCGTCGATCCTCGACTGGAATAGGACTCCGATGTCGCTCAGCCGCGATGCCGTGCCCCTCGCCTGCGAACCGAACAGGTAAAGCGCGATGATATTGTCATCCTGCTCAAACTCCGGCCTCAGGCTCTGGAATCGCGGATCGCAAGGGACATCCATAACCGCACTATAGCGGAGTCCGGCAGATGGGTCAACGCCGGGACGCCGCAGCCGCGATTTCGGGGACAGTCACCACAATCCCCAAACCCCCAGGGCCAAGATTGATGTGGAACCTTTCCGAAAAGTCTGGGGATTGTGGTGACTGTCCCCGAAATTCCGAACCTTTCTCGATGCCCCTGCGTTATGAGGGATTAGCGTTTATGAAATCAGTGTGACGTCGTCTATTGGAACGATCGGGAGACTTATGCGCACCCTCTGGCAGGACATTCGTTATGGCTTCAAACTGTTGGCCAAGAATCCCGGCTTCACAGCCGTGGCCATCTTTTCTCTGGCTCTCGGGATCGGCCTGAACTCGACCATTTTTTGCCTGGTAGACCGGATCATCCTGCAACCCCTGCCGGTCGACCATCCCGGCGAACTGGCGCTCATCAAGATTCGAACCGAGAAAGGGGGGATGTCGACATCACTCCCTTATCCTGAGTATCTCGAACTCAGAAACCAGTGCAAGTCGTTGTCAGGGATCGTGGGCACCCAACGCCATGGTGCCGTCCTGAGCGGCGGGGAGATGGTGGAGTTGGTGCCGTCGGAATACGTTACCAGGAACTACTTCTCAGTGCTCGGCGTGAAGGCTCACGCTGGACGGTTTTTTCGGGACGATGACAGAGACGCTGCCGAACCTGTTGTGGTCATAAGCTATGGGCTTTGGCAGCGCCACTTCGGAGGAGACCCTGGAATCGTCGGCAAGGCAATTGAGCTGACCAAGAGAAATGTTACTGTGATCGGCATCGCACCTAAAGACTTTGGAGGGTTTCAGCGGCCTGCCACCACTACGGATGTGTGGTATCCAGCCGAGGAATCCGGGGCCATCCTCTCGGGACCGAGGGCCGAGGAGTTCGACCTCATGGGCCGTGTGGCTGCCGGCGTCCCGCTCATGGGGGCGCAGGCTGAGGTAGACACCCTCGTGCGCCGCCTGGTCCCGAGCAACCCCACGGCAGACAAGATCCTCGGAGCCATCGTCACGTTGGAGGCCGAAGATTATTTCAGAAAGTTCGCCCCCCTTGGGTTTCTCGTCATGGCCATCACCGGGCTGATCCTGCTCATTGCCTGCGTGAATGTCTCAAACCTCCTCCTGGCGCGGTCCCAGGCCCGACGCAAAGAGATTGCCATCCGCCTGGCGCTAGGTGGCAGTCGGCTGCGACTCACACGCCAACTGCTGACGGAGAGTCTCGTGTTGTCGCTGGCCGCCGCTGCTTTTGGCCTGCTGTTAACGCGATGGGCCATCCAGGCGTTGCCGGCACTCCTTCCCCCAATGCCGATGCGGGTATTCCCCGAGATCAGCCCTGACATGCGAGTTGTCGGCTTTGCTATCGGCCTGGCTTTTCTCACCACGCTGATCTTCGCGCTGATCCCCGCTCTTCATGCTTCCAGACTCAATCTGGTGTCGCTGCTGAATGAGTCGCCCGGCACCGGCCAAAGCGGACGCCGTTACCTCAGCCGCAGCGCCCTCGTGGTCGGCCAGTTGTGCATTTCCCTCGTCCTGCTGACGCAGTCGGGCTTGCTGATGAAGAGCTTCGTGCGCACCTTGCAGGCGGACGTGGGGTTCGAAAAAAAGAACATGCTGCTGGCAGAATTTGCGCTGGGCATCTATAGATATGACGGGAACCAGGCCCGCGCCTTCCTCCAGACCTTGCAGGAACGCGTCCAGGCATTGCCCGGCGTGAAGCAGGTGAGTCTCGCCGGGCGCTTTCCACTCAGCTTGTCAGGCGGAGGGCGCAGACAGCAGGTGTTTTTCCCCGGAGAGCAGGCCCCTCAGGACATCAGGTACAACACGGTGGGACCGAATTATTTCCAGACCATGGGCACGCGCATATTGAGGGGGCGGGAGTTTACTTCCCAGGATTTCGGATCGACTGCGAAGGTTGTGCTCGTGAGCGAGGCATTCGCCAGGCGTTTCTGGCCCAAGGAAGACCCTCTCGGGCAGGCCATACATATTGGTGATTCATCCAAGGCGGATGTATCCACGATCATCGGCGTAGTCCAGGATGGGCCCGTCAATCAGATCGGCGAGGATCCCCAGCCGTACATGTACATGCCGCTCGTACGAGGATTCAACAGCGAGCTCACCATGCTGGTGGAAACCGCCGGAGATCCTGGCGCTCTGGCGAGTGCGTTCCGGCAGACGGTGCACACAATTGACAAGAGCGTGTCTCCTTTCCTCATGAGCACATTGAAGGAGACCCTCCGTCAAGGATTGTATGACCGTGAAGTGATGGTGGGCTTCATAGGCTCTTTTGGCCTGCTCGGCTTGATGCTGGCATCCTTCGGGCTCTACGGCATCGTTTCTTACACGTTCAGCCAACGCACACGCGAAATCGGCCTGCGCATGGCTCTCGGAGCGCAGCGCAGCGACGCGCTCCGCATGGTCTTGCGGCACGGGCTGCGCCTGGCGCTGCTGGGAACCGCAATCGGAATCCCCATCGCGCTGGTGGTGAGCTACTCCCTCGGCAGCGCTTTGTATCAGGTGAGCCCGGCCGACCCCACGGCACTGGCTGGAACAGCCTTGCTGCTCGTGGCGGTCGCATTGCTCGCCAGCTACATCCCTGCGCGCCGCGCCACCAAGGTCGACCCGATGGTCGCCTTGCGCCACCAATAGGATTTCGGGGACAGTCGCCACAATCCCCAAACTCCCAGCGCCAAGCTTGATGTAGAACCTTTCCGAAAAGCTTGGGGATTGTGGTGACTGTCCCCGAAATCGGTCGGGTCGTTGCCGCAGGGCGTCCATGGCCGGGTGCGCGATATAGTGGGCCTGCGGCTCCAGCGACTTCAGTGAAAAGCGGTCCTCAGGGGCAAGTTGTCATGCGATTGGAATCCCGACCTGGCTTGCGATGCGATCCTGGAACTCCTCCCAATCTTCACCTTTACGGCCCAGGAGATGTGGAGCATCAAACCATGAGTTGGTAGTTGGGGATTCACTGCGCAGTTTCTTCAGATCTAATCCGGCCTTTGTGATGATCGTCCAGAAGTCTCGAAAGCCCTCAGCTTTGGCTTTCTGATGCGACTTTTCGGCCTCGCCTGCCCTGTTGTGCGCATTGCTTCTGTCAGTGCCTCCCTTGATCTCGATTGCCACCTTGTTTTGAAGCTTGCTTCCGAATTCTTCTTGGATCCTGACGTCCGGATCGCTGGCAAGAGCGATCACAACTATCCGTCCCGCCGAGTTTCTTAATGTTAGCTTTTTGTCGTCTTCCTGGACGATGTGGCCTTTGACGATCTCGCGGATTGATGAAAACACGTCGAAAATTGCGAGCTTGCCGATCGCGTTGTTGTTGCTTCCTTGAAACTGCGCGCCTAGGGTGAGCAATGGAAGTTCAGCAACATCACGGGGAGTGATCCTCGGTGATAACTGAGACACCATGTCCGCGAGCCCCTTCGCCATCGCGGCGCAGAATGTCGGCAGAGCAATCCGTTGTCGATCGTTTATCGTGCCACGTGCTTCCATCCCCTTGAACTGGCCCATACCTGTCCCTGAACCATAGAAGGTCTTCTGCGGGACTCCCAACAGCAGCCGGTAGTAACCCACAAGTCTCGGATCGGCTTCAAGGATAGCAGGAACAGGAAAAACATGTTCATCTCGGATGCCTGCAGATGCAAGGACTCTCTGTGCGTTGGCAGGAACGATTTTGGCAATTTCTGCTTTGAGCCTTAAAGGGTCAATTCGCTCTAAGGCAGTGCTGAGAGCGTCCATCAACCATGTTTTGCGGGCGGCGACGAGCAGTTGGTGAAAAACAACCTGACGCGAGGATGTTGTTGGCTTAATGAGCTTTGTCATGGGGCGCGTCCGGGATCTCGTGGTTATTCGCATTTATCGGATTTCCTAAAAACGAGCCAGTAACAATGTTGGCGCCTGGTATGGTGTGCGGTCTTCCATCTTGGGTCGATGATTGGACCCTTGCGGATCTTGATGATGCAATCGCACGGGAAGAATCCCGCTTCCCGTGCTGCCTGGATGAGGTCGACGTGAGCCCACTGGTAACGATGATCGTGAATATAGTCGCTGATTTTGCAGAACAGGATGCCTTCTGGTTTCAGCACCCGATAGGCCTCGCGCAAAAACGGCGGGTATGTATGCGCGAAGCTATACCCGTTCTCCTTTGCGGATCGGAGCACCAACCCAAAGCGGATATTGAAGTCCTTTGATTTGTCCCGTCCCTGATTGGGAATGTGGGGTGGATCATATACCACCACCTCAAACGCCTGGTTCTGAAAAGGCATGCAAGAATTGTCGCCCACCAGGTTCGGCCTGTGCTTAGCTTCTACATCCATGCCGATGATCGGACGTTTGCTCCCTCTCCAGAATCGGCCACCATTGATGGTGGCATCCAGGATCCTCCCCGGCTCTTCCCGCGGGTAAAAGTCAAGCATCCGCTCCAGCAACTCGGCGTCGTCCGCGTCCCACGTAGAAGCTAGAGGTTCGTAACTGGAAGATTGCGGCGATCCCGCGCTGCTCTTGATTCCTTTTCGTGCCTGGGAGGTGGCGTTTTCGGTGCGTTGATTCTGAAGATAAAGCCTGAGCTGTTCCTGAACCACCGAATCAGAATCTGTGTTTGAAGCGGCGGCGGCCCGCGAGTCGTCACTTCGCAAGTTTGAATATTCTACCCGCTTGGTCGCCCGAGATGCGGGGGCCTCGTTCACCGCCCGGATTGTTTTTGGCTTTGGGGCGTATCCCTTCGGGCGGTTTCTGACCGACGCCACTAGTTTGCGGGCAGCCGTGCGGACAAGTGAGGGACGCACAGCGGAAGGGGGAGCGAGAATCTGAAGTGTTCGGGATTTTGCTGGATCGCGCCGCAAGTAGCCTTTCCGTTGCAGAGCCTTGAGGTGATCACTGACACTACCAGGCACGAAATCGAAGTGGGCACCGATCTCTCGGACAGTCGGTGGATAGCCAGCCTCAGTCGTAAAACGTCCAATATAATCCAGGACTTCGCGTTGTCTGGCAGTTAGCGGGGGTCGCACTATTCTATCCTTTGAGATTGACGGGGGCTATATACCATACACCTGTATGGTAGTGCAAGTTATTTGGCACACGTGGCACGCGTTATTCGTGGGGATTTCGGGGACAGTCACCACAATCCCCAAACTCCCAGGGCCAAGACTGATGTCGAAGATTTCCGAAGAGATTGGGGATTGTGGTGACTGTCCCCGAAATCTTGACCTTTTCTCTGATCTTCTTTGAAACACGCAGCCGGCCGGAGTGAGCCCGCCCGGTCCTGACCCCCGAGCAGGTCCGTCATCCTTGCAATCGATACGAGGCGTTCTATATCATTCGCATGGGCCTCTGCTATTTCCGCCCCGATGCATTGAAACAGCTGGGCTGAGGCTCGGAAGCCTGGGTTATTACGAAAGGACCGCAAAATGACAGAATCTCATGGTTATGCCGCCAGACATGCAAAAGCCTCGCTTGCGCCATTTACGTTTTTGCGTCGCGATCAGGGTCCGCACGACGTGGTAATTCAGATTCTGTACTGCGGGATCTGCCATTCTGATATTCACCAGGTAAACGATGATTGGGGCGGGTCTGCCTACCCGATGGTTCCGGGACATGAAATTGTCGGGCGCGTTATCGGGACCGGCTCCTCGGTGCGGAAATTCAAGGTGGACGACCTCGCCGGTGTCGGGTGCATGGTGGATTCCTGCCGCACCTGCGCCAATTGCGGGCATGGTGAGGAGCAGTTCTGCATGACCGGCCCGACATTCACTTATAACTCGCCCGACGGGCGGAGCGGCGGCACCACCTATGGCGGATACTCCAACAACATCGTCGTTGACGAAGCCTTCGCGCTAAGGATCTCTCCAAAGGCCAACCTGGCGGGCACGGCGCCCCTGTTGTGTGCCGGGATTACCACCTATTCACCGATGCGGCATTGGAACGTGGGATCCGGTCAGAAAGTAGGCGTGGTTGGCCTGGGCGGGCTCGGTCACATGGCTCTGAAATTCGGACGCCGCTTCGGCGCACACGTAGTCCAGTTTACGACTTCACCGAACAAGACCGAGGATGCGCTCCGCCTGGGAGCCCATGAAGTCGTATTGTCGAACAACGAAGCCGCGATGAAGGCGCAGGCCGGCAGCTTCGATTTCCTCATCGACACCGTTTCCGCCCCGCATAACATCGATGCGCTTCTCGGGCTGCTGAAGCTCGACGGACATCTGGTTCTGGTTGGATTGCCTTCCGAACCGTTCACGGTTTCGACCTTCAACCTCATCAGAGGACGTCGCTCGCTGGCAGGCTCCGTGATTGGCGGAATTGCAGAAACCCAGGAAATGCTTGATTATTGTGCCGATCACGGAATCACGTCCGACATTGAGCTCATCCCGATTCAGAAGGTCAACGAGGCCTACGTCCGCACCGTGAAGGCTGATGTGAAATACCGCTTTGTAATTGATATGGCGTCTCTCGAAATGCCTTAGGGCTCAATGGAAAACGCTCAACTGACTCCGGAAGTGATGATGGAGGTCGAGACATGGCCCAACATGTAGGGTTGTTGACCGCGGGGGGTGACAGCCCGGGCTTGAACGCCGTCCTGCGCGGCATCGGCAAGGCGGCGATTGAGCGCTTCGGCATGCATGTCATCGGATTTCGCGATGGATTCCGTGGTCTTATGGAAGATCGCACCGTGGACCTGGATGAGGAAACTCTCTCGGGCATCTTGACTGTCGGCGGAACGATCCTGGGAACGAGCCGGGACAAACCCCATCGCATGCCCGTCGGCTCACGAATCCTGGACATGACCGACATCATCATCAGGAACTACCATAAACACAACCTGGACGTGCTGGTTTGCCTGGGAGGAGGCGGCACTCAAAAGAACGCATACCGTCTCCTGCAAAAGGGACTGAACATCATTACCTTGCCCAAAACCATCGATAATGATGTGGCCATGACCGATGTATCCTTCGGTTTTGACACCGCCCTCACCATTGCCACGGAGGCTATTGACCGGCTGCACAGCACGGCCCACAGCCACCACCGGATCATCGTAGTGGAAACCATGGGGCACAAGGCCGGCTGGCTTGCGCTCGGGGCCGGCCTGGCCGGCGGCGCCGACGTGATTTTAATTCCCGAAATTCCCTATGATGTACGCAAAGTCGGACAGGCCATTATCGACCGCAGCCGCGCCGGGAAACACTTCAGCATTGTCGCCGTTGCGGAGGGCGCGATGCCGAAGCCGGGCACCGACACTTTAGGGAAAGCGAACAAAAAACTCTTGAACGGAAAAGCCCGGGGCAAAGCTGCGGCTGTCCACGGTACGGAAATGGGTGCGAAGCAAGTCGGGCACGCCATGCGACTGGCTCAGCAGCTGGAGACACTCACTGGCCTGGAATCACGAGTCACCATTCTCGGATATCTTCAGAGAGGAGGCACTCCGTCGGCAGGTGATCGCCTCCTTGCCACCCGGTTGGGGACGGCTTGCGCCGCCTTAATTCATGAGGAAACCTACGGCGTCATGGTTGCGTCGCGCGGGGAGGGGACCAAACCGGTACCTCTGAGCGAAGTCGTCGGCAAGAGAAAGACAATTCCCCGAAATCATGCCTGGGTCCAAAGCGCGCGCCTGGTAGGAACCAGCCTCGGCGATTGAAGGTGCCAAATGTATTAATCTTTACTTAGATTCGAAATTCGAGATTCGAGATTCGAAATTTTAAAATCACGAATCACGAATCTCGAATCCCTGATTTCCTGGCGTCTTGGCGTCTGATTTGGTCGCGGCTATGCTGCCTCAAGTTATTCGTGGCCGCTTTTTTCCCGCACTGTCTGAATCGCAGCTGCTGGAGAATCCCGGGCACTTTCAGCGCCAATCCATGCTATCCTCATTTCAGCAGCTCGAAGCGTTTTCCCACGGAGAATCGAGGTTCCCATGAGACGGAAAATTCTTATCCTGATGCTGGCCGCATTCGGCGTTGTAGGGATCGCAATTTTTTCCCACCCGGCAAAGACGAGTGCTGCCAACTCGAGGTTCGAGGTGTCGTTCCCGCGGGCGCTAGGCCAGGGACCGATCAGCGGCCGCATCTTCGTGATCATTTCGAAGAATGGCCAGGGCGAGCCGCGAAATCAGGCAGGCGGATACGGCCAGTCCGTGCCATTTTTCGGTATGGACGTCGATGCCATGAAGGCCGAACAGAACGCAGAGATCGACGCATCCGTGCTCGGCTACCCGCTGAAAAGTCTGAACGAAATCCCGGTTGGCGACTACTACGTTCAGGCGGTGATGAACGTCTATACGCAGGTCCATCGCAAGGACGGACACACGATCTGGGTGCACATGGATCAGTGGGAAGGCCAGCAGTGGAACCGGTCGCCGGGCAATCTATTGAGTGAGGTGCAGAAGGTCCACCTCGACCCCGCCGCGGGCTTTGACGTCGGGCTGAGTTTCGCGAGGAAGATTCCGGCGGTGCAGGTGCCCGAGGACACTGCGTGGGTCAGGCGCGTCAAAATCCAGAGCAAGATGCTGTCGGAATTCTGGGGATATCCGATGTACATCGGTGCGACGGTGCTGCTACCGAAAGGCTTTGACCAGAATCCGGACCAGAAGTATCCGGCGATTTACAGCCAGGGACATTTCGGGCTTGGCGCCCCGTTCGGCTTTAGTGAGCGCGCACAACCTCCGCAGGAAACCGAAGCTCAACGTAAGGCGCGGTTGGCACGCAACGGACGCGAGTCTCCTTCTGAGTTTAATCAAGCCTGGACATCTGACAATTTCCCTCGCATGGTGGCGGTGACGTTCCAGCATCCAACGCCGTACTACGACGACTCCTATGCGGTGAACTCCGCGAACAACGGCCCCTACGGCGACGCGTTGACGCAGGAACTGATTCCGTACCTCGAGCAGAAGTTCCGGATCGTGTCGCGGCCCGAGGGTCGTGTACTGACGGGCGGTTCGACGGGCGGATGGGAATCGCTTGCGCTTCAGGTCTTCCACCCGAAGTTTTTCAACGGAACGTGGACGATGTACCCCGACCCGATCGACTTTCATCGGTACCAGATGTCGGACATCTATAGGGATGACAACGCGTTTACAATTCCGAACGGTGATTGGGCCACGCTGGAGCGTCCACTGTCGCGCGATGCTGCCGGCCAGGTGACACTGACGATGCGGCAGATGAACCAGCTCGAGGCCGTGCTCGGAAGCAAGGTGCGATCCGGACAGCAGATCGCGGCATGGGATGCGGCCTATGGCCCGACTGACGCCGAAGGTTATCCGCGGCCGTTGTGGGATCGCATGACCGGCAAGATCGACAAGGAGGTCGCCGCGTACATGCGCGACAACGGTTACGACCTCAGCTACAACATCCAGAAGAACTGGCCGACCATCGGCAGAGATCTAGCCGACAAGATCCATATCTACGTCGGCGACATGGACAATTACTATCTCAACCTCGCGGTCTATCTGCTCGAGGATTATATGAAGACAACCATTGATCCTCCGGCACACGCGGAGTTCCAATACGGCCGCCCGCTGAAGGGTCACGGATGGCAGCCGATGGCGAACGCGGAGTTGATTCGAATGATGGCCGAGCGCATCAACAAAACGGCTCCCGGCCTGGTGATCACGCGCTGAAGAATAACGGGGACAGTCACGAATGGCGCTGAGTTACGGAACTCCGAAGGAGCGCCAGCCCAGCGCGCAAGCCCCATGAGCGTTAAATTAAGCTACTTCCACCACGTGGACATGGACCTGGACTTGGACATGGACGCTCTTACACTCGACACATTTTCGAGAGCATCCTGATGGAAAGGGCTGCACAGCGGAGTGAGTCTCCCAAAGCGCGCAGCGCGGCAATAAAAGCAATGGCAGCTGGAAGCGGTAAGAAACAGACGGCAGCCTGCCAAACGGCAAGCCTGCGAAAGTTCTCGTCGGGCAGCATGGACCAAATCTACGTTCAGGTCCAAGTCCACGTCCACGTGGAGGAAAGGGCTTAAGTTAACGCTTATGGGCCTCACGCCCGGGGCTGATTAAACAGGCCACTGTAAAGCGTCGCTTGACACGTTACGGCCTTTTTGGGTAACATGGTTTATGAAGATCCGAAACGTGGCCCATCGCGGACTGCGTCGCTTCCTTCAGCGCAATGATGCTTCCGGCTTGGCTCCGCCTGTCGTGGAGAAGGTCCGCAACATTCTGACCTTTTTGCAGGAGATGGCAGACACCCAGGAACTTCGCGACGTCCCGAGCTGGAACGCGCACCAGCTCACCGGCGAGCGCAAGGGAACATGGAGCCTAGCCGTCACCCGCAACTGGCGGATCGCGTTCCGAATTGATCAGGCCAAGGGAGAAATCCTCGACCTGGATTATGAGGATTACCACTGAAGGGAGATGCAACCATGATGCGCATGATACGCCCCGCCCATCCGGGACAGTTCATCAGGATGGAAGTGATCGAGCCGCTTGGTCTCTCCGTTACCGATGCCGCCAAGGCTCTCGGCGTGACCAGGCCCGCTCTTTCCGCGCTTCTGAACGGCCGCGCCGCACTCTCGTCCGATATGGCGCTGCGGATCGAAAAGGCTTTCGGCCCGAAGATGGACACCCTTCTCCGGATGCAGACCGCCTACGAGATCGCCGCGGCCCGCGACAGACAGGGAGACATCAAGGTCAAGCGATATGTGGCGAAGCCACCCGCCCCCCATGACGTGGCCTGCCCGACCCTACGGTAGCCCGGCAGAGACCTTCGACGCTTTGAAAATCCGACAGACCAAGGGACAGGGGCTGACGCCCGGGGGGACGGGGACTGACGACGGCAGCTGCTTAAAAGCGCTTGCAGAACCGCAGGTCAGATGCCTCTTTGAGGGGTTTAAAACAAAAATCGGAGGCCGATTTTTCAATCTAAGGCCTGCATCCGATGCGTTAGAGTAATCCCCGAGTGTATGCGTCCCACCTTCCTGCGTTGTTGGAAGTCGCCACGCGAGGTCATCGGCCTTAGGTTCAATAATCAGGCCTGTTTTCTTGATGCAAGCGGGAATTTGGATGGTGAAGAATTGTCCAAATAGTATCTGGTCAGGACCTTGGCGTCGTCAGTCCACCGTCCCCCCGCCCATGCAGTCCGCCGTCCCCTTCTCTAACGGCGCTCGAACATCAGATTGGTAACGCGTCCGGCCTGGATAAAAACGCGCTTTACCGTTCCCAACTCCCTTTCAAAGCGCAAGACCATCCCGTTGTCGCCAAGAAACCAATCCGTTTTGAGTGGGCTGAACGTCATCGGAGGGTCATTAAGAACCTGGGCGGTGAGACGGCCATCCCGGGCGGCGAAAATCCAGGTTGCGTCCAGTTCATCGGAGTAAAAGCGGCCTTCGAAATCCGCCATCTTCTGCTGGCCAGGTGGGGGGAGAAGGCGGCATATTTCGGGTTCCGAGCCCTCGCGAAGGACGTGCATTTCGCGAACCGTGTTGCCGGCGGTGTCGGGAAAATATAATTCGAGCCCGGGTGATGGCGGCACGAATCGGTTCGCGGCCACGGCTTTCAGCGGCTGGCCCTCTCCCATGCCAAAGCGCAGCGCACCATCCTTGACGGCAATCCGCCTGAATGCCCCGGGCCGGACCGGTTCGTAGTATCCCGCGAAAGCGGCCAACTGCTCTGCGGGGATCTTGACCTCGGGACGGCTTTCCGGAACGGCCTGCGGGCTGCGCGGCTGCAGCCGTGAGGAGAGCACGACATCCGCCACCCGGCCTGCGAGCGTGCTGGGATTGGCCGTTCCGAGGTTGCACAGACACGCAATGGATGTTCCGGCCTGGGGGAAACGAAGCAACTCGGCGCGGTAGCCTGCCCACGAGCCGCCGTGCCTCACGGTCGGCAGGCCGCGATACGTCCCGATCATCAGGCCGGCGGCGTAGTCGAGCTTTTTCCCGCTGTTTAGAGTTCCAACTGTCAGTGCCCGATCGAGCAGCGCCTTGTCTCCCACTTTCGGTTCGTAGAAATTTCGATCCCAAAGCAACAGATCTTCCACGTTTGTCTGCACTGCTCCGTCGCCGGTCTGCTCGAAATTGGACATCTCGACGCTGAAGCCGCCCCCCCTGCGGGGCACGTAGCCCTCAGCCCTGTCCTGAACCACGCGTGTGTGGTCATCAAGGTAAAATGTGTGGTTCATGCCGAGGGGACGGAAGATCCGCTCGGCGGCAAACTCGGGCAGGCTCCTGCCGCTCACCCTCTTGACGATCTCGGCAAGCAGCAGATATCCGGTATTGGAGTAAAGCCATTCCTCGCCGGCCGGGAAGTTTGCCTGCTTCTGGCGCGCAACCAGTCTGACGGCATCGTCCTGTGTGGTCCAGTTCTCAGTCTTCATTCCGGCAAGCGTCCAAAGCGTCAAATAGTCCCGAAGGCCGCTGGTATGGAGCATCAGGTGCCGCACGGTGACCGGCGGTTGCAGCGGCTGCAGCTCAGGAACATATTTGCGAATGTCGTCGTTCAGTGAGAGCTTACCGTCGCGCTCCAGCAGCAGGATGGAGAACGCCGTGAACTGTTTCGACGTCGATCCGAGGTCGAAAATGGTGCGGGCATTGATGGGCACCCGGTGTTCCAGGCTGGCCTCGCCGTAGCCCCTCGCGTACGCCATGGCGCCATCGCGATAAACAGCCAGCGCGCATCCCGGCGACCCGGGTTTGTCGAACCCGGCAAATACCTTGTCGATGTCAGCGAGCATCCCCTGCGGCAGCGCCTGACCTGATGTTTCGGGCACGGTCCAGAAGATGCCGGCAATGAGCAGAACGGCGCGTGCAACTGCGAGAAGCATTCTGATTCTCATGGGATATCCCTTCTGTCGCATGGCTGGTGTCGGAAATGGAAGATTAATTTTCCGGCGCGCGAAAAG
>Ga0187878_1000610_pt1 | contig 39328 bp, 41 predicted proteins | sample June2016WEW_17_1_FD_132979 | JGI IMG/M metagenome (GOLD analysis project Ga0187878, IMG submission 132979) | Peatland microbial communities from SPRUCE experiment site at the Marcell Experimental Forest, Minnesota, USA - June2016WEW_17_150 | ecosystem: Environmental > Terrestrial > Soil >... | reverse complement strand
TGTGCCGCGGGGGTGAATCGAACACCCGACGCCTACCTCTTCCAAGGTTTGCTTGGACTATATCATCTTCCTTCTAAAAGGAAGTTGGGCGCTTGCGTAGGATTATCGTTGGGACTCACCTACTAGTCTCTACACCTTCTCCGATACCTCCGCCAACTGACGGATCCCATCAGAGCTTGGCTCGGGATTATTTCTTTTAAGAAGTTTCCCCCGAATTCACCCAATTATTCAATCCACATTACTGCGGAAGGCCCCAAAGAGTTTAGGGTAGCGCTCTACCACTGAGCTACCGCGGCTTATTAAGTTGTACTCAAAATATATCAAGGAAGACCTTATTTTTCAATCGCTTCCCCGGTAGAGCGAGCAATGCTATAATTATATTCAATGAGGATATGTAAATTGTGTGGCAACGCGTTTAAAGACTACCAAAGCAGATGCAGGGCTAGATGCGGCTCTTGCAACACGAAGGTAAGGAGATTTCGGACCAAAGCGGCAGCCATAAAGTACCTTGGAGGGAAATGTGTGAATTGTGGTTGGCGCGGTAATCAAGCTGCACTTCAATTCCACCATACGAATCCTAAAAAGAAAGATTTTATAATAGGAAATGTTGCGAATAAAAAATGGGAAGTGATAAAAAGTGAACTGAAAAAATGCGAGCTCCTCTGTGCCAACTGCCACACCATAAAGCACAGCACAAAAAACGATGCACTACTTGTTCAAGAAGCGATGAATTATCAGGGAAGAAAATTTGAATTATAACTACCACAACAAAAGGAAATGAATTACTATATTTAAATATTAAAAATGCCGGAAAAAACTTTGCTTAAAGTAGAAAACCTCTCCGTTATCCTTGATGGCCAGAGAATCATCAAGGATGTTTCCTTTGAATTAAAAAAAGAGGAGGTACTGGCCATCGTGGGCCCCAACGGTGCCGGAAAATCGGTGCTCCTCAAAACCCTGCTTGGCCTTTTTCCGACCGCAGGCGGAAAAATAGAATGGGGTAAGGATGTTACCTGCGGATATCTTCCCCAGCGCTTCCACATCGACCATTATCTGCCGATGACCGTCAAAGAATTCCTCAAATTGAAACCGAATCCGAAATACGCCTTGGAGAGGGTCTTGGAGCTCGTAGAAATAAACGGGCACTGGCTCAATAAGAATCTCGCGACCTTTTCGAGCGGCCAACTCCAGAAAATCCTCCTGGCCTGGGCCATTATTGACCAGCCGCAGGTGCTCCTGTTCGACGAACCAACCGAGAACGTGGATGTAGTTGCCCAGGAATCCATTTACGACCTGCTTCACCATCTTCAGGATACATTGGGCATCGCCATAGTTCTGATATCGCACGACTTAAGCATCGTCTATCACTACGCTAATCAAGTACTTTGTCTGAACCACGCGATGGTCTGTTACGGCGAACCGCAAGAAGTGCTCACGACGGCTACGCTTTCGGAGCTCTATGGCGACCACGCTTTTTTCCATCATCATCACTTCGACGAACGCCACGACCACCACCATGAGTGACCTATTCTTCTACACGTTGGTTTCCGGCATCTTCGTCGCAGCGGCGAGCGGCATTGTGGGGTCATTCCTCATCGTCCGGAAGATGTCACTTATGTCGGATGCGCTTTCCCATGTGGCGCTTCCCGGCATCGCTTTAGGCATAATCTTCAAATTCGCTCCCATTTGGGGCGGTCTCGCAGCACTCTTCGCCGGCATCTTACTTATCTGGCTTATTGAGAACAAGACCAAACTGGCCACCGAATCCGTGACGGGCGTTATGTTCGTGACCGCACTCGCGATAGGCGCGCTCATTATTCCGGAACAGGACCTTCTCGAGGCATTCTTCGGCAGCGTAGAAAAAATAACATTCAATCAGATAGTATTTCAGACCGTGGTCGCCATAGCGATAATCGGCTTGATAATGAAGTATTTGAAACCGCTCACGCTTTTCTCGATCGCTCCGGAATTGGGCACTTCCGTGAAGATATCTCCGCTCGCGATGCAACTTTTAATACTGGTGCTTATAGCGCTCACGATTTCCATCGGCATTAGTTTCGTGGGCGTACTTTTAATCAGCGCCCTTTCCATTATTCCGGCCGCCACCGCCCGAAATCTCGCGAAAGGTTTTAATTCTTTCATCTTGACATCCATCGTCCTCTCCGTGATTTCCCTGTCGGGCGGCCTTCTTGTGGGGCGATTTTACGGAATGAATCCCGGCATCGCAACGGTTCTTTTGAGCGCCGTTTTATTCGGATTGAGCCTATTCAAAAAAGGATAGGTTAATTCCCCGAAGAGAATTTGTCCGCTTCGTAAATATTTGTCGGATTCCACGCCATCCACGTGTCGCCGTAGCCGGCATCCTTGATTGCCCGCATTTCTTCCCCCACCATCTGCTTGTCGTAAACCGCCCCCATGTCGAAATCCTGTATCCACGGGCGGATGATGGCGGTCGAACTCGCTCTGGCCAAAATGGGTTTCCCGCTTTCGAGCGTTCGAAACACCACCTGATACGGCTCCGTTGCCGGATTGGGGAAATTGAAATTTCCCGCCGCATAGTGGGATGGATATATCATCGGGGATATCACGTCAAAAAACTGTCCGGCATCTCCGGCCCGCTGGCCGACCCCCAGGCCATTATCTCTCAAAAGTGTGTAGGCAAACAGGTCCGCCGAGAGAACCGCTTTTGGCCGTGCCTCGCGGACCTTACCGGTTAGATATTTGAAAAAATTCTTTAGAACTTCCACCGCCGGCGTCACGTTGTCATAGGCCGGAAAAGTGATCGAGTCCACATCCCCATCCGGGAAACGGATGTAATCGAAGTTAACTTCCATGAATCCGACATCGAGCGCCCGTTCGGAAACCGCAACAGTTTTATCCCAAACTTCCTTGCTTGCTGGGTCCACCCAAAGATAGCCCCCGTTTCCGGACCACAAATTGCCTGCGGAATCGTGAAGAGCGAGTGCCGGCTCCGATTCAGCCAGCTTATTGTCCTGGAAAACCACAACCCGAGCGATGGGGTAGATTCCCTGCTCTCTGAATTTCTTCACGGTGTTTTTCATTCCCTCCCCGAGATACGTTCCGTCGCTATCCTTCACGTTTATGACGACCGCGTTCAGGCGCGTGGATTTAATGAGTTTTATCGTCCTCTCCACCCACGACGGAACGGAAGCGGCCGCGGCCGTGAGATAAACCGCCCTCACATTCTCTGGAGAAACCGAAACCGGCGGAAAATCGGCGGACACTTCCGCTTTTTTCTCTCCGGCGTTATCCGCCTCGGAGATCAAACGAGATCCGTTCTCAAAACCCCGGATCGCGATTCCGGCCAGAACGGCCAATATTATTACGAAAACTATGGTGGATTTCTTCATTAAAAAGCCCCCTCGGCAGGAATCGAACCCGCATCAACGCCTTAGAAGAGCGCTGCTCTATCCATTGAGCTACAAGGGGCGATTTCGTTGATTCTATAGTAAAAATCGGATAGTTTAAAGGGAGAGGCGGGCCGTAGTGTAACGGTAGCACGAGTCCTTTGGGAGGATTTAGTTCGGGTTCAAATCCCGGCGGCCCGACAACATAAAATCGAGAATCGTTTTTCGGGCCGGGATTTGAACGGGAAAGGGGTCGGGGAAACGGAAGTTTCCCCGTGGCGGAAATACTAAAACCGCTGGGTGTTAGGGAGCGAAGCGACGTTCAATTCCCGGCGGCCCGACAAATTAGATCTAGATCAAAAGCTGCGGCAACAAACTCTGGCCGGTCATTTCGGGTGGCTTCGGTATATTCATCAATTCCAAAACGGTCGGCGCGATATCCGAAAGGATGCCCATCACCGGAAGCGCCGTAAGCGGATTTTCGGAAGAACTTCGGCGATATTTCTTTCCCACCAGATAGAACGGTACAGGGTTTGGGTCATGCTTCGTCTCCGGTTCGCCGGTCTTCAAATCCAAAAGCGATTCGGCATTCCCGTGGTCAGACGTGATCATGAGAATATGGTCCCCGCCGAGAACGCTCTCCATAAGCCGACTCACCTCCCTATCTACAATCTTCACCGCTTTCAGGGTGGCTTCGTAATCTCCCGTGTGAGCTACCATGTCGGGATTGGCGTAATTCACCAGAATAAAATCGAACGTCCCTTCGGAAAGCGCCGCGAGCACCCGGTCGGTTATGGGCACGGCCTTCATCTCCGGATAACTGTTATACCGGACGGCATTCTCGGATGGCACGAGAACCCGAAACTCGTTCGGGAACGGCTGTTCCTTAAGGCCATTGAAGAAATAAGTGACATGGGCGTATTTTTCCGTTTCGGCAATGCGCAGTTGGCGCAAACCATGGTCCGACAGAATTTTCCCCAGGGGATTTTCCACCACCTCCTCGGGAAAGGCGACGGGCGCCTTGAATTTCGGGTCGTAGCTCGTGAAAGTCGCAAAGTACAAATTCTTGAAATTTTTGACCGGGAACTCTTTGAATCCCGGGTCAATGAATGAGGCCGTAAGCTGACGCATCCGGTCCTCCCGGAAGTTAAAACAAACCACCGCATCGTTCTCGCTTATGAAATGCGGTTCGCCTACGGTCGAGGGTTCTATATATTCGTCGTCCAAACTACGGTCGTATGTTTTCTTGACCGCGTCTTCCAAGTGAACTGGGTTCGGACTCATTCCCGTCAAAACGCCGTATGTCCTTTCGGTCCTGTCCCAATGCTTGTCCCGGTCCATGGCATAATAACGGCCGCTCACGCTTACGAGTACGGAACGGATGTCGAATCCCAAATCATCCGAGAGCCGTTTTAGGATCTTGAGAATCGAGTGCGGTTCGCTGTCCCGCCCGTCCGCAAAAGCATGTAGATAAAATTTCACGCCGTTGTCCCGCATCATCTTTATGAGTGCTTCAAGGTGTTCAAGCGAAGCATGAATGTTCGCTTCCGTGAGAAGTCCAAGCAGGTGAACGGCGGAATTATTTTTCTTGGCGTGCTCGATTGCCGCAACCAAAACTTCATTCTTGAAGAAACTTCCGTCCTTAATCGAGAGCGAGATCCTCGGAAAGTGCTGGTACAAGACCTTACCCGCGCCGATTGTGAGGTGCCCGACTTCGCTGTTCCCCTCTTCATCCCACGGCAGCCCGACGGCGATGCCCGATGCCTGAAGCGCTCCGGCCGGAAAATTGCTCCGGATGAAATTCATCGTTGCCGGTTCCGCCCGATAGATCGGATTGCTTTCGTCCAAGGCCCCGATTCCCCAGCCGTCCAGAATCGCCAAAATTACCGTCTTTCTCATTGATTGTCTTTATTGTAAGCGATATAATTAAACCGGTAAAAGTCGATGAAAACCAATTTAACCAATATTTTCAATCATGATTCAAGACCCCCTGTTAGCGGGCGGTTTGGCGGTTTTAGGCATCGTAATCGGCTACTTCATCCGTTTGGGAGTGGCCAAGCGTCTTCATTCATCGCTGGAGCAGAAGGCGGAGAAAGAGTTTGAAACAGCCAGAACGCAGTCGAAGGAAATAGTTCTTGAGGCCCAAACCAAGGCGGCTTCCCTTTTAGCCGAGGGGCAAAAGGAAGAGAAAGAGCGCAAACAGGAGTTGCGCCGGCTTGAAGAACGGCTGATAAAGAAAGAGGATTCGCTCGAAGGAACCGTCAAAGAACTGGAGAGCCAAAACCGCCGCATTGCCGAGAAAGAAATTGAGCTCAAGAAAAAAGACGAGGAGGTAAGGGGACTCCACGAAAAAGCGGTTCTTGAAATAGAGCGCGTAGCCGGGCTCTCGCGCGAAGAGGCGAAAAAAGCCATCTTCAGCGAGTTCGAAACGGGCCACCGGCAAGAGATTGCCGATGCGATTTCAAAACTGGAACGGGAACGCCGCGATGAAATAGAAAAGAAGGGAATGGAAATAATCACGGGCGCCATCCAGCGCTATGCCCGAAATTCCATTGCGGACGTGACGACGAGCGTGGTGACCCTGCCCAACGAGGAGCTTAAGGCGAAGATAATCGGCCGCGAGGGCCGCAATATCCGCACGTTCGAACGGCTCACGGGCGTTGAGCTTATCGTGGACGAAACACCCGAAAGCGTCATCCTCTCCTCATTCGACCCGATGCGCCGCGAACTCGCGAAAATCTCGCTCGAAAAGCTTCTGAAGGATGGGCGCATCCAGCCGGCAAAAATAGAAGAAAAGGTGGAAGAAGCCCGCCAGGAACTGGAAGACAGAATCCATAAGATCGGCGAAGAGGCGGCTTACGAGGTAGGCATCCTGGACCTGCCAAAAGAAATCATTTATCTTCTGGGACGGTTGAACTTCCGCACCAGCTATGGCCAGAATGTCCTCTTGCACTCCATCGAGATGACACACATTGCCGGAATGATAGCCAGTGAACTGCATCTGAACGTGGAGGTCACCAAAAAAGGCGCGCTGCTTCACGATATCGGTAAGGCGATAGATCACGAGGTGGAAGGAACGCACGTAGAGATCGGCCGCAAGCTCCTTAAGAAATACAACATTTCCGAGGCGGTCATCCACGCGATGGAATCCCACCATGATGAATACCCCTACGCAACTCCGGAATCGTACATTGTGGGCGCCGCGGACGCGATATCGGCAGCAAGACCCGGTGCGAGAAGGGACACGCTCGAGAAATACGTGAAACGCTTGGAAGAGATCGAGAAGGTGGTGAACGCTTTTGACGGAGTAAAGCAATCCTACGCGGTCTCGGCCGGCCGGGAGGTCAGGGTCTTCGTTGTTCCCGAAAAGATAGATGACTTCGGTGCCCTGGAGCTGGCCAAAAAGATAGCGAATAAGATACAGTCAGACGTTAAATATCCCGGTGAGATAAAAGTTACGGTCATCCGCGAGGTCAAGGCGGTAGAGTACGCGAGATAATCTCCGGCTACCCTGTCTACTAACAGGCAGGCGGGAAATGCGGAAAACCCTCTTAAAATCACATTAAATCTGCTATAATAAAGCCAATCAAAAAAGGTCGGAGAAATTAGGATGTCCTAAAATAACAATGAAGAAATCAGACCTCGTAGAGGCGGTAATGAAATCAGCGGGAATCGACACCAAAAAGCAGTCTGAGCAGGCGGTTGATGCGCTCTTCGATACGATCGTGAAGACGTTATCCCACGGCGAAGAAGTCGCCATTACCGGTTTCGGCACCTTCCGGGTGGCAAAGCGGGCAGCCCGAATGGGCGTGAACCCGAAGACCGGCGAAAAGATCCAAATCGCAGCTGCAACCAAACCGAAATTCCGCGCCGGCAAGCTCTTGAAAGAAGCGGTAAAATAACTTCGTAACAGCAAAAAACTCCCCTTCTCGGGGAGTTTTTTGATTCCCGCCGTTAGGCGGAATCAACCAAGCAACTTCCTCACTAAGTTGCTTATATCAATAAAGTTTTGATAGGCGTCCTTAATTTTACTTAAGGAGGATCCTACCAAATCCTTAATTGATACGATGGGATTGGGAACGGCATCAGCCGTCAAGGAAGAAGATGCGGTGAAAGTTGAATATGCCGCACCGTCAGTGCTTGTTGCATCGGTCGAATCGGAGGACGTAGCGACGAGATCGGTTGAGGAGACCATGGGCGCATTCTCCACGCCATAATTTTGGCTGAAAAGATCGTAGGCCTGATTATTCAAATCGACTGCATCCGAAATGTTTTGCCGGGATCTCATCAATGAATTGTTTATATCGCCGGATCCACTGATTCTGGTCTGGTTCAGATTCTCCAAATCTCCCGTTATCTTTTCAAGCCTTGTTTGGGCGGTCTCTATCGCCTTGGCTTCTTGTTTTATGAGGAGGAAGCTCTGGGCCTGGCTTACGAGTGGCAGATAATTCGCGGCGCGCCACGATTTAAAATCTTGGGCGACTTGCTTTATCTTAGCCAGATTAATGGTCTTGGCGTTGCTAACCAAATCCTTTTGCGAATCGAAGAAGGTTATCGCTCCGTCAAATTCATTGAGGGTCAATTTCTTCCAGGCATCCAGTTTCGCGTCCTTATCCGCCGCCAAAAGTTTAAACTCGAAATCTTTGGCTTCGGCCTCCGAAAGATTCAGTACCTGGCTGAAGGTTTGGATCCTTAGCCCGACATCATCTCCGGAATTTTCATCCTTGGCCGTAACCAGATCATCCAAAAACTGTTTAGCGTTTTGAAGCGCCTTCTGAACCGTTGAGGTACCGTTATCGGCGAAAACCGGCCTCGCAAAAAAAAGCGAGAGGCCGAAAAAGACTGTGAACGACGAGATTAAAAATTTCTTCATTTTTTACTGAATGACTTTATCCAAAAGCTGGTCAATCTCCGAACTGCTGTTCGTTACGTCCAAGCTCATATCATTGTTCTCGGACTGCAAAATGCCCTGGTTCAAATGATTGCCTTTGTTATTGGAAATTTCCGAAATCGCCGAGGTAATGGTTTGACTCACGTTCTGGCTGTAGTCTATATCGTTGAGTTCTATGTTGATTTTCATATTGGCGAACTCTTGGTTCAAAACCTCCGGACTGGCGAATGCCGTAGGAGCATTATTGCCCGAAAACAGGAACGTTCCAGCGGCAACAATCGCCAAGAGACCCGCCATTACTCCGGCTAATCTTAGACGATACCAAGCGAAAGCCGGCTCCTTCTTTAGGGCTAAAATGGTCCGCCGACTCGAGGCCGCAAAATTCGGGCTCGGCTCGATCGTTCTAAGCTTCTTTAATTGTGTGATTATCCGGTCTTCCATTTTCTTCTACGTATTTCTTTAACTGTTTTATCGCCCGGTGCTGGATGACTCTCACGGCACCCTCGCTTTTTTGGAGCGCCACCGCGATCTCTTTGTTCGAAAGCTCTTCCACGAACTTCATTATCAGAACGTCCTGATAGTTCGGTTCAAGCCTCTTCAGGCACTCGTGAATATTTTCCAAATCCAGCCGGTCGTCCATCCGTTCGGCAAGCGACGTCGTTTCGACCACCGGCTCCTCGGGAATATTTTCGATGTCCACGTTCACCTTCCGGGTGCGGTAGTAATCGATGACCGCGTTTCCCGCTATCCGGTAAAGCCAGCTCGAAAAGGGATGTCCCTGAAATTTGAAATTTCCGACATTCTGCCAAGCGGAGAGGAAAACCTCATGGCAGATATCTTCGGCTTGGGCCTTATGCCCACCCACCTTCAAAAAGACGAAACGGTAAATGGCCGGCATATACTTGTCGTAAAGCTGGCCAAAGGCTTCTTCCTCGCCTTCTCTTGCCTTAGAAATGAGCTTCCTTTCGTCTTCCATATGTAGAACGATGGTTTTAGTGATTTGTTTCTATGTTTTTTTTGACCAAGTGTAACGGGGTGTAACGTTACATGAGAATGCCCTCCGTAAACGCTATGATAGCAGAAAAACCGCCCTTTTCAAGGATGGGCCAATAATTCTTGATAAAAATCACCCCAGGACAGTTCTCTTGAGATCTGCCAATAATCCGGGATAGATTGCCCTTCCTCTTGGCGTCCTAATCTGATCGGCTAATTCATCTTCCCAGAGTTTTATCAGTTTTTTGTAACTTTCTTTCTGATACTTCTCCCGAAGATGCTCAACACACAACTTGCTTAAATTGTCGGCATCAACAATTATTTCTTCGTCTTCGAGACTGGCTTCGTGATCATCGGCAGCTCCCACTAAACGCAGAACCTTCTTAACGTCGGATTCGGAATAATCAAGCCTGTCCAGCACCTCCTGCACATATCTGGAAGAATTTCGATTGGCCTCGATTTCGTGCCTCAGCATTTCATCCAGATCTATTTTCCCTTTCGGTAAAACCTTATACCAACCGACATCGTGCAGATAAGCGGCAGTTATAATAACATCCAAATCTTTCCTGCCTTCTCCTAACTCCTTAACCCAGTTCACTACTCTTTCCGCATGCTTCCAGTCTCCACTGCGACAAAATTCAAAATACGGCTTCGCAACTTCTATGATTTTCCTTTCGAAGTCATTAGTTACCATATCATTGTGCGGGATAGGAGAATCGAACTCCTGCTCTCAGTTTGGAAAACTGACGTTCTACCATTAAACTAATCCCGCAGATTACCTTGTGAACCTCCCTGTTTCTACCAGAATATAATTACACAAAAAAAGCGATGTTCCAAGTGCGCATTTGGATAAGAACAAAACCGTATGTTATTATTCTACGATAAGCATATATGGATAAAACAACACTGGAAAGACTGGCCTTGATACTGGTACCGCTCTTGGTAATCATCGGCCTCTTTATTTATTTCTTCAGTTCGATGCAGACCAATGCGGTTCCGGCCGATTTCACGGCCGCCCGGCAGAAAGCCGCCGCGGTGAGTGAGGATATTGTTACACTAACAGGCGAGACGGGCCAAAAAATTTCCCAAGCCAACCTGATACAAAATGGCGGCAACGTGAACGAACTTCTGAACCTTATCAACGGGGCCAAGGCCACGAACGCGACCGCATACCAGAAGGCCTTCGATCTTTCCCATACGCTTCAGCAAATGGCCGAGTCGCTGAACACCGTTCAACAGCCTCGCCAACAACTCGGCTACGAAGCCGTGGCATTGGAGCTTTCTCTCGTAAGCGAGTTCATCTCCTACACCGGCACCCTGAACGATTTCCTCAATAATCTCTCGAACGCCGTTATAGACCAGAACCCGGTGAGCCGGAAAATGGCCGAGGATTCCTTAAAGAGCGTGAATCAGAAGGCCGACTTTATAAATACCCTCAACAAGAATTTTCAGGACAAGATGACGGCCTTCGACCAGGCGAAATAAACTATAATTAAGAACATGAAGTTCATCGGGCGCTTCATCTTCCATGTATTTTCTAACGCCGTCGCCATAGTCATAGCGGCCAATTTGGTGGCGGGCTTTTCGTTCAGCGGCGACATCCTGGCGCTCGCCATCGCCGCCTTGGCGCTCACCATCATCAACACGTTCATCAGGCCGGTCGTAAAACTGCTCCTGGGGCCGCTTCTAGTCCTGACCTTCGGCCTGATCACCATCCTCATAAACGCCGTCTGCCTCTTCCTCGTCCCCTATCTTCTGGCTTTCTTCGGAACGGGTTCACCGATAACGATAGCGGGATATTTGCCTTTGCTTCTGGCTACCATTATAATCAGTGCCGTGAATCTGGTTTTCGGCCTCTCGGCGAAAATGGGATATAAGTAAGAAATAAGAACAATGTTGATCTGGGGACAAATAGTAATATCAATGATTTTGATCGGCCTTATTCTTATTCAGGAACGTTCGAGCGGTCTTTCGGGGGTTTTTGGCGGCCAGGGGGCGACACCTTATCAGACCAGAAGGGGAATTGAGAAATTCGTTTACTGGGGAACCATCGGAGCCGCAATTATCTTTGTGGTCCTCGCGATACTGAACCTCATCCAGTAGGCACCGGCCGCAAACGCAATCTCGTTCGTTCCAATGGGCGGATCCTCGAACCGTTTATGAACCTGCTTAAAAAAATATTCTCTGTCTTTTCTCCGAGCGAAAGAAAGTGGTTCTTCGCTGCCCTGGCGATTTTGATACTCTCAGCTACGTCGAGCGCCGCATTCGCCATAGAGGAGGACGGCGTCTTCGTGCCGATTACGGGCGGTTCGTTCCGCGAAGGATTTCTCGGCCAGCCAATCGCGATAAATCCGGTCACGTCCGGCAACTCGGTGGACCAGGAGATATCCGAGATGGTTTTCGGCCGGCTCTCTGATCTCCTTGCGGCCTACGAAGTGAGCCCCGACGGCCGTTCTTACAGCCTGAAACTCAAGGAGAATCTCAAATGGGACGATGGCCAACCGCTCACGTCGGACGACGTTATCTTCACCATAAAGACCATCCAAAATCCGGATGTCCGCTCTCCACTCCTGAAGAGCTGGCAGGGTGTAGCGGCGGAAAGAGGGAGCGAATTGCAGATAAAACTTACCCTTCCCCTGTCCTACGTCTTCTTCATAAATAATGTCGAGCGCCTTCCGATAATCCCCAAGCACATTTTTGGGAACATTCCGACCGAGAACTTCCGGCTCTCCGATTACAACTTGGAACCGGTCGGAAGCGGACCCTACAAATTCAAGGATTTCACGAAACGCAAGGACGGTTTTATCTCCCAGTATCACTTCGTCCCCAACGAAAATTACGTGGGCGAGAAACCCTACATAAAGGACTTCTACTTCAACTTCTTTCAAAATCTCGATGACGTCTACCAGGCACTGAAACTTCACGAGATAAACGGATTCGGGAGCGCAACGCCGATTGATTTCGACTCCACCCAGTTCAAGGGACTGGCCGCTCAGAAAATCCCGCTTTCGGACTACTACGCCGTCTTTTTCAACCAAAACAGCAATCCTCTCCTTAAGGACCAGAATGTCCGGAATGCCCTGATTTCCGCCGTGGACAAGGACCAGCTCATTAAAGAGGTTCTTGGGGGGAACGGAATGGAAATTAACGCTCCCGGACTTACGTCAACCAGTTCCATCGCCGGAGACAACTCCAGCTTCGACCAGGAATCCGCCAAACAATCCATAAACACATTCAAGACCAAGAACAAGAACGAGCAGATAATCATCTCACTTTCCGTTCCGGATGTGGATTTCCTGAAGAACATCGCCGGGATCCTCAAAGACAGTTGGCAGAACGTCGGCGTGGACCAGGTGAACATCGTAACCTTCAACCCGAGCGACCCGACGGATGCGACGATAAAGTCCCGGAACTACGAGATGCTACTTTTCGGGAACATTCTGGAAAATCCAGTGGACATCTTTCCATTCTGGCACTCGTCCCAAAAACTCTATCCGGGTTCCAATTTGGCCCTATACCAAAACCTGAAGGTGGACAATCTCATCGAAACCGTCCGGCAAACCAGCGATTCCTCAAAGCAAAGCAACCTCCTTACGCAAGCTCAATCAATGATATTGAACGATCAGCCAGCCGTCTTTCTCTTTTCCCTGCCCTATACCTACATTCACACGAAAGACCTGGGGGGGTTTAACGAGAACTTCCTGACCAGCCCGGCCGAAAGATTCGAGAATGTAAGCAGTTGGTACGTGGCCCAGGTATTGGTCGTTAAATAACGCATGATCTCATACGAAAAAAACCTATCGGAATTCGGGCGACAGCTCTCGCTTAACGGCCTTCTCTCGTCCGAAAACCTGGAAAAATTGGCCGGTATCAAGCCAGACGGCATAGTCGTTTTCGGCATGGGCGGCTCGGGCGTCCCCGGTATCATCCTCAAAAAACTCGAGGTTGAAATCGGGCTCCCGGTACCAGTCGTTGCCGTAAGGGATGGGACGTTACCGCCCCTCTATTTCAAGAAACCTTTCTTCATCGCCGTCTCCTTCTCCGGTAACACTGAGGAAACCATCGCAATTTTGAAGTCGGTCCTGAAAAGAAAGAACCGGGTGGGCATCGCAGTCGTAACGTCCGGCGGAAAACTCTTGGCTCTGGCGCGGAAAAAACGCCTACCCATGGTCACCTTCGACCATCAGGACTTGACACCGAGGGAGTACTCGGGTACAATGGTCTACGGACTTCTCAAGATTCTCAAGCTGGTTTTCCCCCTTCAAATTCCCTCCTCCAAGAAATTAATCGAGCCGAACCGAATGAAGGGTCTTGGCAAAAAACTGGCCGAAGCGGCGAAGAACCGGAATATTTTGGTTTATACCGATTCCCGATTCTCCCATTTGGGCTACATTTGGAAAACCAATTTCAACGAAACGGCGAAGGTTCCCGCTTTTTCAAGCATTTTCCCGGAACTGAACCACAACGAAATCGCCGGCTTTGAGAAAGCGAATGGTCGCTGGATAATCTTCTGGCTCATGGATAAACGGCTTGTTAAGGACCGAAGAATGATGCTTTTGGAAAATATTCTCTCAAGGAGGAATATAAAAAGCGTTGATGTCCTGCTGGCCGGGAAGAGAGAATCGGAAAAGACCTGGAACAGCGTCGCTCTTTCGCACTGGGTAGCCCTTAGTCTCGCAAAGATAAACAAAGTTGACCCCAGAGAAACCCGCATCATCGATGAATTAAAAAATCGATCCGTTTAGCCGGACGGGCCTCCGCACCAATTGAAGATTATAAGTCTCCGAAAAGATTGAATATTTTTACAGACGGATCTGATCGTCGATTGGTGTGGGGGCAGGTGGCGAAATTGGCAGACGCACAGGCTTCAGGAGCCTGCGGGAGCAATCCTATGGGGGTTCAAGTCCCCCCCTGCCCACAGGGAATAAATTAATAAAAATGGAGAGAAATCTCCCATGGTTTGGTTAGTAAAGTCGAAAAATAAATAATAAGAAAATTAAATAACAAATGGTTCAAAAACCAACAACAAAAGTCAGGGCTTACAGAAAGCCCGAAGAAAAAGAAAGGGGTCCAAAGGCGGATTCCGTCCGCTTTGCTGCACTCGGAGGTCTCGAGGAAATCGGCCGCAACATGATGTTCTTCGAGTACAAAGACGAAATCCTCATCATCGATGCCGGCCTTCAATTCCCCGAAGCGGCGACGCCGGGCATAGATTACATCATCCCGAACGTCACCTATCTTGAGGAAAGAAGGAAAAATATTAAGGGCCTCATTGTCACCCACGGCCACTACGACCACATCGGTGCCATACCATACATTTTGGACAAACTTGGCAACCCGGTCATCTACACGACCGAGATATCGAAAGAAATTATCATGAAGCGCCAGGACGATTTTCCGAATTCGCCCAAACCGAACTTCGTGATAGTCAAAGGCGGGGAGACCCATCCGTTCGGCCAGTATTTCAAAGCCGAATTCTTTGACGTCGTTCACAACATCCCCGAAGGTGTCGGAATAATTCTCCACACGCCGATTGGGAAGATTGTTCACCCCGGCGAGTTCAAATTCGACTACGACAATGAGGGTAAGCCGCGCGGCCTGGACCAATGGAAGTGGGTCGGCGATCAGGGTATTCACACCCTGATGCTTGACTCTACCGGAGCCGAAAAACCCGGCTGGTCCCTCTCCGAGAGGGTCGTCGAAAGGGAGCTGGAAAAACTCTTTAAGGCAGCGCAGGGAAGGATTTTGATAGCGACGTTCGCTTCACTTCTCGACCGGCTGGCCGAGATAATAAAGATCGCCGAGAAACTGGGCCGGAAGGTGGCCTTAAGCGGCTACTCCATGAAGAGTAACATCCAAATCGCCCAGAATCTCGGCTATATGAAGATACAGAAAGGAACGATTATCCCGCTCGAGGAAATCAATAAACATCGGGACGAGAAATTGCTCCTGATCTGCACCGGCGCCCAGGGAGAATCCAACGCGACCATGATGCGCATTGCGAACAAGGAACACCGCTACATCAGATTGAAACCCTCGGATACGCTCATTCTTTCTTCCTCGATAGTCCCCGGGAACGAACACAGCGTTCAAGTTTTGAAGGATAATCTGGCGCGTCAGGGACCGACCATCTACCACTTCACCATGCTCGACATCCATTCCTCCGGCCACGCGCCGATGGAAGAACTGAAAGCCGTAATGAAGCTGGTTCATCCTAGATTCTTCCTGCCTATTCACGGCTACTACTTCATGAGAATGAGGAATGCCAAGCATGCCCAGGAGGTGCTGGGGCTGAAACCGGAGGAAACGGTAATGGTGGACAACGGCCAAGTTGTCGAGATCGCCAAGGATTCCGTTAGAGTCACGAATGAGGAAGTGCCGGCCAACTACGTCATGGTGGATGGCTTAGGTGTAGGCGACGTGGGCGAAGTGGTTCTCCGCGACCGGCTGATGCTCGCCGAGGAAGGAATGTTCGTCATCATCACGACACTGGAACGGAAGACCGGCCGGGTCTTGAAAAATCCCGACATCATTTCCCGCGGCTTCATATACCTGAAGGAAAACCAGACCATGTTGGACGAGATTCGGCGCAAGGTGCGCGGTATCGTCGGCCGATTACCTCACGGGCAGGAGGTTGACGCGGACTATCTGAAGGCCCTCATCCGCGACCAAATCGGCCAGTATCTCTTTACGAAGACGAAACGGAGGCCGATGATACTACCGGTTATAATCGAGGTCTAAAGAAATCCGCCTTTCTAAAAGGCGGCTTTTTCATTTATACTAAATCCATATGAAACCAATCTTGGTATCCGGCATTCAGCCGACAGGAAAACTTCATATCGGCAATTACTTGGGGATGCTCAAGAACGCCGTTCACCTCCAAAACTCCGGCAAGTACCAGTGCTACTTTTTCGTGGCGGACTTACATTCGCTCACGGAGGATTTCAATCCCAAAGACAAACCGGCACAGATTAAAAATGTGGTCTTGGATATGCTTGCTGCCGGCATTGACCCAAAGAAATCTATTATCTTCATCCAATCCGCCGTGCCGGCCCACTCGGAACTCGCTTGGATTCTGAATACCATTACGCCGTTCGGAGAACTTAGCCGGATGACGCAATTCAAGGATAAATCCGAACACGCCTCGGAAAACATAAACCTGGGGCTTTTTGACTACCCCGTCCTTATGGCCGCCGATATCATTCTCTACGACGCCAAATTCGTACCGGTGGGTGACGACCAGCTCCAGCACCTGGAGTTCACCCGAACCATCGCCAGAAAGTTCAACAACAAGTACGGAGAAACGTTCATTGAACCCCAGCCGATTCTGACCAGGGCCTCAAGGATAATGAGTTTGGATGAGCCAAAAAAGAAAATGTCCAAATCCCGCCCGGCTGGCTGCCTTTTCATTGACGATTCTCCGGACACAATCCGCAAAAAAATAATGAGCGCGGTCACGGACTCCAGAAGTGAGGTAAAAGCCGACATTGAGGGTAAGGAAGGGATCGGTAATTTGATTCTCCTCTACTCCGCCCTATCGGGAGAGACCAGCGCAAAAATCGAAAAGAAGTACGCCGGCAAGGGCTATGGCCAATTCAAACGCGACTTGGCGGAGGTCGCAGTAAAAACCCTTACGCCGTTCCAAAAGAAAAAGGAGGAACTCTCAAAAAACACCACTCTTATAAATAAGAGTGTCGCGGCCGGAAACAAAGAGGCCAACACCGTGGCTTCAAAAAAGCTTTTGGAAGTGAAAAAGAAGATTGGGCTTTACAAATAACTCATTTGGTGGTATCACGAAAATATGACATTAAACTACGAGGCACGAAATCTCGAGGAAATCGACCTGAACAAAGCCCTCGATAGAGCTGAGTTAAAATCGAAGGAGAAGGAGATCAAACTCGACGAATTTATCGGCAGTCCGGACTACACAACGGAGGAGATTGCCAACGATAAAGATTTCGTCGTTAGAAAGGAAAAGGAGTTCGCTGAGAGGAACGGGGCGGAGGGGACGGTTGGGAATAGATTAAATACGCTCTTTAAGGTCATCGTGAATCAACAAAGTGAAGCGGGCAACTTGTTCGGCGGGGATGCTTCCGCCGTTAATGCGTCGCGCTTCGATAAAATCAAGAATGGCGTTGATACGGTGGTCGAATTTGAGAAAGAACCCCAAACAGTCCCATCTTATCTAGCGTTGGGTATTGACGTGACTCTTAGCACCGACACAGTGGAACAGCAATTCAATAGGGTAAAACAAGAAATCGAAAGCGGCCAATTGACCCAGGTTAAGTACTTCGTGTCCAAAAATACTCCACCACAGAAACTTCCTCACATCCCCCGAGTCATAATCGGGGCTGAGGCAAAGACCATAAGAGAGCTGGGCGAATTATGGCTGGCAGGAGACAAAAAAGCTCTCGGCAACCACTGGATACAACTCCAAATCCTTGAGGAGGCGGTGATCGAACTAAAAACCTTCAGAAGGCACGCTGAAAACCTCGGTAAGAAAGAAATTGTTGAGATATACGACCGCGATATCGGGATCCTAGAAAAAATCTACGGACAAAAATTAAAAGAGAGGCAGGAAAGGGGCCTAACCAGAGAAGACAAGGACGAGCGCGATAATGTATTTTACGGAATCGCCTCGCAATTGAGAAGGTTCTAGTTCGCCTTTTTAATCCCCACCCAAACCGGCATTTCTTCTATCCTAGTTTCAATCTCCGCATCAAATCTGGGCGGCTTTCCTAATTCGATTCTCTTCGCTTTCACCTCTTTCTTTAAGAGCTCGCCGAACTTTGAGACAATCATTTTCAATTCATCGGGACCGTCAAGAAAAAGTAGAACGATGTCCTGCGGTTTCATCTTCGCATCCTGGCGTAGGTCTTGAATGGTGCGGATAAGCTCCCGCAGAATTCCCTCCTCTTTGAGTTCGTGGGTTATCCGGGTATCCAGCTCGAAGTCGGTCTTTAGCTTGGCATCGAACTTCACATCTTTCACGTTTACCTCGTCCTTTAGGATACCTAGCAATTCTTTCTGTATTTTTAATTTAATATCCTTGATTTTTAGCGTCTGAAGCGGCTGGCGAACCTTAATCCCAACCTCGGCCCGCTTCGAGAGAACCGCGCTTGCGATACCCCTCACTTCTTCCATCGCTGCGGAGAGCTTTCTCTCCACGAGTTTCTTATCCACCTTCGGCCAATCGGCCAGATGGACGGACTCGTCATCTGAGAGCGACTTATAGAGCGCTTCGGCAAAGAACGGGGCAAGAGGCGCCATGAGCTTGCTCGTTTCCAAAAGCACATAGCCCAGCACGCTTGAGGCCGCCGCGTAATCCTTCCCATCATCCGGCTTCTGAAAACGCCTCCGGGAACGGCGGATATACCACCGTGAAAGGTCGCCGATGAAATTCTCCATCACCCGCCCCGCATCTCCGATTGCATATTCATTCAATCTCTTAGTGGCTACATCAATCGTTTCGTTCAGGCGACTCAAAATCCATTTATCCAGCACGTTCGTGAATTTCAAATTTTGAATTTTGAATTTTGAATTCTTACTTTTGTATGTTTCGAAAAATACGAACGAGTTATAAAGCAAAGAGAAGAGCTGACGGGAGGTTTTTGTAAGTTCGAGTTCGTCGAACTTCTTCGGTTCGCCCGGCGGATTAACGGTATAAAAGTACCAGCGGATGGCGTCTACGCCATGCTTCTTCATCATCTCCCACGGGTCCACGACGTTTCCCTTGGATTTGGACATCTTTTGGCCGTTCTTATCCAATATGAGTCCCAGGCAGATAACGTTCCTGTAGGGGCTGTTTTTACCCATTAGAACGCCTATGGCGAGGAGAGTGTAGAACCAGCCGCGGGTCTGGTCCATCGCCTCGGAGATAAAGTCCGCCGGATAATCCAGCTTTCGGTCTTTGGAGAACGGCCAGTGGTCCTGCGCGAACGGCATCGCGCCGGAGTCGAACCATACATCAATCACCTCTTTCACGCGTTCCATCTTTCCGCCGCACTTTCCACAGACGAATTTTATATCATCCAAATAGGGGCGGTGAATATCCATCTCACCGTTGTCATTTCTCGGCAAATTATGAAAGCGGTATTCCTGCGCCTCGCCTCTGTCTATAAAATCCTCTCCGCGCCGATGTTTTTCCTCGACCGCCTCGCGGTTGCCCCAACCCTCGAGAATGCTCGCAAACATCCAAATTGGGTATTCATGGCTCACGACTAAGATGGTCTTTCCGGAAAACTCTTTTTCTCTTTCTTCTATAAAATCATTAAGGCGTCCTCTCAATTGATTCAGGCTCTCTCCACCCTCCGGCGGGTTCGCAAATTTTTCCATGTCGTCCGGATAAAACTTGTGATATTCGTATGCCTGGTGACCTTCCAAAATTCCCAGATCGGCTTCTCTTAATCGCTTGTCGAGATTTACTTTTTTTACCCCCAAGGCCGAGGCCAAAATGTCGGCCGTCTGCTTAGTGCGCGGAAAATCCGAGGCAAAAATAGCGTCTATCTTCTCTTTTGAAAACTTCTTGCCCAGCCTATCAATCTGGGTATGTCCCTTAAGCGTGAGATTGGAGCGGGATTTCTCGAAGACGTGGTCAATGATATTTTCCAGGTTGTTCTCCGCTTCACCGTGACGCACTAATATATAGCGGTTCGAGCTCTTCTTCCGGCCTTCCTCCAATTCCGCAATGCTTCCGATGCATTTCTTGTGCCCGCACTTTTCGCAGACCCAGATGGGCAACGGCGTACCCCAGTAGCGCTCTCGGGAGATGGCCCAATCTTTCACGTCTTTCAGCCATTCGCCGAAGCGACCGTCCTTGATATTTTCCGGTATCCAGTTGACCTTATTGTTCGCCGCGAGAAGCTGCGCGCGGAGCTTCGACATCGAAATGAACCATGAATCGCGGGCATAGTACAAAAGCGGGGTACCGCAACGCCAGCAAAAGGGATACTCATGCTTATAGGGCTCGGTTCTCAAGAGAAGATTTCTGGATTTCAAATATTCAATTACCTTATCCTCCGTCTCTTTCGCCTTCACGAACATTCCGGCAAATCCCTTCACGTCTTTCGTGAACCTTCCCTGCTCATCCACCGTGTGGACTTGCGGCAAGCCGACTTCCTTTCCGAGATTGTAGTCGTCCTCGCCGTACATCACGGCCGTGTGCACCACGCCCGTGCCATCAGTCGTCGTCACGAACTTCGCATTATAAATCCTGTACGATGTTTTTGATCTCAGCGCCGGAATGTCGAAAAGCGGTTCGTATTCAAGATCGATCAGATCCTTGCCTTTTATGTCTTCATGCACGATCTCAATTTCTTGGTCTTTAAAAACGGTTTTTATAAGCTCACTCGCAAGAATATAGAGCTCTTTCGTCCCCCTCACGCGAAGCGCGGTGTAGGGGATTTTTTCTCCCACTGCGAGCGCGATATTCCCCGGCAGGGTCCACGGGGTTGTCGTCCAAGACAGAATGTAAGCCGAGTCCTTCGCCGTGTATTTGCCGAATTTCTGTCCCGGTTTCAGTTTGAATTTTATGTAAACGGATGTATCCGTGACCTCCTTATATCCCAGCGCCAACTCATGCGAAGAAAGCCCCGTTCCGCACCGCGGACACCACGGCACCACCTTGTGGCCCTCATACAAAAGTTTCTTGTCCCAGACGTGTTTTAGGATGTTCCAGACGGATTCGATGTAAGAATTTTCGTAGGTAATATAGGGACTTTTGAGGTCTATCCAAAAGCCCATCCGCTCGGTCAATTTTTCCCATTCGTCCTTGTAGAGCCAGACGAGCTCCCGGCACTTCTGGTTAAACTTGGCTATTCCGTAATGCTCGATGTCCTGCTTGTTCTTAAAACCAAGCGTTTTCTCCGTCTGCACCTCGATCGGAAGCCCATGGGTATCCCACCCGGCCCTCCGCGCCACGTAGAAACCCCGCATTGTCTTGAAGCGCGGAATGGCGTCCTTGAAAACACGGGCGAGAATATGATGAAAGCCCGGCCGGGCATTCGCCGACGGCGGGCCCTCGTAGAAGACGAATTTCTTGCCCTTGGCCCGCTTGGTCAAAGATTTTTCGAAGATTTTGTCGGTTTTCCAAAATTCCAGAACTTTTTCCTCTATCTCCGGAAGGGAAAATTTATCCAGTTTCTTTAACATCTGAGGATATGGTTATTCTATTAAAAATGCGGGTTATTGGCAAAAAACCAGCCGTTCCCAACCAAACGGGAACGGCCTTTAAAATTCGACGCGCACGGTCACTCTTCTGGTTCTCCGACCTCTTCGTCAAGTTGGAGGATTCCGTGGCACTCCGGGCATCTCACGATTTCATCGTGCTTCTTGCCTTTATTTAACCAGGAAAGCAGCAGCGACAACTTCTGTTTCTTTTTCGATTCCTCATCCGGACCATCCACGCTCATCAGCGAAATCAGAAGCTCTTGTTTGTCTTCCCTTCCGCCAGCCATTCCTGCTCTCATCCCACCCTCTAGAACATCATCTAGAGAGCGAAAACAGGTTTTGCATGCGTTTTTCCCAAATTCCCCACCTATAGGCGAGAACATTATGGATGTGTATTCTTCGTTTCCAGTGTCGTGCATTGGACCTCCCCTAAGTTGGTGTATGAAAAATGTGAACGAGCGAACTTGCAAATAGTATGGACTAATTCCGAAAAGAAGTCAATGACTACATCTTCTTCAATTTCGTGATGCCTAAAATGCCGAAAAGATCTTCAAGAATGATCGCCGTCGCTTTCACCAGTTTGTAGCGCGCGGCGGCGATGTCTTTCGGTTCGTCGAGCACCCTTTCCTTCTCATAAAAATTATGGAAATCTCCGGCCAATCCAAGTGCATAGCGGGTAAGCCGGTGAACCTGATAATCATTAGCCGTATCCGCGATAACTTCTGGCAGTTGAGCGAGCGTCCGGATGAGCTTCACGTCGGCTTCGGTATTCAACAATTTCAGGTCGGCCTTTTGGGCCGCCAGCGCTTTGGCTTTCTTCAAAATGTTATTCGCCCGCACATAGGCGTACTGCAAATAGAAAACGGGATTTTTGTTAGAGCGCTCCTTCGCCAGATTCATATCGAAATCCATATGCGTCTCGGGCGCAATCATCAGGAAAAAGAAGCGCGCCGAATCCATTCCGACCTCGCTAACCAGGTCCTCAAATGTGACGAACTCTCCTTTCCGTTTGGACATCTTGAATTCCTGCCCGTCGCGCATCAGGCGAATGGCCTGTGTGATAAGTACTTCGGATTTCTTGAACTTCAGAATTCGGGCCACGGCCTGAATTCTTTTCACATAGCCATAGTGATCCGGCCCCAAGATGTTTATCTTCGTATCGAAGCCGCGCTTCTTGGTCTCCAGATAGTGGCCGGCATCGGCCAGAAGATAAGTGGGGAACTTATCCTTGCTTGTTATTAGAACCCTATCCTTATCGTCCCCGAACGCTGTCGTCTTGAGCCATACGGCGCCATCTTGTTCATACGCCCACCCACCTTTTTCGAAGATTTGGAGAATCTTGCCCGGCAATTTCAATTGATGGATTTTCTTTTCGGACGTATAGCGGTCGAATTTTATCTTCGCTTTTTTCTCAATGTCGGTCTTTATCTTCTTCAAAATGTCCTTGGCCGCCCGCTCGCCTAATTCCAGGGGTTTGTCTTTCAGCTTGGCGACGATTTTGGAATTCTTCTTCGCCCAGTCGTTAACATAGCCACCTTTGTAAAAATCTTGCTCGTCTTTGATGATTCCCCGCGCAGCGAGGATTGATTTGCCGAATGTTAAAACCTGATTGCCGGTATCGTTTACGTAGTACTCCTTTTCCACATCCGCGCCCGCGGCCTTCAAAACGTTTCCCAGCACGTCGCCCAAAAACCCTCCCCGGCCGTTCGCGAGCGTAAGCGGCCCCGTGGGATTGGCCGAGATGAATTCCAGCTGAATTTTATCCTTAAGAATTCTGCTCGTGCCGTACTTTTTACCTTCCTTGATTATCTTCTCTAGCTCCGCATTCAACGTTTCTTGGCTGAGCCAGAAGTTGATGAAACCGGGGCCGGTCACCTCCACCCGGTCGAAGAATTCCGCCGGGGCCGATTCCAAAAGGGCGAGTACTATTTTCTCCCCGACCTCGCGGGGATTCTTTCCTTCTCCCTTCGCGAGCTTGAAAGCAACGCTGGTCGCATAGTGCGCCGTTTGGTTTTCGTCCGGCACGCGCAGGTCTATCACCGTTCCTTTCGGTACGACTTTAACGAGATGGGAAGCGATGGCATCGCGAACGCTCATGATTTAAATTTAATCCTTTATGAAAAAAATCGCCAGAAACAGAAAACCGCATACATTCATAGAACGTGCGGTTCCTATATGGTGGGATAACGCTGAGACATCGCTACCTCCTTTCTGTTCTGAGATCCACACATATTCCTTCCGTCGCCCTCTTGGACTTGCGGAATTTTTTCGACGTGAGCATTCGATCGGTTCTGCTGATTATCGCATTCAGCTTTTTAACGGTGCCCGGATCTGATGCCAGCCGTTGTGTGGGTAAGGATTTTTGCGGTCTCATAACCCGTTTTCTCCTTTCCGGTGGATTGTGATGACCTATTTAGATTCTAACCCCAGAAAGGCGAATAAATCCAGAATGCATAAAAACAGACTTAAACCCTCTTGGGTTTAGTAGAAAACTCTTCCGCTAGGCGCCTGAATGAGCCCTCTCCCAACACTCCCTCGATAATGCGAGCTATTTTAAAGTATTTGCCGCTGAAATTTGCTTTTGCGAACTCGGCGAAAATTTCCTCTCTTTCCTTAAACTCCCCACCCGACTTCTCTATGATCTCATCAAGCAACTTGTATAATTTTGTCCTTTCTTCATATCTACCCAATCCCTCAATTTTTTTATCTTCAACCAGCCGACCTATTATCCCGGCGGCAAAAGCAGATCTTTGTTCCTCTCTTTCAGAATAAGACAGGGTCCGCTCTACGATCTCTTGAGCGCCCGGCACACTTTTTAATTCGTCGCTGATTAACTTTATCCTTTCTTCCGGCATCCCGGATTTGCGATAAAAATCCGTGATCCATGCCCGTATCATGTCGGATGCTTTTATTTCGTCGGCAAACAACGAATCGGGCCTTACCCGATCAAAAAACTTATTCGTACACTCCGAAACGATTGCTTCTTCTAGTACGCTGAAATACCACCTTTCTTCTTCGGCTTCCGTATCTGCATTCCTCTTACCCGTCATGGAAATGCCAAAACGATACAGCCGTGCGCCCTCGCTTGGGTTATCGATTCTGGCGGATTTGTAGGATTTTGAGTGAAAAAGTTCGTGGGCGATAGAACCGGAAAACAGGAGGTTAGATTCTCTTTTTTCAACCCCGATATTCTGACTAAGGGCCTTATGGATACCAGAGGCAAGTTTCCCACCAGTCATTTCATAAACGCTGTTCGGTTTCAGAATGTGGATCTTGTCGATGGGTATGGCTTTAGGTTCCCCGCCGTATTCGGACACGATTTCATCCACAATCGAAGCGGTCCTGTTGATTATATCTATATCTTCCTCGGTCTTCTCAAGTTCGTGTTTCATCAATACCTCGGACTTGTTCTCAAACATTTCCTGAAGCTCTTGCAACGCTTTATCCCTATCTTCCTGAGTTCCACCAATGACCCGCTCAAAATGCGTTTTCCCTTCTATGCTCATAGTGTAAATTTACCTTTTTGTATAAAAAATCGCTAGAATATAAACATGTCGTCTTTGGCATTCAACAAGCGCGCGAACTTCGATTACGAGATAGAGGAGAAGTTCGAGGCGGGCATAGAACTGAAGGGCTACGAGGTAAAAGCCGTCAAAAACGGCCACATGCAGATAGCGGGCAGCTACGCGGTCATCCGCCATAACGAGGTGTGGCTTTTGAATTCCCACATCCCGCCCTATCAACCCAAGAACACCCCAAAAGAATATGACCCGGCGCGCTCCCGGCGGCTTTTGCTCACCAAAAAAGAGACGAGCTACCTTTCGGGCAAGCTTCATGAGAAGGGTTTGACGCTCCTGCCGCTCGAGGTCTACACTAAGCGCGGCCTTATCAAAATCAAACTAGGATTGGGCAAACCCCTCAAGAAATCGGATAAGCGTGAAATCATCAGGAAGAGAGAGACCAAGAAGGAGATCGAACGCGCCCTCCGAGAGTAAGTTAAAAACAAAATATGGGGATGATCGGCTTCGACGGGATAGACGACGCAGGCGCAGCAAGCTGAGGCGGCCGCTCACTAAAACGGCCTCTAAGATAACTGCCAACAAAACGGTAGCTCCGGCATTCGCCTTCGCGTAATGCCGCATCGGCCCTGATACTCACTAGGGATCAACCGGTGTCATATCGTGAGTTCGCGGAGGAGATCCGCTTTCCGTATCCTTCGCTAAAACAGGAAAGCAAAACCGTCCCAAGGGCAACCGAGGGAATAAACTTGTAGAAACGTTTGCCGAATCGTTCCGTACGCGAGTTCAATTCTCGCCATCTCCACAAATCAAAATGTCCATAGCTTGCCTATGGATATTTTGGTTTCATGGGGAGATGAGCAAGACAACTGCTTGTCTTGCGGGCGGAATTGAACGCCGGAGCATGTGCCGAAGGCACGCGAGGCGGTGGCCAGCCCGAGCAGAGCGAGAGGCGAGGCCAATTCTCGCCATCTCCACGGTTAAAAACTGCGTCTGACCCTGATAAATAAGGGTTGTTTTGCGTTAGTTTCTTGATTAATGGGGGTTGAACATGATTTGACATCTTACATATTTAGTTGTATAATGCAGACAGAATGGAACCGTGATTTTTGATTCCAAAAGAATTTTATAAATCACTTAGTTTAACAAACCAATAGGAGGCTGAGGTGAAATCGAAACGGCAGGATACGGTTGATTACCATCTTTACCGGAAATCTAATCCCGAGGTGGTATTGCATCGATCGATCGCCATAGGAGGAATTTGTCTTGAGGATATGTGCAGCGGCCACCTTTTTGAGGGAGTAAGATATCAAATGGTAGACGCACAATACTACGGCATATGTCCAAATCAACTGACAAGAAGATTGGTCGCTGTCATTAAGGCGAAGTTTGATGAGCATGATGGAGCGATCGAGAACGATGGAATGATTAAAGAAACGATTGTTATGGAGGGTGCCCGACCATGGAGCCATTGGTTCGACAAGGTGTACATTCTTACACTAAGCCCCGATGGCAATCGCTTAGCTGCTGTTGTCAAGGAGAATGGCAAGTTTAGGATCGCCGTCAACGACGAATTGTGGGGAACCTCATTCGATGAGGAGTTTTATTGGAGAACTCCCAAATTCAGTCCAGACAGCCGAAGACTGGCAGTCACCGTGATCCGAGACAGAAAAGTGGTGGTTGTCGCTGATGATAAACCATGGGATTCATTGGCTTGCCTGGTGCCGGAACGTTATAGCGGCGACAGTGCGTCAGACTCATTTATGCTGTGTGCTAATCACGCATACATAAACAATCAGCAAATATTCCAGCCGCATTTTACCCCGAACGGCAAATGCGTGGTTCCGCTCACGACAAGTCTGAGTATCCAGCAGCGAGGATTGAAGCCGCGATGGACGATCGCTGTTGATGGCAAGGCATGGGGAACGGATTTCGTTACCGTCGATGGATTCTGGATGGCGTTTGATGAGAATGGCAGGGTCGCAATCCCCGTTTCTGTCGAGAAACTTGGTTCTAGAACTGAAACCGTCGCAGTTGATGGTAAGCTATGGGAAAACAGGTTCGATACCGTCACACATGTTAAGTTCCTACCAGATGGCCGCGTAGCAGCAGAGATTATTCTTCCGCCGGAAGGTCAGGACAGAAGATACTTCGAGTCGAGACAGGGAGTGGCGGTCGACGACAGCGTAATCGGCCTAGTACATTGCGAAAATTCCGATATTTTCGGGTACAAGATCAAGAGGTCGCCATTTTCAAAGAAGCGCTTCACCGTAATCGGGTATACCCATAAGTCCGGCAAACAGAAAAGAGCTTTCAGCCGGACATATTAGCGATTTCAAGTACTAGCCAGGGACCGTGAGGTTCTTGGCTATTTTATTACCCAGAGAGATTCTTTATTGATTAATTTTGGCAGTTTCATTAGATATTCCCCTAGTTCCATTTTTAGGTACTCATTTCCACAAAATAAAATGCCGCCTAATCGGCGGTTTTGTCGCCGACGAATCGAGTTTAAATATGTTTTGGGCTATAATGTTTTAAAGGCCGATAACAAAGCAAAAATATGAAAGGATACGTAGAAAATATTGAGAAACTGGCGAAGGAGAATGAAAATTTCAGAAAGGTCATTTACACCGCCCGCTACAGCCAGCTGGTTCTGATGGCCCTTCAGCCCGGCGAGGAGATCGGCGCGGAGGTGCATGGCCTAGACCAATTTTTGAGAATCGAGGAGGGAACGGGCAAGGCGGTTCTGGATGGCGTGGAACACGTGATCGAGGACGGTTCGGCCATCGTAGTGCCGGCCGGCACGCTGCATAACGTCATAAACACTTCGGCCGACAGAAAAATGAAGCTCTACACGGTCTACTCCCCGCCGAACCACATAGACGGCGTCATTCACATCACTAAGGCCCAGGCGGAAGCGGACGAAAATAGAGACCATTTCAACGGGAAAACGAGTGAATAGGAACCAAAAACACGGTCATGGCCGAGGTTTTTAGTATCCCGCCGGAGGTTTTGGGGTTATTCCTAGTTTATTCAGCTTAAGCTTTTTAATTTCACCATAAATCTTTTCTATCTCTTCGGAAAATCTTCCCACATCTATGTCTTTCTTCTTCAAAACATCTTTAATGTACCCCTCCGTCTTTTCAAAATCGTTCTTGAATTTAGTGTTCACTTCCTTCCACGGAATTCCCCCGAGTGCTTCGGCAAATTTTGGTTTATAATCAATAACCCCTTTAGATAAGAGGAATGCTATGGCCGGATAGCCCAAGTAGCCAACCCAGTATGAGCTGTTATCGTTCGAAGTGATGGCATTCGCCTTCGGGTCGTAGGCGACCGAATAGAATTTATTTCCGCTCGATGAACGAACTTTCGCAGAATTTCCGGAAATTTCGAGCCGCCCATCCCCGAGCGTTCCCAGCGCTTCGTATATTTTTATCTTCGGCGGCAGTTTCCATCTCATAATATAAATATAACAAATAGCTGTTTTACCCGCTTGTTTCCGCGATTATTGGCCTGGATTTCAGTTATCCACAGTCGGGCACTTGTATTCCTAGGAGGAGTGCTATACTTAAAGTAAGCTCCTTGGCACTGCAAATACAGAGTAAACCTGACCCCCAAAAAGGTCTCGCATAAAATTGGTAGTGCCAATCGAAAGTTTATTTACATCGACCTCTTGTTGCTTTGCACAAGAGGTCTTTTTTGTTGCGTTTGAATTCCCGGACCATACCTGTTATCATTTTTTCATACAAAACCGAATCAACAATCAAATAATCGCCAAGGAGCTCAGGGTTATCGGCGAAACGGGAGATAACCTGGGGGTAATGAAAAGGGAAGATGCCTTGGCTTTAGCCAAAGAAAAGTCCTTAGACCTTATCGAAATCGCGCCCATGGCCCAGCCGCCGGTCGCGCGAATAATGAGTTTCGACAAGTTCCGCTACCAGCAGGGAAAGGAGGAAAGAAAACAGCGGAATGCCCAGAAACAGAAGGAGTTGAAGCAGGTCCAGATAACTCCCCGCTCGGCCCTGAACGACCTTCAGATAAAGGCCAGGAAGGCCGAGGACTTCCTTAACGACGGGCATAAGGTGACCATCAGCTTGTTCCTGCGGGGACGCGAGAAGGCGAACAAGGAGTGGGCCTTGAAAAAAATGAGGGAGTTCATTAATATGATTACCGTTTCGCACGAGATAACGATGGAACCGAAACAGGGCGGCCGGGGATTTCTGGCCCAGATAGTGAAGAAATAAAAATGCACAAGAGCGTCTCAAAGAGAATAAAAGTGAAGAAATCGGGAAAAATCCTGCATCGGGCCACGACCCTAGGCCACTCCCGCGCCAACAAGAATTCCATCCAGATGCAGCGCAAGAAGATTCAGCGCGATTTGGACATCCATGTCAAAAAAGTAAAAACCTATTTTTAAACACGAATGCCGAGAGTAAAACGGGGAGTTTCTTCCCACAAAAAAAGAGAGAGATTACTGAAGCTCACGAAGGGCTACCGCTGGGACCGCAAATCCAAAGAACGAGCGGCTTCGGAAGCGTTGCTTCACGGCCTCTCGCGCATGTTCAAGGGAAGAAAAGAAAAGAAACGCGACTACCGCCGGCTCTGGCAAGTCCAGATAAATGCGGCCGTCAGGCAAGAGGGAATGAACTATAACCAGTTCATAAATGCCCTGAAGAAAAAGAACGTCGGGTTGGACAGAAAAATTCTCGCCGACCTAGCCCAGAACGAACCGAAAATTTTTAAGAAAATCGTTGACTTCGTGAAATGAAAAACAACCCCTTTCCGTGGGGTTGTTTCTTTACCCGGGTTTGCTAAGATCTTCATGTGGCCGTCAGTCGATGACCACGCGCTTTCATGGGGAAACTCGCTCGAAAGGAGTGTATACCATGAAACAATCATTAACCATTATCGGAGGTTTCGTCTTCTGATCAGCCGACTTGCGAGACGAAGAGAATCCCGATGTGGTCCCGTGCCCCAAATCCAAGTAACAAGGATTTGGGGTTTTATTTTTTCTGGCTAGGCGGGAAACTTTTCCTGTTGGAGACGAGGTCGTGGGCCTTTTTCAAACTATTCCTCAGATTTGGGGCCTTCAAAATCCGCATGGCATCCCGGTACAGGAACCAGCCATAGCCCTGATGCTTCTCCCCGGGAACGCTCTCTGGCTTTATCTTCAGCCGGACGTAGGGATTCCCAGTTTCGGCCAGATAGTAAGTGACGGTCTTGTATATCTTTTGCTTGTTCCTCACATAAACGAAGTTGTCTTCAACCTTGAATCTTTCGGAAAACTTGAGGTCGCGGAAACTCAAGCCGGTCTCTTCCCAGACCTCCCGAAGCGCCGCCCGGAAACTCCGTTCTCCTTCGGCCAGCTTTCCCTTCGGAAAGTTCCAGTACGGGCCTCCGTTGTAAAGTATCAGGAACTTGGGTCCCTCGCCCGTACGGCGGTAGATTATGACGCCCGCGGATATCTCCCTGTTCGGTGACGGATTCATTTTCCAATATTGGCCGGTTTATGGTCTTGGATTATCGCCGACTCGCTCTTAACTTCCGGCAGTATCAGATCGGGAACAAAGATGAGTATCAGCGCGCTTATGAAGGACAGTACTCCGGTAACGACGAATATGGCCTCAAAGCCGAAGACGTCGGCCAGGGCGGCGCCGAGAAATGCGGTTATGCCCAAGGCCAGGCCTATTACGGTGTTGTCGAGCGACCAATCGAAGGCATAGTTCTTCTTGTCCAGATGTCGGGAAAAAATCGCTGACCAGGCCGGCGTGTACAAACCGAAAGCCAGGGCCTGGAGAAATACGACGAAGTACAAACCGGCCGCGCTATCCACAAGCAAGAACGAGAAGGCCGTTATTCCGCCCAAAATCAAGCCGGAGACGAGCGCATGGAAATCATCCCGCTCCCCCTCATGCTTGTCCAAATAGAGGGCTACCGGCATCTGGAATAACGCCTTGACCACCCAGTAAACGGCCGAGGCGATACCGACCGTAAGTACCGAGGCCCCCGGGATGCGGTCGATTATGAAGATGGCGAAGATGGGCGTTAAGAGTCCCCACCCGCTCCAGAAGAAAAGGTCGGATATCACAAAGAACCGAATGAGCCGGTTCACCTTAAGGTCCCTGAGATTAAAATTTACATTGACGCTGAATCTCATTTTGAAAATTATGCGCTCTTATCCGGTCTTGAACCCGAATTTTCCGCCTTCAAAAACCGCGCGAACCTTATCCCCTCTTTTTATCTCTTCCTTCAGTATCTTTTCCGCAAGAACGCTGCGAATCGCATCGGATATGGTCTGCCGGAGCGGGCGCGCTCCGAAGACCGGACTGTAGCCGAGTCGGACCAGTTCGCCCACAACCGCCTCGTCCCAGGAGAATTCTATGCCGTTGGTTTCGGAGAGCAGTCCCGCCAGCTCCTTCATCATAAAGACCGTCACCGAGGCGATCTCTTCCGGCTTCAAATTCCGAAAGACGATAACATCCGAGAAGCGGTTCAGAAGCTCCGGCTTGAAGTAATCGGTTAGTTTCTTCTTGAGATCGTCCGCTATTTCCTCGCCGGGCCGTCCCTTTTCCGTCTCCACTTTTATGAACTCGGAGTGGGCGTTCGAGGTGGCAATAATAATGGTATTCTCGAAGTTCACGGTCCGATTCAGGCTGTCGGTAAGCCGCCCATCATCCAAAACCTGAAGGAAGATATTCAGGATATCCGGATGGGCTTTTTCAAACTCGTCCAGCAATACCAGAGAGAACGGCTTCGCGATGACCGCGTCGGTCAAGGAACCGGTTCTCGAACCGTCCGGATTGCCGATGAGCCGAAAGACGCTGGTCTTATCCTGGTACTCCGACATATCGAAGCGCTCCATCGCATCCTTTGAACCAAACTGGATCTGGGCCAAAATTTTGGCCAACTCCGTTTTACCGACGCCCGTGGGACCGACAAAGAGGAATGAGGCGATGGGTCCGCCCTGCCGCGTAAGTCCGCTCCGGTATTCCCGAAGGGCCTGCGAAACCGAACGCACCGCTACGTCTTGATCTACGAACTTCTCGTGGATGTCCTGCTCGAGATTCAGTAATTTTTTGACCTCCGGTTTTCCGGCTTTTTGGATGGGTATCTTAGTGAGCTTCTCGGCCACGGCGGCGACGTCATCGGCGTTCAAGATCTTATCCTTGTTTTCCTTCATCTCGGTCAGGGCCATCTTCAAAAGATTGGTGGCGCTTCCCGGCAGCGGCCTCGTGCGAAGATAGCGGTGAGCCAAAACGACCGCCTCCCGAATGGCGCGATAAGTGATGAACACCCCGAACTCCTGCTCCAGTATCAGGCCCTCGTAAGTAAGAAACTTCACGGCATCTTCCTCCGAGACCTCGTTCACGTTCACCACCTCGAACTGTTCCATGAAATCCGAGCGCGGTTCGATGAATTCTTTGAATTCCTTGGGATAGGTTTCGCCTATGACCGGTATGGCGTTTTCCTTCACCACGGGGAATATGATGTCTATCGCATTTAAGGATTGCTCTTCGGCGGTCCGGAAGAGGTCGTGCATATTGGGAATGAAAAGAACGATGTTCCCCGCTTTCAAAATTTCTTCGGTTATTTTTTGAAGGCGTCCGGAGAGAACGTCGCCCGTGGCGTTCGAGACGAGCCGGTTTATTTCCAGGGATACCAAGCGCTTATCAAAAAGAACCGGCGGGACTTCGTCTTTAACCATTCGGAAGGCGAGATGAGCGACGATGGACGATTTGCCGGCTCCCGGTTCGCCGACCAGGATTACATTGGGCTTGCCGGGACGGGAGATAACCTGGATCAGTTCGTTGAATTCATCCTCGTGTCCCACCAAAAATCCTATCCTTTCTTCTCTCGCCAGATCGGTGAGATCCCGGCTGAATTGGTCCAAGGTCGGGGTTGGCCGGGCCGTCCAGGCGCGGTTCATCACCCGATGCCGAAGGAATCTCGGTTGTTGAGCGAACCCCCCGAGAACCGCCGGCAAAAATCGGAGGTGGCCGAAGAGACGGCGAAAACGGCCAAAAACGCTCGCGGCTTGGATGTCTTTTTCTTCCAGGTTGAAAAGATTGAAGAAGGTTTTCAGGATCGGATCATCGGTGGAGGCGAGCGCCGAAAGGAAATTTCTCGGCTCGATGAATCTCTCGTTCGCCTTTAGGGCGCTTCCGTAAGCCGCAATGGTCAGATTTGCGACATCCGCCAGGTTATCGGTCTTGCTTGAACTCGGAACATTGCCCTCCCTTTCCAAAAACTCCAGGGCCTTATTCTGAAACTCATCCGCTTTCACATCCAACCGCTTCAATATCTCCCGGACGTCCTTTCTGTCGGCCAATTCAACCAAGAAGAGGAGGCGAAGATTCTGGCCGACGATATACGACTTTCGAAAAGCCCGGCTTAGGGCGCGGTAGGCGGCCGGCGCGACCGCTTCGGAAAGATTTTTGTTGCGGCCGCCAATCTCGGAAAGATTCCTCTCTCCATCGTTAACGTGAAGCAGCCGGTCTATGAGGAAAAGCGAGAGTAGAAGGGCAAGATACTGGAGCGGGCCCGCACCGGAAAGAAAGAGCACGACGACCGAGGCGACGAGCAGGGCATAAATGGAGTAGGTCACGAGCCGCACCAAAAATTCTCCGGCGGCGGTAAGCGATAATTTCGGTTCCTTGAAGTAAAGATCGTTCATGTTAATTGGCAGTCAGAACCTTGGATAATATGAAAATGGGCGCCAGAAGCCAAACCACGTAAACAAAGATGGCTATGGCGAAGATAAAAAGGTAGATAACGCTAATTCCGGCCAATCTCAATGACCTCAAAAGGAAACCCATCACGTAACCGATGACGGAGTAATCCCGATAGAGCGGCTGAAAAAGATATTTCAGGTTCACGCGCCAAGCAAGCACCCGGTCGATCCGGGCCAGTCGGTCCAGAACGAAGTTGGAATACATCTTCGCGCTCCGGATGTACCAATGGCGCAAAAAATCGATGATGCGATAGAAAAATCGCCTGACCAAATAGGCTAAAGCCATTGGTTCCATTATAGCCCATTTCGGAAGAGAGCTGAACAAAAATGGCTAGCGCTCGTACAAATAAATGCACGAGCGCCAAAATCTTGCTTGGGGCTTAAACCCCCACCCTGGAAAATCCACTGTCCCGCTTCCAGGTAACCGCCTCGAACTTCATGGGCTGACCCATCCAGCCGAGCCCCTGAACGAAGTGAACCTCCTCAACCCTGCTGTTACCGATAATTTCCTCGAGTTCGCTCCCGAGTTTTATCTCCAGATTGGGTTTTTTATAAAGAACCCAGTACTGGGTGCCGTTATGTCCATTGACCAGCATCTTACCGAGACTCACCCTCTTTGGTGGGCTCACGCCAATGTTGACGACGCGAAATATCGAGTTGGCGGCGAATAACACTATGATTACCGCCAGAAGGAAGCTCATCACAAGTTTTGCGGTTCTCACTGGGAACCTCCATAAGTTGTGGGCGATATGAATCTAACCAAATATCCAGCTAAATTATACCACACTTTTAGCCAAAATGTCAATATCTAGAAATATCTCACTTCTTCCTCCAGTTTTATGCCAAATTTCCGCTTCACCCGCTCCTTCAAGAGCTTGGCCAGTTTTTTCGCGTCCTTCGCCTTGGCTTTTCCGGTATTTATGAGCAGATTCCCGTGAAAATCCGCTATTCTTATGCCGCCCAGGCGCATTCCCTTTGCGCCGACCTCTTCCAATACGTAACCGGCCGGTATCTTCCCTTCCACGATCTTCCCCTTGTCTATCAAGCCCAGAGATCTCTTCGAAACGTCTTTTACGAGGATATTCTTGAAAAAACTTCCGGGACATCTAAGTCCTGGCTTATACTTCCTCTCCCGGACCCCGATGATATCCCGGGAAATCTTTTTAAGTTCCGTTTTATTTCCCCTCTTAAAAGCTAGTTCAGCGCGGAGAACGAACCAGTGCTCGTGCTTCAGCGCACTTTCCCGGTACGCGAATCGGCACTCCGGATTTTTGAGCCACCGCCGCTTGCCTTGAGCCGTGTCGAATGGGTCCCAAATTTCCACTCGTCTCACAATCTCGGAGATGGAGTGACCGTAGGCGCCGGCATTCCCCACAATGGCCCCGCCCAGGGTTCCCGGAATTCCCGAAAGCGTTTCCAATCCGCTTAGACCCGAACCCATTGATATTCTGATTACATCCGCCAAACCCACGCCCGCATCCGCAATCATCGTATTTTTCTTGACTAATATTTTCCCTCCCTTAAACCGGATGAGCAGTCCTTTAAGCTTTCCGTCGGGGAAAACCACATTACTCCCGCCGGCAAAGACCCGAAACGGCATTTTGAGCTTTTTCGCGAGAGTTATCGTTTCGATCAGTTCATCCGGCGTTTCCGCCTCGTAAAAATATTCGGCCCACCCGCCTATTCCGAATGTGGAAAGCGGCGCGAGTTTAACGTTTTTCCGGAATTTTATCATGAGGATTTTTCGGCTTGTTCTATGTCGTAATCGTCCATGCCGAAATGATGGGCGATTTCGTGGCGAACGGTATCGGCAACGATAGTTGGGATATCCCCGTCCCGCTCGGCAATCTCCAGTATCGGCAAACGGAAGATGGTAATGCGATCCGGAAAATCGCGGTGGGTATGACCGCCCTCGAGGTTCGAAACGCCCTCATATAGGCCCAGAAGCGTATCTTCCTCCTTATTCATTCCCAAATCCCGAAGCTGTTCATCCGACGGCTCGTCTTCTACCATGACTGCCACATTCTTGAGTTTTTCCAAGAACCGTTCGGGAATCTGGTCTATTCCCTCCTCCACGAGTTTTTCGAAGTCCCTTTGATTCATGCCGGCAGTCATCCCAGTTTTACCTTTTGCGCCTCCATCTTCCGGCCGAAGAATCGGCTTCCCAGCCGGGTAAACTTGTCCGTCAGGTCGGTGGAATAGAAGCGGACCGTTCCATTTTTTCCCAAGTCCCTTTCTATCTCCGGATGCCTCGTGAGATATCCCTCAAGTTTCTCGGGCACGACTTTCGATTCCGACACGATCCGCATCTTCGGGCCGACCGCGCGCCTTATCTTTTTCTCCAAAATCCCGTAATGGGTGCATCCCAAAATAAGCGTGTCTATTCCTTTCCTTTTCAGGGGCTTCAAATAATTCCCAATCATCAGTTCCGCAGCCCTGGAATTCTCCTCGCCCGATTCCACTATCGGGACTAGAAGGGGGCAGGCGTTCTGGAATATCTTTATCGTCGGGTCCAGCTTCAAAAGCTCACGCACGAAGGCGCCGGAAGCGACGGTCCCCTCGGTCGCGATGACGCCGATCTTTTTGTTCTTCGTCTCGGAAACGGCCTCTTCCGCGGCGGGGATGAGAACGCCCAGCACTCTTTTTCCGGGATAGCGCTTCGGCAAATATTCCTTCTGAATTTTCCGAAGCGCGTCGCTCGATGCGGTATTGCAGGCAAACACGATGAGCCGGCAATTGTTTTCAAAAAGAAAATCCACGGCCTGTTTTGTGAATTCATAGACCACTTCTTTGGAGCGCGTTCCGTAGGGCGTCCGCGCCGTGTCTCCCAAATATACGTAGTCGTAGGCGGGCAGTTCCTCTACTATTCCCCGGAGCACGTCTATCCCGCCGAATCCGGAATCGAAGACGCCGATGAATTCCCTGCCGTTCCCCTTGGCTTTCATGAAATCATTCTAACACGGAAACCTGCTTAGTCGGACATCTTCCACTGGACTCGGCCCACAGTCCCATCCGTCAGGCGCACTTTTATCCCCCGCGGATGGGAACTCCCGGGCGAGAGAACATCCTTCACGATTCCCTGGGTGTAGTTTTTGGTGCCGTAGTTCTTCTTTTCGATGACCCAAACCGCGTCCCCGGGCTTTATCTCCCCCCGCTTCGGCGGATTCGGATTATCGGGTCCAAAATTCCTCATTTGGGTTTTTATCATTCTAGCATTCCGTGATGCAAACGCCGGGTCTTAACTGGTATACTGGAACCATGGAAACGACCCCCGTTCTCAGGGTGGATAATCTCAAGAAAGTTTACGGAAAAACCGTTGCGGTGGACGGGATTTCTTTTATAGTGCGCCCCAATGAGATAGTCGGCCTCTTGGGACCGAACGGGGCGGGCAAAACGACGACCATCAACACGATTCTCAGCGTTTTGAAACCGACGGATGGTTCGATCCGCATCGGGGGAGACGATATTTCCAAGCATCGGAGTAAGACACTCTCACGAACGAACTTTGCGGCGGTCTATACCCAAGTCCCCGGTAACCTCACCGTACTCCAGAATCTCTACATATTCGGACTGATCTATAATGTGCCGAACTTACGCCAGCGCATAGATGAAATCATCACGGAGTTTGACTTGGAAAATTTCAGGGATGTTAGGTGCGGCGTGCTCTCCTCGGGCGAACAGACGAGGGTTGGTTTGGCGAAGGCGATGCTCAATAAGCCGTATCTTCTCCTCCTCGATGAGCCGACCGCCTCGCTTGATCCGTCAACGGCCCAGATCATGCGGCAAAAGATCAGGGACTACGCCACTCAAGGGGCGGGAGGAATCCTTTGGACATCCCACAATATGTACGAGGTGTCCGACGTCTGCGACCGAATTCTCTTCCTCTCGCACGGCAAGATCCTTCTCGAGGGAGACCCGAAGACGCTCCCGCGGGAGCACGGTAAAAAGAATCTCGAAGAGCTTTTCATCGCAATCGCCCGCGAACCGCTGATACTTGAATCCGTATAAAAACATGAGCCTAAAAAGAATCTACGCAATTTTTCTCCGCCAGATCTATCTCATTAAGGGCAGCCCGATCCGCTTCTTCCAAATATTCATCTGGCTTACCGTCGACATCGCGACTTGGGGATTCATCAGCAAGTATCTGAACGGAATTTCCGGCTCCGGCCTGAACTTCATTCCGCTCTTTCTGGGCGCCGTGCTCCTGTGGGACTTCCAGGGCCAGGTCATGCAGGGCGTTACCATGTCGTTCTTCGAAGATGTCTGGTCCCGGAACTTTCTGAACATGTTCGCCTCGCCGCTCCGAATATTCGAATATATCACGGGCCTCGTTATCACGAGCATCGGCCGGAGCGTGTTTGCCTTGATCGCGATGCTCGTTCTCGCGGCTCTCGCCTTCGGGCTTTCCGTCTTCATCTATGGCGCCTCGCTCGCGTTGTTCATTGTTATCCTTTTCCTTTTCGGCATCGCTCTGGGTATTTTCGGTATCAGTATCGTGCTCCGACTCGGACCGCCGGCCGAATGGTTCGTGTGGCCCATTCCCGCCCTGCTTTCTCCTTTCGTGGGGGTATTCTACCCGCTCTCGACCCTGCCCCAGTGGATGCAATTCATAGGAAAAATTCTTCCGTCTTCGTACGTTTTCGAGGGTATCCGCGGCATCGTGAGCGGACAGGGATTTTCCGCTGTCACGCTCATTTGGGGAATTCTTCTGGCTCTCGTTTATATCGTTCTCGCCTATGGGGTTTTCCTCTTGGTCTATCGAAAAGCCATCCGCACCGGTCTCATCGCCCGTTACAGCGCGGAGAGTATAAACTGACGAATTCTATCGCTCGGCTTGACCTTGTTGGAAGAAATTCAAAACTTCTTTCGCGTGAATCTCGGGCTTAACGTCCTCGTAAATCTTGGCTATCTTCCCCTCCGGGTCGATGAGGAACGAGGTCCGAAGCGTGCCCTCGAACTCCCGGCCCAGAAACATCTTCTTGCCCCAAACGCCGTACTTCCCGACCACTTCTTTCTTCTCGTCGGATAAAAGCGTGAAGGGCAGGTCGTATTTTTCGGCGAACTTCTCGTGGCTCTCCACCGAGTCGATGCTTACGCCCAGAACCTTGAGTTCCAGTTCCTGAAAATCCGGGAAGTTGTCGCGAATGGCACAGGCTTCTTTCGTGCACCCCGGCGTGTCGTCCTTCGGATAGAAGTACAAAAGCACCCAACTTCCACGATAGTCCTTTAAACGGCGGACCTGACCGTTCTGATCCGGCAATTCGAAACTGGGGGCAGGTTCTCCTATTTTCAATATCATTAGAAGTTCGAAACGTTGATGGTCCCCTTCATCGACGGGTGAATACTGCAATGGTAGCTGATGAGACCGATGTCCTGGAAAGTGAAACTGAATGATTTGCCCGGAGGGATGGGCCCAGAATCGAAGAGATTGCCGGAATCGTATGTAACCGTATGGGTGGTGGTATCGTTATTGACCCACGTTACTTCCGTCTTCGGTTTTATCTTCAGCGACGACGGGTTGAACGCGAAGTTCTTTATGCTGATGGTAACTTTGGAGAGAGTCGGATTGGCGGTCGGATAGACCTTGCCGGGGATCGGCGATGACGGGGCCGTTGCGGCGGGCGCCGGATTGGCGGCTGCCGGAGCGCTCGGAGACGGA